>Ga0302281_10002132_pt1 | contig 14179 bp, 9 predicted proteins | sample III_Fen_E1_2_FD_198762 | JGI IMG/M metagenome (GOLD analysis project Ga0302281, IMG submission 198762) | Peat permafrost microbial communities from Stordalen Mire near Abisko, Sweden - III_Fen_E1_2 | ecosystem: Environmental > Terrestrial > Soil > Wetlands > Permafrost | place: Sweden: Abisko...
TAACTGCGGCGGAAGTTGCCACCGAATTGACACTGCTCTCGGTGAATGGGCCCGACTCGCGGATAGCATATCCAGACACCGAAATTGCGTTGAAGAATGAGCTAGTAGACAAATAGGCGAACACACGAAACAGGTTCTGGTTCATTGCGACGGGAGACTCGGAATCGCGACGGATGGTTCCCTGAATGCCGCCGTTCAATGTGAGCACGTTGTTGCCGAGATTGACCGTAGGATTCAGCCCCGCGTTAAAGATGTAGTCCGTGGTATTTCGGTTGACAATTGAGTTTGTACTGGGCACGGATATCTGACCCTGGGAGTTGCGTACCTGGAAGAAACCTGAGGCCGTGGGCAGATTGCCAAGGTGTAGATGGTATGCGTTGGTTAACTGCGTCTCGATGGAGGATCGCGGCGGTGGAAGGAGGGAAGTGTCGGTGCTCGAAACGGGTTGGGCGGCGTCGAGTTTCGAATCCAAAACGTAGACTGTCGAGTCTTCAAACATTGGACTGACAGAAAAATCCGACAGCACACTCACCAGGGGGGTAACCCTTAACCCTTCGTTTGCTCCCGCCTGCAGAAGTGCTTCTTCCGCGACTTGATCTTCGCCTTCAGCATCCGATGCCTGCGCAAACGAAGTCAGGGCCTGCGCATCGTGATGCTGCTGGCGAAGAACATTAGCCTGGGCCAGCAGGTATTGGTAATTGGGCGCGTCATCTGCAACAGCGCTAACCGCCGCCAGCTCAGCCTGGGCTCTGGCCGTATCTCCAAGTGCCAGATAGTTATTGGCAAGTCCAATCCGCACTTCCATATCTGGCGCCCCCGCGGCCTTCGCGCGTTGAAGATATGTCTGCGACAGGGCGTAGTCATGCATGGACCGGAAAACATCCGCCGCCTCGATGAGCTGTCCACCACTCGGCGGCGCGGCATCGCCTGACGCGCCTTCCATCTGGGCAAGCGCAATCTGTCTTTCCGCGTCGTCTGAATGACCCTGCTGTGCCATGAGCTGAGCGATGGCCAGACGAACTCCAACGCGATCGCTTCCGGGGGCTGTGAGCGCCAAGCGAAAACGTTCCATCGCAGGGGCATGGTCCCCTAAGGTGCTCAGCGCCTCGCCGGTTGAGATGTAGATGTCACTCTGTGCCGTCTCGGTGCTCTCGGATGTAGCCGGCACTGACTTGACATGCTGCTCTGCCAGCTCCACATTTCGCAAAGTCTCAGCGCGGTCTCCCAGGCTTGCGTAGGAGCGTGCGAGCAAGGCGTAAACGGGTGCGCTGTCGGGCATCGTGTTTACTACGATGTCAAGTTCCTTGATTGCGTCGTGATACAGCCGCTCTGAGAACAGGGTGTTTCCCAGTCCTAAGTGCAGCGACGGGTCATCTGGCGTGAATTTCAGCGCCGCCCGGTACTCGGTGCCGGCCTTCACGAGTAAGCCCTGGCGTCCATAGGCTGTCGCGCGGATCACATGAACTTCTCTGGAATCGCCAAGCGCGCGCTCCGCCAGTTCCACTTCATGCAGTGCTCCCTGCGGCTTATGCGAATCAAGGTCGGCGTAAGCGAGTCCCAGGTGTGCTTCGCCGTTGTCCGGCTCCCGTTTCAAAGCTGCTTCAAAGTCACTGGCGGCCGCTTGTGGCTGGTGAAGATCGTTCAACATGTAGCCACGGTTTACATATGCGGTTACTACCTCTGGATCTCGAGTGAGAGCCTCGGTAAAGTCCTGTCGCGCTTGTTCGCTGAGTCCCTGATGCTTGTGAACATATCCTTGAAGCAATGGAAGGTCAGCATCTTTCGGGAATACGTTGATGTACTGTGAAGTCAGGCTCAGGAGTTCATCGTACTGCTCAAGATGAAGCAAATCGTAGCCAAGATACACAATAACGTCCCGGTCCCGAGGTAACACCTTGATTGCTTCGCGACCGATTTCGGCTGATGCCTGAAAGTCGCCCTTGTTTCTCAGATACCTCTCCTTCTCGCGAAGAATCTGAGGCTCCTTCCCCATTCCGGCGGTGACGCGGCTTAGCCATGTGCCGGCAAGGTCAAGGTTGCGTGCTTCGATTGCGGCATTCATCCCACCAGCGACGATCAACGGCTTCTGGGGAGCAAGCGCGAACGCCTTGCTGTAGGAATCCTGAGCTTTTGTGAATTCGCGCTTTGCAGTGTAGAAGTCCCCGAGCGCAAGGTAAGGTGTGTACTTCGAAGGATCGATAGCAGCCAGGCGCAGAAAATACTTTTCAGCTTCCTGGTCGCGCCCTGCTTCGCGTGAAGCATAGCCTAGAGACGTAAGCGCAAGCCGATTGTCTGGATCGGCTGAGAGAACCTGTTTATATACCTCGATCGCATCCTCTGTGCGACCCAGTTTCATCAGCACGTCACCATCAAGCTGCAAATTATCGTTATCGTGCGCGTTGCTTAAGAGCGCAGCGGTGATATCGCGCAGGGCGGCGTCTGGGTTACCGGCATCCATCCTGATCAGCGCTCTGAGGCGCAGAAAGTGCGGATCAGCTGAATCTCCCAAGGCGTCGATTTGCGCCTGCGCTGTATCGAGTTCACGATGCGCGGCATCTTCGTTTCCAAGGCTTCTTTCGGCGTCCATCAAATCCAGGTGCAACTGAATGCCATACAGTGGCCCTTCAACCGGTTGTGCAGGCAAGTGCGCCACAGCAGAACTGTACTCCTCAACGGCAACCTGATCGCGCTCCTCGAGCTTGGCAATCTCTCCGCGAATTGCGTGCAGGCGATAGTTATTCGCGTCGATTCCCAATGCGCGCCTGAGAAATGAGTTTGCCTTCGCGATTGAGCCCGCCGTAACTTCGGCCTGTGCCGCGGAGAGTTGCAGACCGAGGTCTCTCGGCACAGCATTGGCGGCTTCCGAATAGTACTTGGCGGAGTCATCAAGCTTGCCGTCAAGCTGATAGGTGTACGCCAACTCGGCGGTTACGTCTGGTTTCGGATTATGAATTGATTTGAGAGCGTCGATCGCCGCAGAATAGTTCCCAAGTTCGCGGTAGTATCCCGCCATCGTGCGCTGAACGTCAGAGTTTTCAGGCGCGTGCCGCTTCGCTAACTCAAGGTATCGGTTGGCTTGATCCATTTGCTTCAGGTGCTGGTATGCAATCGCCATAAGCAATTCCGATCGCGCGTCGGGCTTGAGCCGCTCCGCCTTTTCAAGCCACTCCAGCGCACCAGCGTAGTCCGCCGACTTCATGGACAGATCGCCCAATAGCACCAGGTCATCTCTACGCCTGGGATCGGAACCAACCGTCTGTTTGAGGAGACGTGTCGCATCTTCGTTTCGGCCCATCGCACTATAAGTTTGCGCAAGACCAGACAGGCCCTCAACCGATGAAGCATTGATTGCGAGACCGTGCTTGTATGCATCCGCCGATTCCTGGTATCTCGAATCAAGCCGTGCTGCATAGCCCAGCAGGAACCATAGCTGTGGATCGTTCGGCGCAGCTTTTGCGGCTCGCTGTGCATACCCAAATGCTTGCGCATGATCCCCGTGTTGCAACGCCAATTCAGCAGCGCGCGCAAGACGGGCATTCTCGATGTTTGAGCCCCAACCCATTTGTTGCGCTGCAGATTGTGTTTGCTCCGTTTGCGCACTCGGGTTCTTCGCAGCATTCGGGTCCACGCTATAGACCTGGGCGTCAACGCCGCAGGATACAGCCAAAAGGACGGCAACTAAACCACTCTTCAAGAATCCACGTCGAGCAATCACAGTATTCACCTGTGTAAGGATGCATTCGCAATATTTGATACGAAAATCTCGAGGGATGTTGTATGCCGGAGTCCATCTTGTTTGAGAGGTAGGCGAGGCCTCTATTTTCGTAAATTACAAACAAAGTAAGCACCTCAAAGCAACCTTTGCGCACATTGTTCCCTTCTAAAAAAGATGCTCGCGATTGCGTGCCCTGCACGATTGCCTCTCTCCGTGTCTTGGGTTGGATCACATTCTGAAAATGAGCAACCAGTAGTTAGGTTTGTGAATCCTAAAGCATGTTCGAAAAAAAGAAACGACATGTTCGAGAGGCGAGTGTGCAAAAATCTACAACCTTTCCCGAGGTTTCGCGGCCCTTACCCATAAGCCTCATTTTGATGGCTGTTGTGGTGGTTCACCTGCCGCTTCTTCTGCTGGAGTTGCCTTTAAAGTCGTACGACACGAACTTCCATATTCTCTTTGCTTCGCATTATGTTCACCATTGGTTCGATCCTTGGAATCCTAAGTGGTATGCGGGCTTCTCGCAGACTACATACCCTCCGCTCCCACAACAGTGGGTGGCGTTGGTTTCGCGGATTCTCGGTTTAGACATGGCATATATGGCGGTACAATTTGCCGCGATACTCCTTCTCGTTGTCGGCGTCTATCGCTTCTCACTGCTTTGGGTCAGTCCGCGCGCAGCTTCGATTGCGGCGCTCGCGAGCGTTTTTCTCGGCTCAGAGAGCTTCTTGATCTATTCCGCGGGGCAACTCGGCACAACCTCCGCGGCGCCGCTCTATTTGAACGCACTTCCATTCCTGTACGAGTGGGTGCGGGTTGGAAAGTGGCGATCGTTCCTTAAGGCGAGCGTGCTTTTCACCGCTGCTGCCGCCGCTCATCATGCGACGCTACTCTTTGGTTCAGTGTTCTTTGCGGTGCCGGTTCTGGTGCTGGCGGCGCTTGACCGTCAGGATGGTGAGCGCATCTCGACGCCGGCATTTCTGGGCCGGACCATCCTGATCATCGCAGTGGTGTGCGTCGCGATCGCGGTGGTGCTCCTTCCGTTCTGGCTCGCGCTGATTCATTATCCTGTCACGCAGACTCCTATCCCACATCCTTCTCGGGCAAATTACATCCTGTCTCCTCAGTGGGGCCTCAACTACTTCGTCATACCGTACGGAGCATTGATTCTGGCATTGCCATTCATCTTCCTGCGGGGATCGATGGTTGTCCGGCTTCGCCCTTTGCTGCTTGGTTTCTGGGTCGCATTCCTCGTGGGGCTCGGCGGGACAACTCCCGTTGGTCACCTTCTGCTTGGCCGTGCATTCGATGTGCTGACCATGGAACGTTTCAGCTATTGGGCTACTTTGCTGGCGCTCCCATTCGTGGGGTTGTTGGCGGCTGAACTGATCGAACGATATCGACTTTGGGCGGTCGTCACGCTGACGACGCTCGCTGCCTTCACATGCGCCGTGGCTGTGGGGTGGGCCACCTATCGGCCTGCGGACGCAGAGGACTTTAAGGTCGATACGGTCGCGTCATGGCTCAATCGTGATGGACACGATCAGTATCGCTACTTCACCCTTGGATTCGGCAATAAGAACGCGCGCCTGGCGATGATGACGAATGCAAGCAGTGTGGATGGAGAATGGAACTCCGGTAGATTGTTGCCGGAGTTGACTCGCTACGGAGCGGGTGCGCTTACCAGCTCAAAGTACTTTGGTGAACCTGGCCTCGACGCACTTCGCGCAATGCTGATGCATGCGGATCATTATGGTGTGAAGTGGGTATTTGTGCGGGATCACTATTATGATCCGCTACTGTCCTTCGCCGGCTGGCGGCAGGTGGATAGTCTTGAAGACAAAACCATCACCGTGTGGTGCAAAGATGGTGTGCCGCCGGCAACGCCCGTGAATGCGCCCCAGATTCCTGCCCGCTGGGAAGGCCTCATGTGGGGCATCCTTCCGTTCGGAAGTAGTCTCCTGGCGATCTTCGTGGTTCTTATTCCAGAAGGGAAACGACAGGAGCGCCGGGCGGAGGCTCCGATTCCGACGGGTGAAAGCCTCGTTCATGGGGGGTTGGTATCGTGAGCAAGGGACTTCTACTCGCGGCCGTTCTTGCTGGCGCCACTGTGGCACTTGTAGTGGTTGGAACAGTGTGGCCGGTGCCATCTGCCAAGGCTTATGCCGGTGGGGCAACCCTGGTGCGCTCAGCGTCCACTCCGGAGGGAGCGGTTGTGAACCTCGGTGATGAGATTCGAGCCCAGGCATGGGATAAAGCCTACGCCAGCTTTGCGAATAAAGGTGAGTTTACTGAGGAGGAATTCATCCACAGCCTGACCGGGACCTTCCCTAGTCTCCTCACCTATTCAACCATCAGCGATTTCGAAACCCGGCCGATTCATGCCTCCGATAACGAGGCTGAGATTGATCTCAAGTTTCACTGGGCGACTGTCGTCGGACCCTCCGCACGCACTTACCACCTGCACGTGGTCAAGAACGCAGATCAGTGGGAACCGGAATGGCCGATCGTCAAGGAGCCTACCGTACCTCCACAAGTTATCCCTGTGAATTATCTTCGCTGGGATGTCATCTATCGCGGACCCGGAGATGACTGGGGAGCGCAGGACGTGGAAGCGCCTCATGTACGGATTGTTGATATGCATCCTGTGGAGCGCGCTGACGGAGTGATAGTGCTTGGCGAACTACTGAACGAAGATGTGGTGCCCGCTTATGTCTCCGTCGCTGCAACCTTGATTTCAAAGAACCAGACGCCCATTGCAACCGAAGACTGCTTTGACAAAATCTCTCACATATTACTGCCTAAGCAGGTCACTCCGTTCTTGATCAAGTTTCCCGGTGTGACATTGTCCCAGGTTGGCAGCATCCGCATGATGCCCCAGTCAACCTTGGTGTCCGCTTCTGCAGATCCGGTGATCGAGATCGGTGACGAGCAGTGGCATTCAGCGCCTGGAGCATTGTTGACGGGACAACTAATCAATCAAAGCGGACAGGTAGTGAATGTCGCGCATGTCCTGGGAACCTTCTATGACAAGAGCGGCCAGGTCGTCTGGGTCGCTGACCAATATGTCGACAGTGCTCTCCTGCCTCAGAACCCGGTACCGTTTGAAATCCGGATCCCGCAGGATCTCGCGAAGAACGTGAGCACCCAGCGCACCGTCTTGGCGACTTATAGTTCCGGAGGCTCCCTGTGAAGTCCAGGTCTTCACTGCTGCTTGCCATTCTGGCCGTCGCCGCCATCCATCTTGCCTTTGCGCAAGGGGAACGCATGACCTTGCCCAAGGTTGTGGAAGCCGGTAGCGCATTCTCAATTCAGAGTGTCGGCAGTGGGAAAGCAGAGTTATATATCATCGGCCCTGGGCAGGTACTTAAGCGCGATGTGCAGCTCGGAGAGATGACGTCGTTTGCAACCGGATCGCTGTACAACGCCGGCCACTACCTGGCTGTTCTCGCGGGTGGTTCATTCACTGAAACCGGATCGTTCGATGTTCTGGCCGCAAGTAAACCGGCAAATCTCAGCTTTCTAGCCAAACCGTCCCGCCTTCCGGTTGGTTTGCATGATGGCATCACCGGCGCGGTGTACATCTTCGATGGATACCACAACTTGATCGCCACCCCGACGCCAGTCTCCTTCGAACTCTCGACCTCTTCGGGTGCAATGCAGAAACATGCAGCCGTCTCCAGCAATGGGGCTGCCTGGACCGCAATGGACTCTACTTCCGAGCAAGGCGCAGACCACTTTGTGGCTCGAATTGGAGATGTATCCAGCACGCGAATTGTTGCACAGGTCCCCGGTGATCCGTGCGAATTAACGATCAGCGCTCGGCAGGTGGGTGAGAAGGTGCAGCTCACTACGGCTCCAGTCCGCGACTGTCATGGAAATGCAATCCCGGATGGAACCGTCGTCACCTTCACTGAGAGTTACAGCGGCGCGCAGTCGACTATTGACGCACCTCTGAAGCATGGGATTGCTGAAGTTACAATGCCGGTCCGTGCCGGAGCCACTTTCTCCGTTGCCAGCGGGGTAGTGATGGGAAACCAGATCGGTTGGAACAAATGAGAGCGCTCAAGTTTCTAATCCTATCCGTGGGATGCGCCGCAACCTTGAACTCGTATGCAGCTCAAGTCGCAGTCCACGTGGAACCGGTGAATCTTCAAGGACCGCGCCCTCTCGAAGATCAGAGCAAAGCCGCGGTCGTTCGAGATTATATTCGCGCCTGGCAAAGCTTTGACGCTGCGCTCGGGCAGAATCGGCCGGAGTTGTTGGACGCGGATTTCGTTGGAACTGCCAGAGATAAGCTCTCGGACACAATCCAGCAGCAGGCCAAACTTGGAATTCGATCGCAGTATCAGGATCGTTCGCACGACCTTCAGATCCTCTTTTACTCACCGGACGGCATGTCCATTGAGTTGACAGACAAGGTCGAATACGATGTGCAAGTGATCGACCACGACAAGGTAATTACGACACAGCGAGAAACTGCTCGCTACCTCGTCGTATTGACTCCGGCCGAAGTGAGATGGAAGGTGCGGGTATTTCAATCGGTACCCGAGTGATGGAGATTGCAAAATCACCGGATCCTGCATCTAACATTTCAGAAAGAGTAATAGAAAGAGCAACAGGCACTAGAAGGATTACTAGAAAGAGCACTAAAAGAGAACGAGAAAGAGCACGAGAAAGAGCAAGGGCTCGATGCTGTGCAGATTTCTGAATTCAGGAGCAAAATCATGATCCCCACTATGGTTTCAGTGGTCGTACCAATCTATAACGAAGAGGAACTTGTCGTGCGGTTCCATGAGGCGGTTGCAAACGCCATGGAGGCTGCTCACGCACAATGGGAAGTCGTGTATGTCAACGATGGTTCCACGGACTCATCTCTCAAATTGTTGAAAGGACTGCAAAACCTGGATTCGCATGTAGTGGTAGTGGAACTCTCACGCAACTGGGGCCACATGGGCGCCATCTCAGCTGGCCTCCAAACTGCGCGCGGTTCAGCGGTGATACTGATGGATGGTGATTTCCAGGATCCCCCCGAGGTCCTTCCGAAACTCATTGAAGCCTGGCGCGAGGGCGGTGAAGTCGTGGTTGCGGTAAGGAGAAGCCGGCAGGAACGGCGCAAGATTCTGGCCAAGCTTTTTCCGCTCTTTTATCGAGTGATGGGCGCTCTTTCCGACTACCCAATTCCGCTCAATGCAGGGATATTCAGTCTCATGAGCCGGAGGGTTGTCGATTCGATCAATAAGATGGGAGAGCGAAACCGCTACTTGCCAGGGTTGCGGGCATGGGTCGGTTATCGCAGCAGGGTGATCTACTATGATCGCCAGGACAGATTGGCCGGGGATGGCAAGCTCTCATTCATAAGCCGGATCAAGTACGCAATGGATGCAATTACCAGCTTCAGTTACAAGCCACTGCGGCTGAGTTTCGCACTCTTCTTCTTCGCAAGCAGCATATCGGCGCTGCTTACCCTGTGCATGCTTGTCTCAAGCAGCTCAGTAGCAACCGCAGGATTCGGTGTGGGAGCTGCGGTGTTCTTTGTCGGCGGCCTGCTGCTGCTTTGCATGGGTGTGCTGGGCGAGTATCTCGGACGGGTATATGACGAGGTGCGCAGCCGGCCACTGTCCATCATCAACAGGGTTTATCATTCCGGGTCCCTGCACGCGGCCCAGGTCCCCATGCTTGCGGTGCAAAGCGATAAGTACCAGAACCGAAACGCCTCCGAGGCGGCGTAAGATCGGCGACTCAGTCGTCCTTCACACCACAAGGCGTCGGGCCATCGAGTCATTCCCCTATTAAGAGAGGACTCCGGCAGACGCCTCAACACAACCTGAAACGCTTCATTTGGGCCAGCGCTTTGCTGGCCCGTTTTGAGCGATGAAACACTCCACCGTGCACTCGGTATGCCTTGTGGAGGCTTTCGCTGTTCTTCTGTGTTGATGGGCCTGCGCGTTATCGACCTTGTTTGCGTTGTTACTTCGAGAGGGGTTCTGTCCCTTGGGATGAACAGGTGGGAATGCCGTCCTCAATCGAAGTTCCCTCCTCGTGGTCGTTCCACGTTTCGACCATCACGAATGGAGGAGGATCGTCTGACGAGAAATACTTGTGCCACAGATTGGAAGTATCCGCGAACGTCTGGCCGCACCGCGCCGCTATGTGCCTGTTCAGTCCCCAGGACGCCTTGCTATCGTCGAAACCGGACCATTCACCACCGACAATAATCTTGTCTGAGTACTTGGCGCGCATGGTCTGGTAAAAATCACTTAGATATTGTTCTCCCCAGTTGCTGCCATCCGCTGCCCAGCCTTTCTCGCCAGGCTGCACCCATGCGTAGAACCCGTCAAAGGCGTCAACGAATTCACCGCCAGGCAGGTTTTCGTAGATCAGTAAAGGGGGAACGCTCCACTTATTCACCATGGCGCGAATCTTATTCCAGTCCGTGTGCTTCCCGGTTGGGAAAATGAAGATTACAGGATGTCCTTCGTAAGTCAAATACTGCTGGTGCCCCGGCGCGTGCGAAGTCAGATAGGTGTCGTGGAACATAGTGAAGTCCGCTAGGGCTTCGTCGGTCGCGCCATCTTCCTCCTCGGTTTCGTCGTACATCATCGCGACGTGGAAGTTCTCTTTTTCCGCTGCCGTCTGCATCAGTGCGTAGCTACGATCGATAAACGGCTCCCGGTCCCCGTACCAGTCCACTACGAACCCGGAGATTCCCATTGCCTTTGCTTTGCGGATCTGGTTGTCTATCACCGCGGGATCCTGGGAAGAATAGCCGACGGCTATGTGCTTCGGGTGACCGAACCAGGCCTCGTACAAGGCGAGCGTCTCCGGCGTCTTGCCTGTCGCCTTGTGCTTTAGCGGTTGCGCAATATCGACGTTCGGGTTGGAACACCCCCGAAACAGAAGCAGAGAGAGAAGTGCGAAGTTCGTGTAAGTGAGCATAGACATGAGCTACTTCGTTAGAGGTCATAGATGCCCATCGGGTTGTAAACAATGCAAGTTGCAATGCAATTTGTAGCCGTTTCCGGGCACCCTGATTGTTCATTTCCGCATCGTATCAATTGCAAACGGAACATCGCCACGTTCCCAGCGCGACGCAGGTCGATTATCCCATCCTCATCCGGATCTCCATGAGTGTCGTGAATAGATCTATGCCTAATGCGAACAACTTGCAAGCGCGTTTAGTTTCGGGGAGCGTTGTGTTACTGTCCGGCTCCGGCCTGACAACTGTAATCAACCTTGCCTACAACATCGAAATTGCGCGATTCCTCGGCCCTATCGGATTTGGTCACGCAACGGCTGTTTACACCTTGCTCACTTTGATTTCCGCGGTTACTCTCTCCTTCCAGGTCATCTCGGCAAAGGTGGTGGCACAGCAAGGTTCTGAGGAAGGCAAAGCTGCGGCGTTTCGCGGGTTCCACCGAAGCGCCTGGGGTTTCGGGATACTGGTTGCGCTCATCCTCCTCCTGTTTCAGCGGGGCATTACAAGCTATCTGAACCTGCCCGATCCCAGTTTTGTCGCTATCCTCTCAATCGGCGCGGCGTTCTATGTACCTCTTGGAAGCCGCCGGGGCTATGTCCAGGGAACATATGGTTTCCGCCGACTTGCTTTCAATCTAGTGGTGGAGGGCGGCTTTCGCCTGGGCGGATCACTTCTGCTGATCCTATTGGGCCTTGGCGTCAAGGGAGTCATCATCGCCAATGTGGCCGCCCTCGTGGCTGCCTATTTCACAATTTCACCCGTGCCTGTCGCGCATGTGGCCAACCCGGTTCGCACGTCGTATGCTATGCGCGAAATAAGCAACGCGATGATCTTCTTTGCCGGCCAGGTACTCATCAACAATTGCGATATTGTGCTTGTGAAGCATTTCTTTTCCTCGACAGAAGCGGGTCTCTATGCAGCCGTGGCGATGGTCGGACGGGTGATTTTTGCCTTCTCCTCATCGGTCGTCAACAGCATGTTCCCTCTTGTGGCGGGCTCTTCCGATGAGGACAGGAGAGGTCTCAAGGTCATCGCGACAGCGCTCCTGCTTGTCCTGGGAACGGGCTCGGCGCTGGCCATTGGTTTGCGCATTCTTCCTGCCTACATTTGGACAATGTTCTTTGGGTCGCAATTCCAGATTGCCGGAGAGTATAACCTCCCCTATCTTCTGACGCTCTATGCCATAACCACGATTGTCTACTCCCTTAGCGTTGTGATTATCAGCTTTGAGATGTCTTACAAGATTGCCAAGACGAGTTGGCTGCAGTTTGCCTTTAGTGGCGTGCTTGTTGCAGCCATCTGTCGCTATCATTCTTCCCTGCACGAGGTTATCTTCGTGCAGTTGATACTGATGGCAGTGTTGTTCGTTCTGGTAGGTGTGCCACTCCTCGTGAATTCGCGCGTGAGCTCAAAGAGCGCGCCGCAGACGAGCAACTTCCGGCCAGCCAGGTTGATCCGCCGCGTGTCGGAAGACGAGGTTATCGCCGAGTTTCTCAGGAGCGAAGTGGAGGCTCCTGAATATCGGCAGCATCAGGCGATTCTTCAACGGGCGCTGACCAGCCCGAATCTAGAGGATGCGAGTGACAATGCGATACGACGCGCATTGCTCTTCATTCGGCACCGTTCGCTCTGGAAGGAGATTCCCACCGGGACGGACTGGTACGAGGTGGAGATCAATGAGGCCAACCTTGGACAGATCCGGGCGTTTCCCCGCGCCCAATGGCGAAAGCTCGCCCGCGGTCGTTATTCAATTAACAACATTGCCGATCGCATGCGGACTCATCAGCACATGGTGGATGCCGCATTCCGGGAAAAGATCGCGGCGATTCGGAATCAGTACCTCAAGGATGATCCCGGATTCGCAGCTGTTCTTCTCATCGGTCTGAATGACTCTGAACCTCTCACAATCCTGGATGGAAACCACAGGGTTCTCGCGGCCCTGCTCTCATCGCCTGCCAGGTTAAAGAGCATTCGGTTTCTGTGCGGCATGTCTGCTCGCATGACTGAATGCTGCTGGTACAACACGAACTTCTCAACACTTTGTCGATATGCGAAAAACGTATTGGCGCACGCATTGCGCAACCCGGAAGCCGAGCTTGCCCGGCTGCTCGGAGACACCGGATGAATCCGCTAACGAGACCGACTTAATGCTTTCATCGCATGCACTGGAACCATCCCAGTGTTTCTGAGAATAAAAGATGAACGCAGGGAGTGACGCCAGAAAGAGAACATGAAAGACGAACGCTCATCGGTAGTGCTGGTGCAGGTCCCGAACGCACTTAACGCTCAACAAGAGCGCATGTTCTTGAACGAGTTCAGGAGTTTTCTTGGCACAAACCGGCCGCATATCGTGCTGGATTGTTCGAGGCTTCGTCAAATGGACCAGGCAGCCATGCATTTGCTGCTTTGCTGTCTTGAAGAAGCTTTGAAACGCAACGGCGATGTCAAGCTTGCGGCTGTTCCTAATGGGGAGACCGCAGTCTTCGGTTACTCCTCATTAGGGGGGCTTTTCGAAGTGTTTGCAACTGTATCGGATGCAACAAATAGCTTTCAACAAACTCCAAAGAGTGTAACTCAAACTGGAGCGGCGGTTCGCAGGTCACACAACGATTCGTCGAATGTTAAGTAACCGCTTCTAATTGCACTTGTGGAAGACACTCTTTAGCGGGTTCCGGGAGGAATACATGAAAGTCTCGAGTTATCGAATTGGGAAGCAGATTGCTGTTTGCCTGGTGCTCTGTTTAGCGATCCCTGTGTCCGAGGTGGCCGCGGAAACGTCACCACCCATGTTCAGTCCTCAACAGTCGCAGAGCGTTCCCGCTCAGGATCAATCAGGGTCTCCCGGAACTCAAACGCAGAGCCCACAGTCCGGCGCTGCACAGGCCGGCTCAGAACAGGCGCCAAATGGTGTCACAAAACCTGTTGGAACTGCCGCAGCTCCAGCTGAGCCGGTCACCGGAGTTGCGGGCGCCAGGCCTGCCGGCGCCGCGATTGCTCCGGCAAAGCAGCGGCGCGCACGAGTCCTCCTGATCCGCATGAGTATCGTGATCGCCGCGGCAGTGGCTGTGGGAACCGTTGTGGCTCTGTCTCGCGCAAGTCCCAGCCGGCCAAACTAAGACTCGACGTACGTCTCATGGATTCCCGAGGTAGGTTTATGTCTGGACACCGAAGCGACAGTTGTACTCAGCTCGTAAGTTTTTCCGGGATCGATGGCGCCGGGAAAAGTACACAAATCGATGCTCTCTGCAGCAGTCTGAGAGAGGACGGTGTGACGGTCCGGGTAATCAGGTTTTGGGATGACATTGCCAGTTTGACACGCTTCAGGGAAACCGCGGGGCACACTCTATTCAAAGGCGACAAAGGAATTGGTACTCCGTCCGCCCCGATCAATCGGAAAGACAAGAACGTAAGATCATGGCCAATGAGCGCGGTGCGCCTTTTCATTTATTCCCTGGATGCCATCTCGACCCGGCGTGCTGTGAAAA
>Ga0302281_10002136_pt1 | contig 14166 bp, 8 predicted proteins | sample III_Fen_E1_2_FD_198762 | JGI IMG/M metagenome (GOLD analysis project Ga0302281, IMG submission 198762) | Peat permafrost microbial communities from Stordalen Mire near Abisko, Sweden - III_Fen_E1_2 | ecosystem: Environmental > Terrestrial > Soil > Wetlands > Permafrost | place: Sweden: Abisko...
GGCGCGCGCCTTCCAGTTGAGAGATCGCGTCACGGAGCCAGAGAGAGACGCGATCGATGCCCGCTACTATCACCACGTAACCGGCGAGCTTGATAAGCAGATTGCCGTTCACGAGCGCCACCTGCAGAATTATCCCGACACAGCGATGGCGCACAGCGAACTGGGCGTTGCCTACTCCAACATCGGACAACCGGAGCGAGGCGTCGTCGAGTTGCGACGGGCCCTTGCGATGGCCCCGGAGCGAGCCAACGCCTATGGCAATCTGGCCGAAGCTCTGATGATGGCCGGCAACATCGATGAGGCCGAAGCAGTGCTAAAGCAGGCCTCGGATCGCAAGATGCATACCGACTTCCTACTCCAGGTAAATTACTGGGATTCATTTCTGCGCAATGACCAGTCCGAAATGCAGCGCGAAGTCGACCAGTCTGCGGGCATGCCCGGGGCCCAGGGGCGATTGCTCTCTGAACAGGCCACCACTTACGCATATCGCGGTGAGTTCGACAAGTCGATTGCGGCATCCGCCAACGCGGCCAGGCAGTTGGAGAAGGATGGTGACAAGGCATCGGCTGCCCTCGTTCTTGCGTGCGCCGCGGTGTGGCTGGCCGAGGCGGGCTCTCCCCAGAAGGCGCAATCGTTGATGGCGCAGGCGCGGAAGCTGGATGACAGCAAGGAAGTCAGGACGCTCGATGCGCTTGTCGGGGCCGGATCCGGCAACTCTGCAAAGGCGCTTGGCCTCTGCGAAGCTCTGGAAAAGCAATCGCCCTCCGCCACCTTTGTTCAGAAGTATTGGCTTCCTGTTCTCCGCGCCCGAGTTGCCATCGATCAAGGAAATCCCGGGAAGGCGATCCAGTTATTGAGCCCTGCACTGGCCACTGAGACAGCGATTACGGATGAGTTTTCAGCCAGTTCTCTCTACCCGGCCTACGTCCGTGGCCGAGCGTATCTTCTGATGGGCGACGGCAGAGCGGCAGCCGCAGAGTTTCAAAAACTGATAGGCCATCCCGGCTTGGTCTTGAACACCCCATTGGCGGCACTGGCTCGGCTGCAGCTCGCTCGCGCCTACGCTGTCTCAGGAGAATCATCGAAAGCTCTGGATTGCTATCGAGATTTCCTGGCCTTATGGAAAGATGCGGACCGAGACACTCCGGTCCTGGTCAGAGCATCCGCGGAATTCACTCATATGCAACGGACACCCCCCCGCTGACTGTAAGGATGATTTGGAAGCGATCAGAACCTCGTTCTACGGCCAGTTGTGCCAGGACTATGGTTCGTTGTTGTGATTACCCCTCGATCTGAATGACTGTAATGCCCTTGCGAGTTCACCGAAACCGATTTTATACGTTCGGTCGTCGAGCGGAATTTGCTCGCAGCCGGGGTACACGCAGAGACGCTCCTGCGGATCAGATTCGCGCATGGGTATTGATTGCCGGCCGAACTCGTCACGGCGCTACCATGCGCGACATAGGCACTTCTGTCACGGCAGAGGTCTTCCGGATTACCTGCCGAACGCCGCGGGGCCCAAGAATACCATTGAGCGCGCTTCGCTGCGCGGTCATCCAGGTGGCCTTGTCGTTAGCCTCGATCGGAAATGGCTCGGGGCAGGATGGTAGGTGAGCAAGAGATGCTCCGAGGCATTTTCGATAAGGGGACTTGAAGGAAGGCGCTGGCAGTGGTGGGCGCTGCTATGGAGCTAGAGGCGAGAATTGGCTTCGATGGATGGGACAAAGAGGCTGGAAAACTCTGGCTGGATAAGGCGGCAACGGAGATAGACCTCTCAGGGACGAGTGATTTCGGGAACTACGTGCATGCAGGAATTGGTTATTAGGTCGCAACTTCGCACTGAAGACACAGGTGGGCCGGGACGTGCGATCACATCTTCGCGAGCCCTTGGATGGGGCAGGCATCAGGAGGAGTCGGTCAGCTTGCATCGATACGCCAGTTGTTGCGCGGTGAGGTTGGGCCCGATGTTCATGTTGGCTCCGCAACGCGGGCACCGCCAGATGGCCATCGGGGAGTTGGTGAGATGTGAACTTGGTAGGGGCGGGCAATCGAGCTGCTGCCGAGCGAGCGCGAGGAGAGAGGTGCGGTGGGCGCTGGCGAGATAGCCGAAGTGGCGGATGCGGACGAAGCCTCTGGGCAGCACATGTTGGCAGAACCGGCGCAAGAACGCGCGCCACCACGCTTCCCACGGCCAGCTTGCGTTCTGTGAGCAGATAGGCTTGATAGCTTCTAAGCTCATCTGGCCCTAACTTGTCTGGGGATTTTCCAAAGTGTCCAGCGAACTGCTCGACGGCACGTAGATAGCCACGGATCGTACTCTCGCAGTAGTTGCGCCGCTGAAGCTCTTCCAGCATCCGCTTGCGTAAGTTGGTCACAAGGAACTCCTTCCTTGTGAACCAAACTACCTTAGCCACCGCCGCTAATCGCTCCGCATCGAGGCAATGTCCGCCGCGCCAGCGGCTTCGTTCGAGTCGCCAACATGGACACTTGCCAGTTTTACGGGCAGTTGGAATTTCCAGCCAACCTCCGCCTTGTCACGGCATCCAGGAATCCATTGACGTGCACCACCCCCGAGACTCCATCGACGAGGCGTTTGCGGCGCTTAGCAGTCGCGTTCCGTGAAAAGGTCAGTCAGCATGAACAGAGCGCGCCGGCAGAGGCTGTCGGGGAACTCGGCCAGAATCTGTTTGGCGCGATCCGAAAACTGCCGGGCGCGCGCGCGGGTGCGCTGAGTGCCGCCATAATGATTCACGAGCGCGAGCACATTTGCGATCGGAATGGTGTCGTAATTGCGGTCCCGAAGAACGCCGGCCACCAGATTTCGGTCATAGATACTTGCTTGTTCCAGCGCGTAGACCAGGGGCAGTGTGACTTTACCGTCTTTGAGTGCTCCCCCAGTAGGCCTGCCGGGCTCCGATTCGCTGGACACAAAATCCAGCATGTCGTCGGTCAACTGGAACGCCATCCCCAGGTTCCATGCGAATTCGGCAAGTTTCTCCCCGTCCCGCGTGTCGGCCCCTGCAGCCACCGCACCGAGTTTCCCGCAGAGGGAGAACAGGCGTGCCATTTTACAATCTACAAGCTCCATGTAGTCGGCCTCGGAGACAACAATGGAGCCGATCCGGTTGATTTGAATCAGCTCGCCCATCGCCATCCTTTGGGCCGCATCGATCGCCAGGTCCAGAACGCGTTCCTGTAGCGCCACCCGGAAAGCCCGCAGGTACAGCCAGTCGCCCGCCAGCACACAGGTGCACTTGTCCCACGGAACGCCGGGCGAAAGCTGGTTGCGGCACGGATGGTCCTCGTCGACAACCTCGTTGTGGACCAAGGCGGCCGCGTGCAGCATTTCAACTACCGCACCCAGTTGAATAGCCATCCTGTTGTCGCTGCCGCCCGCGAACCGGGTACACAGAAGCAGCAGCGCCGCGCGCAGACGCTCTTCACCGTTCCGTTGCAGGTATCTCGCAATGGGCGCTACGGTGTCGACGGACGCGTACGATTCGACATGAATTGCTTCTTCCACGCCGCGCAAATCTTCACGCACGAGATCGAAGATCGCATCCGCTGTCAGGACTTGTCGCGCGCGCCCGATTTCCATTGGAAGAATCTCCGTCATTAGAGAAGGTTCGTGGCGTTTCCCTTCAGAGCAGGGGCGCCACACAATATACAAACTGCCTGTTCCGTTGCGTCCTGCTGCTCGAGCTTTTGCGGCCCCTCAGAAGATCTCAGCGGGATCCGCTTTGCTCAGCCGGCGCAACGCCAGAGCGCCGGAGACTACGCACATTCCAATCGTGAGCAGGTAGACCACAACGCCGCGCTCCGCAGTCATCCGGAGAGGCAAAAAGGTTGCGTTTGTGGCAATGCGGTAGATTAACAGCGAGATCAGGAAACCCGGGATGTAACCAAAAATGGAAAGTATGAGGGACTCGTAGATGATGACGCTGAACAAAAAACTGTCCTTGTATCCAATCGCCTTCAAAGTGGCGTATTCCTGCAGATGGTCCGAAACGTCGGTGTATAGGATTTGATATACGACGATGATTCCGACCACCAGCCCGAGACCCACACCCAGCGCGAAGATGAATCCAATCGGCGTATTGCTCGACCAGAATTCGCGCTCGTTTGCGTCGAGCTGGCTGTGAGTCAATACCCGGACGTCGTTTGGCAGCACCTTCTCCAGTTGCGCACGGACCTGATCCGGGTCGTATCCCGGTTTCAATTTGATCAGCCCGAAATTCACAACTTCAGGACTGCGTCCCGGCATCAGGCGGAAAAAATTTGCGTCGCTCATTACCACAGCCCCGTCGATGCCAAAGGAAGTGCCCGCACTGAACAGGCCGGTCACCTCCACGCGATGTCCCACCATCTCAGTAACCACGCGCTGTCCGGCCCGGAATGCAGAAGGCACGTCCCCGTATTCTTTGCGGGAAAGGACATCGAAGAGAACACTGTCGTTCTCCCGCAGTAAGGGGCCGGGGTCCTTGATGGCGCCCAAATCGAAGAAGCCGGGAACGGGTTTGAATCCGAACATGTACATGGTTCGTTCCTTGCGCGTCCACGGATTTTTCCAGGCAACAAAGCTGCCGTACATCGGCAGCGTCGATGAGACCCCATCTACGGCGTAGGCCTGATTCAGACGCTCTAAGGGAAAGCCGCTGTTGTTGTACATAATCGCTTCGTACTGAGGGCTCAACAATACGATGTCCGCCGTCATGTGATCGTAATGCAGAGTGGAGCTCTCATACAGCGCGGCCTGAAAACCCAACTGGACCATGATCAGAACCACAGCAAAAACAATTCCGGCAATGGCGGCAAGCAGGCGTGCCTGCTGGTGGAACAACTGACGCCATGCGAGGGTGAATTTCATGGCTGAATAACCACTATGACCCTGCCGCCGATCAGATTAGCTGCAGGTTGGTTTTGGTCGAGCCGGATCAGGGTTTCGACGATGCGCTTGTCAGAGAACGTGACCGTGTCACCAGGCATGACTGTGGCATCTTTCACGTTATGCGCGATGCGCTCTACCACGCCTGTCAAAGTTGTGGTCCCGAGGAGATCTCCCGAAATGGTGGCGTGCTGCCCCACGCGGACCCGGCTGATATCCGTTTCATAAACTTCTGCGAGAACGAACACGGAGCTGGTGCGCGCCATATCCAGCAAGCCGGAAAGGCCCACTTCTTCGCCCTCGCGTGCGTTGATCTTCAGAACCGTGCCGTCCGCGGGCGCGTAGATTGTACTGACGTCGAAATCGGTACGGGCTCGCTTTTCGTTGGCCTCCGCTTGAGCTTGATCCGCCTCGGCCACACGAACATCGGTATCGGGCACTTCCTGCATACTTTCCAAACGATGCCGCGCTGCTTCAACGGTCAAATCGCTGACCTGGACCGCATTACGCCGCGCGTCCACTTCCGAGGCCGTAACGTCGTCGGTGGTGCGCAATGCTTCATAGCGGTGAAGCTCGGTCTTGGCGTGTTGTGCCTCCGCCTCCAGCCGGGCAACCTCGGCCTGTTGCGCCGCCAGATCCGGCTTCCTGGCGCCCGCTTTTACCTGTTCTACGCGGAGGCGCGCTTTGGCAGTCTGTGCCTGCGCCTGTGCCACACTGGCCTCCAGATTGGCTCTCCCAACAAAGACCGCCAGAGCTTGTCCCCGGCGCACTGCTTCGCCTTCCCGCACTTTGAGGCTTTCTACCCGTGGCGCGTGAGAATCGCCCCATATGTACGGGCCAGCCACATGAATCACCCCGTCTTCAGGTTGAATCCGCCCCATACAAGAGACCTTCGACGTCGCTCCCGTGGCCCCGCGCGTTTCATCCAAGGGCAAAGGACCGGAAGAAGCTTTTGGGTTCCGGTTTTCCAGGACATACCAGATCGGGAGAGCGGAAAGCACGACCAATGCGGCGACCGCTGCGGCCCACTTCAGGGACTTGTTATCCATCCAATTGCCGCTCATCTTACTGTTCTCCCGGCTCTGCTTTGAAACGATTCTCGAGGTTGGTTGCCGATCTGGGATTCATCTTCGTCATTGGGTGAGCGTCCGAATCGTCCCCAGCGCCTGCAGCAGATCCACGCGCGCGTCGTTCCAGTCATGCAGCGCCGCCACGCGGTCGTCTGCCGCTTTTGCCAGGCCGGCCTGCGCACCGTTGACGTCCATCTGGCTGCCGAGGCCTTGCGCATAACTGCGCCGGCTGTGCTCCAACTCATCCTGTGCCACCCGGTAGCGCGCGTCCGACAACTCCACATAGCCGCGCGCCAAGTCCATCCGAAGCAATGCCTCCCGCACTTCGATCTCCACCTGCTTTTGCAGTTTGGCCAACTGCAACTCCTGTTGGCGAAAGACTGCCGTTACCTCTGCGCGCTGCGCCTCCCGCCTGCCTCCGTCAAGAACCGGTATTTTCAGCGAGACCCCAGCGTCGTACGTACCGGTCGATGTGGGAAGACTTGTCCCCGTAGATCCAGCGTTCGCATACGCGGACAGAGTGGGGAGGCGTTCCGCGTGAATTGCGACATCGTTGAGATGGGTCGCTTGCAGTTTCTTTTGCAGGGTCAGAATCTCACTGCGCGATTTCAGGGCCGTCGCCACGGCCTGGTCGGCCGGAAGCATATCCTGCGCTACAAACGTCAACGGGTCTGTCAACTCGAGTGGCGTATTCAGATCTCTGTTCATCGCGTTGAGTAGGTCAATCTCCGCGCGAGCCATTTCCAGTTGAGCCTTTAGCAGATCTTGTTTGGCCGCCGCGACATCGACGCGGGCCCGGGAAACATCCATGCCCAGCGCCTGACCCTCGGAATTGCGATTACCGATCTCCTTTAAAGTCGACTCCGCCGTCACAACAAGAGCCTGGGCTGTCTCAACAGCCGACGCGTCGCGCTGGACTTGAAAATAGAGCCGCGCTACTTGTCCGGCAATCTGATCGCGCACTTCCTCAGTATCCGACTGCGCGGCAGCAATGCCGGCGCGCGCAGCCGCTTTGCGGCGCATACTTTCCTGGTCGAACAGACTCTGCCGAATATGGACCCGGGATTCCAGCACTGCGAACGGACCCACCGCTCTCGGGAACGTGAAGCCTGGCTCGTGTATTGTCCCAAAGCCGAACGAATCCAGGTCGAGCCGTTCATCCATTGCGTTAAAGGAAAAATCGACGTTCGGCTTGTTTGTGGCCTCCGACTGCCGGAATCTAGCCTGGGCTGCCGCGACGGACTGACCGGCCACATCCACATCCAGATTTCCCCCTGGAGAAAGGGCCAGTTTGAGCGCGTCACGCAAGCTCAGAGACAGTGGGGGCGCCGGCTTGTCCTGTGCGCAAAGGGGGCTCAAAAACCAGGCGAGCAACACAATTGGCAGGCTAACGCGCGTGGGGTGCATGAATTCTTGAATCACCAGTTTATTAGCACCATACAGCATTCGCCTGCGGGAGTCGCTGGATTTTTCACTGCTTCGCTTTATGCCGGGACCGGCGCCGCCGCCGGTGGTGTTCCTGATTGCGCATGGGGCGGCCCTGCTGCCATTGCAGATGATTCCTAAACATGGGGATAGTCCCAAGTGATTTTGCCAGACGAGTAAAGATGAAATCATGAAGAGGCGTACACGACGGACGATCGACTACAGCGGTTTCGATTCTGCTCTTTACAGAAAGCTTGAGGCCAAGTGGCATTTTTCTCAACCGGGGCCCCAGCAACAGGTCTTCGTTGCTGGGGTGGAAATAAATGCCACCTCGCATGAACTTCAAATGGCAAGATGTGAATCGAAACTGCTCTAGCGTCCAAGGCGCAGCGAACTCTCGAGAATCACTCCCAGGGGCTCGATGAAGTCACGAAAGTTTGTCTCGTCGGCTTCCGTAAATGCCCCGCCCCCGGCCTTGTTCAACATCTGCACCACCGCCAGCACGTTTTTCTTACGATTGAAGACAGGCATGCAAAGGATCGTGTGGGTGCGATATCCGGTTTCGCGGTCGATGGCGGGGTTGAAGTCGGGTGACGCATAAGCATCGGGGATGTTCAGGACCTCCCCAGTGTTTGCCACGCGCCCCGCGATGCCTTTGCCGAGCGGAAACTCAATCTGAATGCGTGCTCCATCGGCCCCTTGGGCGATGCGGGAATGGAGTATGCCGCGGGCCGAATCAACCACAAAGATAGAGGCTCGGTCGGCACCAATCATCAGCTTCACCTTACTGGTGACCGCATCGAGAATCTGGTCGATCAGAGCTTCAATCGCATCCCGATTTCCGAGCTCAAGAGTCTCAAGAAATTGCTCGAACTCCACGGTCATTTGCTGGACGACATCATGGAACTGCTTATCGGAAAGATCGTGAACATGCTTAACCAAGTCGCCCTTTCGCTGTAGCTGAGCGAAGGCAGTAAGCAGATGGCCGGTATTCGCCGCCAACCCCGCGGCGAAGGTAGTTATGCGGCCGTCTTCGAGCGTGAGGATACGATCAGCGATGTCGAGGATGCGATTGTCGTGAGTGACGAGCAGAATGGCGCAGCCCTGCTGCTTGGCCAGTGTCCGCATAAGGTCTACCACCTCGCGGCCGGACTTGTGGTCCAAAGAGGCGGTGGGCTCATCGGCAAGCACGATGCGCGGCCTGCGCACCAATGCGCGCGCGATTGCAACTCGCTGTTTTTGTCCGCCAGAGAGATGCTCTGGAAAGTAATCCATGCGATGCTTCAGACCCACAGTCTCCAGCGCATCGACGCACCGTCTCTGTACTTCATCCTTGGACTCTTGCGGCCCGACGCCGAGCGACAACTCGACATTTTGAATTGCAGTGTGCGAATCAAGCAGGTTCTGATGTTGAAAAATGAAACCAATGTCTTCGCGGATTTTGACGAGTTGGGAATTGGTTGCACCGTTCAGTTCGTGGCCAAGAATTGTCACGCTGCCATGCTGAACCGAGCGCAACGCCCCCGCCAGCGTAAGCAGAGTTGTCTTGCCGGAGCCGGAAGGGCCGGTGAGCAGTACAATCTCGCCTGGCGATATCTCGGTAGAAACATCAAAGAGCACCTGCTTTCGCAGTGCACCGCTACCGTAGAAGTGATCGACATTCTTGATCGTGATCACGGAGCCGCTGGGCATAGAACTAGATTATCTCCTTTGGATCGGCCTACCGAAGCCACCCCATTGCAAATGCTCCCGAAAAGATACCAAGCCTGCCATCAGCACGTACACAATTGCTTTCCGAGCCGGGTCCGTTGTCAAGGTCAACAACGTGGCTCGGTTCGCATTGAGATAGACGACATTCGACAACCGCAGTCTCAGAAGGAACATCAGGCTGGAGAGGGTCAGCGACTCCTGAAGAACAAGACCGCAAAGCATTGCGTCAAGGATGCGGCTGGTCATATGTACCGGGAAGGCAAGGTCGCCGATTGCGTGCGCTGCGATTTCCTGCCCAAGTGCCACATGGCTTCCACTGAGACCCGGAACCGGTGCCGGATCCTTCGCTACCCAACCTGGGGCTGAGGCTGGCAATGCAGATGAAGAACCGGGTAGATAATCCGTCCCCATAAACGCTGCACGGTCCAGGAAGACAGTTGAGCGCGCTTCGCTGTGCGGCCATCCATGTGAACGAAAAGCCGGCATCTCGTACAGCTGGGAGCCATGAACTGCATAACAAGCACTTCAATGGATAGCCGGTTTTACGGCCAGATCGACTGGATTTGTAAACATGTCGACTTATCGTTACCAATCCGCCGTCAATGAGTGCATTGGCGATTTGGTGTGAACCCAGAATCGCGCGCGGTGAGACGGGAGAATACCGGCACCAGAGCTTCCGAGTCAGGGGCGACTCAGCCATTCCGAAGTGGTCATCCGTATTTGTTGCCGAGCGAGCTTGGCTGTCGTCTGATCAAATGAAGCGTTCCACAACTTTCAGTCCGCTCAGCAGCCAAGCACCTTGGCAGCGAGCTCTGTGCCTTCGACTCGTGCGCGGATCTTGCTGAATGCGATCTCGCGAGCAGTCGAAGTGTCATCGGCAAAGGGAGCGAAGCCACAGTCGTCCGTGGTTCCAAGCTGAGTGATGGGCAGAATCGACGCCGCCTCAAGAACTCGATCCCGCACTTCAATGGCAGTTTCGACCCTTGGATTGATTGGATCAATTACTCCAACAAATACGGTTTGATTCGGCCGCAGCAATTCGCCGACAATTCGGAACACACGATTCTTATCCGGCTCGCTGGCCATTTGCAGATAGAAGCGACCAACGTTCAGGTGGAACAGATCCGGCAAGAGGCTTGCGTAGTCGATGTCCGCGCTGTGAGTTGAATCATGATCGCCTCCGGGGCAAACATGGACGCCGATGCGCTGGCGGTCTACAGTGGTAAAGCGATCGAGGACCTTGTTATTGAGAGCAACAAAGCTTCGCAGCAATCCGCCTGAAGGATCAAGTTTCAATGACAGCCTGGCTTCGGTGAAGTCTATTTGCACACTATCCGCTCCGGCATCGAGCGCGCCTCGAATATCCGTTTCCGCTTCATCGGTCAGGTCCGAGAGAAACTCCTCGCGTGAGTAGCCTGGAATCTCCTCCGGGGGATAGAGCAGGCTAAGCGCAGATGCCGAAATCACCGCCTGTTTGATGGGGAGATGAGTATAAGCACGAGCAGCATTCAGATAGGTGGCAGCATGCACACCATAGCGAAAGGGAGCGGCGGTCAGCTTCGGCAACTGGCGCGTGTGGCCGTCTGCAAACGGGATGATCACTCCGTCGGACGCGAGATTAGTCAGTCCGGCAAGGGGATAAGTGGCGAAGCTGGGCTTGGTCTGCTCGCCGTCGGTAATGATCGGCGACCCCGTCTCTTCCAACCGCGCGATCGTGCCACGAAGGGCTTCCGAATACGCTGTATTGAGGTTTGCAATATCTTCTGTCCCTGCTTGAAACGCTGCGATTGTTTCGATGAGTGAAGACGGGCGGGGAATGCTCCCAATGGGTTCGGTCAATATGGGCATGAAGCGAAGTGTAGTGCGGCATTGATTTGTGGTCATCCATCGAAAGGTGGACTTACAGCCGGGCGCTTTCCGTTGCTCGGTGCAACTCCTCCATCTTGAGTAGGAGAGGGAACTCGTCCTTGTGGGCCTTGCGAGGCAAGCCAAGAGTCTCCATAATTCGCTCTGAATTGCGGCTTCCCAATTCGCACTTCCCAGATCACGTTTGGTCGAGGAAATCCAAATGAATGACTTTGCTCGCTCTTTTACCCCGGAGGGCCGCACGCCGTTTCCTGCAACGTTGCGTTGGCGCTCTTCACCACTCCTTGAATCGATTCATTCTGCTGTCTCTACTGGCGACGGTAGGATCGTCAACGCTGTTCAGCCAGCACTTCGCGACGGTGAACCTGACTGTCGCTGACCCAGCGGGCAAGGTGATTGCAGGGGCAAACGTTTCCGTTCGCAATGTTGATACGGGTGTGGTCCGCACCGGAGTTTCCGACAAGTTAGGGTTGGCAGCGATTTCAGGTCTTCCTGCCGGGGAATACAAATTCACTGCGGCCGCGGAGGGTTTTGGCGTGTACGAGGCACCTCTGACTCTGACACTGGGAGAGGCTGCTTCATTGCAGATCAGGCTTCGGGTCCGCGCTGCTACTGAGCAAGTGGAAGTGCACGACACGACTCAGGGTGTTGACGAGGAAAGAACAGAAGGCAGTCAGGTTATAGCTCCAGAACAAATAGCGGACCTGCCCATCTCAGACCGGGATTTCATCGACTTCGTGCTGTTGACACCGACGGCGACCGTCGGCCGGAATTCGAGCTCCGGCGCCCAGTCGGCATTTCAGGAAACGGAGCTCGAGATCAGCTTCGGAGATTTGCGCGAAACGCATAGCGTCTTCTATGGATTGGATGGGGTCAATTACACGACCACTGTCTCGGGAGTTCAGCGAGTTAGCCCATCGCTGGATTGGGTGCAGGAGTTTCGCGTCGTCGATGGTCCGGACGCAGCTGGCGGCGGGTTGAACCTTGGCGCGGCCGTGAACACCATCACCAAGTCCGGCACCAACGACTTGCACGGATCACTTTGCGATTATGCCCGCAACAACATCGCGGATGCCAGCAATCTTCTTTCGGCGCCAGGTTTCAACACTCTCCGATTCAATCAGTTTGGGGCGACGGTGGGCGGCCCATTGCGCAAGGACAAAGCATTTTACTTCTTCGGCTATGAAGGCCAGCGGCGGGCGCAATCTCCCATTTATTCGCATTTCATTCTGAGCTGCATCGACACCGCGGGGTGCCTTGGACCGGGGACTCCCAGCATCAATCAAGTCAAGACCGCACTGGGTCTGTCGCCGGAGAACCTGGGATCGATTTTGCAAATTGGCGACTACGATAATGCCTTTGGAAAAGTCACCAATGTGTTGAGTGACAAGAGCACTTTGTCCGCTGGTTACTTATTCACCGATGTTAGGAATGGCAATACTGCGGCGACCTCCCCGGGGCAGGGATTGCCATCGAGCTATCGCGACAATCGCATCCACGATCAGACAGCCTACGGGAATCTCTTTGATCTCTTCAACGGCCGCTGGGCTTCGGAAAGTTCAGTAGCGTTCGGCCGGCGAATCTTCTACATGGATCCGGTGGGCGCGGGCTTTGAGCCGGCGATCGATGTCGCCGATACGCTCTACAGCGGCGGGTTTCTTGGTGGAGTGGATTTCTACAGCGAGCACCATTTCCAATCGCGAGAGGCTTTGACTTATACGCACGACTCCACCTCCCTCAAGGTTGGCGTGGAGTTTGAGCCGATCTGGTTCTCTGCGCAAACGCCCTACTTCACGCCGGGCGTGGGGATATTCAGTCCTCAGAGCTTTTTCGGCACTGGCCCTTTCAGCCACTTCGGTCCTGGAACTGCTGTCGAGTTTCTCTTTCAGCAGACGCGGGCGGATTTTGGAAACCAGGTTCCGCAGCGCGGCTTGCCCTGGGAGAACGGCTTCTACGACGGCCCCGATGGACCGGCGCATGAGGCTGCCGATGCAGTAGGTTTCTGGCATAAGCTGGCCGGCATCTATCTGGAAGATCAGTGGAGAGCGCGGCCAAACCTCGCACTTTCATTCGGGTTGCGCTACGACCTTGATTTTCTTCCGTCGGCCGGCGACCTTCGGATGTTGGGTAAGATGAATCCCACTAACTTTGGGAATGTCCAGCCGCGGGTAGGTGTTGCCTACGCGTTTCGCAACGGGAAAGGCGTGGCGCGCGCTAGCTTCGGCCTTTACACAGGATCGCTCGAATATAGCAGCCTGATCAATGGATGGCACGGCGCCTCTCCTTTCACGCACATGGATCAGCCGCTGCTGCCTCAATTCGCCGATCCGGAAGATGACCTGACCGGGTTTGGGCCAGCAGGCATGGTGGGGACTGCGGGTCCGGTGCTTGCGGGTGCCGCTTTCGACAACTTTACGCACAATGGCATTTATCCAAACCCTGCAATCCTGAAGCAGTTTCCATTGGGGTTTGTAAGTCGAAAGTATCCTTCGAATTACTCGGAGCATGGCAGCCTGGAAGTTGAGAACGAGCTCTGGAACAAGTGGTTTCTGACCGTTGGATACCATTATCTCCATGCAATTCATCTGGAAAGTTCTGAAAGCATCAATGCAGCTCCCAACGGTTTTCTTTCCGACGGCAGGCAGAAGTTCGCCCCGGCTGATCCCAACTTCGGCTTTGCGTTGATCGCTGAAGCTTCTGGCTGGTCCATCTACAATGCCGGAAGCATAGGTCTTCGCAAAGAATTCGTTCAACAATTCAGTGTTCTGGCTAACTACGTCTATGGAAAATCCATCGACATCGCGACGGAAAACCAGTTACAGGATGAGCAGCAGGACTACCTGGCGCCGCAACTCGATCGAGCGGTGAGCGACAACGACGTTCGGCATCGACTGGTGTTGACCCTGATGGGAGAGTCGCCAAACACCTGGGTCGCACCCTTACGCAACGTTTCGTTATCGATGATCAACACTTTGCAGAGCCCGCAGTACTACAGCATTCTTGCCGGGTCCGATATAAATGGCGACGGCTTCCCGCTCAATGATCGCGTCGGGAACATCGGGCGCAATTCCTATCGCGGAGCATCGTACTGCGACACGGATATTCGTCTTCAAAAGCGATTGAACTTCAATGAGCGGTTTAAGTTGAATCTGAGCGCGGAAGCGTTGAACCTTCTGAACCGCGTGAATGTGCAGGATGTGGATCAGGTCT
>Ga0302281_10002139_pt1 | contig 14165 bp, 8 predicted proteins | sample III_Fen_E1_2_FD_198762 | JGI IMG/M metagenome (GOLD analysis project Ga0302281, IMG submission 198762) | Peat permafrost microbial communities from Stordalen Mire near Abisko, Sweden - III_Fen_E1_2 | ecosystem: Environmental > Terrestrial > Soil > Wetlands > Permafrost | place: Sweden: Abisko...
AGGGAGCATGCGGACGGGCGGAACCATTTTTACGGTGCCGGATTAGATGGATACAACGCCAACTCCAGGGGTCTGCTGGCCGACCGGATCGAACACCTCGGTGACCTTCGTCCAGGTCATCTTCTGGCTGTCGTTGATCTCACACAAATAAAGCAGGTGGCGCTGCACCCAACCAAGCGGCGTGCGTAGATGCTCCAGTAACAATGATCCTTCCCCTTCATGAACCGATAGTGGCAGTGCAAAAATGGCTTGGCTTTATCAATGCCCACCAACATTAACTAAACCAGCGCGATCTGTGGAAGGGGGGGCAGGTATGCGCCAAATGTCTTTTGACCTCAAAACGCTTCCAATCCTTGAGAAATTCGGGGTCTCCACATGCAAAAACAGCCAAATAACGTTCCCAGTTGCGAAAATCGGGCTAAAGGCAAATCTGCATCCCTGCATCGCTGTAATTGTTATTAATGTCGTATTATAACACTGTGGCTATCATGGTAATGTTTAAATTAAATAAAGGTTATTACCGACAGACAGTCATCGCATTTTCTCTTAGGATTTTGGGAGTTATAGTTGCTCGTGAGTCGCAACTTGGATAAATCAAGGCAGATCTTGCAACGGAGAGCAAGAGCGTTATTAATCGGCAGAGCGGGTATTGCGAAGTAACGGACGGCAATCGATGAAAGCGAAAGGAAATTCGGGGCCAGATGGGAAAAGGGCTGCGAATTGACAGGGACGAAGTCTGTTTAACAGATGGCTAATTGGAATAAGATCACTAATTTCCGAAACCTGCAACCACTCGCGCTTCAGCAGGTGTGAGGCTTTGAATTCTGGAGCATTTCGCCGTGGATATCAAACAACATGGATTTCCGATCTTTAATCCAACCACAATAACACCGAGCTGTCCGGTAGTCGTCAGCTTGAAGGGCCGCACTATGATCCGATTTGCGGGCGCACAGCGGCTATGTCTAATACTTTAAATAAATCATCAGACATGTGTGAGGTAAAGCATCTCGCGTTGCGGCAAGTACGATTGAAGCTTGACGATCAATGGGGGAGCAGACTTGGTTACATCACCTTTGTCTTTCCACAAACCGGCGATGGACTCTACGTATCCAGTGCTAGCACGCACCGGATCACCTCGAGGGACATTATGCTTTTAGATGGCGTGTCTGATGGGCGGTTGTCTTCCAGTGAAAAGGGCGAGTTGTTGTTTCAAACGTTCACACTTTCGTTGGATTATTTATACCCCTTGTTTGAATGCCAGGAGATCAGCCGGTTGAAGCACTTGGTTGACAATTTTAGTCCAGTGAAAGTGTATTCAAGAAATAGCCCAGTGGCACTAAAATGCCAGGAATTGCTGGCCCGTGTTAACCCAGAGCAAAATTTGGAACATCGGGGTCAATTGTTGATAATTGCGACTGCCATTTTATGCGTTGAATTCAAGCTCATCGAAAGCCAATGCAACCGCTTGCTGGCACCGGCTGGTCGCATGCGCAAGGCGTTTGTAACACTCTCAGCGGAAGAATTGCGCAATCTTTCAGTTGACCAGCTGGCACAACGATTTCATTGCGGCCGACGCCACCTCAACCGACTTTTTCAGGCAAACTTCGGCACTTCCGTGGCTGCCTTGAAAATGGAAATACGTCTACTCAAGGTCGTGTCCTTGCTGCGTGACGCTGAAATTAAGATCATCAATGTGGCTGAACAATGCGGATTTAATCATCTTGGTTTGTTTAACACCCTCTTTAAACGCCGGTTTGGCACAAGCCCCGGTGCTTGGCGAAGATTGCACCAGCAACGCGGGCAGTCCGAAGCCGTCCTGATTGCAGGGGGCAATGTTTGCCCTTTGAAGAGCAAAGACAATTGTCTGTGGGCCAGCTGGTCGGCCAAACTTCCCGGCAGAAATGGTGCCAGTCCTGCCACAGCCGAACGGCCAGAGACGAGCCTCAGCCCATTCCTGAGGTCTCAGAACAAGAATTGAGACTATAGTGATTCCGCACGTCTGCCCTATGCTAGCCGCAAAGTCCACTATGGCCCCCTTGTGTCGCACTTTGCCGAGCGCTTGCCAAATGGTTTTGGAGTCGCGCTTGCTACAATGGAAGTCATACTTGTGTTTTGTTCCCATCGGAACCAATTTAGACCTGTTACCACGGTAACGACAGGATTCTAAAAATCCTATAAAGCCATGTCCAAAGAATTAAAACCATATAACGAAGCTAATGAAAGTGTCGCTTTGCAACTCTCCACGTCATCACAGTCTGGAGCCTCGCCAGGCCCCGGAATGCAGCTTCGGCGCTATCTGGAGTTCCTGTCCAGGAAATGGTGGATCGTCCTGTTAAGCGTCTTGAGTTTTGGTGCCTTGGCGGCTGCCTACATTGCATGGTGGCCGGACACCTTTGGCACCACGGCCCATATGTGGGCGGCTGGCCAAATGGGGATTCACCTTAACGAAGGCACAACATACTCCGAAGACAACCTTACTTATGCCGGCACCCAGATAGAACTGCTCCGAAGTGACTTGATACTGGGGCGCGGTTATAATCGCGTGACCAACTCACTGCACATGGCTTTTCCTTTAGATTCCGAAGGGGTGCCCATATTGCCCAAAATTAATATCTCGCAGTTGCCGAGAAGCGCAGTATTAGAACTGAAAGCAAAAGGCGCTTCGCCGGAACTGACGGTGGCTTTTCTCGACGCGGTCATGGAAGAGTTTATCGCCTATAAAAGGGAGATCCGCGCCGCCAGTTCTGGTGACACTTACACCTCGGTTTCCGAGCAGATCAAAAAGCAGGAGGCTGATCTCACCGCCGAACAAAACAGGCTGACCGCCTTCATGCGCGATAACAATGTGGCCGTGCTGGAGGAACGGGCCAAGGCCGCCAGCGCCTATCTCACCCAGCTTATGGCTGAATCCTCGGATTTGAAAGTGCAGCTTCAACTCCTTGAAACGCTCATCGCCCAAGAGTCCGCTGCCGCTGCCGCGGGCACGAACGCCATCGGCCTGAATGTCGGTGACGCGGATTCCCGCCAGATCATCAATTCGCTGCTGCCCACCGCAACTGCCCCGCCGGAATTTCTGACCGCCCAGCAGGAATTGGAAAAATTCAGAATACTGCGCGCCCGGTTAAGCCTGTACCTCCGCCCAGAACATCCTAAAATCGTCAAATTAGACGAACAAATCACCCAGGCCGAGAGGCTGGTTGATTTTTTCAGCCAACAAAGTCAGGACCAACTTGGCCACGTCGAACAGACAACCAAGGCCAAGCTGGATCGCTTGCAGGAGAGCATCAAGGAATGGGAAGCCAAGGTCAATGACGCCAGCATACGCATCGCGGAATGCGAGCAACTCAGGTTGAATGTCACCCGACTCCAAGAACTTCACGACCATCTCCTGAGCCTGCTCCAAACGGTGGATATCAGTAAAAATCTAGACCAGGAAAGCATTACCATCCTGGACCATGCTTCCGAGCCGAAAAGTGCCAAGCATGGTCTTGCAATTGCAGTGCTTTTGGTTCTTGTGGGTCTCGGAACCGGGCTGGGCGTGGTCTTTCTGCTCCAGCAATCTAATGATTGCATTGATTCCATGGAGATCCTTTCCGAACGTTCCGAGCAATTGATCGTGGGCATGCTACCGGAGATCTCGGTTGCGTCCCGGAAAAGAAATCTGCTAGCAGGTGGAGCCGGTGTGGACGAGGGTTTGGAATTAATTTTGGCCGACGATGACCGCCGCCACTTGTATGTGGAATCCTACCGGAACCTCCGCTCGGCTCTGATCTTCCTGCCAGAGAAAGGGGATCGCCCCAAAATCATGGCGATCACCAGTTCCATACCAAATGAAGGCAAATCCACAGTCGCCGCTAACCTGGCCAAAACTCTGGCGACGGGCGGATCCAAGGTGCTCTTGGTGGATGGCGACCTGCGTCGCGGGCGGCTACATAGGTTGTTGGGTTACCAGAACGAAGTGGGATTGGCTGACTTGCTGGACCAATCCGATGGTCCAAAGGATGTGTTTCAAAAAAATTCCCACACCAACCTGACTTTTCTTTCGCGTGGCGCTAATCACCCAGATCCCGGCAATCTGTTCCTTTCACCCAAACTGGACGCGCTGTTGTTGCAATGGCGCAAAGAGTTTGATCACGTGATCATTGACACCTGTCCCGTGTTTGCGGCAGACGATGCAGCTACCCTGGCGCCCAAAGTTGATGGCATTTTATTCATTGTGTGCAGCGGCTATTCCCGCTTTAGCCTGGTCAATGAAGCCATGAGCGTGTTGACCCAGAGACAGGCTCGCATTCTTGGCATCGTTTACAATCGGGCGGATACCACCGGGCGGTCATTTCATCACTACAAGTATAAGGAATATTCCCCAGATGAATCCGTGACTCAGTGAAATGGCAACTTTTGGTGCAGGCGTTATGGGGACTTCTTGCCCACGTCCGAATCTTCAATCTCAGATATTTTTCTAATCCAATGAATTGTCGCCCCATGCTCCGCTATACGGATTCACCGACATGCAGACACACCGACGTAGCGTCCCAGCGCCCTACCGGTTCACAGGAACACCGTTTCACCAAACCAACCGGTTGCCGAAATAAAGCTCTATGCGCCGCTCTGGCCGTCATTCTCTTGATTCCTGGCCAACCCGTCTTTTCCCAATTGCCTGCGGTGGCCAACCATTTGGATGTGGCGATTTCGGCTGCCTTGGTAAAAACGCATGAAGCTTGGGCGGCGGGCAACTATGCTGACGTCCGCAATGCCTGCGATGTGGTGGTTGCGTCACCCGATGCACCCGCCAATGTGCGCAGTTATGCCAGTCTGCGTATCGCCCAAAGTTACGAAGCCGAGAGAAAGCCAGACTTGGCCAGGGCGGCGTACGCCCGCATCGCCACCAATACTGCTTATCTTTCGCTCCATCGCCGTGAAGCCAGTGAGTGTGCCTTGGAATTAGAGCGTGAGGCACAAGGTCTGCCCCAACGCGATCCTGAGGCATCCCGGACAAGGTTGCCGGCGGTGGCCTTTGCCGCCAAGGTCTTCGTTTCACCACAGGGCAGTGACAAGAATAACGGTTCTGCTGCCGCGCCGGTTGCCTCGCTCACGCGGGCTCGTGATCTGGTTCGCTCAATCAAGGCTGCGGGGACCATCGGGGCCATCACAGTGGTCGTTCTCCCGGGCGAATACCGGGTGACCGGCCCCTTGGTGCTCTCCAAGCAAGATTCGGGCACTCCGGAAAACCCGGTAATTTATCAGGCCATCCAACCGGGGAAAGCAATCCTTTATGGCGGAACACCAATCACCGGGTTCCAACCTGTGACCGACCCGGCGGTCCTGGGGCGGCTTCCGGCGGAAGCGCGCGGTCATGTTCTACAATGTGATTTAAAGGCTCTTGGCATCACCGATTACGGTCATCTCGCGGTCCGGGGCTTTGGTCAACCGCCATCTCCGCCGACGTTGGAGTTGTATGTCAACGGGCAGCCAATGACGTTGGCGCGTTGGCCCAAAACGGGTTTTACCGGAATCCGTAAACTGGTGGAGCCTGGATCTAAGAAGGACGGCAGGCCCTCGGTGTTCGAGTACGTTGATGAACGGGCGGCTCGCTGGACAAAAGCTAAAGATGCTTGGCTGTTTGGCTACTTCCACTACCTTTGGGCCGATGCCACCATCAAAATTAGCGAGATTGACCCCGTGGCACACACCATCACCGCTGCCGATGCCTATCAATACGGCCCGCCGGGCATGAACAATGTCCAAGGCATCCAATACTACGCCTTCAATTTGTTGGAAGAGCTTGGCCGGCCCGGAGAATGGTATTTGGACCGTGCGACCGGCATATTGTATCTTTATCCCCCCGATGCCCAGGCGCAATTGGTCGTCGAACTCAACCTGCTATCAACACCGATGGTGACGATGGAGGGAGTTACCGACGTGCGCTTGGAAGGTTTGACCTTTGATTTGGCTCGTTTTAATGGGCTGGTGCTCTCGGATTGCAGCCGATGCCTGGTCGCCCGCTGCACGGTCAGTCGCATGGCGGGCAATGGCATCACTATTAATGGCGGCGAAGCCGACGGTTTGTTGGACTGTGAGATCCACACCATTGGACGGCGGGCCACCGAGGTTATCGGCGGAGACCGGGCCACGCTGAAACCCGGCCTGCATTTCGTCGAAAATTGCCGTCTCTACAACTTCGGCCGCATTGACCGGACCTACACCCCGGCCATCCAGCTTGAAGGCGTGGGCAACCGGGTCGCGCACAACCTGATTTATGACGGTCCGAGCAGCGCCATGCGGATTGAGGGCAACGATCATCTGATTGAATTCAATGAAATCCACGACGTGGTTCAAGAATCCGACGATCAGGGTGCCATTGACCTGTATGGAAACCCCACCTATCGCGGCATGGTTTTCCGGTTCAACCGGTTTGACAATTGCGGGAACAAGGACGGGCGCCATTTCATTTGCGGCCAGGCGGCAATCCGCTTTGACGACGCCATCAGCGGCATGCTGGTATACGGCAATATTTTCGTCCGCAGCGCCAATCTGTTTTTTGGAGCGGTGCAAATAAATAGCGGTCGTGATAACATTATTGAAAACAACCTGTTTGTGGACTGTAAACAGTGCCTCAGCGGTGGTTATAGTTCGGCCAATAGTATTTGGACCCAGGCAGCGACCAAGCCACCGCCGACGGGCTTTATTCTTAACGATCTGTATCTGCAGCGCTATCCCGAACTTGGCACAATGTTTGTCGAGCCTGGTATCAACCACGTCTGGCGCAATGTTTTCTACCATTGCGGGCCTGTGACGATCCGAGAGCTGTCGGGGTGGGACCTGTTCGAGAACGGCATTTTCGACAAGCAGGATCCCGGCTTCGCTGACGGCACCAAAGGTGACTACCATATCAAGCCCGGCGCTGTTTTATTCGACGCGGTTGGATTCCGGCCAATTCCGGTGGATGAAATCGGCCTCTATGCGCACAATTAGAGAGCCGGGTGGCAGATATGACGGTCGACAAGATTAATATGACGGTCGACAAGATTAATCTCAAGCATTTTGGGCTCGCGACTACGGTGCCGGTTGTTTGCGGCCAGGTCTTCGCGCCAGACGCAGCTGCAAGGGGCAGCAAAGTTAACTGAAGGAAAGCAACGTATGTCGGAGAAGTGTTTAAATAACGCTGTATTATTTCTGGTGTTTAACCGGCCCGACCCCACGCGCCGGGTGTTTGAAGCCATCCGCGCCGCACGCCCTGCCCGGCTTTATGTGGCTGGTGATGGGCCTCGCAAGTCGCGGGAGGGGGAGCAAGCGAGTTGCGATGAGGTAAGAAAAATTGCCACAGCGGTGGACTGGCCTTGTCGTATCAAGACACTGTTTAGAGAACGAAACCTCGGTTGCAAAATGGGAGTGGCGAAGGCGATTGACTGGTTCTTTGCCAATGAGGAATCAGGCATCATCTTGGAGGATGACTGTTTGCCCTGCCCGGAATTCTTCAACTTCTGCTCGGAAATGCTGGCTCATTACAGAGATCAGGATCAAATCATGGCCGTTACTGGCACCAATTATCAGGCGGGCCATTGGCGCGGGGAAGCCAGCTACTATTTTTCTCGTTTTCCGCACATCTGGGGTTGGGCGTCTTGGCGGCGCGCTTGGAAGCATTATGACGTCACGATGGAATCATGGCCCAAGGACCGGAAAGAAAAGTGGATGGAAAAAGTTTGTCCCCCGGTTGAACGCTCCTTTTGGACAGATTTTTTTGACCAGGTGCATGCTGGAAAGATTGATACTTGGGACGGCCAGTGGCTTTATGCCATCTGGCGGCACTCCGGCATCGGCATCATTCCAAACGTTAATCTAATCACGAATATCGGTGCCGGCCCGGATGCCACCCACACCAAAGGGGATCCAGGATCATTGGAAATTGCAGTTGGCCAATTGGGGCAGGTGGTCCATCCTAATACGGTGTCCATTGACACTGCAGCCGATGATTTTACCTATCGAATCGAGTTTGGCGGGAAAGCGGGGCCGGATACCAGAACTTTTCCCAAACGGGTCAAACGAAGCCTGATGCGATTGCTGAATGCGGGCCTGGGCAGTGTGGGTTATCAGATAACCCGTGATTCCATTGGGACCACCACCAGCAGGGTGCTGCAACTTGGGCCTTACAAAGTCTGGCGGCGATGACCCCAACACCACCTGAAATTTCTGTGGTCAAGCCGACCCTCGGCAAGGCGGTTGCCGCAGCCGATGCCCCGGCCAGACGGTCTCCCATTGCCGGTTGGCAACAAATTCCCCGCCGCTTGTTCGTGGAACTGGCTGCCCGTCCGTCGGCCCAGAATTTTGCCTGGCTTCTGGCGGATCGGGGGGGGCGCCTGGTGGTGGCGATTGTGGTGGGCAGTTGGAGCGCGCGTTACCTGGGGGCTGGAAATTTTGGGTTGCTAAATTATGCCATGGCGCTGGTGGCCATCATTGGTTCGGCGATCCCGCTGGGAATGGATGCGCTGGTGGTGAGGGAAATCATTCGGAATGAAACCAGGGCCGGCCAATGGATCGGGACAGTCATGGGATTTCGCGCGGCGACGGCCTGCATCTGCGCGGTCTTAAGCCTGGCGGCGGTGATGTTGTTGCGTCCCGGAGAAAACTCCCTGACCGCCATCGTGGCGATGTTTGCGTTGGGAACCGTGGTCCAAACCCTTGAATCGGGCGAATTATTGTATGAGGCGCGCATCCAAATGCGGTACCTAGTCGTGCCGCGCCTGGCGCTGTTTTTAGGCATGAATGTATTGAAGGTCGGCTTGATTTTGGCCGGGATGACCGTTTTTTGGTTCTCAGTGCTGTTCGCCTTGGAGATGAGCTTTAGCGGGTTGCTCACTTATGTGTTCGTGCGGCGGTCGCTGGGCCCGCACAAGCCGCTGCGGTTTGACCTTGCCATCGGCCTGCATCTGCTGCGCGATTCCTGGCCGCTCGCCGTCTCTGGTCTGGCCGTGATGGTTTACATGAGGGTTGGTGTGCTGGTGATCGGGGGAATGTTGGGCAATGTCGCCGTGGGCGTTTATGCCGCGGCGATCCGGGTGCCGGAAGCGGCCAACTTCGTGCCCATGGTGCTGGCGTCGTCGCTGTTGCCGGGGCTGTTGAAAACGCGGGAATTGGGCCCTGAGGCCTATAATGCGGCCTTGTTGCGCAATTTTCGCATCTTTGTGCTGATCGCTTACGCCATCTGCGTGCCGCTGTCCATGGGAGCGCCCTGGATCATCCATTTGCTGTATCATGAGGTTTATGCGGCGGCGGGTCCGGTCATGATGGTTTATGTCTGGTCGCTGCTGTTCATTTTTCTCGGCGTGGCCCGGGGGTCCTATCTCCTGAACGAGCGTTTCACCAAGCTTGCCTTGTTTTTTACATTGACGGGTCTTGGCGCAAGTCTGACGGCAAATTTTCTGCTGATACCGCGGTTTGGCATAATGGGCGCGGCTTTTGCTTCAGTATTATCCCAGGGTCTCTCGGCCTTCCTTTTATCTTTTATTTTCCCCTCGTTGCGTACCATGGGCCGCCTCCAATTGATCGCTTTATGCAGTCCGTGGTTAGTGCTCCGGCGGAGGGCTGATTAAGCCTCCGGAAGCCGTGATTGGGGGGAATGGGTGGCGGTGCTATTTATATTTATGATAGTATATGATATAATTCTTTTCAATTATAAAACATGCTCAATTATCTAAGATCAAAAATATTTCCCCAACCGACCGAAGTCCTGGCCCGTCCAGGGACTTCTTCCGGCTCGCTTCAAACGCACCGACCTGAATTTCTTTGGAAGCCGACGCGCGACGAGTTGGTCACCACAAAGTTCATGCGCAATCGGATCGCTTTCATGACCCTTGTGAATGATCTTTTGCCTGAAATCCGGGAGGCCAAGGGGGGGCCGCTGAAAATGCTGTTTTGGGCGTGCTCCTTGGGATGTGAGCCGTACACGATTAAATTCTTATTGGGTCCCGACTCGGTTGATGAAATCATTGGAATTGACAGGGACGCCAATGCGATCCAGCACGCCCGCGCGGGGGTTTATAAATCCGACACTTGGGAAATGTTTTTTGAGGAGAAGAAAAGCCTTCTTACGCCGGACGAACTTAATAGCTATTTCGAACCCATTCCCGGGATCACGGGCTCTTTGAGAATTGCTGAACCATACCGTAAAAACATTTCATTTATGACCGGCGATCTGTTTTCCGCCACCCCCTGTGTGGCGGAAAGGGAATTTGACCTCGTGGTGTGCAATAATCTCCTGCTACACCTGAAACCGGATTCGGCAAACCGAGCCTGGGATTTCCTGCATCGATACTTGTCAGACAAGGGACTGCTGCTGGTCAGTGGCTGCAATCCCCAAGTTCGGTTTGAATCAGCAAAACGTTTGAGTTTGCATCCTCGCCTTGAGAAGCTCTCGGAAATTGCCAATGGCTGGAGCGGCGTGTCTGGTGCCTGGAATTTCAAGAAACGCCCGGCCTGGGCTTACCCTGAGCCGGATAATAACGACCCGCGCTATCCTTTTTTAGCTGGCGAAATATTTCAAAAACGTGAGCCAAAGAAAGTAGCACAGAACCAAGTCTGATTTTGCAAGACGCTGGCAAAACAACATGACTTCGAACCATAAACCGTTCCGGCTGGGTCTGCTGACGACATTGAACACAAATATCGGGGACGATTTTATTCGAGAAGGCTTGCTAAGTGTTGTCAGGGATTTGATCGGATCGGACCACTTGAAGTGCGAGGCGGTAAACAAGCACAAACCCAACACGGTGTACCCCGTATGGCACCCCATCCGACACCTTTATGCCAAAGGAATTATTCAGCGTCCCAAACTGCGATTTTTAAGAAAACCGATCGAACGATGGGTTCCGCCGCTTGGATTCAGCCGCTTTCATAATTGCGATTTGATTCTGCAATGCGGCACACCTATCTTATGGGAAGGGTGCCGGAACAGTGAGTGGGCCATCTTGATCTGGCGGGATGTGCTGGCGCAACTCCAACGAATCCGGAGGCCAGTGCTGAATTTAGGGGGGGGATCCTGTTATGGTTGGGAGAAGCTTCCGACAACCTTGCTGGGGAGCGAGGATGAGGAGTTTGTGCGGCTGATGCTTAACGCCGCCAGCGTCACCACGGTCAGGGACCGGCTTTCGCAGCAGCTCTTCGCCACCCTGGGCTTCCAAACTCCTCGGATTTGCTGCCCTGCGATCTTGGCTGGCCAGGCTTTTGCCAAGCCCGCCGTTGCCACGCGCAAGGTAGTCTTGAATTACATGAAAGGAGGCGGTCATTTCGACTTTGGCCAGTCGATAAACGCACAGGAATGGGAGGAAACGATGCGTTCCTTTATCATCCGGTTGAAGCAAGATGGCTGGGAGCCGGTATTTCTTGCGCATAACCAGCAAGAGGAGAAACTTGCCGCCCGTATTTGGCCGGATTTGCCGCGCGTCTGCCCGGCCGGAATCGCGGAATATTTCGAGGTGGTGCGGCAGGCTGCATTTGGGGTCTTTAACCGCATGCACGCCAGTGTTGCGGCTGCAGGTCTGGGGGTTCCCTCGGTTGCCATTGGCAATGACTCGCGAAATCTCATGGTGGAGGCGCTGGGGCTGCCCGCGCTTTATACGAAAGATGCGACCGTTGGACGCTTGTGGGATTCCATTCAAAGCCTGATAAGCAATCATGACGCGGAGTCGCGCCGGTTGCTGGAGCTGCGCCACAAAACTTTTGAACAATACAAGGAAATCCTTCGCCCTTACCTCCCGGCAGCAGATGCTTGACTTTGCAGAAACATGCGCGAGAAAGATTTGACAATGAGAACCATGAAACTGAACATGGCCATAAAAATGAGGCGGAATCTGTTGTTTTTCCTAAGCCTGTCGTGTCTGCTGGGTGACATTCGTATTGCAGTCTCCCAAGGGACGGCCTTTACTTATCAGGGGTATCTTAGTGACGGGGGCAATCCAGCCAGCGGCACCTATGATCTCGGCTTCACGCTCCTTGATGGTTTGACGAATGGCAATGTGATTGCCGGTCCGATAACCAATTCCACTGTCGCAGTATCTAATGGATTATTTATAGTCACTCTGGATTTTGGCGGAACCGCATTCAGTGGGGCACCGCGATGGCTGGAAATTGGGGTGCGGACCAATGGCAGTACCAGTTTTAGCGAATTGGCACCGTGCCAGCAGATTTCCACAGTGCCTTACGCTATCTATGCCACCAATGCCGGGTCGGCTCTCACTTCCGCCGCTGCAGCTGTAGCGCTGACAGCGAGCAACCTGGTCGGAGCACAATTCAATCTCAATACCAGCGGCCTCACCGGTACGGCCGCCTTCACCGGCAGCGGCGTAATATCCCTCGCGCTGACCAATCCGATAACACAGTCGGTGGTAAACGTCACCGCCGAGGAGGCGGCACAAAATGCGACAAATAGAATTGCCGCGCAGTCATTGGTCGGGACCCTGCCTGCTGCGGTCCTGCCAAGTTTGCTTTCGACATCCACAAATGGAATAATTTTTTCGGGCGGCACCAATCAAGGCGGTTCGACCTATGGCGTGACCAACCCGGTGGTGATCGAGTCGATCAACTCAATAATTTCTGGTTTGAGCGTCATACCTCTGAATTCCAACCAAGTCTTTGCGCTTGATCTTCAACCAAGTTTTGGAGCGGTGGATGGTGGGGCCGGATTGGCGCACATTGACATCTGCAACACAAATTATACCGCTGGATTTAATAAAACGTCGAGCGGAAACTGGGTGACGCTGGCTATTAAAACGAATTCTGCGTATTTGGGGACGCTTGGAAACGCCGCATCATTGCCACCGCTTATCTTAGGGGTCGGTGGCGCGTACAACTTTGAAATTTTGACCAACGGAAACCTTGTCCAGCCAAACGGAACAGAACAAATAACTAACTTTGGGGCATTCATCGAGCAAAATACCATGTATTTGGATGGCGCGGTGTATGGCGGAGGGGCCTATTTCATTGGAACAATCGGAAATACTGGGTCTGCATACGGGACGCGGTTCAGCGGACAAGGGGCCACGGCCGCTGTTGTCTTAAGCGGAGCCGCCACCGCCAACTGGCAGGGCAGCGGGGCGGGCGGTCAGGTGTTGGCGGGAGATGCGGCGGGAGATTCACCTTATTCCGGCGCTGTGGCTATTTCGACTGGCAATGGCGGTTTGACGGCCAACCTCGCCACAACTCTTTTGTGTGACACCAACCATGACGTATTTATCACCAACGGCAGTTTGACGGTTAGTGGAAACCTCAATGTCGGCGGCTCGATGGCTGTTAATGGGATGCAAGTCATCACGAATGTGGCGGCGGCCGACACCCGGATTTTTTTCACAGGGACGACAAACATTGGGAATGCAGCGACTTCGCTGACAATAAATATCGGGCACACCATGCCAGGAACAAACTATACGCCCAGCGTTTCATATTTTAACACGGCTGGAAGCGTTCCATACTTTTCCTCACTAACGACAACTAATTTTGTGCTGAACTTGTCTTCTGGCATTCTTGGAGGAGCTACTTTGTCGTGGAGTGTTATGGTTTCGCCTTAGAGACTGTTTTAAAATTCCAAAACACCCTGATTTTATTGGGCTTTGATGGTGTGTACATCGAAAAATTGGGAAAAGATGAAATAAGGTGTTGACATTGGCGTCGGCTGGTGGCGGCTAATTTTAAGCGGCAGCTTCTGCTGAGGCGATGAAAAACGCCAAATAAGGATCCAGTCTTACGGACGAACAATGGGAATATCTCCAACCGATGCTGCCCAAACCCGCCCGCCGCGGCCGCCCGCCAACCGACCTGCGGCAAATCATTGACGCCATTTTCTATGTGGTCAAAGGCGGCATCCACTGGCGGCTGATGCCCGTGGATTTTCCGCCCTGGCAGACCGTCTACGGCCGCTTCCGCCGCTGGAAGCTCAGTAATCTTTGGGCTGCCCTTAATGACGCCTTGCGCACACTGGTGCGGACAGCGGCAGGCAAAGACCGGCAACCCACCGCGGCGATCCTGGACAGCCAGAGCGTCAAGTCCGCAGGGCACGGCGGCGCGGTGGGCTATGATGCCGGCAAGCGCATCAAAGGCCGCAAACGTCAATTGCTGGTGGACACGCTGGGCTTGGTGCTCGGGGTGGTGGTGACGCCGGCCGACACCACGGAGCGCGA
>Ga0302281_10002152_pt1 | contig 14117 bp, 15 predicted proteins | sample III_Fen_E1_2_FD_198762 | JGI IMG/M metagenome (GOLD analysis project Ga0302281, IMG submission 198762) | Peat permafrost microbial communities from Stordalen Mire near Abisko, Sweden - III_Fen_E1_2 | ecosystem: Environmental > Terrestrial > Soil > Wetlands > Permafrost | place: Sweden: Abisko...
TACGAACCCGGGGTTTGCGTGAGATCAGGCCCAAGCCCGTCGGCCGGCTGGATCTCCCGACGGGCGCTACCAGAGTTCATGCGCCGCGACGCGCTTCGCGCAAGGCGGCGATTTATCCGGATGACATCCACGGCCATCAGCCACCGAACGTGTCCGCCCAGACACCGGGCACCACGCAGCCCGGGCGCCATGCGGGGGATTGTTCCACGCGGATCACGGATGCCACGGCCCCGGTGCGAAGCACATTGGCCGGCGCATCCCAGCAAACTGGTTGGACCGACGCGGCGGATATTTTTTTTCAGGAGCAGAGTTTTCCGTTTTCTGCGCGTTTTTATCAGCTAAATCAGCCTTTTGCATGATTAACACATTGCATTATAGTGTGATACGTATTTGAGGCGTCGCGCATTTCACTATCACAAAGGATAATTTCTGCGCATTCGTGCGAGTTTTAACCTTTTTGTGCATGAAATTAATACACAAAGTTTTGTGTTCTACGAAAACACACACGTGTTCTACGGGAACACAAAACCATGATTTCCTGTTTTTCTCCGATTTCTGCCTGTGGGCCGTTTTGCCAGCGGGCCTGGCGGGACAAAATTGTGTCGACCGCGCGCTGCATCGGTCGAATTTCGCCTCATTTGAAGCCAGCCACAAAGCCATTCCGGTCGCAGATTGATGCCATGTCCATTCTGTAGGTGGTCTAAAATCACATCGCTGGGTTTAAGCTGTTGATGACTACGCTTTGACCAGCCCGATGTTAATCTTGAACTTTAGTGCTTCTGCTCCGTTTCCGGGGGGCTGGTCCGAGTTCGGCAATGGGCAGGTCAAAAATCCTGACCTGCAGGTTCTCACTGTGCCGGGTCTGTAGCTAGGGCTCTGATTTGGTTAATTTGTCGCGCGACTATTGCGTTGTTTTCTTGGTTTATAAGGCGGTGGTTGGTTATATTTCATTTTGAGGAATGTAATGATTTGCTCTTTTAAAGGATCGCCGTCGGCGAGGGTTTCTAACATGCTGCCAAAATGTGACGGGCAGATTTCAAAAATCCTTTCGAAGGACGTGCCCGCAAATATGCCAGATGGCATGACGTTGGACGGAGTCGGCGTTTGCAATTCGGCGGCTGGGATGGCGACGCCCAGTACGCCTCTGAAGCCTTCAAAATCTACCCGGTTTTGGCGGGCGATCACCAAGAGCCTCGAAACCGCGTTGGAAGATTCGCCGTCCGTCGCGGCTGGGTCGAAAGCCAACCGCACAAGCTTCTGAAGCTTTTCAGCTAATTCTTTTGGATTTATGTTTTTCATGATAGTTGGGTTCAGTATTGACCGCGTGGAAGAAAGGGTCTCTCAGACCGGGGCTGGTTAAACTTGGGCCACGCGGTTTTCCATCCATTCGGAGTAATTAATGGGCTGCCCCCGTTCAGCCGGGGAACAGCCTCGGCGATCCTTGGTGGATTCCGTTGGAAATCCACTGCCACCTTGCCACCCGGGCCCAGCGTGGCGCGCGAAACACACAAGTTTTGACGACGCTGAAGTGCACCATTCATCCCCAGTGCCGTGACGGCGATGAAATTGCTCAATTTGGAAACCACGTGCGATACGGTTTTGTAATTTGGAAGCCACAAATCTTCCAGATAATTCAGCTCGTCATACTTGCGGGTGGGGTCTAGCTGCCAACCTGCGATCACGATGCTATTGGTGCGCCGTGCATAATTGATCCAGCTCAATAGGATTTGACCTGTTTCGGCGTCAACTTGCGTGCCTAGATCAAAAAGGATGATTTGGGGTTTCTCGGCCAAAGTAACCATGCAATCCGTGGTGACGACGGGGTAGCCTAGGTGCCTTAATCCCCGGGCGAACTGTTCAAGAGCGATTGTTCTGAACTCCGGCTCAACGGTGGCGATCATGGTTGTGTCACCACCGACCAGGCCACCGCCTAGTACGTGGTTCGTCCTGGGGAAACTAGGAAAGGGGACGCGCCCGAGAGTTGCCCTTTTCTTTGTGTGGGTCTGGGACGATGGCATTTCGAAAATTAATTTATTGAGGTCTAGCATATTTTTTTAGGTGTTGTTTGGCTGCCAGCGCCATTCGCGCGTAGCGCGCTTGGCGAGGCAGCCATTGATATTGGCAACGGTGTCACTTGGCAAAAGCGGTCTGGAGGTCAGTCAGTGCTTGTTCTAGGGCGAGCGCCGCTACATGAAACTCGGCGGGATCCGAAAACGACGGTGTTCGCAAAAACCGTTCGACCACGTGGTCTGCCGCCGCCATCGCCGCACTGCAAGTCACCAGCGCGGCCCGATGATCGGCGACCAATTCCTCATGCTTGGATGCGAAACCGAGGTTCCGACCGATCAACGCGATCTGGTTTTGCGGCGGCATCGAGGCGATCAGCTCGTCGATCGCCGGGCTGTGCGGCAGATCCCAGCCGCGCAGCCGCGCATCAAGCGCAGCTTCTAGCGCGGTTCGCGCGGCGGCGAGCCACTGCATATGTTCTTCGAAAGCCTCAAGGGACACTTGCGGGTAGGAGTCAAAATATTGACTGCGCTGAGGTTGTTCATGCCGGCGGTCCGGCCCGGTACTTTCATTTTGGTTGGTCATAATATTTAATTATTTTCAATTTACTGCGTTTGCGCGCGTGCCAGAGAAGCAGGCTGGTCGTGCAAAATTGGTTGTGCTGCTTCAGCGGGAACCATTTCCTCGAGAACGGTGTTCTGCGTCAGCAGCATTTCAGATTTAAATGAGGGGTACTTTTCCAAGACCCTCGCAATGAAATTGACCACCGGCGGCGTTCGCGGGACGAGGTGTGGCTCCAGACGCACGTTGGGTCGCGCCGCATTTTCCAAGTCGCTCTTTTTCGTCGCGTAGCCCAGCGTGGTAAGCCAGTGAGCGATTTCGGAATAGGACATGGCGGTGGCATCCAAACCCCACGCTGAGCGGACGTAGGCCCGGAGAAAAATTCGTCGGGCAATCTTCAACGCGGAGTTGCTGCGCGGTTTGCGGATACCAGCAACGGAGGCGGTGCCCAGGTATTCGTTGAAGCTGACGAGATCGGATTCCGTCTTTAGGACGCGCCGTTCACTGCTGGCGAAATTATCCCATTGCGCGCGGCAAGCCGTAAACTCGTACACCGTTGTCCACGGCACCGTGTCGAAATACAAGTGGGGAACGCCGTTTATCGGCCGGGTTGTCGGCGCGACGGGGCGCCGTTTCCAGTCGAACTCCATAGAGGTGCGGCTGATCAATTCCTTGCTGACGAGGTCGCCACCTTTTTTGTAAATCTCTGGCAACGTGCGCAAGCGCGTCGACGTTTGGGTGGAGTTTTCGGTCCGATTTACAAACTGATCAACGATCCAGGCATTTTGCTCGGCAGCGTCGCGCATCGGGGCCTGCAAGCCGGCCTTTGCCAGGACAGGATTTTTGCCGGGTGTGGAAACTAACGTCGCTTGACCTCGGGTTCGCCAGCCAAGAACCTGTCGGACCTGGTGTTTCTGCTCCAACACAGTCACATCACCGCAGATTCGCATTCGCGACTGTGCGAACAAATTGCAGATCGGACCCTGAGACGCCACCAACGACTCGACCTCGGTGGCCGTGGCCAGAAATCCGTCCGTCGTTACGTTGGAAACCCGAACATGCAACGGAAGTCGGCTGAGAATTTCACCCAGCGCGGCCCGGACGAACGATGTAACGTAGGCCGCGAAATACGGATTTGTTACCTTGGAGGGAGGAAGATCCTGATGTTCTCCGGATCTGGCATCGAATACGCGCTTGCGGCGCAGGCCTTGCGCGGTTTTTCCGTACGTTCCGTTGCTCAACTCTTTCCAGAACAACTCGTCTAGCGTTTTTTTCACGAACGATTTCCGGCGCGCGGTGCAATCGACGATAAACTTTTCAAACGGCCGAACGTGGAAATCGGCGGGTAGGATAACCCCGTGCAGGATTTCAATCTGGGCCGCCATCGAATGGGCCAGATAAATTTCCGGCGAGCAGCAAAACGATTCGCCCTCCAACGGGAAGACCAACCCGTTAGCCGTACGCACCGGCAGACAGGGAAACCGGGAATTGTCCGGGAACCGAAACTTCACGCGCGCATAACCGAGGATATGCGGCTGAAATTCACCGACGTCCCGGGTGGTTCGGATCTGATCCCAGCGCGGCATACCGATCAAAGCCATGGCGGTTGTGTAGGCACCAGCCAAGTCAAAATCGATCCAGTCACCGACCTGGCTCGCGCCGAAAAAAAACTGTTCGTTTCGCCCGCCGTGGTAGCATTCGGTGACGAAGGACTCGTGGACGTTTCGGTCAGCCGTCGGCACGGTTTGGCGACGCTTGATGGAACGGCGAAGCGATGGAACCCATTGCTGCTCGATGGTCTCCTCGGTGCCCAGCACCAGTTGCTTATCGATACCAAGGGCCTCCCAAATCTTGAGCAAGTGATTGATCCCGATCGACGACAACGTCGGCGGAATTTCAGATTTCCCTAAAAGCTCTTCGTTCAGCGCCATAATTTTGAGGCAATACCGGACGGCAATTTCCGGATCGCGCAGGGCATAATTTTCGAAACGTTCTGGGTCGGAGTCCCGCAGAACCTGCATGTTCTCGATTTCACCGGCGTTGAGTTCGTATTTTTCGACGCCGACGAGATTGCCGATGGCCTTGAGCGATTGCTGGCCCGCCGGCGCAAGCAACATGCTGTCCCGGAGCACCAGTGTGACTTTGTGTTTGTGACGATCCACGTCCCAGCAGATGATCGCGGTGTCCTGGGTGATCGATGCGTACGTTCTACGAATGGCATCGAACTCGGTCTTGAAAGACTCGAAGTCCTCAAATGTAACGAGATCCGCGAAACTAAAATGACCGATGAGGTAGGCCCGCTTCGGCCATCGCGAAAGTTTGCGCTGTTGCCGACCGGCGGTTATGACCTGTTCGATGAACCAGCTCAATTTGAAACGGCGACCACTGGTCGGTGGGTAGAAAATGCCGCGCCAAGAGACGGCGCCAGTTGGGTCGCAGGCGTAAAATTGGTAGGAGAGCACCGTGTTCCGCTCCCCATCACGTTGCCACTCAGTGTCAAAACCGATCAGAATCGTGTCACCGCCGTAAATTTCGGGTTTGGGTACCCACACCGGCGTACTACGGCGGTCTGCGCCCAAATCGTTTGAAACCATTTCAAACGAATCGGTCCCCGGCACCGCAACCTGCGATATTTGGTCGAAAATCGCAGTTTTCACGCGACCTCCTGGAGTTGATTTTTCATCCGCGCCTGTACCGGCGGCGGTTCTTCGCCGGCTTGCAACCGTGCGTAGGCGTCCTTGGCGGATTGGTAATCGAAAAGCGCTTCGCGCCCGGGTTTTCCAGGCCGCACTGGTTGAATCCAGCCCGCGGTGATCATCTGCCTGACCTGCGTCGGCGAGTTAAAAAAATTGTTAAGTTGCTTACGCGTCACCTGGAACGGTTCCAAGCCCGTGCCCGTCAGCAGCGATGCTGGAGTAGGTGTTTGACCGGGGTTGATGCTCACGGCCAAAACCCCTCCAAGGCGTTGTGCTCATCGCCAATAAGACCAGCGTCCACCGCGACGACGAAATCGTTCAGGTCCTTGATCGTGGCTGCGGTGATTTTATTGAAATGGAAAAAGTCGCAGCTGTACGCTCCGGCTTTGGCGATCTGCTGTTGCCAGCGCCGCGCGCCCTTCCATCCGGTGCCGTTGTCATCGTTGTGGTAAACAATCCGGACGAACTTTTCTTTGAACATCGGCAGCGCCTCATCTTCGATCGCGACGTTACCGCTGAGCATCGCCACCGGCGCACAGGTCGGTGCAGCCGGGTTCGTGTCTGTGGATTGCTGACGCTGGATCAAATCATGCGCGGCAAGGAAATCTGGAACACCCTCGACCATGACGATGTGCGCGAAGTCTCGAGCCTCATCGATGCCCACCGGATGGCGCTTGGAACTTCCCCGCACCGCATGGGACTTCCGCTCGGATAAATTCCCAACCCTCGGAAACGTTTTGCCATCGAGCCGACGAACTTCTAGGACGGTGCCGCTGCAGTCGGTGAGGCCAAACACCGGCATCCCGACGAAAAATCCGAAAACAAGAACGCCTCGATCCTGTGCCCAGCGCAGGCCGGGCACCGAAATTCCGCGTAGATCAGCCAGCCGTTGGAGTTGGGTTTCCGTGCCAGGACCGAACCCCACGCGCACAGGTTTTGGACGAGGCGGCGGCGTTTTGCTGGCCGTCGGCGCAATGAAATCGGTGTCAATCTCCGCCGCGATCAATTCAAAAGGGAGACGGGCCATCAGGTCGGCCTCGCAGTAATAAACTCCTGTGGTCGCGTAGGCATCCACGAGTTTGTGGATCAGTTCCCCCTTCGACCACGGCGGGCAACACCGCAGATTGTACTCCAATAACAACTTCCAGACAGCCGCCAACGGGAGGTTAGACCGGACCAATTGGTTGGCAGTCTTGTAAAGCTGGTCGTGGCCGCCACAGCCGCTGATGGCCGGTTCGTTGGCTTCGACGATGCCGGGTGCCTGTTCGGCTTCGGTGCGGAGGCGCCTGTCCTGGGTTGGCGTGATGGGTGACCTCATGACACATCCATTTTCAATCGCGTCCGTTTGCTGGCGCCGGCAGCTCCCGCCGGAGCTTGGGCAAATTCACCAGCCGCCGCCCGGCGGTCGAATTCCGCCAAAGATCCGAGGTCAACATAATTTTTCCCGGAAATGTTCACCAACCTGATCCAGCCGCGCCGGCACCATCGCCACATGGTGACATCACTCACACCCCGGTCACGAGCCACGGCTCGCGAAGCCCGAAGGCCGGCACTCGGTGCCATTTCGTTTTGCGTTTCGTTGCGATACATGAGGCCATCTTGGAGTAACTGAAACGTTGCGAAAGAAATGTTGTACCGCTGTCCCAGTTCAAAACTTGAACTGGGATTTATCAAAAAAAATAATTGACAACTAATGTTTGCTGAAGTGGGCGCCGAACCGCATAACAGACAACCAGGCCGAAAATATTTCGGGAATTCCCCCCAGATTCGCCAATTTACAACACCGCTACTGCTGGCTCGAATGATTTCAATGGCCGCCCGTTACCGTGTGCCCAGCCCGGCGAAGCATGAAATGGTGTCAGGCTGCAAAATAATCAGATCACCCCGTAGCGCACGGAATGATCGTTGGATGTTCTGTTTTATTTTCCAGCTTGGACAGCTCTTGTCCCACCCCCCATGTCATGTTGGCCCCATGAAAATTAAAAACACCGTCCGTTTAATCATCCAAATTCTGTTCGGCCAACCGCCCCTCGACGGCCAGCGATCGCCAGGGCGGCAGGCCCAGCTCGACCTTGACGAACTCACAGATGACGGTTTACTGCTGCGGGAGGCGATCCCTGTTCGCAGCGCCGAATACTGGCTGCAATTGGGATATCCCGAGCTGGCCATTGAAGAATTGGAAACACTGTCCGAGCGCGCCAGCCGGAACCCATGGCCCCGGCGCGTCCGCCTCCAAGCAACCATCGCGGCAACTAATTGACAGCATGGGCTACAGAGTTTTGTCGAAAAATAATCCAGTGCAATCGTTTGAGCTTCCGCAATCCACAAGCTTCGCTATATCCTCCGGCCAGATGTCGAAGCCACACAAAAAATTGCCGGCCAGAAAAATGCCAGCGGTGGCTGCGTTGCACGACGAAGATGCGGTGCCGTATCACACGAACGGCAATGGCAATGGCAACGGTTCTCACGCCAAATTGAAGTTCATTGATTTATTCTGCGGCATCGGCGGCTTCCGTTATGCGTTTGAAAACGCGGGCGGCGAGTGCGTATTTTCATCGGACTGGAACGAAAAGGCGCAGGAGACCTACCTAGCCAACCACAAAGAGCGTCCACGTGGTGACATCCATTCGGCTAAAAATGACATTCCCAAACACGACATCCTGTGTGCCGGTTTTCCCTGCCAGCCGTTCAGCATCGCCGGAGTATCCAAGAAACTGAGCTTGGGGCGGAAACATGGATTCGAGGATCTCGAGCAGGGCAATTTGTTTTTCACCCTCGCGGACATCATCAAAGACCACCAGCCCGAGGCGTTCGTGCTGGAGAACGTGAAAAACCTCAAAAGCCACGATGGCGGCAACACCTTCCGTGTCATTTACGAAACGCTCACCGATGTTCTTAACTATACGGTTTATCACAAGGTCATCGACGCGATTGGCGTCGTGCCCCAGCACCGCGAGCGCATCTTTCTCGTGGGTTTCAAGCAGCCGCGCTATTTTGAATTCCCGGAATTCCCGGCGGAGGGGCCAAAGCTTGAATCGATCCTCGAACCGAACGTCCCGGAGAAATACACCCTTACCAGTCATCTCTGGAAATATTTGCAGGACTACGCGGCAAAACACAAGGCGGCCGGCAACGGTTTCGGCTTCGGCTTGGTCACCGGCAAAGACACCACGCGGACGTTGAGCGCGCGCTATTACAAGGATGGCTCCGAAATCCTGATTTCGCAGGGCCCGGGAAAAAATCCACGCCGGCTGACACCGCGGGAATGCGCCCGGCTCATGGGGTATCCAAAAAACTTCATCATCCCGGTGTCGGATACACAGGCATACAAGCAGTTCGGGAATTCGGTTGTCGTGCCGGTCGTCGCGCGGATCGCCAAAGCGGTCGTGGCCACCTTGCGGCGTCCGGTCAATCACAAGGCGGACTTGGTACTGATGGCACATGAAAAATCCAACGCTGAAGCCTCCGGCCGGAAGCCAAAACCCGTGACTTACCGTAAAACCAGAATCCTGCCCAAGGCCCACGCATGAACCTCGCCCAGCTCAAGGGAATGTTTGTCGCAAGGGGATGCACCAGACTTTATGCAAAACCCTTGGCTGCGAATGACAATTCCAAGAACCAGGTCTATTTCGGCCCCGGCTTCAATGCGTTGAATCTTTTCCCCAACACCGGCATCTTCGCCGACAGCAGTCCGAAAAACCCCATCTTCAAGGCCCGGCTCCAATTCGCTTGGATGCTGGCCGATGGTCGGGTAACGGAAGCACCCAACGCGCAACTGATTCTTTATCCCCAGTACCCTGAAGTCCGATTTTCCGGCTTTTTGTTGGGTTGCAAAAGCGCACCTTCCGATTTGATGGCCGGGCGCATGGAGGGGCGCATTTTATTTCTCGGCGTGACCTCCACTCGTGGCGTCGTTGGATTCGTCGTTTCGGCCGCATCAGAGATTGCCGGTGAGTACCGCACACTGGGTCATCATCTGACCGACGGGGTTTTTGCCGAACTCGCATTGCCGAGCATTCCCAGCGGCGAGGATTCACGCGGTCTGTTGCTGGCCGCGTTGCACCGGATCCACGGAAAAGGCTGGATTGATTCCAAGCAACTCGATTCGCACCGGCAGTTGAAGCCCTGCAATGCGCCGCAGTGCGGTGGCTTCACCCTCGAAGCCGAACTAAACATCCCCAAAAACAGCGATGCCGAACCGGATTTTCTCGGTTGGGAGGTCAAACAGTACGCCGTTGAGGATTTCGACCGGATCGAATCCGCCAAGGCCATCACCCTGATGACCCCCGAGCCAACCGGCGGATATTACAAGGAACACAATGCGGAGGCGTTCGTCCGGAAATTCGGGTATGTAGACAAAATGGGCCGGTCCGACCGGATGAACTTCGGCGGCCGTCATTTTTTCGGCCGGCGCTGTCCGCCGACCGGCCTTACGATGCAATTGAACGGATATGACGCCGGGACCGGAAAGATAACCGATCCCGCCGGCGCGATTGCGCTGGTGAGCGATAAAGGCGAGGTCGCCGCCGAATGGGACTTCGGCAAGATTCTAGAGCACTGGTCGCATAAACACACGAAGGCGGTTTATGTACCGTCAAAGTGCCGGACCGACCCACAAAGGCAGTATTCCTACGGCAACAAGGTGCGGCTGGCGCAGAAAACTGATTCCCTGCGCCTGCTGGCGGCGTTCGCGAACGGCGGAGTTTATTACGATCCCGGCATCAAACTGGAGAATGTGACCATCGGCGAGCCGAAAACCAAGAAACGGAGCCAGTTCCGCGTGGCGTCCCGCGACATCACGGCCCTGTATGAGACCGTGGAAACGGTTGAAGTGTAAATGGCAGACGTTTTCACCAAGGCAAAACGCTCCGCCGTCATGTCCCGGATTCGCGGGCGCGGCAACAAGGACACCGAACTCGCTCTGATTAAATTATTCCGCCAGCACCGCATCACCGGTTGGCGGAGGAATCAAAAAGTTTTCGGCAAGCCGGATTTCCTATTTAGGCAGAACCGGCTGGCACTCTTTGTGGACGGCTGTTTCTGGCACGGCTGTCCTAAGCACTGCAAAATGCCCGCCGGGAACCGCGCTTTCTGGCAAAAGAAGTTCGCCGCGAACAAAACCCGTGACCGCCGCGTGAACCGCGAGTTGCACAAACTCGGCTGGCGCGTTATTCGGATTTGGGAGCACGATCTAACCAAGCGAGACGATTCGTGTACGCGCCGGGTTGCCGGCATTCTTCTCAGTCGGCCACCTCGATAAAATCCATCCATCCGCGGTCAGAGAAATCGATGCGGCTGGTATCCGCCCTGTCCTCGAATTGGATCGTCATGCCCTTGCCGTCTACAGCGAGCACCGTCGCAAGCACGCCCTGATGCCCGGGCCGGCCGTCATTGTAAACAATTCGGCCGCCCCTTTTGATCTGGTCCAGTGTGCTCTGCAGTTTCATACCTGTATTAACGCCATGGCAGAAATGCTGCCATGAACAGAATGCGGACAAAAGCCCGAAATAATCGAAACGAAATAGACCATACAAACGTCATCGGTTAAACTGAAAAAATGACTCGTGAGGAAGTAAAAACGGAACGCGTGTGGTTTTTGTCGGGCCGCCCGAAGGAACCATCGTCACCTTTTTTGACCGAGAGAATCACAAACTCGTTGACAAATTTGGCACCATCCGCCACGGCCGGAGCGAAGACATCTGGGTTGAACCCGAAAATCCCGCATCCGATCCAGTATGAGTCCAATTCGATGACGCCCGGTTCCCCCGGCGCCAAGTTTCCGCCGCGTGGCTCGACCCACTAAACCTATGGTAACCGCGACCCGCAATCATTCCCCTGTCCACAAAGTTGATCCTTTACGACCGCTACACCGAACTGCTCGGCAAGCGAATTCACCGCACCATCACCCCGGCCGAGGCCGCCGACGTAGCCCATTTCGAGCCCGCGCAACCGGTCAATTGCCCCAAATGCAACACCCGCGTCCGGAGCCAGTTCCTGGTCGCCCAAATCGTCCACGACCTCGATAAGTGCTCCCAACCAGGTTGAAATTCACACCCGGCGGCTTCAACGCCGAATGTGACAGATTTGCTTGAGGTTATTTGGTACGAGCAGTAAAAATTGTGTCGGCCGCCATCCGATGAAACTCATCAACAAGCCATGGTTTGCAACGCTCATGCCTGCCGCCATTGGATTGGGCTGCGTGACGCTGTGTATCACGGTGCTTTCTGATTACGGGTGGAGCCTGTTCCTGTGCGTGCCGGTGCTCGTCAGCTTTATCTCGGCGTTTTGCACGGCGTTTGGTAGGAAAGTTACTTTCGGCAAAGCCTACGGCGTTGCCATCGCCAGCCTCGCGATTTTGGGCGGGTTCATTCTGCTTTTCGACATTGACGGACTTATTTGCCTCATCATGGCGTTTCCGATTGCGGCGGCCCTGGGGGTCATTGGTTCGGCCATTGGTCTGGCGGTGGGCAGTGCGTGCCGACGCAGCATCCAGTCAGCGTTGCCACTTTTGCTGGTGCTTTTGTTTCCCTTGCTGGTGGCCTTTGATTCCAATGACAAACTCGAACCGCCCGTTCGGAGCGTGACCACATCCGTGGAGATCTCGGCTCCAATTCAGCGGGTCTGGGACGTGGTGGTGGCATTTCCACGCATCACCGAGCCGCCGGGCGGCATCTTCCGGTTCGGCATTGCCTATCCAATAGCGGCGCACATCGAAGGCGACGGGGTTGGGGCCGTCAGGTATTGCACTTTTTCCACAGGCAGTTTCATCGAACCGATTACCCGGTGGGAACGGCCGTCGCTGCTGGCCTTCAACGTCAGTTCCAACCCGCCGCCCATGAAAGAATTTTCGCCCTACGGCAACATTGATCCGCCGCACCTGCATGGATTCATGATTTCCAAACATGGGCAGTTCAGCTTGAGCGAGCGGAATGGGAAAGTAGTATTGGAAGGTACCACTTGGTATACACATGCGCTGGCTCCGCAGTGGTATTGGGGGCCGATTTCGGATCAAATCATCCACCAGATTCACGCCCGGGTGCTTAACCACATTCGCGAGGTGGCCGAAACAAATACAAACTGACCAGCGGAGAGAGTCGCGTTCATGAACGGTTAATTACTTTGCCCACTCCCTGCCGGTCAGTTTTCAAGTTTGGCGGCCTGTCCCCAACACTGGTGACAAGACGAAAATCCCCCATCTGTTAATGTAAAGACGTTGGAAGTAGTGACTCCAACGAAAAGATTTAAAGTGTTGTTGATAAAGCCCGGAGTAGTGTCCGGGCTTTATCTTTTTTGCGCCGCCACCTGACAGATAAAAAGAAGCCGACCCACGGCCGGCTTCTCTTTCATCCCCCATCCACCCCCGGCACGAATGCCGGGAGCAGATGAGCGCTCAAGCCCGGCGTTCATACCGACATGCCTGCGCGGCGCGTGTGCAGTCCAGGTTGATCCGCCAACCGGGCTCGTGGGTGATGTCGCCCAGGATTTCACCCCCCATGAACTCCAAGACCTTCGCAGCGATTTTACGGCGGTAGCCCTGCATGGCCGAATCGCTCACTCCGACCTGACGCGCGACATCCCGGAGCGTTTTGCCGGCGGACAGGAACTCAATCACGAGCTGCTCGATCTGCGACAACTGATCCAGGAACCGGTCCCAGTCGAGCTTCCTCGCCGCTACAGTGGCCGGATCTTCGTAATCGTTGGACAACACGTCCTGCAGTTCGAAGATCTCGGACCCTGCTTCATCCTCGGCCATGATCTCGTTGAGCGAGTGCAGCCGGGTTGTACCGTTGAGTTGGGTTGAACTGGCCATGATGTCAACGCAACTGGTGCCGTTGGCACGACGACCCGACTTGCTGTGCTGTATCGTGTAATACGCGATGTTGCTTGCGGTGATCGAGCCGAGTTTGCCTTGGCCTTCGACCCGGTCAATCATCCGGGCTGCCATGCACGTGGCATCCTGGATCAGTTCCGCGTGATCTTCTGAGCCGACGCAGTTGACGGTGCGTGGAATGGCGGAACGGAGACGGGGCACGACCTGATCTTGGAGTACAAATCCTGCTTGAGGGGACATAACGAATCCTTTCGGTGGAGGTTGAAACGAAAAATCCCCCAAGCGGAATTGCTCGGGGGACTGATAGAGAAGTACCTCTACCGAAGGTTTATTACACAGGGCAGAGGGCTGTTGCAGGGCGATTAAATTGCGACAGTAATTGCGACAGTGTTGGCATTTGCATCAAAAAACCAATAACAACACTAAAATCGTTACTTTAACCAATAATGACAATGGTTTTCATGGTTGTGTTGAAACGTGGTGACACCCCCTGAAAAGCCTAAAAGTAGTATTTTGAGTCTAGCGCGTCTGCCAATTCCGCCACATCGGCCACCAAGACGGCCAATATATTTTAATGGCACCTGAAGTAAATCAATTTCCGCGAAGGAATGGTCAGTGCCAGTGGCCGCGTTCGGAATGCCAGCCCCGGTCGTCATGCCAGCTCCGGCCGCCGATCCAAATTGAATAACCGCTCGGTGGATAGCCCCAGTAACCCGCGCGCCAGAACCAGCCGCGGCTGGTCCAGACCCATTCGCCGCCAACCCAGACATAGCCCGGTCCCGGTCCGACCGCGACTGTTTCCACCGGCGGCGGCGGCGGGGGTTGTTGCACCACTACCGTGGTGGGAGCCGGAACGCTGGCATCCACCGCCGCCGTCGTATCAATCATGTAATTGACAATCTTGTCCGTCACGCCGGCGTCGCGCAGGTCGATGATGTCCGCCGCGCTCAAATGGTAAACCGTGCGCGAGGCCTTAATCTGGCTGATGATGACCTCCTCGTTGATACCCGCTTTGGCGAGCG
>Ga0302281_10002154_pt1 | contig 14112 bp, 10 predicted proteins | sample III_Fen_E1_2_FD_198762 | JGI IMG/M metagenome (GOLD analysis project Ga0302281, IMG submission 198762) | Peat permafrost microbial communities from Stordalen Mire near Abisko, Sweden - III_Fen_E1_2 | ecosystem: Environmental > Terrestrial > Soil > Wetlands > Permafrost | place: Sweden: Abisko...
TTACCAATACACCCACGGCTACCCTGACTAAGACCGCTACCAACACGCCGACGAATACGTCTACCAATACCGCTTCGGGAACACCGACCAATACAGCTACCAGCACGGCCACCAACACGGCTACCAGTACGCCGACTAACAGCCCGACCAACACCATCACCAATACACCCACACCCAACGGGTTCCATGGCAACCCGACCAACACCCCGACCTATACGCAGACCAACACTCCCACCATCACGCCGACCCTGACACCGACCTTTACACCGGTCATCGCCTTGACGCCGACGGCGACCGTTTTCCCCGACACCTTCCAGATTTGCAAGAACGTGTTCAATCAAACGACGGATGGGACAGTCTGTATCACCATTTCATCCTCTGAAGCGGGACAGATTTCCCTGAAGATCTACAACTCGGCGGGAGAGCACATCAAAACGCTTTATGATGAAAACTTGACACAGCCGCTTCTGCCCACGACCATCAATTGGGATGGTTCGAACAAATACGGCCAGAAAGTCGCCAGCGGGGTTTATATCATCTACATGAGCAAACCCACCGGCCGTATATTGGGCCGGCTTGTCGTCATTCACTAATTTATCGAACCGAAAAGAATTTCATCCCGGGTTCGGCTTTTTTTCTTCACGAATATCCTCAAACCTTTCGTCCCTAATTGATATCGCCTTAAAGAACGACTTGAAAGGGGCCGGATCTTTTTTTAAAGTCGTTGGCCAGACTGAGGTCATACGCATCAATCCGGCTGGAGGGCTTTCTTAAGTAAGGGATACCTGTTACAAACAATGTAACTGGGTTCAACGTTTCTATTAGAAAAAGGAGTTGGATATGAAAGTTTTCGTCACAGGCGCCACGGGTTTTATCGGCTCCGTCACCGTTCAGGAACTCATCAAAGCCGGCCACCAGGTGCTCGGCCTGGCCCGGTCCGAAGCCGCGGCCCAGTCGCTTACCGAAGCGGGGGCCCAGGTTCAGCGGGGCGATTTGCGGGATCTGGAAAGTTTGAAGAACGGGGCGGCCGCCTCGGATGGCGTCATCCATCTCGGCTTCATCCACGACTTCTCCAAAGTCAAAGAAAACTGCGAGATAGACAAGGCTGCCATCGAGGCCATGGGTTCGGTCTTCCGCGGCGTCCACAAACCTCTTGTTATTACCTCGGGCACCGCGCTGGTTTCGCCCGGCACACTGGCGACGGAAAATGTCATCCCTCCTCCAAACCCCGCGTGGCCCCGGGTTTCGGAACAGATCGCGGATGAATTGGCGGCGAAAGGTGTGGAAGCTTCCGTGGTGCGGCTTTCTCCTTCGGTCCACGGCGAAGGGGATCATGGTTTCATTCCGCTTTTGATTAATATGGCGCGGGAAAAAGGCGTTTCGGCCTATATCGGCGAGGGAAAAAACCGCTGGACCGCCGTACACCGGCTGGACGCGGCAATTCTTTTTCGGCTCGCGTTGGAGAAAGGTTCCGCGGGGAACCGGTATCACGGGGTGGCCGAAGAGGGAATCGCGTTTAAGGATATCGCCGAAGCCATTGGTAAAGGTTTGAAACTTCCGGTTGAATCCAAACCAGCGGAACATTTTGGCTGGTTCGCGGGTTTCGCGGGCCTCGACTGTCCGGCTTCCAGCCAGCTTACCCGGGAACGCCTCGGCTGGCGTCCCACACATTCCACGCTTTTGGCCGACATGGAAGAGTACTATTTTAAAAGCTGAAATCCCTGTCGGCCGATAGTGTCACTCAACCCAGGTTTGTGAGAATTGGGGTTGAGTTTTTTTACTCATTAAAATTAAACGCGTTCAAAAGCATCGCCGCGTTCTTGTCCCGTTCGTTCATAGGCTTCAAATTCCATCTAGTTTCAATCAACTTCAAAATTGAAGACGAGTCATAAACGGTGTTGTCGATAAAGCCTTTCCTGGCGAAGGGCGAAACCACAATCAAGGGTAGGCGCACGCCCGGACCCCATTTATCCCGCAGGGGAGGAGCCACATGGTCAAAGCGGCCTCCGTGATCGTCATAGGTAATTAAAATCACCGTGTCTTTCCAGTAGGGGCTCTGCTGAATAGTTTTCACCAGATCGGCCACATACTGCTGGCCTTCGGCGATATCCGAATAGCCGGGATGCTCGTCGTTGCGGCCCAGGGCTTTAATCCAGGAAACAGTCGGCAATTTTTCGTTATTCAAATCGTTCAGAAAATCGTCTTTGTCTTTCAAGTGTTCGTGGTCCACGGTGGTGGCGGTGGCGTATTTTTTAAAATAAATAAAAGGCTGGTGATGGAATTCGTAATCGTCATCGGCTTTGCCGGCGATGGCTTCATTGAACCCTTCGGCATACCAGGCCCAGGAAATTTGTTTGTCGCTCAAGCGGTCGCCGATGGTGGGGATGGTTTGGGCGGGCAGCAGTTCTTCGGGTTTGGTTTTGGGGTCGTGAGGCATATTGGCGGACTGGCAGTTGTTAATTAAATAACCGTCGGGACTGATAAAACCGTCCTTGATCATTTTTCCGTTTGAATCCAATTGCGCGCGAACGGATTTGGGAGCGTCTTTCCAAACCAAAGTGTCGGCGGTGATAAAGAAAATGTGGTTTAAAAGGGAACCGCCGAAGGCGCCTTGAAAGTAATGGTCGCAAAGCGTGTATTGCTGGGCCAGTTTTCCCTCGGGCAAATTAGTGGCGTCAAAATAACTCAGCACCAAACCGCCGTTGTCGCTGACTTCCGCGAACTTATCCATCTTGCCGTGATCAATTTGTTCCTGCTCCTGATAATAGCGGTGAACCAGATCGCCGGTTTTATCCGAGGATTTCATGTATTTCATCAGATTGAAAGGCTTGACGGCCATGTCAGCGGGGAAGCGGTTGTCATATGTGACGACCTTGGTTTTTTTATTGATGCTTAAAATGGGCTGGGGAAGAACGGTCAGGGGATTTCCCTCTTTATCCACCTGCTGGCTGTGAAAGTCCGGGCTGGAAAAGCCTTCCGCGCCGGGGAAGTTGCCGTAGAGGCCGTCAAAGCTCCAGTTCTCCTGATAGATGATAATGATGTGCTTGATCTTGTCGAGTCCGGGAATTCCATCCGCGTGAGTGATTGAAAAACACCCCAAAACCAAGAAAAAGAGCCAAAAGCGAAGATTTTTGCCGTTCATCACCATCCCCCCTCACTTCTTTATTTCGGTTCATTTTTAACCGATGGAGGGTTCTTTAGAAAGAGGCTTCTTAAGATGTAACCGTTTTTTAACCGCGGGGTTTATTGAAAGGGGCAGTCTTCTTGATTCATGTATTTTCTCATTGAATTACTCATCGTTTAATCCTTTGCCCCGAAGAATGAGCTTCACACATTTCTCAATCCTGGCCTCACGGGTTTGGGATTGTTTGGCCCCGGCAAAATAAAGCAGGTAGGCCCGCTGGCGGCCCGGGGTTAAGGCTTTAAAAGCGGTTTTCAAGTCGGGATTTTCTTCCAGCTTCTTTTTGAATTCTTCGACCATTTTGAATTCAGAAGTCTTTTTAAGTTTCACCTTAAACCCGGCTTTTTCCGCTTCAATGGCTTCGTGAATATAGGCTTTCAATGTTTTTTCCAGCTTCACGATTTCCCCCAGGTTGGTAAAGCGGATCTGGCGGGCCGCCTGCACATTCTCCGTTTGCTGAATGAGAATCTTTTTGGGGTCCTTTAACAAAGCGCCTTTCATCAACAAAAGAGCGCAGTATTCCTTGAATCCATGGATCAAAACGATGTTTTTTTCCTCCGACGTGTAACAGGGCTGGCCCCACTTTAATTCCTCAGTCAACGGACAATCCAGAACGATGCTTCTCAACTTTTTATATTCTTCCTGCCAGGGTTGGGTTTTATTGAAAAAGAAATCGACTTTAGGATTCGTATTGTTTTTGTCCATGACACACTCCTTATTTGATCGGATTTTTCAGATTATTTTCTAGTCCGCCGCCATTTTATCCAAATTCATCATCCAATTGACCCTAATGGTATTTTAAAAGTTAATTTTTGGAACAAAAGCGCCGCGCCATCCGTCTTATGGATTGCCTGTTCTTTTGCTATGATAGCCCCATTCTACAGAAGGAGATTTTATGGAACGCTTTTTATTCACAAGCCTGTCGAAGATTTTTTTATTATTTTCGGTTTTGATCTTTTCAACGGGATGTTTTCCTCCCCCCAAACCCACCCCGCCGGTCTTCAGCCTTTACGGTCATCAGGGGCTGGTTATCCTTCCCTTTGATAACGTCTCTGCCGATCCGGCCCTGGCCCAGGAGCTGCAAAACAATTTGACCGCCCAATTGGTGGGCCTCAACGCCGTTCCGGTCTATGAACAGGGCGCGGTATCAAACTATTTGAACCAGATTTCCAATGACAGCGACGATCCCAGCGCCGACCCGGCGGTGATTCAGCGGCTTTCCCAGCATTTCAAAGCCGACTTGATCCTGACGGGAACGGTGGAAACCTATGTGGAATCCACCCAGGTGCAGCCTCCCCAGAGGATCCAAACCGCCCTTTTCAGCACGGATAACAAATGGGGTTACTACACGGTTCAACAGGTCAAAATTACCGCGAACGCCAAGATCGTCAACGCGGCCAACGGCAGCACCATCTGGGTCAAGAACGCCTGGGGCAACGGACAAAATCAGGTCTGGACCGACATTCCCTATCCGGGCGAAAAAACCGATCCTCCGGCCGAGGGTTGGGACGATTATTTCCACCACCATGACCACCCCGAATGGCGGCATCACAACGAATGGGACCACCAAAACAACGGCAGCCCGGTGGTGACCATCAACTTGAACACGAACGGGAATAATTCCGCGCCTTCGGCCCCCGCGCTGTTGTACCAAACCGACGCCACTTTTTCCAATCTGCGCGGTTACGCGATTGCCCAGACCGCCAATTGGATGTCCGACGACTTTAAGGGGCACGGCGGTTGGACACTGGGTTATGTGGCGCCCGCTCCGGCGGCAGGACAATAAGCTCTAAAAATTAAAGCGATCTAAAAAAAAGCCGCCCTTTCGGAAGGGGCGGCTTTTTTTGTGGGCGCTTGCCGAATAACTTGAAAGGGAGCGAACGGCCTTTCCTTGTCCCCGATCGGATAGTGGACCTTTTTTAGGGAATTAGGTTTTAAACACCCTCTCCCTTGATGGGAGAGGGACGGGGTGAGGGTGGTCGCTGCATCTTGAAATCACCCCTCACCCTACCCTCTCCCGCAAGGAGCGAGGGTTTGGAAACACCGTTAATTACGGATTCCTCAATTTTTTAGTCAGCGGGGGAGTTAAGTCAATAAATCCGATTTTTACATCCAGCCCGTCCGCCATTGCTGGCGCGACAGGAAAACAAAGATCAGGATGATCAGCGGCGCCGCGATATGCATCACGGGCTCGCCCCCATGGAGGGCGTAGGAAGCCGAAGCGCCCAACAGGTCAAAGGTAAAACCCGCGTAAGCCCATTCCTTGAGCGTGCGGAAATTTTTACTGCTGAAAAGAATAGCGATAGAGCCGAGGATTTTGGCCACGCCCAGAATAGTGCAAAGGTAAGCGGGATAACCCAGATCGGTCATGCCCTGCACGTTCGCAGGCGAACCTATCAGCATCATCACCCCGCCCGAACCCATGAGCGATACCACCAACAAAGTTTCGATCCAATAAAATACCTTTGCCATCGGCATGTATTTCTTTTTCATTTCCGCCGCGCTCATCGCCATTTCACTTCTCCTTTTAAGGGTTTACTATTAATGAATAATCATTACCTTCATCATCTTGTCCGCTGAACTTCCATCCTGATACGAAGCCCTTACCCGCACCAAATAAAGTCCCGCGGCGATGCCCTGGTGGTTCCAGCAGGCTTCCTGCGTCCCAAAGGATAGTCCGCCGACTCTTTCTCCCAGCAGGTCATAAATATCCCATTGGGTGGTATTGACCGGCTTATCCAAAAACAAACAGACAGCCTGTCCATCGTGGACCACATTGGGCCCCAGCGACAAAACGCCCATGGGCGAAACATTGTAAGGTGGTGTGGGCGTTGGCGTGTTGGTGGGGGTAGCCGTCACAGTGGGCGTCGGTGTAATGGTAGGCGTGGGGCTGTTGGCCACCTGACTGTAGCCCGTGCTGTTGCCGGGGGCGAAATAAGTGTCGCCCTCGTAATGGGCCTGAATATTGTGAACGCCCGAGGCGAACATGGTCATGGGCAGGCTGGCCTGATTGGCGAAAAGATAAATAATTCCCAGGGTGGTAGAGGTGGTTGTATCCACAAAGGTCACGGCTCCGGTGGGCATTTGGGGGGCGGCATATTGGGCGTCGGCGGGCAAAACGTTGGCCGTAAAGGTCACGCCGGTTCCGCCCACAATGGGGTTGGGGTCGGCGTAAAGCGAAACCGCCACGGGCTGGCGGACCACCGTTACATTCGCGGCGGTGCCGGCGGATGCGTAACTAAAATTAACGTCGCCCGCGTAATAGGCCGTCACGGCGTAAGCGCCGGGGGCGGGATAGGTATAGCCCAGCACACAGTTGCCGCCGCTCAGGGTAGGCGCGCCCAAAAACCCCAGACTTTCATCAAAAATGCTCACCGCGCCCGAAGGGGTTAAGGTTCCGGTGTAGGGGCCGTTGGCGGTGGCGCCGTGGTAGACGGTGACCGGGGCGTAAATGGAAACGGGTTCGCCATAGTTCACCGAGGCATTGGCCAGCGTGACGGCCATTTGGGAAGAAATCAGCGAGGGGTCGACCATCAAAGAGGAAACGGTGGCGGGAGCGTAATTGATGTCGCCGCTGTAGATCATCGTCACCGATTGGTTTCCGACGGGAAGGGACAAAGCGTTGAAGGTGACCGCGGTGTTTCCCGAAACCAGGGGCACCTCGCCCAGAAGTCCGGAGAGGCTGGAAATAAAAGTCATGGCGCCGGTGGGCGGGGCGCCTTCCTCAAACAAACAGACGGTGGTGATACTGCCCTTGATGGAAGCGGGCTGGCCGGGATAGGGAGGCGCTTGATTGACCCAAGCCTCCCCGGCCTGGATGCTGGCCTGGTCGATGGTCTGGGTGGCCGTAATGCTTTGGGCCAGATAGTTGATGTCTCCGCTGTAGCTGATGACGAAGGTGTCATTGCCCGCGGTTAAAAAGGTGATCGGCAGTGTGGCGGCGCCGGCGGCGGGAGGGCTGGACGTCAAAGCGGTGACTCCCATTTGGGTTCCGTCCTCATAAAAAGTCACCGAACCCGTGGGGGGAATATCGGGGAAACCCTGGCTGCCCCGCAGGTTGACCTGCCAGTTGTAGGCGCTGCACTGGCCGTATTGGGGATCACCGCCCACGGCGGGAAGAGTGGAAGTCATGCTGTTGAGGCTGACCGCCTGCGCGTCGATCACCTGGGCGGGCGAGATGGCGGACTGGTAATTGCTGTCGCCCCCAAAGACGGCGGTGTAGCTGTTGACGCCGTTGCTCACCGGCGCGGAAAAAGAGAAATTGAAATAGGCGGGGTCCAAGAAACCGCCGGGATTGGTAGCTTTACCGATGGGCACGCCGTTATCCAGAATGCTGACCGGATTACTGAGCAAGAAGTGGCCGTCGCCCAGACTGCCCGGCGACACTGCGGTAACGGTGACCGCAAATTGCTCCACTTGGCCCGAAGTCACCGGGCCCGAGGGAACTGAGAGGAGAATGCTCAGCATACCCGTGGTCACGTCCAAATCCGGCGCGTCCGAGCTGGCGGAATAATTGGTATCCCCCGAATAGGCCGCCGTGATGGTGTGGATGCCCCCGGTGAAACCATAGGTAATCTGGGTGATGGCCTCATTGGCGGCTCCGCCGCCCTGCCCCAGGGCGACAAAAGCATTCAAGGTAGAGGCGCTGTCCGTGAAGGTGATATGCCCCGTGGGCGCGGTGCCCGAAGGGATGGTGGGCGTAACCGCCGCGATCAGGGTGATGGTTTGTCCTGTCACCACCGCGGAAGGGTTAAAGGTCAGGGTGGTGGTGCTGGCCGCGGTAGCCATGGCCCGACCCGTTAGGGCGAAGGAAAGACAAATTAGCGTGACCCAAGTGAAATTTTTAAAAAAGGGAACCATGCCCATCCAATCCCGGGAAAAGAATAGGCAAAGTATATAAGAGGAATCGGCTTTTTGCTTGGGGTTAAAAACCAGACAGTAAACCTGGATTTTCGCTAATTTTCGACGCCTGCTTGTCCCCGTAAGGGGGTTCTCGATATGTCCCCGAGACTAGGGAACACAAACGGACCCAGAAGCTAGCCAATTTGTTTCACGGACATTTTTTCTGCGCCTAGACCTGGTAGTGAAAAATTATTTCCAAAAGAGGACATAATTAATACACTTTTTTTATCGCCACAACATTTTGGTTGGTTGTCACATTTATTATGCTTGATGGATTGTCGAGTTGTACAAAAGAACCCATTAATTTTTTGTAAATTTATCATTTTGAGAAATTATTGTGATACGGTTTCGGAAGTGAGGAATAGTATTGGGTGAGTTTTTTTGACAGTCTTTAGGGAGTCTTCTATGAAAAAGATATTAATATTTATTTTATTATTTTGTTTTACAACACACTCATTCGCGTTTGACGAATTTCATAAAATTAAAAATGCCAGATTAAAATCCATAAGTAAAAATAAAAAAAAGACTAAACCTGATGTAACTGACGAATCTTTGGATATTGAAAGGGTTGACAATTCACCATCAGTTTCAACGCCTGGCATTGCTGATCCCTTTTCGAACCTCATTAACGCGACTGCTGATTTTTTGGAAAAAAGGGTCGGTCAAGAATTGGAGGCGGAATTTCTCGATAAGTTTAAAACTACTTTAGTGACACCAGATGTTTCGGGATTGTTGCCAGATAGCGCTTCACTGATTGCGGGTTATCAATTCGTAAATTTTCAAACCGCTGGTTCCCTTCTGCGGTCTGCATTTCAAAATGATTTTAATAATTTGCCGGACCATTTAATTTCTGTTCTTGTCAAAGATACAAATGACAGAAATACGCTTACTTTTCTTAGTAACACCGTTCAACTCATTAAAAGTATTAAAGATGGCTCTAATTTGAACAACGCCTTGGTCCTTTTGAAAACTGCCAATTGCACCACAACAGATAACACTAAGTTGGACAATACCTATAAGCTTTTGTATTTGATCTCCGTTAATGTCAAAAACACGAAACTCAAAACCAACGCTTGGATTGATTATGATGATTTCTTAACCGAAACTGCTAATTGGGGTGTCAGTGATCCTTCGAATCCGACAAAAACCTATTGGCAGGAATTTTACGATGCCGTTTTAAACGGAACAGACAACGATGGTGTTTCATTTGCCAGCTTGGCCGATAACTCGAATAACGTAACGACATTCAAGAACAACATTTTTAAGATTTTAAATTCTTTCAATACCGTAAATTTAGCAATAAATTCTTACAACTTGATAAATGAGCAAAATAATGGAAACGCCGACAAAGTAGCCCTGCTTCAAAAACAATATGAAATTTATTTCAACGCTGTTGTGGATTTAATTTCCGCTACCGAATCTTTACGGTCGGAATTTAATTTGAGACCTATAGATGATAAAGTTGATTCAAATGGTGTGAAATATCTAGCGCGCAATACGTTTAAAAATATTTTCCAAATTTATTTACTTATTGATCAGGGGCAATACGGAGCAGAGATATTCCAAGTGTCAAATATCATAAAAACGTCATTGGAAATAATCTCTCCCAATCAACAAAATTTAATAAATTCCCTCACCGGTATTGTGAATTCTGGTGAATTTATTGCAAACGTTCTTGAGGCTAAAACCGAACAAGATTTGGAAAATGTAATTGAGTCAACGGCTTTGCCGGTAGGGAGTTCGGCGCTCAAAGAAAAAGCCAAATCTTGTATATTTTTGAACGCTTATTTTGGCTATTACGGTGGTTTTGAAGCGCTCAATCCGAGCAAGCTTGGTGGAGACGCTTTTTGTCCTTTGGCCCCGATTGGTATTGAATTTGACACGAAATGGGGCGGACACTTTGGGTCTTGTGGAGTATTAGTGTCTTTGTTGGATTTGGGCCCCTTAGTTAGCGAAAGGTTAAACAATGGAACAACGGTGGGCACGAATGTCAGTTTTAATCAGGTTTTTTCACCAGGCATATTTGAAGTAAACAAATTCGCCGGGTCCTCATTTAGTTTGGGATTAGGGGCGAAATATTCGCCTGCGGTAAATGTTACGCAAAATGATGGAACTAGTATATCTGCCAACTCTATTCAAGTTCTGGCGTTTATAGGTATTGATATGCCGATACTTTCACTGGGTTCTAACACGCCGAATGACTACAGCTATCCAACGCCGACAACTACGCCAAACGCGACAGTTTCTCCTTCTCCCACTGATACTCCTGGCCCAAATCCAACCGACACACCTACCGCCACGCCGGTTAATACTCCCGCGGTAACACCGTCTACTATTTCTTCGGTAACACCATCCGCAACGTCTGGAACATAGGCAGATTATTGAACGTGGTTAAACTTTTGATTGGATGAGAAATCGAGAAATGGCGGTGGAGTAATGGATAAAACGAGATTAAAAGCTTTTAAAAACCTGAATATCCCAGCCGGCAACAAAACCATCCTCTGTCTGGATGGGGGCGGTATCAGGGGTATTCTGACCATCCAGTTACTAAAAAAACTGGAGGATGTGGCGGGTATACCCTGTTACGAGCTTTTTGACTTTGTGGCAGGCACCTCCACGGGGGCAATTATTTCCGGTTTGATCGCCAGTGGGTACAAAGCGGACAAGATCGAAGAAATTTACGATCAGTTTGTGAACCCCATTTTCACTCTAAGAATTCCAATTGTTTCCGGCACCAAAGTTTTCATCCCGAAATTCGACAAGAAAAAGTACCGTGAAATTTTGTTTAAGACTCTCAATAACATCACTCTGAAAGAGGCCTGCGATAAAACAGGGATAGACCTCATGATTACCTCGAAGGACATTCAGGAAGGCGAGGAAACTTTCTTTTCTTATTTCAGGAAACGAAAAAAGAACACCTATGGCAATGTTCTTTTGAGGGCTGTGATGGAATCCACCATGTCCGCTCCCACTTATTTCCATCCTTTTGAACGCTTTGTAGATGGGGGAGTCACCACCTTTAATAACCCTTCGATGGCTGCCATTATGGAAGCCTGCAGTTACGGGCCGGTTGCGGGCGGGAAACCTGTTTTTAATCCGGAAAAACTGACCCTATTCAGTTTTGGTACGGGCTGCAGCATGAAGTTTTTAAAGCCTGAAACAGCCATGAACTTTTGTACCGCGATTGACTGGCTGGGCTGGCTGCTGGATGAAAACAGTGACGATTCTTCGGACATGCAAACCTATTTCCTCCGCTCGGGATTGATGAAGGGTCTGGATTACCGTCGTTTTCAATCGGCTTTAAGCGGTGTTGACATCGATACTCTTTTAAAGAACAAGCTACCGGAATGTTCTCAGAAGGTGTTGAACCAGCTCGAGTTGATCCGCACCGATCAGATCACCGATATGGACATGGCGGATCTTGATTATTACGAGATATCCAAAGTTTTAGGCGAGTTGATCGTAGAAGAGATCATCAAAACTCAAAAGAAGCCTTTTTCGGAGGATTTACTGAATCCCAAAACGGGGAAGGATTTACTCATCACCCGAAAGGGGAATGTGGGTGAAATCCAAAAGAATCTCAGTGACCCGAATTGGGTCAATGCGTTTGAAAGTTAAGAAGGGATAGGTCTAGAAATTTTTATTTTAAATTTAAGGATGAGGTCATGGGAAATAAGACGGGCTTAGTGATTTTTGCATTCTTACTTATGTCAGGTCCGAACCTGACGTGGGCGGATTCAGTAGTCGGGAATTATTCGGTTAATACGGATGACACCCCTTCAGCTCCGGCAACTCACCTATTGCCGCCGACTCCAGGGCCGACTAAAAAATATGCGGTTGTAAAACACAAGATAAAAGTTAAGCCGACTCCGACACATATAATACCGGGTAAGGTTGACGCTGAAATCGAGGAAAATCCACCCGCGCCAGCGAGTTTGACGGCAAACCTATACCATCCGGCACCCTTTAATTATTCGGATTCGGTTACCCATATCACGCCGCCGATCGACAACGCGGCTGGCGGAGAAAGCGGATCGGCTGTGATGGGATTGAATAGTACAACCGATGAGCAAAACTCAAACACTTCTGAACCAGGCGCCGAATCGGTTACCCATATAACCCCTCCAATAGACAACTCGGCTGCTGGAGAAAGCGGATCGGCTGTCTTAGGCTTGAGAAATTCTATCGGTGGACAAAACGATAATGTTCCTTTGATGAGTGCGGAGTCGGTTACGCACATAACTCCGCCAAAACAATAGATGTGGCCAATAAATAAAACTTTGATTTGGGTTTAACTAAAGGGAAAAGGTGAAGAAATGAGCAATGATAATAATTCCAACGGTGATTCTTTTACGGGAAGTGTCCAAACGTTGGTTCTTATCATGGCAATATTTTTGTATTTTATCGGTTTTGTCTACATCCATTTTTATTACGCTTATTTTGGAATCCCGACGAGTGTAACCGATCTGCCTCTCTATTCTATTTTTGTGTACTCATACAATGTTTTTGAAAGCCATCGATTCCAATTGGTATCTATTTTTTCAGCGCTGGTGCTGTTGATATTTTTTAGAAAGCTTTGGCCGTTCATGAAATTTGTTTTGATTATCGGAATGATATTTTCGTTTTTGTATTTTTTTGACATTTCCTGTGAAGTCGGCACTTCAGACGCGAAAATCGCGAGAGCATCCACTGACACTAAAATTATTAGATTTGTTTTCACGGATAAGGCTTTAAAAACAATGCCGCCCGAGCTCAACGATAAAAATGTGGTCCTTCACAAAATTTCAGAAACGCCCACCCGTTATTTTGTCCTTTGCCAACCCACGGACACGAAAGGAAATTTTGTGGACAAGGGTTTGATTTATGAAATTCACGCTGAAGACGTCAAATGCGCTATTTTTCAACTGAACAAAGATTAGTTTTGGTTGGCCGTCAGCACCACCTTCCTCAGCTTGGGTCTAAAGCCAAGGGCCTGGCCGGGCACACGGGAGGCGGCGAGGGCTCTTTCCCATTCGGCAGGGGAAACGACATACAGAATGGCGGAAGAGGTGAGTCCCTTTTCAATATCGCCGCGGCTTTGTTGTCCGTCGGAAATTTTTCCAACGCTCCAAACATGGTCTCCCAGCGTTAAATCCACTTTGTCGGCGGGGCTGTCGGCCCAAAGCTTGTCCACCACACAGTTGTTATTCAGCCTTAAACCCTGGGTGGGGTAGGGCAGGCCCCCGGGCTGGGCGTCGTGGCCCAGGCGGGAATTGCGGATAAAGTATTCCAGCGCGGAAACCAGATGCTGAAGATTGGCCTTGGTGGAGCATTGAAGGGTAAAGGGGATTTTGGCTCCGTCAGCGATGGCTGAAATTTGAAAATAGGTAACGGGCCCGTTAGTTTCAGAAACAATCTCGCTCACATGGATCGCGTTGATGTCTTCCCACAGCACATTCCATTGGCTTCCGCCGTCCCCCGTTACGGCGTGGAAAAGGTCCGGACTTTTATAGTTAATGGTCAGGCCGGTGGTGGTGACGTTGGCTGATAAAAGGGTTTGCTTTTCCCTGCCGATCTTCATGGTGTATTTATACGGGTCAGCCAGATCCCGCATACGGCTGACAGCCACGTCACCCGGTATGCCTTCGTCCGGAGTCACCGAATGGTCTTTCACATAACTGTTGGGCCCCATCGCGCCGATCTCGTATTCAAGAATGGCGGAGTCTTCGGCAGTCGGCTGGAAGGGAATCGAGGGTTGGTACGCGATTATTGGTTTAGTAATCTTTTTAGGCGTCGGCATCTGCCCCGAAGCCTCATGCTGAGGGGCGCGGGTTGATTGCCCCAAATCCGTCGATGATATAGGGATTTGGGGCGTAGGTTGTTCATTCGAATGTCCGCCCCAGTGGAATCCAGACTTTATTTCCGATTCCACCCAATGCAACGGATTTACGATGGCGTATTGATAAACTTTTCCCGCGCCCCAGATGAGGGCGCAAATGATGAGAAGGGGAATGGCCCATTGGATCGTTTTGGAAAGGGTTTCGCCCATC
>Ga0302281_10002161_pt1 | contig 14099 bp, 18 predicted proteins | sample III_Fen_E1_2_FD_198762 | JGI IMG/M metagenome (GOLD analysis project Ga0302281, IMG submission 198762) | Peat permafrost microbial communities from Stordalen Mire near Abisko, Sweden - III_Fen_E1_2 | ecosystem: Environmental > Terrestrial > Soil > Wetlands > Permafrost | place: Sweden: Abisko...
AAATTACTAAACTGGAAGATAAATATAATAAGAAATTTGCTGATGTATACGAAGCATTAGACCTGCTTTTACAAGAAAACGTTGCCAAAGAGGACTTCTCCAAACGAAGGAGAATAGGATATAAAATACCTAAGAGAAAATCTTGAGGTCGCAATTTGTGTTCTTAAACATGCCATCACAATTTGTGACCGCATCTAATTTCCCCAACCTTATTATCTTTGTTACATTAACAATGCTGAGCCATGGAAGAAAACAAGATCCCTAAAAAATTACCAATCCTTTCAAGAATACTTATTGAAGTTGGATTTATAGTCTTTCTATTTTATTCCAATCTGCTGATGGGGGAATATTCGCATTCCGGGTTAGGGCAGACCAAAGGCTTGCTTTGGGCCATAGAGGATATGTTTACGCTCACTAATTTAGGTATAGCGGTTGTTTTAGCGCTTATAGGCCATTTGATTTTCGATTACCTGCTGAAGCGGAGGGTGTAAAATATAATTGCCTGTAGCGGGCACCGGCTATCTTTTCCTGTCGGCCCCCTGGCGTTCAAACATCCAGTGCGGATATTCCGAAGGCAGTTTGCTCACTTCATCCAGCCTGTTCAATTCATCCGGCGTAAAGGTTACTTCCGCAGATTTGAGATTGTCTTGCAACTGCTCGTTTCTTTTAGCGCCTATGATTACCGTTGTAACTATGCGCTGATGCAAGAGCCATGCCAGTGAAAGTTGCGCTACCGAAACCTTCTTTTCTCCGGCCATGGGTTCCAAAACATCTATCACGTCAAAAGCGCGTTCTTTGTTCACCGGAGGGAAATCGAAACTGATGCGTCGTGAACCGGCTTCAGCTTCCATTTTGCGGTTGTATTTTCCGCTGAGTAATCCGCCTGCCAGTGGGCTCCACACCATCAATCCCATGTGCTGGTCTTTCAATACCGGAATTATTTCACGTTCCAGGTCGCGGCCTGCAATGGTGTAATAGGCTTGCAGGGATACAAATCTTGAAATATGATTATAATGTGCGTAAGCCGAAGCTTTCATTATGTGCCATGCGGCGAGGTTGCTGCAGCCAATGTAGCGCACTTTTCCGCTTTTTACAAGCGAGTCGAGCACATCCAATGTTTCTTCAAGCGGAGTAAGTTCATCGAAGCCGTGTATTTGATAGAGGTCAATATACTCCATGTTGAGGCGTTTGAGGCTGGCCTCCACCTCATGCAGAATATGCTTGCGGGTAAGTCCGCTGCCATTCGGGCCTTCATTCATTTTGCCCCGCACCTTGGTGGCAATAATGAGGTCGTCTCTTTTTAGTTTCAGGTTGCGGATGGCTTTTCCGGTCATCTCTTCCGACAAGCCTTCGGAATATACATTAGCCGTATCAATAAAGTTAATGCCGCCTTCAACAGATTTGGATACTAATTCATCAACAGTTTGCTGGTTTAAATCGCCAATGGCGGAAAAATAGCCTTTGCCGCCAAAGGTCATAGTGCCCAGGCATAATTCAGATACTTTAAGTCCGGTGTTTCCTAATAGGTTGTATTTCATAAAAGAGTTGATTTAAATTAAAGAGAGGTAAAGGTAAGCCTAATATTTTTGGCGGGAGCCAACAGGCAAATAAAAACGGCACAAAACGGCTTATTTTGAATAGTCATTGACTTTCATACAAACCTCATTTTGGTTGTTTACTTTTGCAATGAATGTATATGGGGTATATCTTATAGCTCATAGCTAATAGCTAAATTATGGACGAATCGGTTGTAAAAGTTCCCGGAACAGACAAGGCACGTTTTATAAAACGGGTGGTGCTTACAGGCAACAATGCAGTGGACTGTATACAGGCTGCCATAAAATTTCATCAGGATAATTTTATTCCTTTGCGCACTATTTCGCTCATACCATCGTGGTACGAGAAGTTTTTTGCCTATATGGACAAAGCCAACTACAAACGCACAGGCGAGCATTTAAAGGAAGATACCATACTCTGCCTGTTTGATGTGGACATAAAAAAAGGCACCCGTCTGCAAAAAAGCGAAATGTATTTCGAGCATTACTTCACCTCGCGTGATGAGAATGCTACCGCCTATTTCGGGCCGAAGGCGAAAGCATAAAGTCCTTTGTGATGTTAAATGGAGTGAAACATCTCTGGTATGTGGCCGAGTTGCTTCGTTCTACAGAATGACAATACTACTTTATATACTTCTTAACCCACTTTAAACTGTCGGGGAAAGGCATATTGAATTTTTTAAAATCATCCGGAGTGATGAGTAGGTATGCGGGAAAAGGAGTATATCTGTTGCGTTTAGCCGTGGTATCGTATACAACCGGAAAGGTTTTATTAAGTAAGGAATCTTTCATTAAGCCTTCCGATATAAGCTGTTCACCCATATAGGCAGCACCATGAATCTTATAATCATATTCAAAAACATATTTCGGTGATTTGTAAGCATGATAGGAGGCAAGAATTTCACCATGTGTAAATCCTTTATGGGCAAGTATTTGATTTGTTTTATCCTGGTATGAATAGTATATAACCCCGCACATTAACATTACCCCTGCAAAAAAAACCAGGCCCAGTATAATAAATATTCGGAAGTTTTTCTTTGGATCGGGGAATACAAATAGGTTATTAATCGGAGTAAGTTCTGGCATGGTTCATTGTATTGCGCATACAAAAGTATAAATCTAATGGAAATAGTCATTGACTTTTTAGAAAAACACTTTTTCATGCTTTATTTTTGCATAACAGTAATCAGTTTTCAGTAAACAGTTGTCAGAAAATTGGACAATAGTACCTGACGACTGAACACTGACAACTGACCACTGATGAACGCCTCATTTTTCAACCATATAAAAGCACAATTACAAACTATTACGTTTGATGGAAGTGCCATACAGTTTATACAACTGTGGAACAACCAGCTGGAAAGTTTGAAAGCATCGGATACCGAAGCGAACATTATGTACTCCTTCTCGCTGCCGGCCTTGTTTATCGAGTTTTTAAATCTGGAAACCGAACAGCTTGGCAACGGAAACCAGGTGTATGCCGACCTTATTGTTCGCATACACATACTCCACCGGCTGGAAGATGCAGGCGACGGAACACTGGAGCAAAACCTTGCTGTGCTTGCACTTCGTGATGCCGTACAACTGGCATTGCAGAATTTCAGGCCGGCAGGGGCCTCGGAGTTTATCCGCCAAAAGCAGGAAATGGATTATAACCATAATAACGTGTATCACTATACAATGGATTACGGCTGCACCTTTGTAGATACCATTACTAACCAGCCTGTAAACGGCATTACCGACAACGGGCCCATTACTCCGGATATTATAATAACTATATAATTCCTAATTAAAATACGCATGGCACGAAGCATACCGGTAATATATCAACAGCTGTTGACTGCTAAAAACACGCAGACTCCGCTGAATAGTTTAAATTCCAATTCCCAGGTAAGCATATGGAATTTGTGGCTGTGGATAACGGCTGTGGGTCAAAATTTATTTGAACAGTTATGTGATTTATTCACGGCCAATCTGGAAACACTAATTTACAATGCTCCCGTTTTTACTCCGCAATGGATTGTGCAGATGTGTAAAAATTTTCAGTATTCCGCCACTAATCCGCAGGTGGTTCAGTTAAATGTAAGCAATACGTATCCCTATTTAACCATTACATATCCGGTGGTAAATACCTCCCTTTGTCCTATAACGCAGGCAGCGGTGGTATCAAATACCAATCACGAATTAATTATAAAAGTAGCCGGCAACAGGGCACCCATTTCTGGAGTTGCATTTGCGGCACTTCCCAGTTATTTGAGTGAAATTTTAACACCCGATACCCAATACTTGCTTATTAACGATAACCCCGATCTTCTTTTTATCAGGGCACAAATTTTTTACAATGCTTCTTATTCGGGTGTAATACAGGCCAGCGTGCAAACGGCCATTAATAATTATTTGATGTCCATTCCTTTTAACGGAGTAATTACTGTCAGCGACTTGGAAGAGTCTGTGCTGGCTGTTGCCGGTGTTTCAGATATTATATTGAATGACGTATATTTAAGAAGGGCCACCGATGCGGCACCCACCGGAGGGGCGGCTCCATCTACTCCTCCGGGCAATGAACTCAATCAACTGGTAAAGAGCAATACCCTTATTAGCCGCAATGCCCCAACCTATGCGGGATATGTTATACCCGAGACTGCCAGCGGCTATACCTTAAACGATTTCATTACCTATAGCCCGGCATGAGCATTTTTGATGTAAATTATATTGATGTGGTTTGGGGGTTGCTGGTGCCTCCGGATAAGCGCTTGCCCAAATGGCTGTCATGGGGAGCTACGGTAATGAAAGGGAAACAGTGGCTGCACGATTCCATTTTTACAACCTATGCCGGAGGCGATTTGTCGGATATGGCCTATAACCCAACGGCTACTTATATCAGCGGGCAACGTGTTATTTATTATATACAGTCCAATTCCTCCGGGTATACCGGCCCGAATGCTTATTATGGTAACAATGGAGTGTATGAAGCCATAAGCATAAATCCGGATGGTACCAATAATGCAGGGTTTTCAGGCATTTCTCCCACCGGGGGAAATATTGTTCCCGATACCATACCGTCCGGCATAATAAATACAACACAGGCATTGGCATGGCTGTATGGGGCGAGTGTAAACTATCCTGCCTGGGTGCCCCAGCGTTATATTGCGGGACAAATAGTAACGTATACCGATGGCAATGCATACCTGTGCATACTTAATACAACTTCGGCACAGGATCCTGCCGATATTGCCCACTGGACTTTATTTGGAAAACCCGGTTGTATATGGGTTAAGGTAACGCCTAATTTTTTAGGCGCGAATGAAAGAGCAAGCTATTCGGCGCAAAAACTGATTTTTGAATATGCTTTGAACCGTTGGTTTAAAACTACTTTCCGTCAGCCTGTAGTTGGCTTAAGTGATATATATATTAATATTAATTCAAATACCGCCAATCAGTTTTTTTGGGGACAACCGCCCCCAGATGGAACCATCAATTCATTTTTCGCCCCGATAACAAACATAAGCGATAAGACCCTGCCACTGTCAAAATACTTTACCCCCGGCAATAGCTTTTTGTTGTACAATGATTTTTCCATATACGTACCTATTGCCTATTATAATGCGCTGGATAATGAAGCACCCGTATTGGTTGGAAGTAATACGGAAAAAAGAGATGCCATTGTCAGGGCATTTGCCGATCTGTTGAATCCGGCCGGCAGTTTTTACAATATTATAACATACTAAATACAAAATACCATGAGATTAATAGACACATCTGTAGTAACAGCCGGGGTACAGTATCCGGGGCTGGCCAATGTAGGCGGGCAATCGGTAGGAAACTATCCCATCCATTCTCCCGGCAATCCTTCGCAAATGCAGGGGTTGGACTTTCTGCAGCAGGCGCTGCTCGATATGGTGGATGCTTTGTGCAGGGCATTGGTAATAGATACGGCAGTACCCACGGTGATTTCCTATATTCCAGTCAGTTCTATGCTGGCCCTGGCTTCGGCGCCTCAGTATGTGTATTTCCAGGGCGAGGTCTTTTTTGTTCCCAGTTATGAATTGATAGCGGAAATTGGCGGCGGCGGATACATTGCAACTATAGAATCAAACCCTACAGATAATGGCAGCTCAGCGCCTTTAACTACCATGAGCGACGGGAGCCAGGTAAGTATTCACAACCAAAGAACCATAACTATTTCATGGAGTTCAACAGGCTCAGGTGGTAATTTCCCTCTTCCCAGTACATGGAAATATCCTCAAAATAACTTTCAGACTTTCTTCCCCACCTTAAATATTATAGGAACGGGTGCAGGGCCACAGGATTACCATGCCGGATGGTCGCAAAATACCCGGCTGGCCTATTATATTTTAGGCAACCAATGCTACCTGATAGGTGATGCCGCCTATGCGCCAAGCCCTAACTCCTATATTTTTATTCTTCCCGATGGATACAGGCCGCTGCATAATACAGTTGTCGTTGCATCCGATCCGGGCCAACCCAGCGGACTTGCCCCGCTTTATATAAACTCCAACGGACAGGTTGTTTATCCGGCTGCCGGCGCTGGTGGCATTGTAAATATATCTGCAACATGGACTATACTTTAAAATCAGCCATACTTAAACATGACAGACATTTTATTAGATAATACCAATGAGTTGCTTATTGCATTCCCCGGCGGCGATTTTGCTGTTGGCGACAGCACCGTTCAGGAAGTGGAATCTATTATTATGAGCTATCCCGGCTGGTGGAAAGAATATCCGCTGGTGGGATGCGCCGCGCCTAATTATCTTCATTCTCCGGGGGCAGGGCAGCAGCTTAACAACAGTATTACCCAGCAGCTAAAGCTGGATGGGAAAACCCTTACTTCTTTTTCTTCTTCCATTAATGCCGATGGCACGCTTACAATTAATGTAAATGGGCAGAGTATAGAAGTAACCGGCTAAATAAAATTCACGCACAATTAATTTAAAATGCCAAACAATACCAACACCCCATTCACATGGACAGATGCACAATGGCTGAATACACAAGTCACCAATTGTGTAGATAGATCTACCGAAGCTGTGGCCATAGCGGCTCAGGCATTGGAGTTAATAAATAATATAAACAAGGGGGAGCAACTGCTGTCAAAAACAGTTGGTCTTAATCTGAATCCTGGTATAGTATTGACATATACAGCTCTTGCTAATGCATTTACAGCAGGGTCAACCATTACCGATGTTAATGGAAGTACAGCTATTATTTTAACGGATAATGGAATGAACAGTATGACGCTGACAAGCATTAGCCTGGCACAGGGATTTACCGCATTTTCGGGTATCATTAAGGAAAACCCGGGAAGCGGAGCGGCAGTTGTAAATACCTTTGACTGGGGAGATCAGGCAATTGATTTAACCGGGGGACATACGTTTATAATTACAAATGTAGTTTTAACCAATGCCAGCGCTGTGCCCATGAATGTAATGGATGCAGAATGGTGGAGCGGTATTGCCAGAACGGGAACTAATTATGCAAATACAATAAGTACCGTTAGCAGTACCTTAGGGAATACTGGGGGAAATCCTACCTCAAATAATAATAATTTGAATGTTGGAGCCGGTATAACAAATGCATTTCCACTTGCAAATGCCAACCAATATATGAGTATAACAAACGGTGAAATAATATATCCGGTCCAAACCTCAGGAAATAGCCCTTCTACCAGTGGTTCCGTTCTTTATTTTACAGTAAGCGTACCGGAAGGGACACAGCTTAGCTGTGATATGTATATATACGGGTACGTATTGAATTAGGCCAGATTTGCCTTCCGCAAAAATTTATTCCTGTAAACCGGGTTGGAAAGAATAGCCCAATGAAAACTGTCCGATAATGGTTGTTGGAGTAGGTAAGTTGTTGTTGTCCGGAACACCTAAGGTCATCCTAAATCCACCGGTTACGCCATAAACAGTATATTCAATACCGAATAATAGTCCTAAAAAACTTTTTTTAGGATTGGAATTTAATGCCGGTGTATTGGACGGAGCTTCTGCATAGGAATATGAATTTCCTAATAAAAGAGAAGCATCGCCGCCTACTATCAGAGACAGATCATCGATTGGCTTAATTTGCAGCATAAGCGGTATGTCAATATAGGTTAATCTGTTCAGATAGGTTGTAGGTTGCGATTCAAATGAAGATTCACCTGAAAATACATTTTGAGAAAAAAGAAGTTCTAAACGGGCACCCAGATAAGGTAAAAAGGGAAGCGCTATAGTCGGTCCGAATACCGGTGCATATTCCGGATTGGAAAAGAAACTGGGGTGCTGTCCGTTGGAGGTGAAGTTAAATCCAAAAATACCTCCGTATTCAATTTGTTTGAGTAATGGTTCCTTAATGTCCATGGCATCACCATAGGAAGCAACGCTGCTTTGCGATAAGGTAAAGGTATTTTGCAATATACCGCTGTCAGCTGACTTTACAGTGGGAGGCCCTGATGCCCATACAAATATGGAAGAAAGTAAGAAGAAGCCTGTTAATGTAATTTTGAATAATTTCATTTTCAATATTTTTAGTGGGGAATTATACGGCTATATTACAAAAAAAGATACAATTAACAATGAAAATAACTGGAATTGTTTCGTATTTCGTTGGTTATCAGTATTATATTATTTTGCTGAAAGTCCGAAAATTTAATGTAAACGACAGAATTACAGGATGGTTTTCGTTAAATTGCACCAAATATATAGATAAGTACAATATAAAAACGTGATAATTGGAAAAATATTGTTGTGGAAAAAGAACTAATCCAAATTGGGATAGCATCAAAAGCTTTATCGTGTAAACCTTATAGCTATTTACTCCATTCCTTCCAAGCCCTTTACTTCATCAGGAAAGTGCTTTTCGATGTAACGTTTGTACATTAGCTTATCGGGTAGGGGGAGCTTGTCGAACTTTTCTTCAATAATAGTGCGGATGGCGTGCGATTCGTTGTCTTTTCCCGTTAAATGCATAAAAGCCCAGACCAGTAATTTATACCGCGGACTTAAACTGGATTGTATGGGTTTTTTAAAACCTAATGCCATTGCTTTTATGATATATACAAAGGTCGGTATTAAGTTATTTTTTCATTGAAAAGTCAATGACTTTTGCAGGAGTATTTTAGGGTGTTTTTATTAACACTGCTATTTATTAAATTCGTCTTTGCGAGGCTCCGCGAAGCAATCTCTTTAGTAACAAAGTCTGCTTCGTTCCTCGCAGTGACGAATAGGGTAAATTAATTGCCACTCCGGCTCGGAGTTATTGAGAAGTCAATGACTTATTTCCAAACCACTTTTTTGGAATCTATTTTTGCATTCATAAACTTTTTACTGATAACTGTCCACTGACAACTGACTACTGAAATGATATTTTGCAAAAACGAAAACGAAGAGATTCCCGTATTACAAATTTACGATGTAATAGGAGAAACCCGTAATGAAGATGGCTCCATCAGCGGCATCAGCGGTAAAGAGTTTGCCGAGTACTTAACCTTTATTGAAAAGCAAAACAAAAAAGGCATAGAGGTGCACATCAACAGCCTGGGTGGTTCCATAGTAGATGGCATGACTATTTACTCCGCTATTAAATCCTGTTCCATTCCCGTTGATACGGTTTGCGTGGGAATAGCCGTAAGCATGGCAGGCGTAATTCTGCAAGCCGGAAGATGCCGCAAAATGGTTCCCTGGGGACAGGTGATGCTGCACAACCCCAGTGGTGGCGATAGCAAAGAACTCGATACCCTGAAAGAAACACTTATTAAAATGCTTTGTCCCCGTACCGGTATATCGGAAAAGGAGATGAGCGATTTGATGGATGAAACCTCCTGGCTGAATGCAGAGGAATCATTAAAAAATAAACTCATTGATGAAATAGTAGACATTACGACAGAAGCCAATCTTCCGAAAATCACTGAAAAGACAACACCACAGGCAGCACATAAAAAATTGCTGGAAGTGGTGAACAGTATACAAATAATAAAATCAGAACACATGAAAGGACTCGCATCGTTGCTCGAACTTCCGGAGAGCGCTTCGGAAAAAGAATTTATTAAAGCCGTTAGGGCGCTTAAAAACGGCATCCCATCCAAAGATGAAATGGATAAGCTTTCGGAAACCATCGTTGCTAAAGAGAAGGAATTAGCCGAGCTGAAAGATAAATTCACAAAAATGGAGGAGGAGTGCAAACTCACAAAACTGGAAGCCGAAACGCTTAAGAATAAAAAGAAAGAAGCTGATATGCTAACGCTTAAAACAGAAGCCGACACCGTGGTGAATGAAGCCATAAGGACAGGTAAGATAAAAGCGGAAGCTAAAAATGCCTGGGTTGATTTGTATATGGCCGATAAGGATAGAACCCGTTCGCTGATTGACGGACTTAGCTCATACCGGGCTGCCGCAAAAATTCATTCCGGTAATTCGGCTCAGGCAACGGGGCCTATGAATATTGCATCTTTTATGGCTAAAAAACGCAGAGAGGCAGAAGAAAAAAGTAAAACAAATCGCAAATAAATATCAAATAATTCCTAATTAATAATTCGTAATTCCTAATTAAACAAAATCATGGCAGACGTACTTAATATTGAAGACACCAGTTGGTCGGGCCCCGCGCTCGATTATATGATTACCCGTGCAGTGGTAGATGTAGACACCATTGTAAAAGGCTGCGCCAACGTAGTAGATGGCATCCGCAAACAGATAACTATTCCACGCGTGGAAGTGAGCGGGCTCATACAGCATTATGCCGCAACTCCGGTAAGTTCCGGAAACATAACGGTTGACGGGCGCGTGCTCGATCCGCAGAAGTTTGAAATGTACCAGGAGTTTAATCCGGCTGATTTTGAACAACACTTTTTTGCCGAACAGTTTGAACAGGACAGGCTCATTGACCGCACCCTGCCTCCAACGGCCGAAAACTTTATCATGCTGCAATACATGAAACGCCTGAACGAATACTTTGAAACCGCATTCTGGAATTCACGCATCATGTTCGATCCTACGGGTGCTAACGTGGCTCCCACCAGCAAAGGATATACCGACAATACCCTGCAAACAAATGCAGATTACATGTTCGATGGTTTCCTTTACAAAGCCCTGAACGATGCCACCGTTCAACGCTATTCTTATGTATCGTATGATTATACTACCATACGCAATATACTTACCGGCATGCGCCAGACTATTATGAATAACCCTATAAGCAAGGCGCTGGCCTATAAATATGGTCCGCTTGGCTTGCGTTATTTTATGAGCTATACCGATCAGGATATTTATGAAGAAGCCTTAAGGCAGGATTCCTATAAGAATATTGATTCCACGCAAAGCGGCATTAACCGGTATAAAGGACTTGATATTGTTCCGCTGGCAGGTATGAACCCCGGTACTATGTTCCTTACCGTTGGCCGCCCGGATATTGAAAGCAATTTATGGATTGGCGTAAACAGCACCGATGACGTGCAGCTGGAAATGAAAAAGACAAGCAATCCAAGCGACCTGTGGTATGTAAAGGGAATCTTTAAGGTTGACGTAAACCACGGCTTTGGCGACCAAATGGTTTTATTTTCAAATATCACGCAATAGTTTTCATAGAGGTTGATTCGGGCAAATACCCCCGGTGTAAAAAGCCGGGGGGAAACCCCGACCACAGGTAAAAAGAATAATTAAGAAATGAGCGTTAACGTCATTGCGAGATACGAAGCAATTTTATACAACAAGCAAGACTGCTTCGTTTTTCGCAGTGACGAAGGGCTCTTCACTAATAATAAAATACATAACTAACAATAATCAATCTCTAAAATTATGCCGGTTAAAACAGTAAAACTTAAAACAGAAAAAAAGGTATCGACGGAAAATAATATTCCCGAGCTGACTAACCTGCAGGCGTATAATCTTGTCAATGCACTTGATAGTGCGCCATGCAGGCATGTCAGCCGGGTTTATATCACCGGTGACGGATACTTTTTTTCGGAAGGGAACAACCTGTATGAAATGGTTGACCTCGACCCCAGGGATCCTAAGGAAGCAGCCTTGCTGAAACAAGGCAAGAAGCAAAAAAGAATTTTGCTTCCCGGAAAATATATTGCCCGCAAGCAGGTGATAAAAGAGTATTCCCGGGAAGAGGCTTTGGAAAACAAGGATGCCATTATTGCAACATACCTTGCCGAACAAAAAGTTTTGAAGGCAAAGCTGAAAGCTGAAAAAGGCGACGAGGACGAAAGCCCTGTAAAGGCCATTACAGAAGCATTACTAAAATTGAAAACTAAAAGTTAAAAAGTAAAGAACATGATTTGTCATGTTGAGTATAGCGAAACATCTCTCTTGACAGAGATTCTTCACTTCGCTCAGAATGATAATCTCACCAGATAAAATAAAAATAAAACAACAAACACATGAATAACGTAATAATTAACAGGGGACAAGGCGGACTTGGCAGACAGCCATTGGGGCAGGATTTCATATCCGGGCTTGTTTTGTACGGCCCTTATCCAAGCGCATTTTCGGCCGGAAATAACATTTTGAAATTCGGAGGGATTTCCGATGCTATTAATGCCGGAATAAATAATACCTACTCGGATGAAACAACGGCAACCGGAAGCATAACCATAACCACCATTGGCGCCACCGGCGATGTATACAGTATTTATTTTCAGGAGCCGGTGAATAATGTGTTGCTTGCAACATATACCCAAACGGCTGCCGATACCATTGGCGGACCCAATGTGCTTGCAGCAAATATAACAACGGCCATTAATGTTAACAGTCCAAATAATGGAGGGTATACGGCCAGCAATACTTCGTCTCCAATAGTTACCATAAAAGCCAGGCTGGGATTGGGAGAATTTCCAAATACCAAATCAGTGGCAATTGTAACCACATCGATTACATTTGTTAGTACCATTGCGCCTTTTAGCGGAGGAGCAGCTTCCGTTCTGGCTACCTGGTATTACCATATTAACCGCTATTTTACACAAAGCCCCAATGCTACTTTATACGTGGGTGTTTGGCCTGTTCCTTCCTGGACGGATCATACTTTCACCGAAGTGGCCGCCATACAGAATTTTACCAACGGCAACATTCGCCAATGCGGAGTATATGTTCCCGCTACGTTTGAACATAGTCAAATTACGGCAATGCAGGCCCAGGTGGCTTCGCTGATAGCTATTAACAGCCCTATGAGTGTTATAGTGGGCGCCGACCTTTCCGCCACAACGGCTTCTGCACTTACCGATCTTTCCGGATTAAATTCCGAGCATGTAAGTATTTCTGCCGGACAGGACGGAGGTGCGCAAGGCGCTGCTTTATTCGCCGCACAAGGGTTTTCGGTTACCCAGCTGGGTGATGTTTTAGGATTGGTTTCATCTTCACAGGTATCGGACGATATAGCCTGGGTGGCAACATACACGCTTTCTCCGGATGGAATAGAAAATGCTGTTCCTGCATTTGCTACCGGGGAACTTTTAAGTAATTTAACTACCGGAACCATTAATGCGGTAGATGCTTACCGCTATATTTTCGGAAGGCAGTTTGTGAACGACAGCCCTAACGGAACGTTTGTAAACGACAGCCACTGTGCCACCGCCTACACCAGCGATTACGCTTATATTGAAAATAACCGCACCTTTGATAAAGCCTCCCGCCAGCTTTATGCAGCCTATATCGAGCAGCTTGCTGCACCCCTGGTGCTGAATGCCGATGGTACCCTTACCAATTCCACGGTGGCGTTTTTTGAAGGCATAGGTGAACAAGCGCTGAGTAACATGGCGCAAACAAACCCTAACACCGGCAGGCCGGAACTAAGCGGTTTTAAAGTAACCATCAATCCGGCACAAAATGTGTTATCTACAAGCACCCTTGTGGTAACAGTGTTGTTGCAACCTGTCGGCGTGGCAAGGGAAATAGTCATTAACCTTCAATTTGCGATAACAGTTTAACAGCAGTCAGTAGTCAGTTGTCAGGAAATAGCCTAGTCTAATTACTGACAACTGACTACAGATAACTGGCAACTAATAAATAACTTTTAATATAAAATAAAATCATGGCAAATCCATTAATAAACGGTATAAATTACAGTTGGGGCGACGTTCAGGTAATGCTTTTCGGAAGCACCCCGCTGGTAGGTATCACATCTATAGAATATGATGAAGAGCAGGCAATGGAAAACAATTACGGTGCCGGAAACTTCCCGATAGGGCAGGGTTACGGACAGTTTAAGTACACCGGTTCTATTGAGCTTTATAAGGAAGAGATAAATAATATTATTGCCTTGGCTCCGCTGGGTAAAATTCAGTTGATACCGGCTTTCAGCATTAAGGTAGTGTATGGCAATACCAGCCAGGCATTAACTATCGACACCCTTCAAAGCTGCGTGTTTATGAAAAACCCTTTCTCGGCAAAAACCAACGATAAAAAGCTGGTAATGAAAATTCCGCTTTTAATCGGGAATATAAACTGGAACTCGTAAAAAAGTGATGAGTTATGGGTTATAAGTTATGACCAAGTATAAATCATGGCATACTTAATATGTAGTATAACTCATAACTTA
>Ga0302281_10002170_pt1 | contig 14077 bp, 16 predicted proteins | sample III_Fen_E1_2_FD_198762 | JGI IMG/M metagenome (GOLD analysis project Ga0302281, IMG submission 198762) | Peat permafrost microbial communities from Stordalen Mire near Abisko, Sweden - III_Fen_E1_2 | ecosystem: Environmental > Terrestrial > Soil > Wetlands > Permafrost | place: Sweden: Abisko...
CACATGCGCCAACAGATCATCTGGACGAGTATTGCGGAACATTCCACGTGGAGCTTTGCCCACCGGCGTGCGTGTCGCAGCAACGATATAGGCTTCCTGCACTTGCTTGATCACGACATTCTCCTTTGTATTAGCTCAGACTTGATCTGGCACAATTCGTCAGATTGCTACAATCGATTCTCTGCTTCACCTTCATGCAATTTTAAATTGAAATGCCCGAGCAGACGGTGGCGACTGTTGGAAATTAAAAGCAATCAACATATTGGTATTAGCTCATAGGAAGTGACGATCAATATTTCACACTGATCAAGTAGATTTTACCTTTCACAGGCATGGCAATAGTGTGTCCGTTAGGGCTCATGGAACAGGCAAAGAACTCACTTCCGCTGAGTGGGGTAGTCACCCGCTCAATGATTTCCCCAGTTTTGACATCCCATAACCAGACAGTCTCTTTTTTCTCAAGATCGGTCTGGCAAGAGACCAGCAACGTACCGTCGGGGCTGAATGCCAATGAGAGCACAGCACCGCGTAATGGTCCGAACTCCATGAGTTTTTTCCCGTCGGCGATATCCCACAGCCGGATCGGATCTTGGTTGTCGATCAGATCCCAACCCTTGGTAAATGTATTTAAAGTACTTTCTTTAGAAAGGGTATCGGTTCCCGTCGCGATGTATTTTCCATCCGGGCTGACGGCCATAGCTGTTACCTGCATTACATGCGGATCGGCAACTTCCTTGATAATTTGTCCTGTTTGGGGATCGCGGAACTCAAGGAACGTGAAATGCCGAAAGGGTTCGCCTCGTTCTAATTGACGGTGCTCGATTCGCGAGGACAATAGGTATTTGCCATCCTCCGTATAAGTTAGGTTACCGGTAAATCGTGCATTTTTCTCTGGCGTTGGGACAGGTACTGCCTGTACAAAAAGTCTTTTCTTAGTTTCGACATCGAATGCCATGATCGTGCCTAAATTGCTGACTATCTTGCTATTGGATAGCTTCTCCCAAAACGTACCGTCCTTCTTTGCGGCATCAACTTTAGCGCCTAAAGCAGCCCCCTCTTCACGCGTTAAAATCTTCACTGTCTCGGGCCAGACTACTGAGTCATAAAAGACGACAAGGGTTTTACTATCTGGGTTGAAGGCAATACTTTTGACTCCACCCGAAACAAGTCCGCGATCATAAGGCCCCTCAATGTCGCGCACTGGCTGCCAAGTTTTTGCATCCCATAGCGTGATAACTCCGATGCCCGCTGCTAAATATTTCCCATCCGGACTAAACGCGATGTCCCCCAACAGGGAACCCGGTTTTTTGGCATTAACAGGTAATGTCTGGATCATCTTTTGTGTGCTGGCGTCATAGACCACGACAGAGAAGGTAGTGCTGCCTCCACTGCCTTCCATACCGATCACCGCAAAATACTTGCTGTCAGGACTCCAGGCAACGCGATACGCCCAGTCAAGATTAGTCGATATAGCCGTCGTTTTGGTAGATACATGTTGCGCTAGGGTTTGGGTTGCCATCATTTTCTCTCCAGTTGCAGGGTAATCAAGCTGCGCCTGCGCAATATTACTGAGAAATAGAGCACATGCTGTACAGATGTGAAGCAGATAACGATGGTGTAGAAAAAGTTTTGTCATTGACGAATCATTCCTCTATCCATTTTGAATAGCAAGTGTGCCTGACCGTTGTTGGCCGGTAGTACCCAGTCAGTCACCGCAGATTTCTATGTCCTCAATGTGCCAGTCAACACTAGACATATCATACCAAGCTATGTTGATGGTCGCTGTATCACTCAGCCCGAGCATTTTAGATATGCTCCAAGCCCGCCCACAAACGCCGATAACGACATCACTACAGCAATGATGAATGCAACAAAACTGGTTCCGATCATCATTTTTTCCGGCCCAGGCATTTCTTTCTATTTTGTTACGGGCTTTCAATATCCATATTCGCATTTACTATCCTTCACTTTATGCACTCTACTTTGAATAGCCACGTTTTACCAACTGGCACTATATCAGCCATTTCTGCAATTGAATCTTTCGCTGCTTCGGTGGTTTATTCTATGTCGATTTTTTCCACCCAGAACAGTTCGCAGGAGCCGGCCCCTGTATCCGTTCTGGAAAGCGAGCTCACCCAGTGCCACCCGTCTTTGGCGTCAACTCTGATGAGATACCCGCGCATTTTGACGATGTCATGCTTTTTGGCTTCCAGAGCAATCTTTTCGACTTCCTTGGTTGCGGGGACGATGTGGGTGTTAGCGCTATGCGATTCTATGTCCGCCACGGACATGGGCAGGCTGTCCGCGTGCCAGTGGTACCACCTGTGTCCCTGAGAGATGTCTATGCGCTTGAGGAGTTCCTCGTCGCTCATGGGGCCCCAGCCCAAGGCGAAATCAACCGGGGACAGGTCGGATTCCCGATCCGAGTGGTAGGTCTCGACGCTCAGGACTCTGGCCTTGAGCTCGTAGCGTGCCAGCGCGTGTATTTTGTACCCGTTCTGGTGCCAGTCTGGAATATCGATGCCGTTCTGTTGGGGATCATCGCGCATTGGCACTTCGATCGCCGATGTGTCGGGAAGAGGGGGAGCTATGGTCTCTATTTTTTTGGAGCACGCGGCCCCCAGCAGCAGGAACAGGATGGCCGTCGCAACGCAGAGTTTTTTGCCCAACACGGTGTCTCCCGCCATATGTTTGAATGACTGCTGTTGAATGGCCAACTACTACTTAACCCTGTACAAATCTATTGCCCACAATTTTGCTGTTGTATGTATTGCGCTTTCCACATCCTTCATCACAGTCCACTTGTTGCCGGACTCAAATGATGTTGTATTCGGATGAATTTGCTCTTCTGGATCGTGTCTGGCCTCAAAAAATAAATAGCCGTTTTGCAAGGATATTCCAAGAAGGTAAAATGGTCGCTTACGAGATGCGATATTTTTGTCTCGAACTCTAAAAAGGATTTCCAAGTTATTCTGCTTTGTATCTTCGTGCAAGAAAAGCTGCTTGGCAATGGCCTCAATGAAAGGTTGGACAAGATTTAGCCCCGGCGCGAGTTCCATTTTATATTGCCCTTTGCGGTCGATGATAATCGGCTTTTCGGAGGGCAGAATTTTCCCCCTGCCAATAATGATCAAAACAACGACAATCCAAAACCACATCATGCCTTCTGCTGAGGCTGCCATCATTGGCCAGATGAATCCCATTATTTCGTGCATATTATCGATCTGTATTTAAAATCAAGTCGGCTGGTTTGCCACGTATGGCACCTTTTGGTGGGTATTCTCTGTTTGCTTTAGCTAAGGAAACACGGATTTATTCGGTTTCGTCGTTAGATGAAACAACTAGCCATTCGACTAAGCGCGATGAAACATGCGCTAAGTCGCTGGTTATCCCGCGAAGGCGGGAACCCAGTAGATAAAGGCACTGGATCCCCGCCTTCGCGGGGATGACAAATAAATCCGCGTTTTCCTAACAAAAAACCGTTCCTGAACAGCAAGCAGTTGTTCATTCAAGCAGTTGTTCATTCTAGGCTTGTCGAAATAACTACGATATACTTTATAAATTAAGCCTGCATTTCGCAACATTATACTAGACATGAAAATACAGACATATTCTCCATCAGCAAGGATTTTTCATTGGGTATCAGCAGCCCTAATGTTTACCGTCATTCCGATTGCTTGGTACATGGGAACACTAGCCCGTAACGATCCATCGAAGGGCATCTGGATGACCGCACACAAATCAATCGGGATAACGATACTTCTTCTGACCTTATTCCGAATTGCATACCGCACCAAAACCAGTGCACCGGAATTACCGGAAACTTTTTCTCCACAAGATAAAATAGCCGCTCATGCAGCACATATCCTTCTTTATTTCATCTTATTGGCGATGCCAATCACTGGGTATCTGATGTCTGTTCTAGGTGGGCATCCGGTCAATTGGTTTGGTCTATTTGAAATTCCCCCTGGGCTTCAGATTGACAAGCCATCAGGAGATGTTTTTCACCTTCTACATAAAGTCGGGCAGTGGGTGACCTATGCGGTGATTTCCATTCATCTTCTGGCAGTAGCAAAGCATGTAAAAAGTGGTAATGGAATACTTGAACGGATGTGGCCTGGCAAGCTTGGACGCTAAGCTGTCTTCGTGATGACCACCTCATCTAGGCCGATTATAGCAATAGCATTTTATTTGAATGCCCGACAGCAGAAGCCTACGCTTAGTTTTCCACCGCCGCAAAACAGTCGATCAAGACTATTGATATGAGAGCATGCCCATGGTTGAATCATTTAATGTAAAACTAGCGCAGCAAGCCAGTTCCCCTGCCCGTTAGGAGCTGAGCACCCATGCGGAGACTAGAAAATCACCCCGGATATTTTGGCTTCGTGGCCAAGCCGGAGTACCTCCAGAAAAAGCTTGAAGACCACCGCTCGTTTGGCGTCGCGATGTTTTCCCTTTTTGCCTGTCTGGGGACAACGCTCTGGGCCTGGGACTACGTCACCGATCCGGTGGGTGCTCGCAATACGGTTGGGCTCAGGTTGTGTTTCCTTTTATTTATCGTCATCGCCTTTGCCTTCAAGCATGTCAGGAGCCGCCGCATATTGGCTTTCATATCCATGGGAGCAACTTTACTGGCGGAAGTAATCTTTGTGGAAATATTGAACCGCCTCAATACCGGCATGACTTATGGCATCGGCGGATTCATGTTTTTCATGTTCATGCCCTTGGTGCTATTCCAGGGGTTTTCGTTGCGCTTAAACCTCAGCTACACCTTTGTTGCTGCCGTCATTCCTCACCTGCTTGCTGCCATCAATTTCGCTCATGGCTTCCAGAACATGCACTATGCGGTACTGATCTGGCCCACCGCAGTCATGACGATGCTGGTTCAATTTGCTTTCGCGCTTAACTACCTGATCAGGTATGAGTCGGAAAGCGCGCTCGAACTTGCATCGAATACCGACCCCATGACGGGGGCAAGCAACAGGAGACACTTCATGCCACTGCTCCGGCAGGAATTAATCCGGGGCCACCGTTTCAACCATCGCGCCTCGCTACTCATGCTGGACATCGACCATTTCAAAAAAATCAATGATTCCTATGGGCACCCTACCGGTGACTTGGTAATCTGCACCCTTGCGGATGTCTGTCGCAAAGCATCACGCGAAACTGACGTAGTAGCCCGCTTGGGAGGGGAGGAATTCGCCATCATGCTTCCCGCAACCAGCATACAGAATGCGCTGGTGGTCGCGGAACGTGTCCGGGCGGCGGTGGAAAATACTTTGGTTAAAAGCCTGGGCGATATGGAATTTCGTTTCACCGTCAGCATAGGAGTGGCCGAACAGCAGCAGGAAGACAAGTCAGAAGAAAGTCTCATCGGGATAGCCGACACTGCGCTGTATCAGGCCAAGACTTCCGGCCGCAACCGAGTAGTCAGCCGGTAGCGGCTGGCTGCAGTAATAGGCCTACATCAAGCCCTCAGTACCCACTGCTTAAGCGCCGCAACCACCTTGGCAACGACGCTGCTCCAGTCTCCCATTGCAGGTTGGCGAAAGAGCCGCACGATCCCGGGATACCATGGTGAGTCCGTCCGATCTATCATCCAGCGCCAGTCCGTCTTGTATTCGGGCAATAACACCCAGCACGGCTTCCCGATGGCGGCGGTTAGATGAGCTATCGCCGTGTCGACGCAAATCACCAGATCTAGATTCGCCACGACAGCGGCGGTATCGGCGAAGTCCGTTAACTGTGGCCCAAGGTTGATAAGAGTCAATCCACCGGGTAGCTGCGTTACCTCGTCTTCACCAGCGCCTTTCTGCAGGCTGATAAAATTCACACCGCCTACCGTCCATAAAGGCGTTAACACATCAAGCGATGGAAGAGATCGGTCAGCATCATTTTCGAATTGCGAATTTCCCTTCCACACCAGACCAATACGGAGCCCATTCTTGGGAAGAAGTGGCGCCCACTTTTCGATACGGTTTGTCGCAGCCCGCAGATATGGAATCTTTGCCGGAATGGTGTCGAGGCGTGTTTTGCAGTAGTGAGGAATACTCAGAAGATGCGTCCAAAAATCCCAGCCGGATGCCGGAATTTGCTCCTCAAAAGAAAGAACGCTATCCACGCCTTGCAAATCCGCGAACAAAGTCTTCAGCGCCGGATGGCAAATCATGGTGATCGAGGCGGCGCCCTGTGCCTTTAACACAGATGCGAAGCGGCAGAATTGGATCATGTCGCCGTGACCGGCTTCATAGCTGATCAGTATAGACTTGCCGACGACTCCTTCGCCCTGCCAACGAGGACAGGTCAGATGGGCGGTTCGTTCCGCGAACCAATTACGCGACTCCAGACAGTACCAGCCTTCCTCGAACCTGCCTTGACGCAATAGTATATAGCTCAAGTTAAAGCGAGCAATGGTATAGGATTCATCCAGAGACAGGGCCATACGGTGACACTGCTCCGCTTCCAGTTCACGTTTCATGCAGGCATACAGCACGCCCAGATTTGACCAGCCTACAGGAGAGTGTGGCCTAAGTGCGATTGCCTGCTTATAGGCCGCCTCGGCTTCGTTGAATCGTTTCTTGTTTGCAAGGAGCGCGCCCAGATTAAGGTGAGTTTCCGAATACGTGGGGTTCAGCTCTATGGAATGCCGATAGTAAACTTCTGCGGCGTCTGCAACACCCTGCCTATCCAGCAGAAGTCCAAGATTGGCATAAACCTCTGCAAAATCCGGCGTAATTTGCAATGCCATTCTGAAGCATGCCTCGGCGCCGGTAACGTCGCCGAGCTCCATGTGGCGCGTTCCTTGAAAAAAGAGTGATTCGGCGTCTCTGCGCTCCTGATTGCTCACAACAGTTTTGTCCTTAGTAAGTTATGACACATTATTCAATCGCGCATTGTTACATTTTTGATGCAAAATGAATTGCGGTGCTTTTCTCCCTCTTTTCTGCTGAATGACTACTGAAAATATAACGACAATCCTTATAAGGTGCGTATCGTACTAACTATAATTTTCAATTCGCAACTTTGGGAGGATAAGTCATGAGCTCAATCAACAGTATCTCAAGTTCAAACTATTTGTCTTGGCTGCAACAAACCAATGGCTCATCCCAGCAAGCAGCGAGTACCGATTCTGGCAGTAGTGGAGGCACGGGTGGGGTTGGCACTTCAAACTTCATCAACTCAATTGTGCAGGCGCTTGAGCAAAGCTTATCAGGCAGTTCTGGCACATCGTCTTCTACAACCTCTTCCAGCACTGCGTCGTCCAGCTCCGCCTCGTCTGCAAACTCTACTCAAACCCCACAAGCGGCCGTGCAGGAATTCTTGCAAAATTTATTTGCAGCACTCGGTCAAGCAAATGGAACAGCGGCAACCGGCAGTGGAACGGCGGCAACTAGCAGTGTGGCATCAGCGACTAGCACTGGAACAACGGCGGCAAGCACCGCTGGCAGTTCATCTACATCAGGAGTTGGGCACCGCCACCATCACGGAGGTTCCAATATGGCTACCGACGTTCAAAACCTGCTTCAGCAACTAAGTGCAAGCAGTCAAACTACTTCGACCAGCACCCAAGGCAGTGGAACTAATGCGCTTAGCAACCTGAATTCCAGTTTCCAGAGTTTGGTTAGTTCATTGGATGCAACTCAAGGACAAAGTGCATCTACAGCCAGTGCGCCAACATTGCAATCGTTTCTGCAAAATCTTTATCAGAATATGGGAAGCGGGCAAAACACTAGCGGCTCTATAATTCGCACTCAGGCCTGAGTATTTAGCAACTGCCCTGCTCCCTGTGAACTCTGGAGGGCCTGAGCGATAGCAAGAACGGTATTGGAGGGTACTTGACTGATTACTTCATTGGTATTCGAGTCTGTAAATTTTATCACTTCCATGCCTACAGCCTTATCATATTCAAATGAGGCATAAACATTTTGGCCTCCTTGAGTGAAGGCATCATTTATTTGTTTGACGGCCTGTGTAATCTGAGCAGGAGATGGAGCCTGATTACCCACAGCCGCGCTTGCAACTGGAGAAACATAAGGTTGTGAAGAAACAGCGGCAGGCGCGGCAACGCTAACAAAACTCTGCGTACCTTGCCCTGTCCCTATAGCGACAGGTGTGGAAGCAACTAAAGTAACGTCCATTTCTACTCTGCCTCTTTAAAGATACATCTAATCAGACATCCCCGAATTGGGCCATTCATGTACTAGGCTTGGGTATTGACCACCGCCCCAGAAATACTTTGCCCACCATTCAAGTCCTGCAGCAAATTTTGCAGGAATGTTTGCAGGGTGGGAGTCGCCGTCGCTGTCGATGTCCCCTTGCCTTGTGATGATCCTAACGCATTAATTAAATTCTGGAAACTGGCACTCAGGTTACTAAGCGCACTTGTACTACCGCTGCTCGCAGTAGTCAACGTACTCTGACTACTGGAAGAGCTACTTGAAGAAAGCTGCTGCAGCAGGTTTTGTAGTTGAGTCGCCAGATTGGATCCGCCGCTACTGCGAACCCCTGATGTGGATGAACTGCCATCATTATCGCCATCCGAATCGGTGCTATTTCCGCTTGTCGCTGCGCTACTGCTTTGCACATTTGCTTGGTGCAGTGCCGCAAATAAGCTGTGCATAAATGAACTCAATGCAGCTTGCACGCTCTGGCTCGAACTTGAAGATGTGGCCGAGCTTGAAGATGAGGTTGAGGTAGATGTCGAAGTAGCAGAAGCTGTACTGGAACTACCGGACAAGCTCTGACTCAGTGCCTGCATGATAGCCTGCATAAAATTCGATCTCCGGCCTACGCCTTTTGCCCCACCGCTGCTATCGTTATCACCATCCGAATCGGCTCCGGTTGACTGGACTCCGGTGGATGCAGACTGTACATAGGGCGAATTGCTGAAACCCGAAACGCTACCGATTGTGCTCATGAAGACCTCCTGATGACAAGTTACGCACACATAAAATCATACTAGGAAGTTTATCGGCCCATTCTCAGAATACTTTAGAAAAAAGTGAAAAAATAAAAAATTATAAAATTCATTGGGTTACTTGTTCAGCTGATATCAGCCGAACAAGTAATATAGACTTGATATCTGGCCTTAATCCATTGCATCCATGAGAACCCATTGCCGCTTGGGTAGCGCCAAAGTGGCGATCAATCCACCTTCTGGCGCATTTCTCAAGGAAAGATTACCTCCCATTTTTTGGGCAATATCACGAGCAATGGAAAGCCCGAGTCCGACTCCGCCGGTATGTCGGCTGCGAGACTGGTCAAGACGATAAAAAGGGGCAAAGACAGCTTCCAATTGATCCTCCGGGATACCAGCCCCGGCATCATGGATTTCAATGATGAGTTTATCACCCGTATCATCCAGCTTGATGTCCGCACGGTTTCCATAGCGCAAGGCATTTTCGATCAGATTGTTCAGGCAACGCTGCAGCACCATAGGCTGCACCATGATCGGCTTGGTAATACCGGACACAGTCACGATCTCTCCCTGCTCCTCGGCATTTTCCGCCAGAGAGTGTACGAGGGCGGCAACATCCAGATAACATCGTTCTTCCGGCCTTCCGTCGCCGCGCAAATAATCCAGCGTCGAATCGATCATTGCGGTCATTTCATTGATATCACTCCGGATATCTTCCTGCAAATCCTGCGCATTAATTTTTTCTGCGCGTAATTTCAGGCGGGTAATCGGTGTGCGTAAATCATGGGAAACTGCCGCCAGAAAACGATTGCGTTCAGCTATCTGCTGTTTAAGGCGTGCTTGCATCTGGTTGAACACCATAGAGGCTTGCCGTATTTCGTATGGGCCGCGTGTCTCGTCCAACGGCACACGCTCCAGACTCTCGCCCAACTCACTTGCTGCCTGAGCCAACTGATTGATAGGACGGGAAAGCCAGCGCGCCGCTATCCATGCGGTCAATGCAATGCCAGACAAGCGCATAATGAATCCAAAAAACCAGAATGGATGAGGTCGCAAATGATCCAGGTCAACGGTGTGAGGATGATCAAAACTGGAAAACACTTGCATGCCCACAAAATGACTAATCGTGAGCGTAACAAACAAGAGCAGGAACAGCCTCAAGAAAATCGTGTCCGGGATTAAACTTCTCATCGCGTCACCTTTGCATCGAACAAATAACCTTCTCCGCGCACCGTCTTGATCAGGCTCGGGGTGCGCGAATCATCGCCCAGTTTCTGGCGCAGGCGTGAAACCAACAAATCAATACTGCGATCAAACAAATCCATGTTACGGCCACGCGCCTGATCGAGCAAAAAATCGCGGGTCAACACACGGCACGGATGATCAATAAAAACCTTTAACAAACGAAACTCCGCGTTGGAAAGCGGAATGACCAACTCTTCCGGAGAAATAACCTGGCGCAACGCGTAATTCAAGCGCCAGCCCATAAAGGAAACCATATTCTCCTGCTCATTTGGGCTTTCGCGCCCCCCCTTTATTCTCCGCAATATTGTCTGGATACGGGCAACCAATTCGCGCGGTTCAAAAGGCTTGACGATATAATCGTCGGCCCCCACTTCCAGCCCAACAACGCGATCCATCGTTTCTCCCCGCGCGGTAAGCATCAGTATCGGAATATCGGATTTTGCGCGCAAACTGCGGCACAAGGAAAGTCCATCTTCTCCAGGCAACATCAGGTCAAGTATGACGAGATCGAATGATCCTTTTCCAAGAGCATCTGCCATCGATTTCCCATCTGCCACGGCAACCACAGCCATGCTGAACTCAGACAGATAGTCGCTCAGTAGCTGGCGGATCTGAATATCGTCATCAACAAGCAATACGGATAGCATGACGCCCTTTCGTTAAAATGATTATTGCGGCATGTTCGTATCATGCGCAGCATCAAGTTCGTGCCCATGATGTTTCATGTGGCTCATCGTTTTTTCCATATGCTCAACACGTTCGAGGAGGAATCTACGCGCCATCTCACGTTGCTTTACATCCAGACTGTCATAGACGGAAAGCCACAACTCGCGTGTTTCCTTGGACTCCTTCTCAGCCATTTCACGGCGCGCATCCATTTTACCGGACAACGCCCGCAAATCCGCTTGCGGGTCGTTGAGCACCGCTTTCACTTCACCAATGGCTTGCTGGTGCTCAGCCTGACGCAATTTCATCTTGTCGTGGCTTTCAGTCGCCGCGCGTTTCCAAAGCAACTCCTGCTGCTCAGTCAGTTTTAGACTGTCGTGCAATTGCCTGAGTTGCAGATGCATCGTTTCGCCCTGATCTCCCATTTGCGGCATTGCAAAGGATGGTGTAGCAACACTTACAACGACAGCAATAAGCAAAGGCGGAAGACAAGAGAAAATGGATGACGTATTAATTTTCATGATAATTCCTTTCAAGGATATTGAGGGAAGCAGGAATGGCTGACCCAATGGCTCATCATTCACTGCTCGCGTATCAGGGGAATATCGCATTTGTACAAATCAAGATACAAACTAACCGCCATATGCTTGCGTATGGACAAATTGAATCATAAATAAAATAAAACCCCACATGGCTTGAGCCGGGTGGGGGTTTAGTGAATTGCCGAAATGATTTCTTGTCGGCTTTGACGCAATTCTTATCCGCTTCCACCTTGGATTCGGTGGGATTAATCTAAGCTGATGTACTCAACAAATAATTCACATAGCGCGCTACGCCTTGCTCCACATTCAGGAACGGTTCGGCATATCCGGCTGCGCGTAGCGCGTTCATGTCGGCTTGGGTATAGCTCTGGTATTTGCCCTTTAACTGTGCGGGGAACGGAATGTAACGCAACAATTCCATCTGGCACATTTCCTCCAGCGTCAGCGCAGCTTCGCCCTGGCTGGCGCGCAGAGTGTTGACAGTAGCTACTGCCACGTCGTTAAAGCTCTGCGCTTGCCCGGTGCCGAGATTAAAAATGCCGGATTTTCCGGGATGGTCGAGGAAATGCATGTTGACCTTGACCACATCGTCCACCGAAACAAAATCGCGCAACTGCCCGCCATTGGCATAGCCATCACATCCTTCGAAAAGTTTCACATGTCCATCCGCGCGGTACTGGTTGAACAAGTGATAAGCCACCGAGGCCATGCGCCCCTTGTGCGCCTCACGCTGGCCATACACGTTAAAGTAGCGCAGGCCGATAATCTGCGCGCTGCGCCTGCTCCAGCGACGACGCACAACTTGATCGAACAGAAATTTCGAATAGGCATACACATTGAGCGGCGACTCGTGCTCGCGGCTCTCCTTGAACACCGAGCTACCGCCATACACCGAAGCGGAAGAGGCATACAAAAATGGAATTTCTTCGTTCTGGCAATAATTCAGCAGCTCCAGCGAATACTGGTAATTGTTCTGCATCATGTAGCGGCCATCGCTTTCCATGGTGTCGGAACAGGCGCCCTGATGCAACACCGCCGTCAACAAGCCGTCGAAAAAGCCGTCCGCCAGCTTGCCAAGAAAATCTTCCTTGTCCAGATAATCGGCGATGTTGCAATCCACCAGATTCTTGAACTTGTCAGCGGACTTGAGATTGTCCACCGCGATAATATTGCTCTCGCCGCGCTCATTCAGCGCCTTGACCAGATTAGAACCGATAAATCCGGCTGCGCCGGTGACGATGTAGTACATTGCATTCCCCTCACATTTTCAGGTGTAAGGAACAGAGGCAAGGTGCAAGATACAAGGTGCAAGAAAAAACTCGCTCACCCTTGAACCTTGAACCTTGAACCTTGAACCTTGAACCTTGAACCTTGAACCTTTTCAAGCCATGTCTTTAATAATCTCTTCACGACTCACCACCGCCGTGCCCAGTTTACCCACTACGATACCGGCCGCGCGGTTTGCGATGCGCACTGCCTCCGGCAAATCCGCGCCACTCGCCAACATTACCGCCATCGTCGCAATTACGGTATCGCCTGCACCGCTCACATCGAACACTTCCCGCGTTTGTGTCGGTTCATTCAGCACTGCATTGGCACGATACAGGCTCATGCCGTCCTCGCTACGCGTCACCAGCAGCGCATCCAGTTGTAATTCCGCGCGCAGCTTTTCTGCTTTTGCATTAAGCTCGGCCTCAGTCTTCCAACTGCCCGCCACTTCGCGGAACTCGCTACGGTTCGGCGTGAGCAAGGTTGCGCCGCTATAACGCTGGTAATCATCACCCTTGGGATCGACCAGCACCGGTTTGCCTGCCGCACGCGCAGACCGAATCATATCGGCAATATGCGCCAATCCACCCTTGCCGTAATCGGACAGAATCACCACATCGGCTAGCGGTAACTGGGCGCGAAAATCCGCCAGTGCGGCGTGCAACACTTCGTGGCTGGGGGCAGTTTCAAAATCAATCCGCAACAACTGTTGATGCCGCGCGATGGCGCGCAATTTTACGATGGTGGAAATACTGTTATCACGGTGCAGCAGGGCATTCAGGTTGGCGTGCTTACTAAGCAATTTTTCCAGGCACGCGCCCGCCTCGTCATTCCCCACCACCGACAACAAGGTGCATTGCGCACCGAGTGATGCAATGTTACGCGCCACGTTGGCTGCGCCGCCGGGACGTTCTTCGACGCGCGCAACCTTGAGCACCGGCACCGGCGCCTCGGGCGAAATACGTTCTACATCGCCAAACCAATAACGATCCAGCATCACATCGCCGACCACCAAAACTTTTGCATTTTCAAATGATGGCAAATTCATGCCATTTCTCCTATCTCTCGTGAAATTTCCTGCAACGTCCGCAAGGGATCAGCGGCACGGGTAATCGGACGTCCGATCACCAGATAGCTAGAACCTGCTTCCAATGCCGCGTGCGGCGTCATGATACGCGATTGATCGTCAGCAGCGGTATCTGCCGGACGAATGCCGGGTGTAACCAGACAAAATTCACTGCCACAATGCTGGCGTAGCAAAGCCGCTTCCTGAGCGGAACACACCACGCCATCCAGTCCACTGTCGCGCGCCAGTGCCGCCAAGCGCAGCACCAGCTCGGCAGGCGTAGCGGCAATACCAAGCTCGGTCAAGTCTTCCTGCGCCATACTGGTGAGCACGGTCACCGCGATCAGTTTGGGCGGTCGTGACGCTTGTGTC
>Ga0302281_10002175_pt1 | contig 14060 bp, 15 predicted proteins | sample III_Fen_E1_2_FD_198762 | JGI IMG/M metagenome (GOLD analysis project Ga0302281, IMG submission 198762) | Peat permafrost microbial communities from Stordalen Mire near Abisko, Sweden - III_Fen_E1_2 | ecosystem: Environmental > Terrestrial > Soil > Wetlands > Permafrost | place: Sweden: Abisko...
GTTTCTGCGGTAATTGCCTCCCGGTCTGGCCACCATGGCCAGGGTTTCAAAAGACGCTTCCGCCACCCCACATTATGAATGTAGAAAACCCCAATGGATGAAACTTTAGGCATGTATATTTTCTCAAAAAAAATCCAAAGCCTGTTATAATGATCTGTTTGGCTTGATCCCGGCGTTCCCGATTTAGTCGCTTTTGTTGGGATTTTAATGGGAGGGGCGGGCTATTGACTGGCGCATTCTGATGGACGATAGCCTTTCCGTAATTGCACAGGCGAGTGTGATATGGCGGCTCAACTGAAAATGTTTGCCCCCGGTCAAGATGAAAAGGCAGACGGCTGGAATGGCGACCCACTGAGTTATTTGGTCCCGGGTTGGCCGGGCTGCTGTTATTCTTAACCATCCCGCCAGCAAGCCGAGGGAAATCATTGAGGTTTTTTTAGGTTGCTATCCCAAAACTCAAAGCTCTTTTGGAAGCCATGAAGTGCGACTTCGTGTGCGGACGTCAAAAATTTTGTGCCGAGTTGGCTTTCCAATACAGCGAGCCTCGGGATTACGTTAATGTCTGGATGACCAGAGAGATGTGTCGGCTCCGCAATATCCAGCGCCCCCGTTAATATTTGGGTGCTATGTTGAATATGCTCAAGCCACTTAAATTCCTGCGGCTGGATGCTCAACCGAATGCTGATTTGCATTTGCCCAGAATTTCTCTTCTGAACCGCGCATCATCAGCAGGTGCGCGATGACTTCATCTGTCGGACACATGACCCCTGCCCAGGTTTTGTCGTAATAGCCGATTGGGTGCAGGCAGAGTGCGCAAAGAACACTGGCCCCCTCCTCGTTCTGCCGTAATGCTATGGTGGGTCGGCCTTTTCGGAATAGGTAGGTCACCTGGCTACGTTTGCTGAGTTCAGGGAAATGTCCGGTGAGCATGTAAAGCTCGTATGATTCTGCCGGAATCAGACTCTCGAGCTTCCGCTGGGCCTTTTGCTCCGCCTCAACTGGCCAGACAGCAGCGGCTTCAATAGTGCGAATGGTCATGGACAGCCGGTCCTCTGTGGAAATGTTAAACCGAGCACGGCCGGCTTTGTCCCGAAGCACAATGACGGTCAGCTGGTAACGGGAATTCCACCACGAATTTATCCAAGTGAATTCGCTGGGCTCGGGCGACTGCTCTTCGGGTATTTCGTGACGGGTCCCATCGTCATCGTAAAATTCTTTCCAGCGAAACTCCGCTATCGCCTTATGTTTGTAGCGAGGTTCAAGGATAAGTTTTAAACCGACCACTGGTATCGGCAGGCCGGACCAACCTTTTTCTTCCAGCATCGATGCGGCCAAATGGCGGGATGCCTGAGAATATGTCGCCAGGTCCCCGTCGAGCTTGGGTTTTGGTTCGTCGCCCATTTATCCTCCGGCTGACCGAGCGACCGCCGTTGCCCTGGTTTCCGCTATGGGGACTTCCTCGGCCGGTGTGCTGCCGATGATGTAAACATTCTTATCGGCGTCAAATTTCCGAACCCGAACGGTTTCCTCACCCTGCCGGATAAAAATGGCATAGCCCCTTTTGAGCATGTCCGTGATTGTTTCCTTGGCCTTTTGAACCTCATCGGGTTTGTTCGGGTTAAAGCTTAATTCAAAATCGCCATACCCCGTGTTGAGCACGTCGATTCCTGGCAATGGGTCTTGATTGTTTTTCATTCCGATGTGTTTCCAAATTTTGGCGGGCGCGTCAAGACGATTTGGAGCAGTTGAAGTCGACCCAAGTCGACCCACTGAGCCTGTGTCAACCTCCGTCGGTTCGGCCATGTTTTTGCCGGTTGCCATTTTTTGGGTGCTCGTTTCACAGGGTATTCCGGGGTGATTGCCTCCCCATTGATTCCTGTACTGCTCTGTTCAAGCTAACGATGAAACCGTCGGCCCTTTATCGAACGAGGGGAATTTTGACTTTAATCGATCAACAGTTGAGCGCCATTTAGGCGAGGTGGGTTTGCAGATGGTGTTTTGATTGCCGAAAAGTCCGATTTCCTGAATGGCTTTGTCCAAGGGCAATGTCTGCAACCATTGGACGGGCACGAAATATTCACAGGTCTCAGGGTCATCAATATTTTCACGGTGGTACGTGCCTCCTTTTGCTGCATCTAGCACGGGCACCTCACCGCTAGGGGTATTGACCTTGAAACTCTTGGCGGGCTGAGCACGACCTGTTATCCGGCCGACTCCAACAAAACCATAGCCGGGCGCTTTCACCCATACCCGGTCACCGGGATTCAGGAGTTGGAGGGTTCTTGTAAACCACGATCCTCCGCCCGCGCAGATAAACCCATATTTGACGGCGTCCTGCCATGCCCTGGATTCACCTTGACCGAATGATGCATAGAATTCGCCATTCCAAGGTTCGTTGGTTCCGGTGGTTGCGGTTGCAGCACTGATTTGGGTGCGGATCGGGTCAAGGAGCCATGACCGTGCGATAAACTGCTCGTTCCCGTGGGAGAATACTTGAAAGCAAAGCACGTTAATGGGGATGTCTCGCTGGCTCAGATAGGCGACAATCCGCTCGCTGCTTTCGTCCAGTGACGATGCCACTATGATTATCTGATGGCTTGAATTCAAGGATTCCTCAACCAATTCCTGCCCGAAATGGTTCTTGAAGTCCTCCGCCAGATTGCCACCAGCTTTAAACCGGTTATAAATGGCATCAATATCCTCAGCGGCGAGGTTTTCCACCCAAACAGCATAATCCAACGATTGGGCCACCACATCGCGTGGGGTTCGGTCTCGTTTAAGTTCGATCAAAACAAGCGAACCGTCCGGGGAGATGGCAAGCAAATCGATTCGCCCACCGAAGCCCGTATCCTCCTGCCTGCCGATTAACATCCATTCCTCCGAAAGCAAACGTGGGGATGCGACGATCATATCTTCCAGCAATTGTTCCTTGGGCAAGGAGGATGCTTGAAGTTGTTCCGGATTTTGGGCGACTTTCCAAATGGAGGTGCGGATTGGCATTGGATTGAGTTGGAGGAATTAAACTGCCGGCCAAATTCCATCACGATCCAAGCGCACTTCAATGACCTGAGAGTTTACCCCAAACCTTGGAGCTATCGTATCGGCAAATTGATCTCGAAGCTGACTGCTTTTCGTGAAATTAGGCAGGAACTTTTCTGCTGCCGGCGCAAATTCATCGTAGGCTGCCCCCAAGCGGTTGGTTGGAACCAGCAATCGCCCGGCAAACTCATTAGCTTCCTGTTCCACGGCATATTTCCTGCCTCCATAGCTTGCATTCCAACGTGCGAAGTCAGGCAGGGAGGCGAAGTTTTGACTTTGGGGCAGGTCGCGGTGAAGGAAAAAATGGGCCAGCTCATGGGCCACGGTGAATCGGAGGCGGTTGAGCTTCCACATGGGCCCCTTCTCCATCAAGTCATATTGTTCGGCGTCCAGATAAATGCCGGTGAAGTCAGCCTTAATTGCTGCCTCCACCCGGTATTTTGATATTAGGCTGGGAAAAGGAATTGGGTCCAGGCCGAGATCGATTTCCAAAAACAAGAAAACATCAATCGGGGTGCGATCCTCATGGAGAGTCTCGTGCTTTTGTCGTAACCCATCTACCATCTGCCAGACGTGTTCCATTTTTTTAGTTTAGATTAAATGGCGTCTGGCGTGTGAAGTTTTCGAATGTCTTGGGCAAGGTTTGTCAATTCCGCTTCGGTGAGTTCATGTCCTCGGGCAGCCCGAAAAAACGCTGGTAGCGATCTTTGCAGGATCACATTGTCAGCGACATCGGCCGGGATCTCTCTCCGCTGCAAGGCGGCTTCATCTAGGAATGACAGTTTTTCTGAACCGGTGAGTCCAAAAAAGTCGGCCAGTCGTTCCAATACCCCAACATCACCAGGTGGAGGATTAACGCCTCGTTCCACTTTGCTCCAATTACTTGCGTCCAAACCCACCTGATTGCAAAAATCGCGCAACGTTACCCGTTTTTGCAAGCGCAAGGTTTTTACAGTATCTGCAAACATATTTTTGATTTTCTTTGTGTGGTAGAATCTTACCACACATGTCAACCCCTTGCGATTTTTCCTTTCTCAGGGGACCGAACTTACTGTAAGGCGTTTAAAGTAAGAGAATAACGGTGGAAAATCTGATTTTGCCGGAATACAAACCGAAAACAAAATCTATAATACTGCATGACATGCAGTAATTACTTGACATTGCGTGCAAAGATTGCGATTTTATTGGTGTGAAAGGCGAAATATATGAATGAGAATGATCAAATTCGAGGAATGTTGGTAAAATTGCGGGAAAAAGCCAATTTGTCTCAGGCGCAACTGGCCGAACGGACTGGCTTTACGGCCAGCCGGATTTCGCGATTGGAATCGGGCGACACAGAACTGGGGGCAGCAGATGCGGAATTGATGGCTTTGCGCATTGGCTCCGAGGAATCCAAGGCCTTTGGCACTTACCTCAAAACGGAGTGGAAAATTCTCGAACGCCCTGGCTTTAACCACGTTAGTTTGGCTTGGTTGTGGAAAGCCGAAGTGGCATTACAGCGGGTTGCAGTTATGGAAAGCGACCCCAATCTCAAAAACGCGTTCCTTCAACAAATCCGTTCCTGCCGGGAAGCCCTTGAACGGGCGGCTCATGCGCTCCGTTCTACCGAACACCCTATCGCCCTAATTGGAGCCCCGGGGGTTGGAAAGACGACTGTTATCTGCACTTTGGCAGAATTACGAAACGGCGGGAAGGATGCCGATCTTGACAAGCAAATGGCCCTTCAAACCGGGGGTGGGCGGCAGACCCTTTGCGAAGTCCATGTCCGAAATGGTGGCGAGTACAACATCAAGGTTGACCCATGCACCCAAGAGGAAATTCATCAATACGCAGTCGAGTTTTGTGATGATTTGATTGCTGAATTGAATCCTTCAAAAAATGCATCACGGGAAGGTCCTGGTCTGAGTTCGGAGGCCGACCGTGCCATTCGGAATATGACGGGTCTTACCGTTAAGCGGACCAAGATTGGCGATGGGAAATTTCTCCGGGATGACCGAGCTTTGGATTTGGCCAAGGCATTCCCCATAAAGGATGATCTGATCGTCCAAGTGCTCACGCGACTGGACTTGCCTCGCCGGAACCGCACTTCCGTTTCATACCCCCGTGAATCAACCCTGTCGGGTCTGGATTGGGTGGCCAAGGCGTTTGCCGAAATCAATTACGGCCGGCATCCGGAATTTTCGCTCCCTCGGCGGATTGAAATCACCATTCCTAAGCGGGTGCTCGGAACGGAGGAGTTTGACCTGCGATTGATAGACACTCGTGGTGTGGATGAACCGAGCGCCCCAAGACGGGATTTGCAGTCATACTTGGATGATCCGCGCGCGGCAATCGTTTTATGTTCAGATTTCAACGATGCGCCGGAAGCTGCCGTTCAAGCAGTGATTGAGCGTGCGGTGGAAGGGGGATTGCAGCAGGAATTAATGGATCGGGGCATGTTGCTGGTTTTACCGGGTGGTGACGAGGATAGCACCTTACGTGATCCGAACACTGGCGAAAGAGTGGCAAATGCCCAGGAAGGCCGGGAAATTCGCCGGGAACAGATCGCCCCTACGCTGCATAATTATGGTTTCCGAAAATTTCCGGTCCAGTTTGCCGATGTACGCCTGGCTGATGATTGCGAGCAATTACGCCAGGCGTTGGTGCGCAAGATTCAAGAGATTCGGGGGCGGCAAGAGGGGGAAATTGAATTTTTGACTGGAACGATTGACCGTTTGATTTCCAACCGTAAGACCGAAGAAGCCCGGGCAGTGTTCGAGGCTGCCACGAAAAAATTACGGCTCTGGTTTGCGGATAACACCACCTTGCCCGAGCCCGAATTGGAAGTCCAAAGCTCACTGATCGATGAAATGGATGGATTGCGGTATGCGTCCAGCCTGCGGGCTTCGGTTAACCGTCGCGGTAGTTGGCACAATTTCGACTACTGGCACGGATTGGGGTTTGGCACTCGTCGCGATGCGGTTGAACGCGTTTCCAAGCAGCTTGATACGTTGAAAGTGCTCATTAATTCCGAACTTGGGGACAAGGATTCATCTATGGCACATGACTTTATTCAACACTTTGCCAATGAACTGGATAAGGCGGCGAATGATTTCTTCCAGTGGTCTCAGGTTTTGGGTGAAAACGCCTTCCAAAACCAGTTGGGTGAGGACTTTGAGTATTGGCGCAAATGTCAGGATCGGTGGGGTGGCGGTCCGGGTTACAAAACCGAAATTAAACGTTGGACCGCCGACTGGTTTGGCGCGGAGGCCAGCAAAACGCGTAAGGAATTCATAGAAAATGAATTGCAACGGCAATGGGCGGACCTGTTGAAAAAGCTCACTGGAATGTTTGCGTCGGCTGATGCCCAGAATCAGGCTGGGGTGGCAAAATAACTATTTCGTAGCGGCCAATTTGAAATTTAAAAAAAACATACGTAATACGAGGTGGTTTTATCTCATGAATTGATTTACTGCATTATTTTTGTGTTGACAATTTGTAAAGTTTGCGGTAATCTTATTCATATTATACAAATAAAACGTGCAATGATTAACAGTGAAGCCGGTGGCCCGGCTTGGGTGGAAATCGAAAATTCAGGCGGAGAACTCCCGCTTAACAACTACATTTTGAGGGTTAGAGCGCCCTCGGGTCAGTCGACGGATGTCTGGCAGGGTAGTGCCGAAGATGTTTTGGCAGGCTTGGTGACATTACGTTTAACGGATGGTTCTGCAGAAGCGCTTCCGTTAAATGGCGCTGAACCACGTGAGGTAATTCCGGTTCCCGGAATGGATTTGAGCACCGCCGTTGGAGGTGCCTTAGTTTTGGTCTGGACGGATGCCGACTTCAATGTGACCGAGCAGGTGGTTCCCATTCCCGGTAACGTCCATTTTGGAACAGTCTTGACCCTCAATCCCGAAACGGGAGTGATGTTCGACCCAGCCCAATATAGATATGCCGCATGAAAAGTCTCGGTGAACTGGCAGAAATTCGGACTGGATACCCCTTCCGTGGTCGTATTGACCGCGAGGAAGATGGAAATTGCCTGCTCGTACAGATGGGGGATGTACGGGCAGGTGTGGCCGAAGTGACGGATGTGCAAGCTCGGGTTTCCCTCCCAGAGGGACCGGGCAAGCATAGCCTTAAATTGGGGACGTTCTATTTATTGGCCGGGGTACGCGTAATGATGCGGTTACGTTCGCCTGTATGGCTGGCAATGTAATCGCTGCGCCACACTTGTTTGTGCTCCATCCAAATGTCGGTTTTGTGGTATCGGGTTATTTGACCTGGTTTCTCAATCTGCCGGAGACGCATGAGCAAATCCGGGCGATGCGCCGGGGATCGGCAGTCCCTTTTGTGCCCATGAATGCATTTGCCAGGCTGGCTGTCCCGCTGCCCGCCCTTGAATTTCAGGAAAAAATAGCCGAAATCCAGCGATTAAGCCTGGAAGAGCAAAAACTTTTGAGTCAAATCCGAGACCGTCGCCGCGCTCTGGTGGATGGCTCGTTATTGGAAATAGTAGGGCGGATGACAACGGACCAGTTTATTAAAGTTCAAAAATGAAACCGATCAATCAAGACGAAATCAATAATGTGGCCTGGCGGGCGTGTGACACGTTCCGGGGCACCATCGACCCGGCGCAGTACAAGGATTATATCCTCGTGATGCTATTTGTAAAATACCTCTCCGACGTTTGGCGGGACAAGCGCGATGAATATGCCAAGGAATTCGGGGGAGACAAGGAGCGGGTGGCCCGGCGTTTGGCCCGCGAGCGTTTCATTCTGCCGGAGGGTTGCGATTATTACAGCCTGTACGCAAAACGGAACGAGGCAAATGTCGGCGAACTGATTAATATTGCACTGGAACAAATTGAAGATGCCAATAAAGCCAAGCTCGAAGGGGTGTTTCGGAACATTGATTTCAATTCCGAGGCCAACTTGGGCCAGACAAAGGAACGCAATAAGCGGCTGAAAGATTTGCTGGAAGATTTTGCGGGCGAGGAAATGGACCTGCGTCCTTCACGTGTCGGCAAAGAGGACATCATCGGCAACACCTACCAGTACCTGATCGGGCGCTTCGCCAGCGACGCCGGCAAAAAGGGCGGCGAGTTCTACACGCCGGGTGAAGTCTCGGAACTCCTGGCAAAACTGCTCGCTCCAAAAAAGGGCAGCCGCATCTGCGACCCGACGTGCGGTTCCGGGTCATTGCTGATCCAAGTCGGGGACCAGGTAGGCGACAGCGATTATTCCCTCTACGGCCAGGAAATGAATGGCAGCACCTGGGCGTTGTGCCGCATGAACATGCTCGTCCACAACAAGGACGCGGCGCGGATTGAATGGGGCGATACCATCAACAATCCGAAGCTCATCGAGAAGGATGCGCTGATGAAGTTTGATACCGTAGTGGCCAATCCGCCGTTCTCGCTGGACAAGTGGGGCGCAGAGACGGCGGACGCGGACAAGTTCCACCGCTTCCATCGCGGCGTGCCGCCCAAGAGCAAGGGCGATTATGCCTTCATCAGCCACATGGTAGAAACCGCCGTCGAAGGCAGCGGCAAAGTTGGCGTCGTGGCACCACATGGGGTGCTGTTCCGGGGTGGTGGCGAAGGCCGCATCCGCCAAGCCTTGATCGAAGAAAATGCGCTGGAGGCCGTGATTGGTCTGCCGGAAAAGCTGTTTTTCGGCACCGGCATACCGGCGACGATCATGATTTTCAACAAGGGCAAGAAAACCAAGGACGTGTTGTTTATTGATGCCAGCCGCGAATATGTGGAAGGGACGAATCAGAACAAACTCGGCACGGAACACATTGCGAAGATTGTAGCGACCTACAAGGCGTTCAAGACGATGGAGAAATATGCCTACCGCGCCACGCCGGAAGAAATTGCGGAGAATGATTTCAATCTAAACATCCCTCGATATGTGGACACATTCGAGCCGGAAAAGCCGGTGAATCTCAAGGCGGTCCAAAATGAAATTGATGACTTGGAAAACCAATTGGTCGGTGTGCGGAAGCAGATGGCCGGTTATTTGAAAGAGCTTGGGATATGATTTCGCACCCGAAAGAATGGAGCATCAGAAGTCTGGAAGATGTCGCCGAAGTGCGGACGGGGCTTGCGAAAGGTAAAACCGATCTTAAAGACCCCATAAGCCTCCCGTATTTGAGGGTGGCAAATGTTCAAGACGGCCATCTCGATCTATCCGAAGTCAAATTGATACAAGTTGCTCGCAGCGATATTGAACGCTATCGCCTCCACGCTGGCGATGTGGTACTCACAGAAGGCGGCGATTTAGATCCAAACGAGAAACCTGAGAAAATCCTAAAACCATTATTTGACCAAATCTGGAATGGTTTTGGTTGGCCCGGGTCAGTGAATTATGGCGCCTCAGGCGAACGAAAAAACAAAAAGTGAATTGGAATTGAAGTCATGATGAACAAGCCCTCGTTTCAGGAAGATCACGTTTCGCAAGTGCCTGCATTACAGCTACTGCAAAATTTAGGTTTCACCTATCTTCGGTCCCAGGAGACATTTTTGGAACGCAAAGGCAAGCTTGCGAGCGTCCTCTTGGAAGGGATTTTGGCGGATCAGCTGCGCCGGATCAGTCGGTTTAATTTTCGCGGTGAGCAACATCTCTTTTCGGAGACGAACATTCAGGCGGCCATCCAAGCTCTTAAAGACATACCATTTGATGGGTTGGTTAGGACGAGCGAACAAATTTATGACTTGCTCGTCCTCGGCAAGGCCATGGAACAGACGGTGGCAGGTGAAACGAAAAGTTTTACCCTCAACTTCATTGACTGGCGGACGCCTTCAAACAACGTTTTCCATGTGGCGGAGGAATTTGAGGTGGAGCGCACCGCCAGCAAGGAGAAATGCCGGCCGGATGTGGTTCTCTTTGTGAATGGGATTCCCCTCTGTGTCATTGAGTGTAAGCGGTCTGACATGAAAGATCCGCTGAACCAAGCCATTTCCCAGCAAATTCGCAACCAAGCTGATGATTACATTCCAAAATTATTCATTTTCTCGCAATTGCTCTTGGCGACGGCCGCGAATGACGCAGCCTACGCTACAACCGGGACGGCGGCGTCTTTTTGGTCCAAATGGCGGGAATTGGAAGATGGTCAGACAAAAGATGTGGCCAAGGAGGTGGCAGCCTTGGTAAACCGACCGTTGTCCAAGATGCAAAAGGACAAGCTGTTTGCCGACCGGTTTGGCTACGTTCGTTCCTTTTTCGATGATCTTGACGTGGAGGGACGTGAGGTCACTGAGCAGGACAAGGCTCTTTATTGCCTGTGCCGTCCGGAACGGTTACTGGAACTGGCTTGGAAATTCATTGTTTACGATGCCGGCGAAAAAAAGATCGCCCGCTATCAGCAATTTTTTACGGTAAACAATATTCTGGCTCGGGTACGCAAACTTGGTGCTGATGGTCGGCGCCTGGGTGGGGTGGTTTGGCACACACAAGGTTCGGGTAAATCTCTGACCATGGTGATGCTGGCGCAAGCATTGGCGCGCGAACGGGATATTCCGAATCCGGTTATTGTGCTGGTGACTGACCGGGTGGATTTGGACGAACAAATCCGGACAACGTTCCATCATTGCGGATTGGAGCCGGTGCAGGCACAAACGGGAAAGCATCTAACGAAGCTGATCACGGAAGGCAAGGAGAGCGTCATTACGACGGTGATTGATAAATTTGCCTCGGCGGTGGATGCCGGGAATTTTCAAAACGATTCGGCGAATCTCTTTGTGCTGGTGGATGAGAGTCACCGAAGTGTTTACGGTGAAACGGGGGCTAAAATGGAAAAGGTATTGCCGAAAGCCTGCTTCATTGGCTTCACCGGTACGCCATTAATGAAAAATGAGCACAAAACGGCGAACAAGTTTGGCGGATACATCAATCCGAGCTACACCATTGATCAAGCTGTTCAGGACAAGGCGGTGGTTCCCCTGCTTTATGAAGGTCGTTTGGTGCTTTTGGAAGTGGATCAAACGGCGATTGATAAATGGTTTGAAGTCGTCACCCAGCCTCTGAGTGATGCCCAAAGGGCGGATTTAAAACGCAAATTTGCGTCGGCGGACCAATTGAATAAGGCCGAACGCCGGATTTTTGAGACGGCGTTTGATATCAGTGAACATTTCCGCCAAAACTGGCAGGGCACTGGGTTCAAGGCTCAATTGGCCGCACCCAATAAGGCGACGGCCTTAAAATACAAAAAATATCTGGATGAGTTTGGCAAAGTGACAAGTGAAGTTGTGATTTCTGCGCCTGACACCCGAGATGAACAGGAGGACGTTCACGAGGTCGACACGGAGGAAGTTCGCGCCTTTTGGAAAAAAATGATGACCAAATATGGATCGGAGAAAAAATATTTGGATCAAGTCATCAACTCATTCAAGCACGGCCCAGAACCGGAAATTCTCATCGTGGTGAGCAAGCTTTTGACTGGTTTTGATGCCCCGAAGAACACGGTGCTATATTTGTGCCGGTCATTCCAAGAACACAACTTGCTGCAAGCCATTGCTCGGGTAAACCGTCTTTCCTCCGGCAAAGATTTTGGTTTCATCATTGATTACTATGGGGTGTTGCAAAAATTGGGCGAGGCGATGGACATTTACAGCGCCCTGCCAGGTTTCGAGCGAGATGAACTGGCTGGCACGGCATTGGACGTGGCTGACGAAATCAAAAGACTGCCCCAAAAGCACTCGGAATTATGGGACGTGTTCAAGACCGTCAAAGGCTCCAAGGATAAGGAAAAATATGAACGATTGCTGGCGGATGAGGATGAACGCTTGCGGTTTTATGAGAAGCTGAATGCTTTTCATCGTACTTTTGGCATTGCCCTTTCCACAATGCAATTCTTGCGGGAAACGCCTGCCGATATCCTCCAAGGGTACAAAGATGACCTGGCATTTTTCCTAAAATTGCGGGTAGCAGTGAAACAGCGATATGCAGAGGAGATTGATTATAAGGAATACGAAAAAAAGGTTCAAAAGCTCATTGATTCACATGTTCGATCTGATGGCATCCAGCAGGTTACCCCGCCGGTGAATATATTCGAGCGCGACGCATTTAAATCAGAGGTGGAAAAGTTGGAAAGTGTGGCGTCAAAAGCAGATACCATTGCGCACCGGACGGCCCGCACAATCACGGAAAAGATGGATGAGGACCCGGTTTTTTACCGACGGTTCGGGCGACTTTTACAAGACGTCATTGATGATTATCGGGCGCAACGGATCACGGATGCAGAATATTTGAAAAAAGCCAAGGACGTTCATGATGCGGTTATCACACGCACTGGCGATAAACTTCCGGAAATTTTACATAATCGGGATGTGGCCAAGGCCTTTTACGGGGTGGTAAACGAGGTTTATGAAGGATTGGAAATGAAGGAGGACCCGGTTCCCTATGGTGCCGGCAATGAGGCGGCCGAAATGGCTGTGAGGATTGATGATGCTGTCCAGGCACGGCTGCGGGTGGATTGGCGGTCAAATTCGGATGTCCAAAACGAGATGCGGAATGCGATTGATGATTTGCTTTATGAAGCCAGAGCAAAGAAAGGCCTGCCTTTGAGCGCTCAGGACATGGACACGATTATTGAGCGTGCATTGGAAATTGCAAAAAATCGTTATCCGCGATGACAAATAACGGTCTCGAATTCCATACCGCCAGGCGGGGGAATATTACGATAGATTTTCACCTGCGCCGTTCCGACCGCCGGACATTGGCAATTTCAGTCCAGCCGGATTTATCTGTCGTGGTAACGGCACCGTTAAAAGCTGAAATTGAAAAAGTCATTTTGAAGGTGAGGAACCGCGCCGGCTGGATCAGACGGCAACAATCTTATTTTCGTGATTTTTTGCCAAAAACCCCTCCTCGGCAGTATGTGAGCGGCGAGACCCATTGCTATTTGGGCCGGCAATATCGTTTAAAAGTGGTAGAAGCCGTCAAAAAGGAAGTGAAATTGAAGGGGCGGTTTATCTGGGTAAACACGCCAAACAAGGCAGACACCGCTCTCATTCAGAAACAGTTAGAAAACTGGTATTTGGGACATGCAAAACAGCGCTTGGCGCGTTGTTTTGCGGTATGCTTAACGCGCTTGGGAGTGCGGCTGACGAAAGCTCCGCAGATGCAAGTACGCCGGATGGACAAGCGGTGGGGAAGCTGGACTCGACGCGGAGGGGTGTGGCTGAATCCCGAATTGATCAAGACCCCTGCATCATGCATTGATTATGTAGTTACTCACGAACTTTGTCATGCGGTCCACGGGAACCACGGAAAGCAATTCCAAGATTTGCTTCGGCGCCTCATGCCAGACTGGGAAAAACGCAAAACACGCTTAGAGCGTTCTTAGGCTCCCTCCTTCCTGCAAACCAGAGGTTTCACGCGGTGGTCGTGGTTACCCCTGCGGCGGGAACGCGTAACATTGTCTTTTTGTTGACGGCTCACATTTTGATCCCCGAAACGGCTACCTACCAGTTTGTGGCGCTCATTGAGGGAGTTTCCAGATTCCCACCAACCTGCGGAATTAATTGGATCTCCTGGCCATGCAGATAATCACCGGAGGCGTAAAAAACCATCTTCTGTGCTATATAACTATATGCCGTCTCAGGGCCAAAAAGCAAATCTGAGCCATACCATTTTTCACCGCATGCGAACTTGAATTTGTATGAACCCAACGGGAGCTCAACAGACAATGTGCCTCCCCTGTATATGAAATAGGTGGCCACATATTTTCCCGTTTGCCAATCCTCCACTTTCATCACGTAATTGCCGTCGGTTGGCTTTGTTGAAACCTTCAAAGGTGCTGTCGGGCTCGTGCTCGCCACGAATTCATCCGAAAAAGACATTCCTCCTTGGGGCGGCAGTGGCAATTCGGACGCGTTGAAAGCTGGGCGGACGTCCAACGTAGGTTTGGGGCTGGATTCGACAGAAGATTCATCGTGGGCCGAGCCGTAGGTGGATGGTGCCGGCAGGGTGCCGGGACTCAAATCCGCGATTATTGCATTATAGCTAATGAAGCATAGGCCAGCGAAAGAGGCG
>Ga0302281_10002184_pt1 | contig 14037 bp, 6 predicted proteins | sample III_Fen_E1_2_FD_198762 | JGI IMG/M metagenome (GOLD analysis project Ga0302281, IMG submission 198762) | Peat permafrost microbial communities from Stordalen Mire near Abisko, Sweden - III_Fen_E1_2 | ecosystem: Environmental > Terrestrial > Soil > Wetlands > Permafrost | place: Sweden: Abisko...
CAAGCCGCGCACAAAAAAGTCGTCTGACACGCCCCCAAGTTTATCGCGTCACGGCAGCCTTGCCTATGCGGGGTTAGCCACACGGATACTCACTGCCGCGGATCGTCATTTGCTCGCTGACCGGTGGCATGGCTTCCCACGAACTTTGGACATGAGCGACGCTATGGCGGGTCTATATCTTGAGCAAATCAAAAACAACCTCAATTTGCCCGCAAATTGTGCGGTAGAGCCGTCGAGCCATTACAGTCATTGCCTCGCGGGAAGCGGCTTATTCAATACCCAGCACCGCCGAGTCGAAGTTCCGCTAACCGCAATCAGGGAATAGTGCTCGCGTAAATTTTGTTCTACTTCATCAAACCAAGCTTCCGATCCTCCTTTATCCTGTGGAACTTTTCCAGCGACGTTTTCGAATTCTCTAACGAAATCATCCTTCTCGCCATCATGATCACGGCCACGGAAACGGCATTTGGCTTCCGCCCGGAGGGTAGCTTCAAAACTATAAAGTTGTTCATCTTCATCGTAAAATTGGCCGTCAACATCAAATTCATCTGCATAATGGCGAGCAAAAATTTCTGCCTTAACTCGCGAGTATCCCTGATTTAACTTCTCCTCCACAATCCGCGAAAAAATCTCGGCAATCTGAGCAGACCTTCCATCGTGGTTAAGGCTTTGGTATTCTGCAAACATTGTCGCCCGCCGTTCAGAATAACCGCGATCGATTCCTGATTGAAAGTCCTTGAAGAATTGGGCCGTGGACTTGTGCGCCTGAGCGAGTGAAAAATTATTTTCCAGAAGCTCATTCGCGCAATACTCTGCGTAGGCTTCGTTGTGGCCGAGGCGGATGCAAGTCTCGCGGGCGTCCGCCCAGGCGGGATTCACTTCCTGTTCTGGTGTTTTTTGCGACAACTCCCAATAAGCTTCTACTGATGACTTCTCTACATCGGAATAGCCATCGTGAATCCATGCAAATATTTCAGCATAATCTGTGCCGTGCTGTGCGTCTCTTGCTAACAAGTAAAAACGGAATCGCTCTTGCGTCCCAGTTTCGACAGCATTGCGGCCCGTTCCTTCCTCGGGTTCACTTGGATCTAACATTGCGAAATGGTCTGTCACCGGGTCTGCATTGGACTCTTTCCTCACATCTTCAACGCAGCGGCGGAAGATTCGGTCAAAGGACGAAAAATGAATCTCATCCGCTCCGGTTAGAGTAAAACGTATCTTAATCCAATTCTCTAGCGCGGCTCTTCTTTGATTGTCACTCTCTAGGCTCATAAGATATTTTCAATTTAGGCATCACACTTTAAAAACCTTCATCACCTCGTCGCCGAGGTGGTTGATGACTTTGACGGCGATGCGGCCGGATTTGGGTTTGGGGAACGGGCGGGAGGTGTCGCTGTTCAAGGTGGCCCAGGCTTCGGGGTTGATTTCGGCTTTTAGGGTGGTTTTCAGGGCGCCGTAGGGGTCGTTGGCCCCGAGAAAATAGGCGTGGCGGACGAAGAAGCTTTCTTCGTTGTAATCGGTGTCAATAAACCAGCAGGCGATGCCGTCGGCGTTGTCGCTGTGGACTTCGCCGGTGGTGGGGTGGAACACGTCCACTCCGTTGACTTTGACCCGGATTTGGCCGCCTTTTTCGGTGGAAAGGGTGATGTCCGGCTCGCCGAATATGACGAACAAGTTGCCTTTGCCGGTGTTTTTCAGGTCGTCGGCCATGTGCAGGTCGGCATTCATGCGGGCTTTTAGCACCGGGAGACGGCCGAGTTTGCTGAATTCGGTGGCGTGGGCCTCATAATTGAAGGCGCAGGCGATCAGGACGTCAAATTCCGCCTCGCCGGCTTCGCGGGCGGCAGCGGCCAAGTCCGGCCGGGTGACGGTGCCAAACTCCGGGCCGATGAGGATGGCGGCGCGTTTTTCCTTATCCCCCTCCAGGTACCGGCCTTCCGCACAGACCAACTCGCCCGGCCAGGGGATGAGGGAGGTGAAGGTGATGCGGTCCGCTTTGTGGGCCTGCTGGACCCCGGCGGTTTTCAGGTTTTCCAGAATCATCTGGGGGAAACTTTGTTTTGCGCCGTATTCCGGGCCGGTCTCTTTAAGGGCATCAATCAACTCGTCGTTTTCATCCACGCCCAACACCCGGTGCGGGGACAGGCTTTCGACGGTGAACGGGCCGGCCACGCGGACGCGCTTTTTGTCTTCGTAAGGTTTGTCATACAGAAATTCAAACTCAGCCTTGGCGGCGATGGACTTGTCAATTTCCGTCTGCCGGGCGATGCGGGCCTGCCACCAGTCGCCGTGCGCCTTTTTCGCCGGGGCGGCCCATTTGGCATCCGCCTCTCTGGGGATTTCCCATTCCTGCCATGACTTTCTCAACGCGACATTGAGCAATTCGCGCAACGGTTCGAGCTGGGCCTGCCATTTATCCCAGATGACGTCTATCTCGGCATTGTTGGCGATTGATTTGAGGGTGATATGCGGCACGCGCTCATAAACAAAACCGTGGCGGATGTTGCCCTGCACGGGCTGTGAACTTGGGACGGTTCGAGCCACTTCGGCCTCTTTGATTTGGCCATCGCGTGAATCGGCGAGCAAATAAAACGGGTAACGCGCACCCATAATCCGGGCGCGGGCGAGCGCCAAGGCAACGCGTGATGTATCAATGGTGATCCAGCGTCGGCCCCATTGTTCGGCGACGGTGGCCGTGGTGCCGGAGCCACAGGTTGGATCAAGCACGAGGTCGCCGGGATCGGTGGCCATCTGAATACAACGTTCGACAACCCTCGTATTGGTTTGCACAACATAAATCATCTGTTGGGATCCCATCAGGTCGGTCCACATGTTCCCCAGTGACGACACACCAAAATCATCGACGAACCTAACATAGCGTATGGTGTTCCCGCTTCGCTGGATTCGCTGAGCGAGAAGCAATCTCTCGAGTCCGTGAAGTGTTGTTTTCCAATGAGCGTTGGGATTTGGGGTAAAGCTTTGCCCCTGATACACAAATGGCTGGGACAGAGTTTCGCTGAATCCGGGTGACTGGAGAGAAGTCGCTTGGAAAACCCGAGCGCCAGCGGGCAAGCATGAAGCGTCTTCGAGTTCTGCAACTGTAATAACCCGTTTAACTCCACCGGCTTCAAGCACGCTTTTATATGCAGCACCTGCCCCTTCGCCAACGCCTTTGCGTAGGTAAGGCTGGCGATACTTGATCCGATCGACGGATTTTGCATACCAGAGAATATAATCCCCGAGTGAGCCGACTACATTTGTCCGAGCTTCAGGACTGCTTACAGCGGCAGTTTTTTGGAATGTAATCAACGAGCAGAAATTTTCCTCTCCGAACACCTCATCCAGCAAACTGTGAACGCGATGGACATTTTCATCGCTGATCTGGACGAAAATTGAGCCGGAATCCGTGAGCAAATCGCGGGCAACCGTGAGCCGGTCACGGAGATACGTTAGGTAACTGTGAATGCCGTCGCGCCAAGTGTCGCGGAACGCTTTGACCTGCTCCGGTTCGCGGGTGATATGACCGATGTTGCCATCCTTCACGTCGCGGTTGGTCGTTGACCACTGGAAATTGCTGTTGAATTTGATGCCGTAGGGCGGGTCGAAATAAATGCACTGCACCTTGCCGCGCAAGCCTTCGCGCTCGGCCAGACTGGCCATGACCTGCAAGCTGTCGCCCAGAATCATGCGGTTGGACCAGTTCTGGTCGTGCTGGTAAAACTCGGTTTTGTCCACGCCCTTGGGAATGCCGTTGAAATCGGCGAACAAATCCGGGGTGAGCTGGCCGGCGGCGTGGTCCGCCGCTTTGGACGTGCGCAGCAGGTCATCAATCAAGACCTTCGGGTGTACCTTTTCTTGGATGTACAGTGGCGGGGCCTGAACGACAAGGTCGCTCCAATCCTTTTCATCCTTGCCCCGCCAAACAAGCTGCGGGTCCAGGTCCCGGTTCCGGCGCTCGTAGGCGATGCGCACGGCGTTTTGGTCGGCCTTTTCGAGCACGGCCTGATATTCGGCCGTGGGGATGTTTTTCCGTTTGGCCTCGCCGTGCTTGAGGGCTTCGACGGATTTGGGGGGAATTGGCTTTTGGGACATGATCAGGTTTCCAAAGAGTCTGGGTTTTTAAGCGACTTTTTCTGTTCGGTGACCAGACGCCGTTCGACTTTTTTCACGTCTTCTTCCGGAGGCAACGTTTCCGGGCGTATGCCGCGTTCCAAGAGGGTTCTGCGAACCGCATCGTTGTTGGTGATATGCTCACGGGAAATGGCCTGCTCGGTGACCAGGGCTTTTTGGCGGGCGTTGAAAATGGTGATTTCGGTGGCGAAATCCTTGGCCTTCAAAATGATGGTCGGGGCGAAATCAGCAAGCGGACGGCTGTCCGGCACTTTCCACTGCGCCTTCATGGCCTGGGTGGATTTGCCGAACAGGGCCTGGTCCCCCTTGCTGCGGATGAGCGCGAAATCATCATTGCCGCCAGTTTGTTCATAAATGACCTGGGACAATTCCTTTTCGGTGGTGGTAAGTTTCTGCCTGGCGGCCACCCGCTCGGCCGCCAAGAGCCGCTGCTCAATCAGCTCCGCCCGCCGGGTTTGGATGGCGAAATACGTCTGGGCAAAGGCGATTTCCTGTTTTCTGGGATCGCCGTTCTGGGCGGTCAGGTAGCAGGCAAAGCGGGTGAGCATGAGATCCTCCACCTCGCGCTGGCTGCCGGAACCCAGATCAACCATTTTGTTGACGTCAACAAAATGGTCTGAAGTTTGATGCCCCGAGAGTTCACAGGCCGTCTTGGCTTTGGAAACGACGGCCAAGAAATTGCGCCACTCGTTGTACCCCAGGAGGTGCTGCAGGTCGCGGGCCAGCCAGTACTCAACACCAGTTTCCGTCTGCTGGGCGTGGGCCTCAAAGCTGCTGGTCAGGGTCTGGATGACATCGGTTTGCATAAATATCAGTTGCGGGTTTGGGTTGCGGCCAAGGATGCGAGCATTTGATTAAAGGTGGCTTCCACCTTGGCCTTGAAATCGGCTTCAATCTGGTAAACTTCGGTGAACTCGGCAAAGGCCCAACGGCCAAACTGGCCGGTGTGGTTGACGCCGGGAATCCAGTAGGTGTCCATGGTGGATTTCTTTTCCTTGGCGTCCTCGCGGCGGTAGCCCTTGATCTCGACGATCAAGCTCAGCAGGTCGTCCGGGCCGTGGCCGTCGTCCACCAGGACGATGAAATCGGGCAGGTAGCGGCGAATTTCCGAGCCGTAACGGTAGGGGACTTCCAAACCGAGATTCTGATTCTTCACATAGGCCCGTACCTGCGGATGGTTTTCTGCCACGCGGCAGAACTCGCCTTCCCAATCACTGTCCAAAATGACCCAATTCAGGTGGCATTTGCGGGAATCCGTCTCCCAGCGGCTCGTTTTGGAGGTGTTGAAATTGACGTATTTGGTTGAGCCGGCGGGATTGTAGGGATCGAGCACGGCGATGATGGGGCGTTTGCCGACGAATTTGCGCACGATGCCGGCGGTGATTTTCTCACAGGCCATGTCGGCGAGCATCTTGTAGCGCAACTGGGCGGGGAAGGCGCCGCCCTGGCACACCAGATATTTGTCCAGCCATTGCCGGGTGACGTTTTTGAGCTGGCCAAAGAGGTTCAAATTGGGTTCCCCGCCATGATCACGCCATTTGTTCAAGACGAGGTGCGAGGTCAGTTCGTACAGAACCTGGGCGGAGCGGACTTGGCCGGTATGCACCAAGTTGAGGTCGGTCTGCTCGCCGATGATGCCGGAATTTTTCGTTTCCGTGGCCCCGACCAAATCGGGCGATAATACCATGACGGAATCGTCGTTGAAATCGGCGCTCAATTTTTCCTCGGGCAATTCGACACGGTAGCCGACCACCCGGGGAAAACGGATTTCAAGGGCGTCGCGCTCCGGGCGCATGGCTCGGACCTGGACGGTTTCGCGGGGCGGCTGCGGCGGGGCCGGCACGGGTTTGGCGTTGAAATCGAAGGGAATGCCCAGCACGTCGGCATATTCGACGTTGAATTTGCCGTCTTCGTTGAGCTCATAGGACTGGCGGCGCAGGGCGCGGCCGATGACCTGTTCGCACAAAAGCTGGGTGCCGAATGCCCGGACGCCCAAAACATGGGTCACGGTGTTGGCGTCCCAACCCTCCGTGAGCATGGCCACGGACACCACGCAGCGGATGGACCCTCCCAACTGGCCGTATTTGCCAACGGTGTTCATGACTTCGCGGAGCAAGGTCACGTCATCCAACTCCCGCCCCTTTTGCAATTCGCTGGCGAGCTTGCCACCGCGCTCGACGATCTCCCGGCGGAAACGCTCGATTTCGTCGCCGGCCAGACTGCGGAAATTGTCGTCCAGGGCTTCGCCGGATTCCAGCTGCTCGCTGTCAATGAGGAGGGTATTGGGTCGGGGGAGCGGGTTGCCGTTGTCATCGAAATTTCTGAACAAGGCGAGCCGTCCATTGACGAAGGTGGTCGTGCCGTCGTCTTTTTGCCGTTGGAACCCGGAAATGAAGTCGTAAACGAGTTTGGAGGTGGAGGTGTTGTTGCAAACGACGATGAAACAGGGCGGCACGCGGATGCCGGCTTTTTGCCACAGTTGGAAGGTGGTTTCGTAGTGGTGATACAGGGCCTCCAAGGCGGTCTGCAACGGGGGCGGCAGGCTGAGGGGATCGAGGGCGTCACTTTTGCCGCGTCCCTTTTTGGGCATTTTGCCCCGGATATGCTCCCAAAGATTGCGGTACATGGGCATGTCCTGACCGGGGATGTTGTCGGCCACGGGTACGCGCGGGAGTTTGACAATGCCACATTCGATGGCGTCCATGAGGGAGAAATCACTCATGGTCCAGGGGAACAAGGTGCCCTCGGCGTAGCCGGAACCGCTGAGGAAAAACGGGGTGGCGGACAGGTCAATGATCCGGGCGCCGCCCAGCTTGCGCTTGACGGCTTCCAGCCCGGAAATCCAGAGCCGGGCGGCCTCTTTGTTTTTCTCGGCCTGCTTTTTATCGTCGCCCGTCAACTCGGCCAGTTCTTCCGCGGCACCGGGTTTTTCCCGGTAGCAATGGTGGGCCTCGTCGTTGATCACCAGAATGTTTTTGAACCCCATCAAATCAGGCATGACACGCTGGAGCATCTGGCCCTCGGTTTCCAGCGTGTTCAACTCCGGGCCGCCCCGGCCCTGAAGCAGGGACCGGCCGCCTTTGGACAGGTCAATGCGCTCGCGCAGTTTGAAGGCGTGGTAATTGGTGATGACGATTTTGGCCCGGAAAACGTCGTCCAGCATGTCGGTGGGCACCAGTTCGCGGCTGGCATAATAACTGTCCGGGTCGTTGGGTTGGAGGACGCGCAAGCGGTCTTTGATGGTCAGGCCGGGCGCAACGACGAGAAAGCCGCGCGTGAACTTTTGGCTTTGGGGCCGGCGGACGGCGTTGATGGTCTGCCAGGCGATAAGCATGGCCATGACGGTGGTTTTGCCCGCGCCGGTGGCGAGTTTGAGGGCAATGCGCAACAGCTCGGGATTGGCGTCGTTGCTGGCGTTGGCGATGTGGTCGAGGATGCTTTGGCCTGTTTTGCCGGCGTGGGGGGCGACTTCGGTAAGCCAGATGGCGGTTTCGACGGCCTCGACCTGGCAGAAAAAGGGGCGAAAGCCGCTGAAGGGGTGGTGCCGCCAGTGCTGCAATAGCCGGGCGGTCTCGGGTGTCACCTGCCAGGTGTTGGGATTGGGCAGGGCGCGCCATTGGTCCACCTGCTGGCGCAACTGGTTGATGATGGAGGTGGGGTCGTATTGCTGGGCCTTGGTGGACAGGCCTTTGCCCTCGTCAAAGACGATTTGGGACTGGCCTTCGGCGGTTTTGCGCTTACGGGCCTTGGGAATGGGGGTGATGAACTTGGCCCGCCGGCGGGTTTCGATGATCTTCTGGGTGGGCTGGCCTTCGTCATCAAGTTCCCAGTGCCGCCGGGGGCACTCGTACGGGGAGTTGAGGATCGGCTTGTCAAAGAAGGGGTTGGACATGGTCACTCCCCCGTTTCGCGGCCGGAACGCGCCGCCGCGCCATGGTCTTTCGCCTGAGTGATGCCCTTTGCCATATTGATGGGGACATGCTATGCCCCGGCGGGTGTTTGGCAATGGGAAAATGGGCCGACTGCGGCTTGTGGCCTTTGGCGGATAGCCCACAATATGTTGTGGGCTCGACAATTGGCTGCCGAGAAACTCTCCGCCGTGGTGATTTACGAAATGCGTGTCGGCTGCCGTCCTCAATCAATGGTTTATATCAACTCATCATGATATTTTGATAATTTGTTGACTTTTATGGTTTTTTCTTGTAGCCAGACCCATGGTGGGTATGCGCCTTCGCCAAAGCCTTGCCAAAAACCAAAAATCCTCGTTTCACCGCGCGACATCTTTTCGGTCAATGATCGAGAAGGTGAAAGGGTTGGTCCAGGTGTGCGCCAAGGTTACGGTGGACAGGTCAAAATCTCATCTTCAAGCCCAACGATTTCCCGCCGCAGCGGGGATAAATACGTCCGCTTGCCAAGGCGCGACAAGCCGGGAGAAGATTTCCCGTAAAAATTTTCGCGCGTTGAACCCCTGAACCGGATTAGAGGTTCATAGAGAGGGGAAGGGTTCGGCGGCGGTTGACGCAGCGGAGGTCGCCAATGGCCGCACGGTTGCCCGCAAAAGCGGTGGCGGGCCACCGCAGTACAGGACGCTCCGCGCCTGCCTGCGCGAATGTGCAAGGGGATAGTCATAGCGGTGGCTTCGGGGCAAGCCTTTCGCCGCAAGGGGTTTGCAAGAATTGTTTTGCAGGGGGCAAAAATAGCTTGCAATGTGCGAAATATGGATTAGAATGCTTTTTGTTGTCATTAGGAATCGTTGAAGCAATCCGGGTATTTCTCCGGGCCTCATTGTGTTTCTTTGATGAATCCATTTCCCTTCGACTGGCAGGCGGGCGGGACGTGCCGGCGCAGGGAAGTCGGGTCAGCGGCAAAAACGAATCTCGAAGACGTACACTTGTTTATGAGGCTGAAATGTTCATCCGCCGGTCCGGCGCGCGCCCGGGCGGCGCATTCTAACGGCCCCGCCGGGCGGGGGGTGCTGGCGGTTCTCCTGCTGGCGGGAATGTGGTTCGCGGGCGGCGTCTTTTCCGCGTCGGCGCAATGGCTGACGCAGCCCCTGGTGATCAAACCCGGGTGGACGGCCGTCTATTTAAACGTGGATGCCTCGAGTCAGAATCTCGACCAGCTCGTCGGCTATGATCCCACCGATCCGATTGACCAAATCTGGCTCTGGCGCGTGCCGGCCAGCACGGCACAGTATATCAGTGATCCCGCAGCGCAGCTTTCGGACGGGAGTCATTGGATCACCTGGATGCGCAATTCCCCGGCCACGCCCACCACGCTGGGGGCGCTGGTGCCCAACAGCGCGTATTTGATTCACTCGACCGCGAGCACCAATTTCACCTGGCGGGTGCAGGGCCAGCCGGTGCCGCCGAGTTACGCGTGGGATTTGACGGGTTTGAATTTCATCGGTTTTTCCACGCCGTCGGTCAACCCGCCCAACTTCCAGAATTACCTCGCGCCGGATCCGGCGATTGCCGGGATTGTGCAGCTTTACCAATACATTGGCGGCAATCTCAACGCGAACAACCCGCAGCCGGTGTTTTCGCAATATCTGACGAAGGTGACGCGCGGGCAGGCGTTTTGGGTGAGCGCCACCAACGTCAACAACAGTTATTTCGGGCCCTTCAAAGTGAGTTTGCTGAATCCGGCGGGGATCAATTTCGGCGCGGGCTCGGGGCAGACGACGTTTCATTTGCAGAATGTGACGGCCAACCCGCTGACGGTGACGATGCGGTTGCTGGCTTCGGAAGCGCCGCCCTACGGGCAGACAAACATCGTCGGCGCGCCGCCGCTGCTGGTGGAGGGGGCGCAAAATCCGGCGAATTTGTCCTATGCCTACACCGCCCTGGCCACGAACAACTCGGCCTCGGGGACGAATAGTTACAGTTGGACGCTGGCCCCGGCCGGCCAGCCGGGCTCGGATGTGGCGGTGGTGCTGGGGGTCAACCGGTTTGCGTTGACCGGCCCCGGTGGGCTGCTCTATGCCGGCACGCTGCAGTTTACGGATTCGCTGGGATTTTCGGAAATTGACGTGCCCGTCTCGGCCCAGTCGCAAACCACGGCCGGTTTGTGGGTGGGCAGCGCCAGCATTACGCAAGTGGGCAGTTATCTCAAGAGTTATGCCACCAATGAGGATGGATCCCTGTTGGTGAGCAGCAACGGGGCGTTTGTGATCACCGGCGTCAATACCAACCTCGGGGCCGTGGTCACGCCGTATCCGCTGCGCCTGATTATTTTTAACGACGGCACGAACGCCTCGCTGCTCCAGCGGGTGTATTATGGGATCCGGGGGGGGACGAATCTGGTGGTGGCGACCACGGAGAGCGTGCTGGACCAAGCGCAACTGGGCGTCGCCCGGCGCATCACGTCCACGCAAATGCCCTGGATGGCGACGAACACGCCCTGGGCGTTCAATGGCCCGCTAACGCTGGGCGGAACGATCACGACCACGGTTACGGATGCCTTTGACGACCAGGCGGCCAATCCGTTCCTGCACACCTTTCATCCCGACCACAACAACCTGACGCCCATCACCGACCCCACGGTGCCGCCGCATGAATTGCTGGCGGGCAGCGAATCGTACAACATCCAGCGCACGATCACGTTGAGCTTTGTGACCGGGGGCAATGATTTTGTGAGCCTCACCTCGTCGGCCAGCAGTTTGGCGGGGTCGTATCAGGAGGCCATCTCGCTGATTGGTCTGGGCGGGTTCCCGCGCAACTTTAACACCGCCGGCAGCTTCACTCTAACCCGGATCAGCCCGATTGCGACCCTGACCACCCAATAATTGCGCCCCTTGAAAATCAACCTTGAAAGTCATCTCGTAACGTTTATGAAAATGCCATCCCTGCTCCCGGGCCTGCGCCCCAGTCACCTCCTGATCCTGCTGGCCGGCGTGCTGGCCGCGCCGTTGAGCCACGCGCAAAACAGCAGCCCGCCGCAGTATATGACCTACCAGGGCTACCTGACCGACGCCAATGGCAATCCCCTGGGCAGCACCAACACCGGGCCCAAGAATTACGACGTCATTTTCCGCATTTGGGACGCGCAGACCGGCGGCAACGAACAATACGCCGAACAACAGACGGTAACGGTGTCCGGCGGTTATTTCAGCGTGCTGCTCGGTGAGGGCAGCGCCTATCAGAGCGAGCCGCATACGCTGACGCTGTCCACGCTGTTCACCAACAACACGGCCTCGTCCCGCTACGTGGAATTCACCGTGCAGGGCGCCGGGGTCAATAACGCGAACGTCACCATCGCCCCGCGGCTGCGCCTGGTTTCCTCGCCCTACTCTTTCCTGGCCCAGAACGCGGTCAACGCGGTCAGCGCCGTCAACGCCGCCGCCGCCGCCAGCCTGGTGAATGCCAACAACGCCACGGCCGTCTCCGTGGCCAACAACGGCAACGTCGGCATCGGCACCACCACACCGGCCTATCCGCTGGATGTCAACGGCATCGGCCGGTTTTCCGGCGGGGTACAGGTGGGCCAAAGCATCACCTCCGGCCTTTATGGCGACACCGCCAACCTCGCGTTGCGCACCTATTCCGGCGGCGGCATTTATTTTCAATCCGCCGGGGGCAGCTCGACGCCCATGTATATCGGGAGCAGCGGCAACATCGGCATCGGCACCACCTCGCCCAATTTTCCCCTGAACTTTCCCAATTCGGTCGGGGATAAAATCAGCCTCTGGGGCAACACGGCAAATTCTTACGGCTTTGGCATCCAGGGCTCCTTGCTCCAAATCCACACTGACACCTCCGGGTCCGACATTGCGTTTGGCAGCGGCAGCAGTGCTTCCTTGACCGAAACCATGCGCATCAAGGGCGGTGGCACGGTGGGCATTGGCACGGCCTCGCCGCTCGCCCAACTGGATGTCGAAGGCAGCGGTGACATCTCGGGGTTGTATCGGAGTTCCAGCCCGATTGGGACTTGGTTTGATTTGGCCAACACCTCCGTCGGCGGGGGATATTGGGATATCATCACCACCGGTTCCGGCAATGGCGAAGGCGCGGGCAAGCTGATGTTTTGCACCGGCGCGAATCAAGCGGGCGTGACCTCCCATGTCATGGTGCTTCAGCCCAATGGGTTTGTGGGCATCGGCACCTACACGCCGGGTTATCCCCTGGATGTGGAAAATTCCCTGTACACTTCCATCAATAATTATGCCTACCTCAATAACGGGGGCACGTCCCACATCGCCGGCAATTCGGGGAATAACTATTTTTCCATCTATGCCGCCGGTCGGATTGTGACCGGGTCTGAGTTTGACGCCCTCTCCGACGCGCGGATCAAAGAGATCGTGGGGCGCAGTGATACGCGCCAGGATTTGGCGACGGTGCGCCAACTGCAGATCACGGATTACCGCAAAGTGGACAAGGTGCAATATGGCGGGCGGATGGAGAAGGGGGTGATCGCCCAGGAAGTGGAAAAAGTGGTGCCGGAGGCGGTCAGCACCAGCACCAATTATATTCCCAACATTTACGCGATGGCGGCGACCGTTGGCTGCACCAATCAGACGCTGCAAGTCACCATGGCCCAACCCCACGGGTTGGTGGTGGGCGACTTCGTGAAGTTGATCGCCGATCAGGAAACATTGAAGGTCCGGGTGACGGCGGTGCCCTCGCCGCTGGTGTTTGTAGTGGACCCGGTAAAGCAGGCGCCGGCGCAGGTCTTTGTCTATGGGAAACAGGTGGGAGATTTCCGCTCGGTGAATTATGACCGCTTGTTCACCACGGGCCTGGGGGCCATTCAGGAACTCGCCAAACGCATGGACGCCGTCGAGGCGCGGGAAGCGCGGCTGGCGGAACGGGAGCAGAAAGCGTCGCAAGTGGCGGCGTTGGAACAGGAAGTGGCGGATTTGAAGAAGCTGGTGACGGAATTGGCGGCGGCCGCCAAGAATTCCAAATTGACGGCGACGGCGGGGGAAACCGCGCCCAAGACGCTGACGACCGCGAGCTTGGACCGCTAACCGGCCCCGGAGGTTCCGGCGATGGCATAAAAATGTTATGAAACAAAAGCTTTGCCTGTGGTGGTGCCTGCTGGCCGTGTGGGCCGGCACCGGGCGACTGCTGGCGCAGTTGACGACGGTGGAGTTCAATCAGAACCTCATCACGTATAATTTGCAAGCGGAGCGCGGGGTGCCCATCTCGACGGTGAGCAATGTCCCGCCCGGGTCCAGCGGCCTCCAGCCAACCACCAACGCCTCGTTCGGTTCCTTCAACCACCCCACCATCGGCCAATTTCAGTCCTTTATATCCTTCGGCTCGGTGGTCACACCGCCCGGGACCAACTGGATGACGGTGAGCAACTCCACGTTGCTTCAGGGGACGAATGCCTTAAACTATCAGGTGGCGACCGCCATGCAAATTCCCGTCGGCCTCACCAATGGCAAGACCGCCAGTTCCATCGGCTTTGTATTGTTCCGGGCGCAGGTGGGGTCGCCCTACCTGAGCCGGCAGGTTTCCTATGCCTTTGGCAGTGTCATCCCGCCGCCCAACACGGCGGAGAACTCGGTGCTGCTGCCCACCAACATCCTCAATACGTCCTATTGGCAGGGGACGCCGGTTTCTTCGACCGGCGGGACGAATGATCCCTATTATGCGAGTCCGAACGCCGGTCTGGTCTTTGCCACCCAGCCGGGGCCGATTGTCATCACCTGGGCTTCGCAGGCCAGTTACCCGGTGGGCAGCACCAGCTTCCCCCCCTTCAGCACGAGTGGCTACACCAACCTGAACGGGACCGCGATTGGCATCCCGAGTTTTTACACGAACGGGGGCAATGTCTATTTGCTCTACACGGTCAATTACATCGTTTCCGGCAGCCCGGTCAAGCCGCCCCAGCAGATGTATTGGACGGAGGATTCCTTCCAGACGCTGGGTTACCCGGTGACGGTGGCCAACGGCCGGG
>Ga0302281_10002197_pt1 | contig 13970 bp, 17 predicted proteins | sample III_Fen_E1_2_FD_198762 | JGI IMG/M metagenome (GOLD analysis project Ga0302281, IMG submission 198762) | Peat permafrost microbial communities from Stordalen Mire near Abisko, Sweden - III_Fen_E1_2 | ecosystem: Environmental > Terrestrial > Soil > Wetlands > Permafrost | place: Sweden: Abisko...
TTGAACGCTTACGATTTTATCATCCCACCGAAACGCCGAGAATTCGACCGATCACGGCCGTGACGCTCATGGCCAGGGCACCGCCGATGGTAACCCGTAACGCGGCCCGACCAAGCGGCGCGCCACCTAGGTGACCGCCAAACGCACCCAACGCAGCGAGACTCGCCAGCGAAAAGACGGCGATCATGGGAATCCGCCAAGCCGCCGATGCGACGAGCAGAGCAACGATGGGCACGATGGCGAACGACGCGAAGCTTGCCGCTGAGATCCATGCCGCTTGCAACGGACTTGCGAGGGAAGCCTGATCAATTCCAAGTTCATCGCGCATGTGTGCGCCGAGCCGATCATGGGTGCTTAACTGTTCCGCCACCTTCATTGCCAGATCCGGCTCAAGTCCGCGTTTTACGTAGATCATCGACAACTCCTGCAATTCAGCTTCCGGCTCGGTGGCGAGTTCAAGCGTTTCAAGGCCGATGTCCGCCTGCTCCGCGTCGCGTTGCGAACTGACCGAAACGTATTCCCCCACGGCCATAGACATCGCTCCGGCAACCAACCCCGCCCCACCCGCGATCAAAATGGCCGCCTTGGGAGCAGAGGAAGCCGCGACCCCGATCATGAGGCTCGCGGTCGAAACAATCGCATCATCCGCTCCCAGCACGGCGGCACGCAACCAGCCAATGCGTCCGCTGCGATGCCTCTCTAGCTGACTGGTTTGTTGGATTGGTTTGGGGTTCAAAGTTTACCTATCGGCTATTTCAAATCCGCCTCAACATTGATGAGCACATCCACGCTGTTGCCGATCAACCCTTGGTCGGCAGAGATGTCGAAATCGCGCCGGTCCAGCGTCAGCGAGGCTTCCCAACCTGAGATCGCGGCGCCTTTCATGCCCGGACCAAAGCCCAGCGACTTGACCGTGAGCACAACTTCCTTGGCGACATTCTTCATCGTGAGTGTGCCGGTGACAGCGTAGGTGTTGTCGCCCGTGCTTTTCCATGATTCACTCTTGAAAGTCATAGACGGAAATTGGGCGGCGGCAAAGAAATTGGTCGAGCGCAAATCGTCGTCGCGCATTTTCGTGTTGGTGGTGATGCTGGCCACTTCGATGACGGCTTCGACCGTGCTGTTTTCGAGATGGTCGCGATCCACGACGATGGTTCCCTTCACCTTGCTGAAATAACCAGGCACCTTGGTGAAAAAGTGGGCGATGGAGAAACCCACCCAGGTATGCACGGGGTCAATGTTGTAGGTTTCGACGGCTGCCTTGGCAGATGGAAGTGAGCCGAGCGCAAGCGCGGCGATTACAAGTGATAGTATGGAGCGTTTCATGGTTTTAATTGATTTTTGTTGGTTGAATTATTTTGCTTTGCTGAATTCCGCTTTCGGAAAGTCAGCTCCCCGGGCAATTTTTTCCACGCCTGAGAAGTCCTTGCGCAATTCATCGAGCTTGGCCATGGCCCCTTCGTAAGCATCGTTGCCCAGCAGCAGATGGCGCGGCGGTTTGGGTGATTCGACCGCAGTGATGAGAGCTTGCACCGCACGCACAGGGTCGCCGGGTTGCTTGCCTGAACCGGCGCGAATTTCTTTGCGCCACTCGCCAGCTGTTTTTGCGTAGTCGGCGATTTGCTTTTTGCTTTCATTGGCCGACCGTCCGGCCCAATCGGTGCGGAAGCCGCTCGGTTCAACGACGATGACTTTGATGCCTAGGGGTTCCACTTCCTGCAACAGCGCGCCGGACAAACCTTCCACGGCAAACTTGGTCGCGTTGTAAAATCCCAGCGCCGGCGCAGAACGCAGTCCGGCCAGAGAAGAGATATTGACGATGGTGCCTGTGCTCCGCTTCCGCATACCCGGCAACGCCGCTTGAATCATCCGGCTCAGGCCGAACACATTGATCTCAAACATCCGGCGGACTTCACTCTCTTCACCTTCTTCAATCGCGGCGAAATAACCGATGCCCGCGTTGTTCACGAGCACGTCAATGGCACCAAACTTTGCTTCGGCCGCTTTGATGGCCGCGTCAATCTGGCCTTGCTCGGTAACATCTAGTTTGAGCACCAACGCCTCGCCTTTGGCTGCCAACGCTTCCACCTGCTCCGGTTTGCGCGCCGTCACCACCACGCGCAAGCCGCGCGCCAGCGCCTGGGTAGCTAGTTCGCGTCCGAAGCCGGTCGAACAGCCCGTGATGAACCAAACAGGTTTCTCCGTATTTGCTGATTTCTTGTTTTTAGTGGTCATAATTTTTAAACGGTTAAGCACCTTCCGATGCTTTATTTATTTCGGCCTCAAGTTGCCAGTCCGCATAATTCACTCTTGGAATTTGGAGAAACGCATCTCGCGTTTTCACGTATGCGCCCAAACCGTTCATCCGCCCAATCGCATGAAGTTGCTCGGCGCGAATGTAGTGGCCGGTCGGATCAATGAATTCATCTTTGACATGAATCCCCACGACCTGGCCCAATACGATCCGGTTGCGACCAATTTCCAAGGTCATAACTTCTCGGCATTCCAAGCTTGCAGGCGCGGCCGCGAGGCGCGGAACTTTTACGATCAGCGACGGCTCCGTTTTCAAAGCGGCGATTTTCAATACCTTGATCTCCGGCGGAAAATCAATCGCGGTGAAATTCATGGTCTCCGCGACTGCTTCGTTCACGACATTGACGACGAACTCACCGGTGCTGCGAATATTTTGAGCCGTCTGTTTTGCCATCATGCCCGGCCCGGGTTTGTTGGCGATCCCGACGGCTACGATTGGCGGGTCCATGCCCACATAATTGAAAGCGCTGAATGGCGCCGCATCCAATTGCCCGGCCGCATTCAGGCTAGTAATCCACGCAATGGGCCGGGGCGCTATCAGGCCGCAGAGCAAACTATAAATTTGCTTTCGTTCAGCATTGGCGAGATTGAGTTCCATAATTTTTAGGTCTTAACCTGCCCAGCAGATGCCTTGGCTGACATTGCTGGGCCATTAAGATCAGGCCGGCGCGTCAATGGAACTGACGCGCACCAATTTTTTATTCACGAACTCCTGGATGCCCAAGCTGGAAAGCTCGCGGCCGTAGCCGGAATTCTTGATGCCGCCAAACGGCAATTCGGCTGACGTCCAGGTTGGGTGATTGATGAACACCATGCCGGTGTCAATGCGGCTGGCCACGCGTTTGCCGCGAGCGACATCCGCCGTGAACACCGAACCGCCCAAGCCAAACTCGGAGTCATTCGCCAGCGCAACTGCTTCGTCCTCGTCCTTGACGCGGAAGAACAGTGCGACTGGCCCAAAAAATTCTTCGTGGTAGGCGGGATTACTCGGCTTGATGTTCGTTAGAATGGTCGGCTCCATGTAAGCGCCGGGACGATCAACCCGTTTGCCGCCCAGCACGAGCTTCGCGCCTTTTTTGAGAGCATTTTTGATTTGGCCCAGCAGTTGCACCAAGGCCGCTTCGGTGGACAGCGGTCCGAGCGTTGTCGCCCAATCCATCGGATCGCCCGGTTTGAAGGCGGCGAGCGCAGTTTGAAATTTTTCGAGAAATTTGTCGGCCACGGATTCGACGACAATGAATCGCTTGCCGGCGACACAGCACTGACCCGTGTTGTTCATCTTCGCCCACACCGCCCACTTGACCGTCTTTTCCAAATCGGCATCTTCCAGCACAATGAACGCATCGCTGCCGCCGAGTTCCATCGTGGTCTTTTTAAGATTTTGTCCGGCTCGCGCCGCGACACTTTTTCCGGCATCCACACTGCCGGTTAGGGCTACGCCTTCGATCCGCGAATCATCAATCACGCGGTTCACCTGCTCATACGAAATAATCAGGTTGGTGTAAGCACCGGCAGGCGCACCCGCCTCCAGCCAAAGCTTTTCAAACGCGATGGCGCATTGCGGCACGCAACCCGCATGCTTGACCATCACCACATTGCCAGCCATCAAATTCGGTGCGGCAAATCGCGCGAGCTGGTAATAAGGAAAATTCCACGGCTGCACGCCAAACAGCACGCCGAATGGTGCGATTTCAATCACGGCCTCGCCGGAACTTGGCTTGAGGGTCTGCGGCGCGAGAAAGCTCTCGGCGTTCTTGGCATAGTAATCAAGAATGTCCGCGCTCAACTCCACTTCACCGCGCGATTCGGCGATAAGCTTGCCCATTTCCAACGTCACCGGCTTGGCAAATTCATCCACGCGCGCTCGCAAAATAGCGGCGGCTTTGGCGACCACCGCGGCGCGCTCGGCAAAAGTCTTGAACCGCCAGGTTGCGAAACAGGTCGCGGCCGTTTTGAGCGACGTCTCCAGTTGTTTGTTGGTGATTTCCTTGAACTTTTTTAAGACTTTGCCGGTGGCGGGATTGACACTTTGATAACTCATAAACGCGATCATAGGCGTTTGCGTGAACGCGTGACATGGGGTGAACACCCCAGAAGATAGAACCACCAAGACGCCAAGGCGCGAAGACCTGACACGAATTTCACGAATGGCCACGCAATGAATGGCAAGCCGAGCTACGGCTGGCCGCAGGCCGGATGAGGTGAACCGCGAACCACGCCAACCACGCGAACGCGGATTGACGCTGCCAAATTTCCCAAGCACAATCATCACGTCACTGGCCATGCACCCACTGGAAACTTATCTTGCGGAAATCAGCACGTTGCGCGGCGCAACGAAGGAAACTTCCGGCTATCCGGCGCTCGCCAATCTCCTCAATACCGCCGGCCACACGCTCAAACCCAAGGTCAAGTGCATCATTCATCCCAAAAATTCCGGCGCGGGCATTCCTGATGGCGGTCTGTTCACGCCCGAACAGTTGAAAAAGCATGACGAAGACGGAATTTTTGGCGAACTCATTCCCGCGCGCGGTGTCATCGAGGTCAAATCCGTGGGCGAAGCCATTGCGGACTTTGCGGATTCCGAGCAGGTGGAAAAATATCTGGAACATTACGGCTAGGTGTTGCTGACCAACTACCGCGAATTTCTCCTGCTCAAGCGCATTGGCGGTAAGACGCATCACCTCGAAGGCTTTCAACTCGCGGTGGATGAAAAATCTTTCTGGCCGGTGGCCGCGCAGCCGCGCAAAGCGGCGGACGCGCTGGGCGAACGCTTTGCCGAATACCTCAAACGCGTGCTGCTGCACAATGCGCCGTTGAACAATCCCAAGGACGTGGCCTTTTTCCTCGCCTCGTATGCGCGCGACGCGCGGGTGCGCGTCGAGGGCGCGGCCAATCTGCCCGCGTTGCAATCCGTCCGCGCCGCGTTGGAAGAGGCGCTGGGCATGAAGTTCGAGGCGGAGAAGGGCGAACACTTTTTCCGCTCCACGCTGGTGCAAACGCTCTTCTACGGCGTGTTTTCCGCGTGGGTGCTTTGGCACAAGGAAAAGCCTTCGCGTAATAATGATTTTGATTGGAAGTCCGCTGCATGGACGCTTCATGTGCCGATGATTTCCGCGCTCTTTCACCAAGTCGCTGATCCACAAAAACTCCGCCCGCTTGGATTGGATGAAGTGCTGGACTGGACTGCCGCTGCGCTCAATCGCGTGACTCGCGAAGAATTCTTTGCCCGATTTGTCGAGGATCACGCCGTCCAGTATTTCTATGAACCGTTTCTTGAAGCGTTCGATCCCGAACTTCGCAAACAACTCGGTGTGTGGTATACACCGCCAGAAATTGTGCAGTATCAGGTCGCGCGCGTGGACGCCGCGTTACGCGATAAAGATGGATTAAACATTCCTGATGGTCTGGCTGACCCAAGCGTGTTCGTGCTCGACCCCTGTTGCGGCACAGGCGCGTATCTCGTCGAAGTGCTGCGGAAAATTGAAAAGACTTTGAAGGAAGAAAAAGGTGAAGGCGCACTGGCGGAACTCACAATCAAAGAGGCTGCTCAAAATCGTGTCTTCGGTTTTGAAATCATGCCTGCGCCGTTTGTTGTGGCGCATTTGCAAATGGGCTTGCTGCTACAAAAACTTGCCGTGCCGCTGGATGATGCCAAAGGCGAACGCGCAGGGATTTTTCTGACCAATGCGCTCACAGGTTGGGATGAAAATACGGAGAATCCCCAACTTAAAAACTGGCCTGAACTGGAAGCCGAGCGTGCTGGTGCGGGTCACGTCAAACAGAAGAAACCAATTGGGGGCATTTCCATGACCCTAGACAGCGTTTCTTTAACCGTGGCAGACGTTTCCTTGGTCGTGGGAACGGCTCCAAGGGTCATTGGAATAGCTCCAATGGTTGTGGCAACGGTTCCAAGGGTCGTTGGAACGGCTGCCATGGTCGTGGAAATCATTTCTATGGTCGTGGCAACGGCTCCAAGGGTCCTTGGAATCATTCCAAGGGTCGTGGAAATGGTTCCAAGGGTCGTGGAAACTTTCGGCAGGGTCATGGAAATGGCCGGATTCTCCCTTGCTGCACGCCGCTGGTAGACGCTTTTTGGCCGCCAAAATCGCGCAAACACCTTGCAAATACAGGTGATTCGTGGAATAACATTGGATTTTATGCTATAAGTTAAAGATGTTAATAATAGATTTCTGAAAATAGTTCTAATCTATTTGGCGAAAATTCCGTTAAGAAAAATGTCAGGTTCGGTCCATAAAAATGAATCAACAAAACAAAACAAAATAACGAAAATCAACCAGTATGAAAACTAACCAAGGAGGTTCAATCCTATGAATGCAAAACCAGCCATCGGGTGGCTCAATGCCGACGGCGACGTGCCGCTGATAAATGATGTCAGCGTGGTGCTGAAGGCCCAGGCCGACAACGTCCTCATCTTCACCAACCCCGACCCGCCGTTGGCGGAAATCCAACTGTCGCTGGACAACTTCTCGACGGCGGTCCACATGTTGAACCGCACCCCGGCGGACACCATCAACAAAAACAACCTGCGTCTGGTGCTGACCAATAAGGTGCGCCTGCTCTCTTATTATGTGGCGAAGGTTTGTAATGGCAACCTGGCGAACCTGATTTTGAGCGGGTTTCCGCCCCAAAAGCCGGCGGGCCAGCCGGTGGGCATACCGGGCCAGCCGCAAAACCTGTCGGTCAGCCACGGTGCGCAGCTCAGCCAGTTGGTGGCCAAGTTCAATCCGGTTTTTGGCGCGGTCATCTACAACTACCGTCTGCTGGCGAACACGCCCGGCGCGGTGCCGGTGATCGAACAGGACACGGCCACCACCCATACGTTCAGCAGTTTGGTGGCGGGGGTGAAATACACCATTGATGTCAACGCCGCCGGCACGGCCGGCACAAGCGATTGGAGCGGCGCGATCAGTTTGACCGCCGACTAAACGAAGCTACCGAACCTTTCACGATTCGAGCGCGCCAAGAAATACGGCGCGCTCATTTTTTATATGGGCGGCGCTCAATCACAAGTTGTTTACCCAATCTTCAAGCGGGCGAAAACTGACACCTTCACCAAATCCAGGACGAAGACAAAAACCATGGCCCCAGCCAACACGCTGGCCAATACCCAGACCGGCAGCGGCGTCATGAGCCAGCCAAATCCGGCCAAGGTTGCGGCAATGAATACATCAAGGACAGACGAGGAGACCAGCCAGCGGCACGGATGGGGCGATGACCAGATTCGCCCACGGGCGCGGACAGCATAGGTAGTTGCCTGATTTCCGCACACCAAGGTGAAGAACGTCAGCGTCTGTAACGCGGCGATGCCCAGCCCCAGCCGGAAGTGGCCGAACGCCAGAACGCCGACGCAGAAAGCCAGTTCGGATATACCCATGAAGATGGCCGCGATCGTCAACTTGCCGATGCGCCAGCCATTGGGCAATGGGGATGGCTGGACATTGTCGGTGGTCAACGACATGCCAAGGAGGTCGCCCACCATCATCACGATGATCATCAGCATCGGCGTCAGAATCGCATGGCCGGTCATGATGAGGCCGATGCCCAGCAGCAGCACTTGCACGATTTTCTTGGTCAGGGAATTTAACGTGTAGGTCAGAATGCGCTGGAACCGTAACCGCGAAAAAAGATTGAAATGCTCCAACCTTCTCACACCAATGAAAGAAAATAATATTTGCACCCCTGAATCAACCGAAAATTGAGCCTCGCAAGGACATGGGTAAAAGACCCCATGGCATCCTCCGCCAATTCCCGCTCTAATGGCAGGGTTATGAATGAGAATGAATTCTTCGAAGACTGGGAAGACGCCGGGTCATTGTTTGAATGCCAGACAAATCCGCCCCAGCGCATTCTCTTCGCGGATGACGACAAGGAAGTGCGCCGTTTCAACGTCGATGTGCTCATGGATTCCGGCTACGAGGTTCACGCCGTCGAAGACGGGGCGACCGCCTGGGATGCTCTGCAGCTAAACAGCTACGACCTGTTGATCACCGATAACAACATGCCCAAGGTCACGGGCATCGATTTGTGCCGGAAACTCCATGCCGCCCGCATGGCGGTGCCGGTCATTCTCACATCGGGATTGCTCCCGGTGGATGAGCTGCGGCAAAACCCCTGGCTGCCAGTCAAGGCGACTTTGCTTAAGCCCTACACACTCGCCAAGTTGCTGGGCAAGGTGGGGGGCATCCTGCATACGGCCAATGGCGTCCGGGCACAGCTCCCGCCGCCAACCTGCCCGGGCCAGCCATTGCCCAACCGACTGTTTCTCTAAAATTCATTCCGTTTTCCTGCGTCCGGTTGACTGCGCTTCATTCTGCTTCAGTTCGTCCTGATTCCATTCACAAATCGTCCGGTAGGGTTATACCCCGGAGGGTTACACCTAATGGCGGGGCCAGACAGCGAAGACTATTCTTGGACAGTGATAAGTGAAAACAATTTAAACAACCAAAACAAAATTAAAAATATGTCAACCAACTCCAAACTCAAAATCTTGCTCTGTCTCGCGCTGCCGCTCGCTGCTGGCGCCGCCTTCTGTTCCGAAACCAATCAAATGTCAAACGCCGCAGCCTATACGATTGTTCCGGCTCCGACGGCGACGGCCGTTTCCGACATCCGGGCGACGGACATCGCCATCAACGACAAAATATTCCACATGATCATGATGGACACGAGAATCGGCGACAGCCCTTCGGCCTCGGTCAACAAGGGAGTGGTGACTTTGTATGGCACCTCTTCCGACGAGATTGAACAGCAGAAGTTTGTCAACCAGGTGTGGCAACTGGCCGGCGTGGAGCAGGTCAGTGACGAAGCCGGCACCGATCTGGCCTCAACACAGACCGGAAAAGTCATCGCGGTGCGTTGATTCATTCAATAACAAGACAGCCGGAACATTTGCTTGTTCCGGCTTTTTCCTAGTCAGGACTGGCAATCCTCCGCCAACCGCCGGTACAATACAAGTCGCAGGGAACATAAAAACCTCTCCTTTGGCGCGCGGATTATGTGAGCAGCGCAAATATCAACTGCTGAAGCTGAAGATTTATCAATAAGCTGGAATATCTTGATTAAGATCAGAAAGTAATTTTATGACGCAGGTGGACGAATAAATTGGAGGCTCCGAATATATGCAAAGGATTGTCCAAGCAACTGTCACAATAAAAACGCCAAATATTAAACGCCGCCGGAAGAGTATGACGCTGTAAAAATGCATCGCCCGCCAATAAAGTGCAAGACGCGCTCTGCTAATTATCTGGATCACTTGAAGAACAAGGGAATCTGCATAGGGTTTTCCAAAACTATAGCAAATGATAAACCAGACAAAGCCCACAAACATCACTAACAACAGGCAACTGAAGGGAAGCTGCTTGTTCCAAAATTTTTGGCTGGTTTTCCAGCAGAAGTGAATTTCATAAGCAATAAAAAGGCCGCTGCTCAAGAACAGTGTAGTCAACATAATCAAATTCTTAAAAAATAATTTCATAAGTTTAATGCAGTCTAACTATGATTCGAGCGACTTCGCGCACAGAGCAATGCCCGTTTGTCTTTGCCACGGCTATTATTGGCATGGGGTTATCAATGCAGACGGGCGGTTTGCTGTCAAAGTTATTTCGCGCCCGAATAAAATTCTGTAGGAGCCGAGGTAACAAGGCTCATTATTGATATTCCGAATTCAACATTCCGCATTCCGAATTTGAAAAGAGCCTCGTCACGTCGGCTGCCACGCGGGAATTAAAAAAGCGGCCTCCTTTGCCGGAGGCCACTTTGAATGTAGAGACGTCGCGCTGCGATGTCCGGTCGGCGCAGCGCGCCGACCCTGAAATATTGCCACGATTATTTAAAATGTCAGTTTTGTGATTTATGGTTTCAGTTACTTTGTAATCTTAGACCAAATATTTACTATAAATAATATGACTATTGCTAATACAAATTGGTCTTGGCTCGATTTGGTGGACAGGATGTGGATGCATTAGACACAGGTTTTTCAAGTTCAGATTGGTTTCAAAGTCTACAGGGAATGATGGCCAAGGAAGTTATGGAGCCGCTCACGGTTGTAAAACACTTCGATCCATTCAAAGACGACGGCTCTGGCTTCAGCCCGCGTGGCGCACAGGCGGCGATGCACCAGTTCGCATTTGAGGCTGCTCCAGAAGTTTTCCATGACGGCGTTGTCGTAGCTGTTGCCGGATGGCTGGCGACCGGAAGGGTTACTCCAACGGTTGAAGATTCTTGTTGTGATCCACCAGCTTGAGGCGGACGGATTGCAGCCGTTTGACGACGACTTCGGAGACGCGCTTCATCAATTCGTAGCCGAGGTCGTGATTCTCTTCGCACAGCTTGCGCAGGCGCGTGCCGTAAAAACACAGGGCCTTGGTGTGGGTGGTGGCCCGCGCGTCGAACCGCCAGCTATACGGCGGGAACAACCACGAGCAGCCGAGCATGTCGCCCGGCCCGAGTGTCTGGATGGACACGGGTTCGCTGTCCTGCGCGGACGATTCCACCTCCACCCGGCCTTCGAGGATGAGATAGAAGCGGTTGGCGGCGCCACCTTCGTGCAGTATGTGGTCGCCGGCGTGGAATTCGGCGGGAAGCGAATCTTCCACGAGCAGTTCAAGGTGCCGCGTACTCATTCCCTTCAAGAATGGTTGCGATTCCAGGTTGGATATGCTGACTGACATGATAAATCAACTGGCCTTGACTGCGGTGACAAGCGCGTTCAGCGAGGCTTTGGCATCGCCGAAAAGCATCCGGGTGTTGTCCTTGTAGAAAAGGTGGTTTTCGATGCCGGCGAAACCGGCGGCCATCGAACGTTTCATGACTATGACGGTCTTGCAATGGTCGGCGTCAATGATGGGCATGCCGTAAATGGGGCTGGACTTGTCCTCGCGCGCGGCCGGGTTCACGACGTCGTTCGCGCCGATGACGAGGCAGACGTCAACGCGGTCCATGGATGGGTTGATGGCTTCCATTTCGATTAGCTGGTCATAAGGCACATTCGCCTCGGCGAGCAGAACGTTCATGTGGCCGGGCATGCGGCCTGCGACGGGATGGATGGCGAACTGCACCTCGACGCCTCGCTTGCCGAGTTCGTCGGAAAGTTCACGGACGGAATGTTGCGCCTGCGCCACGGCCATGCCGTAGCCGGGGACGACCACGACGCGCTGCGCGTAGGCCAGCAGCAGGGCCACTTCGTCGGCTTGAATGGGTTTGACTGTTCCAGCGACGCCGCCTGCCGCAGCAGCCGCGCTGCCGCTGGAACCAAATGCGCCGAAGAGCACATTTGTGACCGGGCGGTTCATGGCCTTGCACATGAGAAGCGTGAGCAATGTGCCGGAGGAACCAACGAGCGTTCCGGCGACGACCATTGCGAGATTGTTGATGGCGAATCCGTCCGCGGCGACCGCGAGGCCGGTGAAGGAATTCAGCAGCGATATGACGACCGGCATGTCCGCGCCGCCGATGGGCATGACCATTGCCACGCCGAAGAACAGCGCGAGCGAGAACATGATAATGAAGGCGGCTGTGGCGTTGGTGCTGGAGGCGTTGACCGTCAGGAAAACGCACAGGCCGAGGATCACGAGGAGGATGAGGCCGTTCAAAATGTTCTGGCCGGTGAACGTCATGGGTTTTTCAAATTTTCCCTCCAGTTTCAAATAGGCAATCGCGCTGCCGGAAAAAGAGAGCGAGCCGATGAGCGTGGCGAACAGCATGGAACCGGCGATGAACGCCGTGATGCCGACGTCGCTGTGCGAGCCGCGAATGAATTCCAGACTGGCGACCAGCGCCGCCGCGCCGCCGCCAAGGCCGTTGAACATGGCGACCATCTGGGGCATCGCGGTCATCTTCACCGAGTATGCGCCGGTCGCGCCGATGACGAGTCCGATGATGGTGGCGATGACGATGAGCGTGTAGTTGATGCTCCAACCGTGCGACCAGACGGAGCTGCCGTCGGTCTTGAGAAGGAAGATGAAGGCGATGAGCATTCCCGCCGCCGCCACGAGGTTGCCCTTGCGCGCGGTTTTCGGCGAACTCAAAAACTTGATGCCGTTGATGAACAGGACGGCGACGCCGATGATGATTAATGGAAAGGTGGGATTCATGTTATTTCTTTTTCTTGAACATTTGCAGCATCCGGTCGGTGACCATGAAGCCGCCGAACACATTGGCCGAACCGAAAACAACCGCGACAAACCCCAGCACCTGCGCGAGCAGCGTGGCCGCATCCGCCAGCACCAGGATGCCGCCGAACAGGATGATGCCGTGAATGGCGTTGGTGCCGGACATCAACGGTGTGTGCAGCATGGATGGGACTTTGGAGATGACTTCAAACCCCACGTAGACCGCGAGGATGAAGATGAAGAGGATGTTTGTATCCATAGATTTGTTGGGTTGTGGTTTAGCTGGGTTTGGGGATGAGTTTTTCGTTCACGATCTTGCCGCCATGCGTGACAAGGCAGCCCTTGATGATTTCGTCGTCGAGCTTGAGGACGAATGTCTTTTCCTTCTTGTCCCAGAATTCCTCGACGAGCGCGACGAGGTTCGCGGCATAGACCTGGCTGGCATGGAGCGGCACGCGGCCGGGCAGGTTGGCGATGCCGATGATTTTCACGCCGTTGCGGTCAATCACTTCGTTGTATTTCACGCCTTCGACGTTGCCACCGGTCTCAACGGCGAGATCCACAACGACGCTGCCGGGTTTCATGGCATTGAGCATTTCGGCGGTGACGAGGATGGGCGCCTTGCGACCGAACACCTGCGCGGCGGAAATCACCACGTCGGAATCGCCGCAGGTTTTCTTCATCGCGTCGCGCTGCTTCTGGATCTGTTCTTCCGTCAACGCCTTCGCGTAGCCGTCCTTGGTCTGGCCGGTCTCGCCAATATCTATCTTGAGGAATTGTGCGCCGAGTGATTTCACCTGTTCCTCGACGACGGGCCGGGTGTCGTAGGCGGTGACTTTCGCGCCGAGACGTTTTGCGGTGGCGATGGCTTGCAAACCCGCCACGCCGACGCCGATGATAAACACCTTGGACGGCAGGATCGTCCCCGCCGCCGTGGTCATCATGGGAAAAATTTTGTTGGAATAACGCGCGGCAAGAATCACGGCTTCATAGCCGCCCAGGTTCGCCTGCGAGGAAAGCACGTCCATCTTCTGCGCGCGGGTCGTGCGCGGGATGAATTCCATGCTGATGGCGCTGACGCCGCGCTCGGCAAATTTGTTGACCAGTTCCTTTTCGTTGAACGGGTCGAGCAGGCTGGCGTGGATGGCGCCGGACTTGAGCCAGGCTATTTCCTCAACCGGCGGTTTGCGCAGGCGCAGCACGATGTCGCCGGAGCTGATGAGCGCCTTGCGGTCGGTCGAGACGGTCGCGCCGGCTTTGATGTAGGCGTCGTCGGGGAAACCTGCGGCGGTGCCGAGGCCGGCCTGGACTTCCACCTGCGCGCCGAGCTTGACGAGCTTGGCCACGGAGTCCGGTGTCAGTGGCGCGCGGGTCTCGCCGGAAGAGGTTTCACATGGAGCGGTGATTTTCATGATTTGTAAACTGAATGGACACTATCATCCAATGTGATTGTGTGAATCCCATTTATTGGCTTTTGTAGCACAAAAATTGTCCACCCCATTTTCGTCGCTTTTCTTTTTCAGCGGG
>Ga0302281_10002202_pt1 | contig 13950 bp, 7 predicted proteins | sample III_Fen_E1_2_FD_198762 | JGI IMG/M metagenome (GOLD analysis project Ga0302281, IMG submission 198762) | Peat permafrost microbial communities from Stordalen Mire near Abisko, Sweden - III_Fen_E1_2 | ecosystem: Environmental > Terrestrial > Soil > Wetlands > Permafrost | place: Sweden: Abisko...
ATTTGGTCGCGAGTGAATCGGGACATACTGCCGGAACGGACATGGGGCGCAGTGAACTCCCAAGTGCCAAGCAAAGTCTTTGGCGGAGAGGGACCACAGCTTGCCTGGGGAGAGGAATCCGCAAAGCACAGCGGAAGAGTTTGCGCCGTCGCCGCAGGGCGAGAACGTTCTTGACGCCTCCATGATGGCCGAGTTGATTGTGACCAAAAGGAGATCGGGCCTCAGCCCAAAAAGTCCGCCGGAACCTCGCGGGCTAGGCCGAAAAGCCCCCGGCACGGGTGGTCAACGATTGCCGTTGGCGGGAAGACTTCGGGCCGAGCATTTGATTGTTTGGTTCTGTGGTTCGGAGGCGCTTTTGGCGGCGGGGTTCACCGCCTCAGTTCGGACGCCGTCTGAAGGGAAGATCGGGGCGGACACGGCGGCGTGGAGACACGTTATGCAAGGCCATTCGCAAGATCGGCGGCACGGGTAAGCGCCAGCGGAGCGGTCACGCTGGCCGTCCATATGGATTGCGGAGCATCCGTGCAACCTGGGGGCGTTGGATGAGTTTACATCGACGCGCCCGCGCAGGGCGCTCCTAAACTGACTCAAAGCCGCTGTTGCCTTGGAACTTCAGAGTACGACCATTTTCGGTCACAGTTCGGACCACATGGTCAGGTGCCCCCGACGGCACTTCCGCTTCAATTTCAAGCGTGACGGTGACGTTTGCTCCGACAAGTCCTACGAGGTGACTAATAATCTCATCGGCAATCCTTCCCGCATCGCGTCCTACCCGTGCTGAGTCCAGACGCACTGTGCCGTGGTAACGCTTTGGCTTCTGCGGCTCGACCTTGCCATTTTGAGATCCTTCGGAAGTAGCTGCTTCGTCAGGGTTCGCAGTAGGCTTATCCTCTTCGGCGGGAAGCGTTGCTGGCTTTGTCTCTTTATCAATCTGCTCGCGGGCAACGTCAGGCTTGACTAGAAAACCTGCATCATCAGCCGTAACCGGAATGATTGCCCCATGCCTGAGTCCTCGATACCTTTGCGCCTGTTCATCGTAAGATTCTGCATAGGCAAACGAATCCTTCTCCCATGTCAGCAGGCTCAAACCTGATCGAATCGCATTGAGTAGAACCGCACTTTGCTGGAGCCTGGGAAGATAAAGATACTTGCCGAAGTCTTCCACGAGTTGACGGACTGGTACATGATTTCCGCGCCACAACGGTACGCGGTCCAATTCCATGCGCAGCCTGGTCGCTGCCAGATTCGCCACCAATAACTCGTCATTCTTGAGCTTTTTGCTGGCCCTGTCAGCGAGCGATTCCGTCCCGTTCAATTTCAGTGTTTGCCACGTAATCTGAGCCTGGGGATTCTCCTGCGTCGCTACGATGAGCCACTGATAGGTTTCAGGTATCCGAGCATTGACGACACCATCGGCGGCTTGTTTTTGCGTTTCAGCCTGCTTCACCTGATGTGGCGTTAGATCGAGTTCCACTCTGTCCTTGAGAATCGAATCCCATGCCAAGTATTTGCGAATGGCTTCATCGAACTCTGGCAGGCGAGTATTATCAGCAGCCAGAAATACCAGCGAATTGCGATACAGACGCGGGGCGCTGCCGCGCGTCTCAAAGATTGACTTCGCCGCGACTTCCGCTGGATTGTTCACCTCTTTGCTGTAGGGGTTGTCGATACCGAGAACAACCAAGCTCGCTTCCACGTTGTCGGGAACATCGCTGCTTGTGGCTGGCAAGCGGTGGATGCGGTAGAAGTCTCCCACCTTCGCGAGATTGCCGCGCAAGCGCGAATCAAGCTCCGAGACCACCTTGTCTTGATCCCGTTTCAACTGCTCAGCGCGATCTTCCGCCAGTTTCGTAACTGTCGGCTGAGTCGAGTACCAATAGCGCGGTCCCTCCTGATAGAGATAGGTCGCGCGGGAAGCAAGCCTCCTGAGAGCATCGCCGAAAACAGCAGGAGTCTCACCGGGCAATGCGCTCCCAAGCTTGATTCTCCGATCTTCGATACCCTTGTTCGCAGCCTTCTCAATCGGAGCCGATCCTAGATAAATTGTGCGGGCGACGCGGCGCGTTGCAGAATACTTCCCAAGGTTCGCCACTTCGCCATCAATGCGCATTGGGAGAGAATTCCCGCCATCGACATCCTTCTCAATGACAGGTACCCATTGGTCGGACAGATACCTTGTCAACTCAAACTGCACACGCCGGTCGCTGATGGGAATGCTCGCGGGCAGAATGATCGGGCTGCGATCTCCCTGTTCCCACAGCGAATGAATCACAGCGGCCATCAACCGCAACACGCCGCGAGTACGCTGAAATTTGACGAGCGTTGACCAATCGGAATAAAGCCGATCAAAAATCTCTGGGTGAATGGGATAGGCAGCCTTCAGCCTATTTTCGTAATCTGCTTCGCTGCATTCAGGTGGAAACTCCTGACGATCTTTCCGGTACATCTCGACGAATGCACGTGCTACGGTATCGCGGGCGACGTAGCTCTCGGCGGATAGTGGCTCAAAGAGCCGCCGCCTGACAATCTCAAAGCCTTCCTCCGCGCTGGCTGGCCGCCAAGATGCTTCCACGCGCCCAACTGCATTCCGCAAGCGGTCGAGTGCCTGCCGTCCGCGCGTACCGCCAACTTCCACGTCATCGGCAACTGCATGGGGAGACCCGGTGGTATCCGAAGCTGGCAAGCTGATTACGAGCAGGCATTGTCTGGCCGATTTGGCTGATTCCGTGAGAGCCTGAGCAAATGAAAAGTGCGTCTCGAAGTCGCCGCCTGGCAGGTCTCTGTTGTCGTGCAGTTGCCGTGCATAGGCAACCCATTCGTCGATCAGTATCAACGATGGTCCGTATTCGTTCATCAATTCGCGGAGAACATCACCGGGACTCGTGGCAAGTTCATCGTCGGCGGCGATGCGCGAATACGCCTTCTTCGCTTCCTTGATTCCACCGCGCCCAAAGCCCAACTGCCATGCAAGCTCGCCCCACAGGGTTCGTACTACGGTTCCATCGGATTTGGTCACCGGGTTTCCCGGCGAAATCTTGTTGCCTACCAGGACGACTCGATTCACCTTGAGAGGCTTGGAGACGCCCGCTTCTGTCAGAACCTCGTCGATGCCGAGGAGTCCTTGGGCAGGCGTATCCGAGAACAGATGAAAGAGCGCCAGCATTGAGTGAGTCTTGCCGCCGCCAAAGTTGGTTTGCAATTGCACGACAGGATCGCCGCCCTGACCTGCCAACCGCTGGACTGCTCCAACCAGCAATTCTTTCAGGCTCACCGTGAGAAAGGTTCTGCGAAAGAATTCCTCTGGCTTGCGGTACTCGTCTGAACCCTCGCCCAAATAGACCTGCCAAAGGTCCGCCGCAAACTCCGCCTGGTTGTAGTTGCCGCTCTGCACATCCTTGTGTGGATTGACGACCTCGCGCCACGGCTTCAGGCTCGCGTCGCCCTGGCTCTCGATGGCAGTCCCGGCAGTTCTGCGCTTTTCCGAGCGCACCTGTTCATCAAAGCGAACGCGCAATAGATCTGTCTTGAGCTTCTCAAGTTCTTCAACCTGGGGAGGGGCAACTACGGCCGAAAGCAAGCGCGCTGCCGAGTCTAAGGCGCGGTAGGCGTCATCGCTGGAAAAAGGCTTCTGGTGCGCCCACTTGTTGCGAATCTCGCGCAGCTCGCTGATGAGCGAGCGTTCGGCGCGGCCCAATGTCTTGCGAAAGACGCCGTCCCACTGGTTCCACATCACAGCCAGCAAGGCTGCCGCGTCCCACTCAGGCTCGCCGCTGCCAGAGAAGAGATGCGCCTGTGTCTCTGCCACGGCTGCCCGCGCTTGCTGTAACCAAAGCTGATCGTGCTGGGCCTTCATCTCCCGCTCAACGTAAGGTTGCAAGCCGGTCTTCAACAACTCCAAAGCCTTGCCAACCCGGTCGTAATTGCTGATCGCCATTGTCACTTCCTATTTGCTTCGTGCTAGCTGAACATTGTTGTTTGTTGCGGTTTCGCAGGTCTCGTTTCTTGTTCGCGCGCCAACCGCTGAATCTCAGGCCAGCTCTGGACCAGAGCGTTGTACGGTAGTGCTTCCTGGGTGCGTTTTCTTCTCTCGCAGATGCTATAGAGCAAATATGCCAACTCGCGCGCGGCATTTCCTTCATTCCCAAGCTTTGCGAACATCATTGCACACGCAAGTTCTCCGCCCTCCTGAAGTGCTTGTGCCAAATGATGGACAATTCCCCACCCGGTGAGCTGAGACTTGGTTTCAGGATTCCAATCAACATCCAACTCGTCTGGACGAAGCAACCTAACTTTGCCTGCTTTCGAGAGTATTAATCCCGCTACTTGAAGCCCGTGAACTGAAGTAACCTTCGCCTTGCTGAGCAGTTCTGCATCACCAAACTCACCCTCGGCAAATCCATTCTGGTCAAACCATGTAACAGCCCAGCGGGTATGAGGGTCAAATTCATCTTGTTGCTCAGAGAGGACTTCAGAAAGGGTTTGATTGACTATTCCGAGAGCGGAACGTACTGTCATCGCATTGCCGTCACTCTCCAGAATCTGGCTATAACGCGAGTAGATAGCCATTCCAGGACCAATTGACGCTTGTGCGAAGTCCACTGGAGCAATATTTCCTTGCTGGAGTCGCCTAAGTGCGGCAGGAAGTTCCCGTCTTAACTCAACAATGAAGGAGCGGCGATCTGTTTGCATTGCAGTCAGTTGCCGTGGCCTGCAAGCCAGCACGATATACGAAGCTAATGCGTTGGTTCCCATGGACACCATCCGCCATTTCTGTGAAGCGCGAACGGGCCACGTGGCAGTTATTTGAAATCCACTCGATATTAGTGCCTCGAGGAGAGTTTCCCATCCGGTTGTCAAGTCCACACCTGTTACGCCCTCGCCGGATTCATCTTTTTGATCCTCATCTTCCTGCTTGAAGGCGTAATAGACCGTCAGCGGAAATCTCTCATCCATTCGCTGGCGCAATGCAGTAAATGTCGCCCTAAATCCGTCCTCAAAATGTTGCTTCGCACGGAGGACATCTCCGTCAAATCGATTGGAGGCTGCTATTAGCTCTGGGGTCTTAGGAGCGAGTACGGTATTGAACAAATCTGGGTAGTAGGCTCCTATTGACCTTCTCAGCCACACATAAAAGAAATCTGACAGAACCGCATAGCTAATATTGTTGTAGTAGGGGGGATCGGTACTCACAAGAATATCTTTGGTTTCGCTCTGTTCCGCAGATGCGTCAAGTTGCAGCGCAACTCCGTGCTGGAATTTTCCGGTGGAAAGCACTTCAATGCAATCAGCCACGTAGGCGCTGCAAGTATCCCATGATCCTACTGACGCGCCCAATAAATTTGCTTCTGCATAGTCAAACACCATTGGAAGAGCTTGCTTCCCGAAGAGATTCATGACCTTTTCATTCGACGGGCTCCACCTGCATAAAACATTGTTGAAGTCAGTACAACGATCAAGAGACAGTGCAAGAAAAGTGCAAACATCTTTCGCGTATTGATCTGCGCGCTCATTCGATAGGCCACAGTTAAGACCAGCAGATTTGATCTCATTATGACTTTCTCTAATTAGGTCACTTAAGGTCAACAGCGATAGAAGCTGCCTGTCAGTAAAGAGATGGCCCCACGTCGCGAGGCCATAAGCAGTGCATACCCCGCCCGTGATTTCCGCACGGGTCGGAAGGGAGCCAGATAAGAGCGTAGCTCTTGCGTCATGAAGAATCTCGCTTGCCGACGATGAAACGTCGGCAGCTTCTCCGGCATTTTCTGCCGGCAGATATAGCCTTCCCGATTTCCCATCGGCAACTACTGCTAATAATTGCGAACGAAGTCTCCCAGCCTTTCCTTCGGCCTGAATGTAGCTGCGCTGAATTGGAGTCTTGGTTAGAACACAAATGAAGTCTTGAGCCTTTCCTGCTTTTGTCCCAAGACGTGCGTGCGCCAGATTGTCTTTGGTTGCAGGCCCGTGACGCAATTCAACACGCCATCCATTCTCGGTAGCCTCGTCCAACACTGGTTCCAACCAAGTGGCTTTTCCATTCTTTGACGAGAGGACAAATGATCCAGCGATTGGCACATACCTTCCTTTCGCTGCCGGGTTGGGACTAGCAACTGTTCTGACCCAAATCCATGCGATTACATTGCCACCAGAACCAGCATCGCAGTTTGAACCTTCAACCTGCGGATAAAGGTTGCCAATTGTCTGTCTTGCATGTTCCTGAATTAGACGAGCGTAATATCTTACATCGGAGGCAAGGCCAATAGTTCCACGCCAGCCTTCGCCACCGCCGATCCGTTGCCTGTCATCCTGATTAACAGGTGGTGAATCGATCCAACGCGGTGCAATCTCCAAGTTGCATTTATTCAGAAGTACAGCGACGGGATTGAGATCGCTAGCATGAGCATCAAATCCCATTCTGTTTGCTTCAAGAGGAATTGAACCACCTCCAGAGAACGGATCGACTACAGAAGGGAGGTTGTCATTGCAGTGCTTCAACATTTCTTCCCGAGCTTCTGCGTAAACATCGGCACGCGTATGAAGCTTCTTGCCCATCATTTGCCGAAGAATATCGAACAGCCGCTCGCGTTCAATGGTCTGAGCGTCTTCCGACGGCCAAGATTCGGGATGTTCGGATGGGTCGTCAACCACGGAAGCAAAGAGAATTGCTCGCGCCGTCGGAAGCGGCAATCGCGCCCACCACTGGTGAATACCTTTGGGATGCGGCCCTATGCCGGGCATCTTGTCATATGCCGAGGCGTCATTGATCTCAGGCAATGGCAGGGCTACTTCAATCAATTTCTTGCGAGTTTTCACACTGATACTCATGCTTTCCGTCTCGTTGGGGCTGGGAAACAGTCCGGCCAAGAGTCTCAGGAAGGCTCAGTAGCATTGGCCAGAAGTTCCGCAAAATCATAGTTTACGCTGGTAACGCCGAAGTCTGGCTCGCGCTTGAAGGGTTCGCGTACATAGTGAACCTTATGAGCATCCCCAGGCAGGAACTCCACGATGGCCAGAATGAAATCCTCGGGCTTATTCAGCGAATAGAGGATCTCGTTCTTGGTCACGGTGATGGTAGCGGCACCTGAAATGCGGCCTTTGACTTCAATGAACCGCAGCTTGCCGGTTCCCGGTACGCTGCTCTCGATGTCGTATCCCAGCTTGTCGAACTCGCGGTCGGTGGGCACGAATCCAAGACCCCGCTCGATTTCCATGATGATGGCGCGCGCACTGGCCGCCGCGGCCTGTGTGTCAACCAGATGCCCGGTCGCCGGAAGGGCCGCGCCGCCCATTTGGGCCAGTAGTCCGGCGGGCACGACAACGAGTCCACCGAGAACCACGGGGGGCAGGGCCGAAACTTGCGCCTCAAGGTTGAGCTGGTCCATGCGCAATTGCAACCGCGCCTGTAGATCGTCGGCCCGTCGGCGAGCCTCCTGCGAGTTGACGCGGGCGTTCACCTTGCCCGCCTGCTCCTGAAACTTCAGGTCTTCGGCGCGATGATCCCAGTAGTTGATCTCCTTGCTGAGCCGGTCCTTAACGGCGGCGCGGGTCTTGTCGATCCATTCCGAACGCCGGGAGCGAACCTCCTTCAAATGCTCAGGGACGACCTCCGCAATGGCGTGGGCAAGAGCCTTTTGCTCCAGATCGCGGGTGATCCATGCGCACTCCGGGCGGGCCAGCAACGCATCCACGTTCGGCTCATCGGGGCGAAGCGGCCGGTAATCGAGGTACGGCGCGTAATGAAGATGGTGCGCTACGCCCTGTGCGTCCAGTTCGACATAGAGCATTTGCTCCGAGATGGTACGCCGGTCGCCATTCTTGAGGCGACTCGCGTCCTGGATGGAGTGCTCCATATAGAAGAGGATTCGTGGACTGGTCCCGGAATCCCGCTCGTCTACGAGTACGGTTCCCCGGCGAAGCAAATCGCGATGCCGGTCGAGCGTGAGATCGAGCGTAGCATCAAGAAGCGGATGGCCTGGGCAGACAAAAGCTGCGAGGGGCTGTCCCTGCGGCGCTATGAGGTCTTTCTCGAAGGCGATGCGCTCATAGCGGGGTTGGACAGCTTCGCCGGTTCCAATCAGGCGGTCGCGGTTGCGGATAGTGGCCGGAACGCGAGTGACCTCGTATCGGCGGGCCTCGCGCTGACGCGCGACGCCGCCCAAGTTCTGGAAGGCTTCCAAGAAGAATGATTCGATGTAGTGCGGCTGAAGTCTCTTGGCATCGGCACGCTCCATGTCCTCACGCACACGAGCAACACGGCTGGCATCCATCGAATCATGGGCCAGAGCACGTTCCTCAAGAAGGTCTTGAAGGTGGTGCTGGTCAACAGCATTCGAGATTACCTGCGATAGGCGAGCCTTTACATCCGGCCTCTCGCCATATCGAATTGCCTCTACAAGAAGCTCGCGCAGGGAGCGCCCTTCAAACTGGAGCTTGCCGAGCACGTCGAAAACCTGCCCGCCAAGGGCCTTGCGCGCCTGTTCAAGTTTGTCAAGTAACGTGTGGTAAACGTCACCTTCGCGGGTTTCGCTGGCTACGAGATTCCATAGATGGCAGACCTCGGTTTGGCCGATGCGGTGAATTCGGCCAAACCGCTGCTCGATGCGGTTGGGGTTCCACGGCAGGTCGTAGTTGACCATTAAGTGAGCGCGTTGGAGGTTGATGCCTTCCCCGGCTGCATCGGTCGCTATGAGAACCTGCGTCTCAGGATCGAACTTGAACGATTCCTGGGCGTTGAGACGATCTTCCCGCCCCATTCCGCCATGAATGACAACCACTGCGTTTGTGCGTCCGAGTAGTCGGCTAACTTTGTCCTGCAAGTATGTGAGTGTGTCGCGGTGCTCGGTGAAGACAACAAGCTTCTGACTGGGAGAAGACTTAACGCGGAGTGCTTCGTTTTCATCCTCAATGGTGGATTTATCGGATGTAGGCTCACTCGCCGTTGATGAAGAGAATATCTGCTGCAAAAGATCGGCAAGCTCGCGCCACTTACGGTCCTCACCGCTGCGCCGCACTTCCGCAGCCCATGTTTCGAGGCGGCCAAGAGTGGCGATTTCTGCCTTGAGTTCTTCAATAGTGCGCGAAGCCGTAGCCTGGTCAAGAAATTCCTCTTCAGCAATCTCTACTTCTCCATCAGGCGCGTCTTCCAAATCATCGACATCATCAGCGTCAAGCACTGGGCCAGCAAGTCCAAGTGAAGTCTCCATGCTGCCGCGCTGCAAGATTTCAAATTCGCGTAGACGACGCTGAAGGCGATCACTCCGTCTTCTCAGAGATTGATAGATGGCTTCCGGGGACGACGCAAGGCGGCGTTGCAGAATCGTGAGCGCAAATCCAACAGTCCCGGCCTGCTTTTCATTTGCAAGCGCTTCTGCGCGGTCAAACTCGTTTCTGACGTAGTCCGTGACTTCCCGATAGAGACGCGCCTCAGCGTCCGACAGTTTGTAGGGAATGGTTTCTGCCACACGCTCTGGAAAGAGCGGCTTCCCGTCGAACTTGAGCAGGCTTTCTTTCACCATGCGTCTCATCAAGTCCGACACATCGACCTGATGTACACCGTCACGGAAGCGCCCCTCAAATCGGTCTCCATCGAGCAAAGCAAGAAATAGCTGGAAGTCCTCTTCCTTTCCGTTATGGGGCGTAGCCGTCATCAAGAGAAAGTGGCGCGTGAGCCCAGAAAGAAGTTGGCCTAGCCGATACCGCTTCGTGAATTTGGCTTCTCCGCCAAAGAACGTGGCGGACATTTTGTGGGCCTCATCGCACACGACCAAATCCCACTGGCACTCAGGAGCCTGCAACTTCGCCTGCACATCCTCATTTCGGGAGAGCTTGTCGAGCCGTGCGATGACGAGATTGTTTTCAGCAAACCAATTTCCAGTGCGCGCAGCTTCGAGCTTGTCATTGGTCATGATCTCGAACGGAAGCTGGAAGCGTCTGCTGAGTTCATCTTGCCATTGCTCGGCGAGACTGCCAGGGCAGACGATGAGGCACCTTTGAAGGTCGCCGCGCACGATGAGTTCTTTGATGAGCAATCCTGCCATGATCGTTTTTCCTGCGCCCGGATCGTCGGCCAGTAGAAAACGAAGTGGCTGCCGTGGCAGCATCGCTTCATATACTGCGGTGATCTGATGCGGAAGAGGATCGACGAGAGATGTGTGAACAGCTAGAACCGGATCAAAAAGATGAGCCAAACGGATTCGATGGGCTTCGGATACAAGACGAAACAGCTCACCTTCTCCGTCGAAGCTCCACGGTCTGCCAAACTCAACCAACTCAATCCGTGGCTCATCGTAACGATAGAGCAATTCGTTTGCGACCTTGCCTGACGGCCCTTTGTAGGTCAATTCAAGGGCTTCCGAACCGAACCACTGCGTGTTAACGACAGTGACGATTTGGTCGGGAAGAATCCCTCGGATAGCGGCATTCGGCGTTAAATCTTCAAGACGTGTCATTGGATAGGAACCGGGAACTGATTCAGCGTTGGTTGTTCAAGTTGATTGGCATTCGTGTACTCGATGTGTTTGAAAGTCCAAACGAAGAATCGACCCCATCGAATTACGTTTCAAACTGGCAATGTGGACTCTGACGACTTCGCGTCTACAGCGAAGTCGTAATGGCCTTTGCCAATTTTCTGCTGAGCCTTGGCAAAGAATCGATCTGGGACCGCAGGGCTTGCGAGACGCAAGTCGTCCATCATCTTCATGTTTGCCTTGAAGTCTCGTTTGAATTCTTCCGAATTCCCCAGCGCACATACGCGCCAAGACTGGCGGAATCGATCTTGAAGAATTTTATACTGGTTTGCCTGTCTTGCGATGGCGGCGAGATCTTTGTCCAGGTCGAGTGCCCTAAGTATCGCAGGAAGAATGCCCGCCAGCAATGCTGCTGAGCCGGCAATCCATTCGTAGTGCTTCACCATTGCAGATGCGGCTATTGCAGACAAAATGATTGGAGTTGTGATGAGGATTTTCCGCCACAGGCGAAGATACTTTATCCATTCAAATAATGCAGTTGACGTGTATAGGCATGACTCGTCCTGTCGCTTACACTCATCGACCAAGGCTTGAACGGCTAACTCCATGACGGCCTCTTTGGAATGTCCTGTCCGAATATCTCTTGCCATTCCTCTCCTGCGGCCTCTACGTAATTAGATTGTTCATAATCGCAGGCATTCAACGCATGACGCCACGCGGTTAAAACACGGCTCTGCCATTCATTTCCCAGAAAGTTCATCTCAAGTGTTCCTGGAATGGCAATCCAAGTGTTTGCTTTGCCATGAAGATAGAAGAAAAAATCGCGAATGATCCAATCAAACCAGAAGTAGTCGTACTGTCTCCACGGAGACTGCGCAAGAAACTCCGCCGCGACCAATTCAAGCTGAAACGATTTGATCGGAGCCGTACAAGATGCCTGCCAAGACTTGAGCATCCGGATCAACGGACGGAGGTTTCTATTGGTCGCAGCATGAACTTGTTCGATGTACTGAGACTCCGCATTTGGGTCTGCCAATTTGTAGCATCCCTGGTTTGCTGTGTCGCAAATCCAATAGCGGCCATCCGTCAGTAGAACGGCAGGCACCACTTCGACACTGTAGCTGCCGAAGCCAACGACAACGACTTGGCCATCTCCCCGCATTTCGGTACTTGGATAAGGAACGGCAAGAACGTTCTTGACCTCTTGTAATAAGGCCGACTGCCGATTGCCTGTTCTTTGTTCAAAGCGCAGATAGTCTTCATAGGGGAGAATGAAGTAGACATCCACATCACGAGGCGGGCGCGTCGCGGTGCCTTTCCCCCAGGACCCAATCAACAGGCTATGCTCATCGCCGGAAGGCTGACCATAGTAATGCTGATTCAGGCAATTGATAACGCCCCTCCGCTTCGTATTTCCGTCGAACGTCTGCGCCAGCGTCAACGAAAGATTGCGGTGAAATTGCTCGAAACGCTGGCGCACAGCAATCCATTTGTGGCCAGCGGGGAAATATGCCGGAATGGTTTGGATTTCCGAGTTTCTCAGAGAATACAGATTTTGAAGTGCTCCCAAGGCGACCTCCTGAAATGCAGTTGACCCCGCATCAGAAACAGTTTACAATACATTCAAATGGATCGCAACTGTAAACCAGCGAGGAATCGGTCATGATTTCGGATCGCATCAAGCTCGCACGGCGTAAGGCTGGCCTTTCCCTACGGGATTTGGCTGCTGCAATGAACGACAGGGTCACCGCCCAGGCCATTGGGAAGTACGAACGAAACGAGGATATTCCGAGTTCCGGCGTTCTGATTGCTCTGGCCAAAGCCCTCAAAGTCTCGGTCGGCTACCTGATGGATACTCAGGGGATTGTTCTAACCGGCGTGGAATTCCGTACCAAAGCCAGTACCACTGCCTCCGACCGGGCCAACGTCGAAACTGAGGTGCTGGAATGGATCGAGCGGTATTTACAGATTGAGCACGTGCTGGAATTGGAAAGTTCCGTCTGGCAGTGCCCCATCCTGCCGCCTCGCCAACTGCGCGAGGTGGCCGATGCTGAGCTATTGGCTGCCGAAGTCCGGGAATTGTGGAGCCTGGGAATTGACCCTATTCCAAACATGACTGAGTTGTTGGAGGAAAAAGGCCTCAAGGTGCTCATCGTCTCCCTGCCGGAGAGGGTATCCGGGTTCACTTGTATGGTTGGTCGCGGCAAGGACAATCCCGGCCTGCCGGTAATTGTCGTCAACAAGGAATTTTCCTTGGAACGCCGACGCCTGACCCTGGCCCACGAATTGGCTCACCGCCTGATTGACACCAACAGCCTTAGCGACAAGGATGAAGAGAAGGCCGCCACTCTGTTTGCCGGGGCCTTCCTGATGCCCAAGGAGCACCTGCTCCGTGAGGTGGGGAAGCAGCGGAACGCACTTGGCTACCAGGAATTGATTTACCTGAAGCGGCTGTACCGCGTGAGCGGCGCGGCGCTGCTGATGCGGCTGCGTCAGCTTGGCGTCATCAGCGAACCAATCCTGACCTATGCCTTCCAAACCATCGCGCGCGGATGGCGGACTCAGGAACCGGAAGAGTTGGAACCGTCGAGCGAACGTGGAACTCGTGAGCGCGCTCTTCGTTTCCAGCGGCTTTGCTATCGGGCCTTGGCTGAGGATTTTGTCTCGCTCAGCAAGGCCGCTGAACTGCTGCGAATTCCCCTGCCCTTGGTGGAAGCCGGTTTGAAAGGACCGCTGGTGACTGATGCGGATTATCGTCAGTGACAGCAGTTGTCTCATCGACCTCAAGAAGGCCTCGCTGCTCGGGGTCTTTCTGAGTCTGCCGTATGAGATTCTCATCCCGAACACACTCTTTGAGGACGAACTGCTCAGCTTCACGGCTGGCGAAAAGCGGATGCTGCTCCAAGGCGGGTTGCAGGTTGTGGACCTGCCTGGTCATCAGGTGCTCCGTGCGCGAGAGGTCATCACGAGCCGTCCCCGGCTGTCTGTCCATGATGGCTTTGCTTACGCACTCGCCGAAATGCACATTGGCAGCATTCTCCTGACCGGCGACGGCCAACTCAGGGCACTTGCGACGACAAACAAGATAGAAGTCCACGGCGTGCTGTGGGTCTTGGATGAAATTCACCGGGGACGATTGACGACCGCGAAGGCTCTCCATGCTGCTTTGGGTCTCCTTGCCGATGATCCGACAGTGCGGTTGCCCAAACGGGAGCTGTCAGCAGCTCTCGACCGCTTCGAGGCTTTGCTATAGCCCAGTCGAAGCTAAAGGCTGATGCCCTGGTCGTTATTGTTGTTGCCACTGCCGGACTGCACTTGGGCGTTATCGCCCATTAAGTGAGACGAGGATTGGCCCGCTTGCTCAAGCGCGTTTTCTCGCGTGATAGGCTGCGCTTGCCGGTCGTAAAACTGGCCTTGTGGATCGATATGTAGCCAGCTTCCCGCGTGGGTGTGCTGGTAGCTTTGAACCTCGCCGGTTTCTCGCTTC
>Ga0302281_10002205_pt1 | contig 13943 bp, 13 predicted proteins | sample III_Fen_E1_2_FD_198762 | JGI IMG/M metagenome (GOLD analysis project Ga0302281, IMG submission 198762) | Peat permafrost microbial communities from Stordalen Mire near Abisko, Sweden - III_Fen_E1_2 | ecosystem: Environmental > Terrestrial > Soil > Wetlands > Permafrost | place: Sweden: Abisko...
GCTTATTGCTTCGCTGACCCTTTTCATGCTCTGGCTGGAGGAAGGCGAACGAACCATTGGGCGTTGGAAATTTGCTCTGCCGGTATTACTCCTTTTTCTTTCCTTCATGATGTTCAGTCATGTCCGTTATCCCAGCTTCAAGGGGCTTGGGTGGCGCACCCAGCGATCACTGCCACGGTTCCTTCTCATCATTGTGCTTCTGGTGTTTGCCGGAATGAATTACGAGTGGATGCCCGCCCTCCTCTTCGTTCTTTTCCTTCTGTATGGATTCGTCCGACCTCTTCTGTCCCGCCCGCTCCGCGATGGCATTGAGGACGAAGGCGAGGATGCTGGCGAGTGAAATAGTAGCGGAGAGGGAGGGGAGGGCCCTTTGGGATTGCGGCAATATAATTCTCCCAATTCAGCATCTCTCAGGATTAGGATTTCCCGATGGCACGCTATCGGACAATTTTGATTTTTGGAGCTCCCGGAAGCGGGAAAGGCACCCAGGGGAAAATTCTCGGCAAGACTCCCGGGTTCTACCACTGCGCCTGCGGGGATGTTTTTCGTTCTCTCGACCCCAATAGCGAGCTTGGAGGGGCTTTTTTGGAATTTTCCAGCAAGGGCCGGCTCGTGCCCGACGAGATGACCGTGCGGCTATGGCATGAATCCATTCGCAAGACGGTGGAATCGGGAAAATTTAAACCGGATCGCGATTATCTCATCCTTGATGGGATTCCCCGCAATGTCTCCCAGGCAGCGCTGATGGAGGAACTGATCGAGGTGAGGCGGATTTTTCATCTTTCCTGCCCCGACCGGGACAAGCTGGTTGCCCGGCTAAAAAAGCGGGCCCTTCGAGATAACCGTCTCGATGATGCAAACGAAGAAGTGATTCGCAGCCGTCTGCTTACCTACGATGCGGAGTCCAAACCGATGCTTCTGCACTATTCCCGTGTGGCGAGGCATGATATCGATGCCTCAATGACGCCTCTTGAAGTTCTTCATGAAATCCTGAAAGGACTGCTGGAAGAAACCGTTTCAAAATGAAGGAGCAGCTTTGGATTTCTAGTTTCCCCAATCCCTCAACTCTTGTTCTTCTATGAGTCAGTTTGAGAGTTTCAGAGCCTCTTCACTCTATTGTCAGAAGTGTGGCAAGGCGATGCCGGTACGTGAATCCTTGCTTCTCGTGCTTCCGGACAAGGAAATCTACGACTATCTCTGTACGGGGTGTTCCTCTTCTGTGGGTCAAAGGGAGGTCAGTGCCGGGGAGTTGATGATGGCGCGCGGGTCGATGGCTGGCATCCGCCGAATCGCGTCGAGAGGGCGCGGATGAGCGTGCGGCCTTCGGGATCCAGGTTGCGCATTTTGTTTGCAGGCACCAGTGACATTGGCATCCCTTCGCTCCGTTTCCTTGCGGCAGAGCACAATCTTGTCGGTGTTCTGAGCCAACCCGACCGGCCTGCCGGACGACATCGGGAGCTAAAGCCGCCGGCCATCAAGGAAGAGTCACTGCGGATTGATCCCATGATTCCCTTGCTTCAACCGGAGTCCCCGCGTCTCCCGGGAGTCAGGGAGTGGGTTGAAACTCTCCTTCCCGAGGTGATCGTGACAATGTCCTATGGGCGAATCCTTCCGCCTGAGCTGCTGGAAGCCCCCTCTGTGGCGTGTCTCAATGTTCACGCTTCGCTTCTGCCCAGACATCGCGGGGCCTCTCCGATCCAGGCCGCCATTGCCGCCGGAGATCGGGAGAGCGGCATTACCATCATGCATATGGCCGAGGGGCTTGATACCGGTGATCTGATTCTCGAAAGGAGAATCAGCCTAAAACGCCGCGAGACGGCAGGTTCCCTTTCTGAACGATTGGGAATTCTTGCCCCGAAGGCACTCTCGGAAGCCCTTGATCTTCTCTCCCGGGGTAAAGCCCCGAGGATTGCACAGGATCATCATCTTGCCACGGTGACAGGTAAAATCACCCGTGAGGACTGCCTCCTGGATTGGAAGTTTTCCGCGCGCGATTTGGAATGCCTGATTCGTTCACTTCAGCCGCGGCCTTCGGCATTCGCTGCTCTTCCGCTGACTTCCGGGGAGTTCGTTCCCATTAAAATTCATTCTGCCATCGTGGATCGTCGCGCGAAGGGAATTCCAGGAACGATCATCCGTTCGGATTCACGCGGAATCCTTGTTGCGTGCGGGCAGGGAGGTCTTCTCCTCGGAGTAATCCAGCCCGAAGGGAAGGGCAGGATGTCTTCCGCCGCCTTTGCCCGAGGCTATGATCTGAAACTTCACACGCAGGTGTGAATTTCAGAAGGTGCTTGATGCACCAGAGAGGAGAGGGACTTTTATTCCTCTCTACTGGCCACGCGCGAAATTTTCAGACAGGCTCTAACAATCGCGAGTCTTCAGTTTTCTTTTTACCAACTTTTATTCCATGAGCACCACCGAACGGGTCCTTGTCATACGCCGCTCCCTTTTCGATGAGCTTGGCTCCTTCCACGGTCTGAATGCGGAGATAAGCCGCTACCTCCCCGTGTTTCTTGAGCCGGAGAATCATTTTTTTGTGGAGCGCGCCGTGGCCGAGGAAGATCCCTCACTCAAGCAGCTCATTCCCTATGTGGTGGTGACTTCGGGAGGAAAAATCCTCCACTACCGTCGTGGCAGCGGTTCGGGTGAGACCAGGTTGTTGAAAAAAGGATCAGTTGGGATCGGCGGTCACATCAATGATGGTGACGGGCTTGGAGAGGCTTTCGATGCCGCAGCTTACCAGCGGGCTCTGGTGCGGGAACTCATGGAAGAACTCAGTTTTTCGGGATCTTTTATCGAACGACCCTTGGCCCTGCTCAACGATGACACGAATCCCGTCGGGGCGGTGCATCTTGGCATTGTGCATCAGTGCCAGCTCTGCTCAACCGAAGTGACGGCCAATGAAACGGCGATTGCAGAGCTTGGTTTTCTCTCCCTTGAGGAGCTCAAATCCCGCCATGCAGAACTGGAAACATGGTCCCAGCTCGTGGTGGACGGTTGGAAGGAGTTGCACTCCCTGAAAGAATAGGGAAGACAGCAAGATTCCCGGAAAAAAAGACTACCAGTTTTTAATCCAAGTGTTTGTGTTGGTTGATCCTCCCGCCGTGGACCACAGATCGAAATTGTTGGAGCCATTGTTGGGAGCACCATTGGTATAAAGATAATTATAGGGGTAGCCGAAGGCATCAAGGAAACCCAATGAGTTCGTGTATTTCGGACTGAATTCATAGTAGACCTTGCCTCCGGTAGCGGGCATGAGGGCGTAGACAAGATTTGTGTTGTTGTTTGTGGTGCTGTTGGTCGGATAGTCACCATTGTCAGCCTTGTAACTTTCCAGCGATGCGCTGAGTGCCGCAATTTCGGCTGTGGTGCGATCCCTGGCCCCTTTTTTCTGAACAAAACCGGCAGCCGAGAGAATCAGTCCGGCCAGGATCACAATGATCGCAATGACTACCAGAAGTTCCACCAAAGTGAATCCTCCGACTGGCGGCAGAACGCTGGAATGCGATGAAGAATCGGATTGCACACGAAGAGAGATGCGAAGGCCCCCGGGTGCAATGCCAGATCCATAAGGATTGGCGGAGTCCGAGGTTCCTGAGTAACGCATCATGAAGAGATTTTACTGATTCTGCATTCCCTGAATGATGCCGATGAGAGGCATGAAAAGGGCGATCACGATTGTTCCGACAACGACAGCCAGAAAGACAATCATGATCGGTTCCATCAACGAGGTGAGTCCGCTCACGGCGTTATCAACTTCATCGTCGTAGAGATCTGCCACCTTCAGCAACATTTCAGGGAGTTGTCCGGTCTCCTCACCGACATCGACCATGCTGACAACCATTGGAGGAAAAACACCGCTTGCTTCCATGGGCCTGACGATGGATTCGCCTTCACGCACACTGTCGTGGATTTTGGAGATGGCGGTGGCAATGATCGCATTGCCCGCTGTTTCCTTGGTGATATTGAGTGCCTGGAGGATCGGCACACCGCTGGTGACGAGAGTGCCCAGTGTGCGGGTGAATCGGGAGATGGAGTTCTTGCGTGTCAGATCTCCGAAAACAGGGGCATGCAGCATGAACTTGTCGAAGAGAACCGATCCCGCTTCGGTCGAAAGGGCGAACTTGAAGGCCGCTATGGCCGCTCCGATACCCAGCAGCACCAGAAAAATGTTATGCGTCAGAAGACGGCTTGTACCCACGACCATCTGGGTGATGAAGGGGAGCGGTTTACCCCCGAGCATGTCGGCAAAAATCTGCTCAAATTTCGGGACGATCCCGATCATGAGTCCCGTCACGATGAGTACCGCGATGATCATGACGATGGCAGGATACATCATGGCTGAGGTGACTTTGCCCTTCACCTTCTGCGCCTTCTCCTGGAATTCCGCAAGACGGTTGAGGACAACCTCCAGAACGCCGCCCAGTTCACCTGCCTTCACCATGTTCACATAGAGTTTGTTAAAAATTTTCGGATGTGCCAGAAGCCCGTCGCTGAAGGTTCCTCCTCCCTGGACGGCCTCGGCAAGCTGGAGAATGGTTTTCTTGAGCACGGGATCAGGCTCTTGTTTTCCAAGCACCGTAAGTCCCCGCAGGAGGGGAAGTCCCGCATCGATCAGCGTGGCTAACTGCCGGGTAAAGATCATCAGGGTCTTGCTCTTGATCGTTTTCTTTTCAAGAAAAGGGATTTCGATTTTGAAGGCTTTTTTACCAGCGCCCGTGGTGGCTGGCCTGGTCGCTTTAATTTTGGCTCCCTGTGCCTGTTCCTTGACGCTGATGGGATGAAGCCTGTGGCTGCGCAGCGCGGTTATTGCCTCAGTCTGGTTGGCAGCTTCGAGTGTGTCTGTTACCTGCTGCCCTTGAGCATCAAGGGCTACATATACGAAGGAGGGCATCGTTTTGTTTCTGGTTGGGGGTTCTGCTCTTGAGCGGAGATGATGAAGGGGTGATAAGCAAGATAATTTTCCTAGACGCTGTTCGTAAGATAAGGGTTTGTTCTCTTCTCTTTTTCAATCGAAGTCGCAGGTCCATGGCCCGGATAAACGATGGTCTGACCGGGGAGGGGAAGGAGTTTGTTTTTGATTCCGCTGAGAAGGAGATTCCTGTCACCACCTGGCAGATCCCACCGTCCGATGCCTCCTGCAAAGAGAACGTCCCCACCGTAGAGAGACGCACTCTCCGGCTTGTAGAGGCAAATGCTGCCAGGGCAGTGACCGGGGACCTCGAAGATGTCAAAACGGGTGCCAAGCAGAATTTGGTTTGAATTCTCCTTGAGCAGGATGCTGGCTGCAACCGGATCGACTTCCAGATCGATTCCGAATCGACGCAGGAGATTGCGATCCGCAAGCATCTCCTCGGTGCTCGCGTGCATGGCGACCGGGCAGCCATGCAGTCTTGCAATCTCGGCAGCATCCCAGACATGGTCAAAGTGGCCGTGAGTCAGCACCAGCAGGGAGATCGGCACATGGCGAAAGGCTTCCGATGCCCCTTGCGGGGCGTCCACCAGCAGATTTCCCATGGAACATTCCAGCAGGTAGGCATTGGTTTCCAACGCACCTCCGATGAACATTTTCGTCGTCAGCGATGTCTCTGTTATTGCCATCCCATGAAGTTTGCTTTTCCCTTGCCGCTCTGCAATAGTCATTTCTCGATGAATTCAGGTTTCCATCAATTAAGCCGGCGACTGCTTGTGCTTTTCTTTGCGGGAGCGGCGGCGTGTGCCATTGCCGACACAAATCAAAGTTCCACGAATTCGAGTTCGGCGGGCACCACTAACACGGATACTAACACGGATATGGGACCTGTGGCCGCAACGGTGGCCCGCATGTTGGAAGAGGGGCATTACCTTCATCCCCTCTCTCTTGCCGAAAAGAATCCGCCCCGCCTCGAATCAGAAACTCCGGAGACCATGTCCGAGCGGGTCTTGAAAAACTACCTGAACGTCCTCGATTATAATCATCTCTATCTGACCAAGGGAGATGTGGATGAATTTCATGATCGCTTTGCACCGACCCTTGCAGACGCCACCCTGCGCGGAGATCTGACGGCACCGAGGGAGATTTTCAACCGTTTCCGTCTGCGTGTCCAGGATCGGGTTGCCAAAAATAAAATTCTTGCAGCAGCCCCGCATGATTTCAACAGCAACAGGACGATTCAGATTGATCGGAAGAAGGAACCGTGGCCCGCTGATCTGGAAGCAGCCGACAAGCTTTGGGCTGATCGCATCGAGGCGGAGCTTCTTCAGGAACATCTCAATCCCCATGCGATCAATCCCCCCGTAAAAGTCGTTGCGAAGCGCTACGACCAATTTCTCAAATATGTCAATGAGCAGAATGACGAGGAGGTGATCAAGACCTACCTGGATGCGATGACACAGAGCTATGATCCCCATTCCGATTACATGAGTCCCTCGGATATGGAGAATTTCATGATTCAGATGAAACATTCTCTGGTGGGTATCGGAGCGGTTCTCAGCACCGACGACGGGTATGCCAAGATCATGGACATTGTCCCGGGGGGACCTGCGGACAAGGATGGGCGGCTCAAGGCCAACGACAGGGTTGCTGCCGTGGCTCAGGGAAAAGGACCTTTTGAGGATGTCGTGGACATGCCCCTCGACAAAGTGGTTGAGAAAATTCGGGGAGCCAAGGGAAGCAGCGTGCGACTTCAGGTCATCCCTGCGAATGCCACCGATCCTTCCAAGCGAACCGTGGTCGAGATCAGTCGCGATACGGTTGAGATCAAGGACGCCGTGACCAAGGGCGAAATCATCGAGTCCAAGGATGCGGCCGGGAAAAAGCAGAAACTAGGCTGGCTGACGGTGCCGGCATTTTATAACGACATGGGCCAGCTTGAGAGCGGGGAGCAGCCGACAAGCACGACCAAGGATGTGCGCAGAATTTTGGAACGCATGGAGAAGGAAGGCATCCAGGGACTGGTTATTGATCTTCGGCGCGACGGGGGTGGGTCCCTTGAGGAGGCGATCAATCTCAGCGGACTCTTTGTCGGTCCGGGACCGGTTGTCCAGGCCAAGGATTCGACCGGTAGGGTTAGTGTCTCGGATGATAGCGAACCCAAGCCTTTCTACGACGGCCCCGTCGTGGTGCTCATCAACCGGTTGAGCGCCTCGGCGAGCGAGATTTTTGCTGCGGCACTTCAGGACTATGGTCGTGCCGTGATCGTGGGAGACCAACGGAGCTTCGGCAAGGGCACCGTTCAGACCCTGCTTGATGTGGGCAAGTTCATGCCGCTCTTTCATTCCGAGCCCAATGCGGGTTCTCTCAAGCTGACCATTCAGAAATTTTACCGTGTTTCGGGTGGTTCCACCCAACATCGGGGCGTTCTTTCCGATATCGTTCTTCCCTCCACAACGGACACTCCGGAAATCGGTGAAAGTGCCCTCCCCAATCCTCTGGCCTATGACGAGGTGGATCCCCAGCCGATCAATAAGTTCAATTCCATCACCTCTTCCATTGACATACTGCGCCAGCATTCTGCGGAACGCGTCTCAAAAGATCCCGAATTCAAGTATATCAACGAGGATATGAAAATTTTCCTTCATCGCCTGGAGCGCAATCAGCTGTCCCTGAATGAGAAGGTGCGCAAAGAAGAACTGGCTGAAGAAAAAAAACGAAAGGAAACCAGGGAGGCCGAGCGTAAACTGCATCCTTCAGTGAACCAGATAGCCTATGAAGTCTCTCTCGATACCGTGGACAAGCCGGAACTGCCGATTGTAAAACCCAAGAAAAATGAGAAAGCCGAGAAAATCGGGAAGGATGCGGAGGATAATCAGGACGAGGATACCTTTGTTGCCGATGTTGTGGATCCCGTGAAAACCGAGGCCCTCAACATTCTTGAGGATCTCTCTTCACTGACGCACTCGTTCCGGACTGCGAGGACGACTCAATAAATAGCCGGCAGGCAGATTTTTTGGAGGCCCGGTGATTGACACGATCCAAAGAGCCTTTTACTTTGGATGAGTCTCCAAGATTCACCCCAAACTCATTCAAGCCGTGAGCGATTCCACCTCAGAAAATCCACCCACCCCGCCTGCACCTACTCCTGTTCCTGGTGCACCAGCCAATCTTCCCCCGTTGAAGTTTCCTCCAAAACCCGTTGCCGTGGGCGCGCCTCCCTTGGCGCAGACAGGCTCTTCCTCGATTCCTCCGAAGCCGCCAGGGGCTTTGATTCCCCCTGCCTCTCCCGGTGTGCTGAGACCTCCGGGCACGACTCCGCCACTTGCTGCGATACACGGTTCTGCTCCTGCGGGACTTTTCGTCCCAAAAATTCCTCAAGTTACTCCCCCTGCAACTCCAATCAGACCGTCCATCCCCCCAAGCTCTCCTATTCCCGCCAAACCCGAATCTGTCGCTCGCCCCGCGCCTGCAAAACCGTTGCCGCAAGCCACAATCAAACTTCAGTTGGCTCCTGCACCTGCGGCTGCCGCCCGCAAGCCGCTCTCCCCCATCAAAGATGCTGACAATACAGTCCCACCGGCCGCCAAATCCGAACCTGCCGGTGTTTCGCTTTCGGAATCGGGAAAGAATCAGAAGACGACAGAAGAGGCTCCGCTCCCATTGCTTGTTGCCGCTGCGGGACTGACTCTGGTGGCTCTTGGTATCCAAATCTGGACATTTTATTCTTAATTGACCCAAAATTGACACCTATACCATTCATCATATCATTTTATGGCTTCTGAACATGTCCTCGAACTCAACGATGCCACCTATGACGAGACGGTCGCCAAATCGCCCGTTCTGCTGGTAGATTTCTGGGCGCCATGGTGCGGACCCTGCCGCATGATCGCTCCGGTCATTGAGGAAATTGCGGCTGAACTGGCGGGTTCGGTCACCGTTGCCAAGGTCAATGTTGACGAGGCGCCCGGAGTAGCCGGGGCACAGCGTATCACCGCGATTCCCACGCTTTTCATCTATAAGAACGGTGTTCTAGCCGAGCGCTCGACCGGAATGACCTCGAAGGCCGCCCTCCTTGCGAAGCTCACGGCTGCTTGATCGCGGCGGCGTCTGACCAGAAATTTTTTCGAGAGAGCTTTCTCCCTGCTGTGAAGGAAGCTGAGCCAACTCCCCGTGCGCTTGGATATGCCATGCCTGCGGAGTGGGAACCCCATGAGGCCACCTGGATCTCCTGGCCGGATCCTGCGGGGCAGAGTTTTCCTGACAGTTATGATCGGGTAGTGCCTGCATTGCTTAGCATGGCAACAGCCATTGCCGAATCGGAAATCCTCAGAATTAATGTTCGCTCGACGGAGCAGGAGAGGGAAGTCCGCTCACTCCTTTCATCGGTCGCTCCCATGGAGCGCGTGGAATTTTATCCCATACCCACCAATGAACCGTGGTGCCGGGATCACGGGCCGATTTTTGTGAAACGCGCCGCAAGCCCGACGCTTGCGATCAATGATTTTGGCTATAATGCCTGGGGTGGAAAATACCCCCCTTTTGATGCGGATGACGTGGTGCCGACGAAGATCGCAGGGTTACTACAACTCCCGCTTTTCCTTCCAGGTTTCATTCTGGAAGGGGGATCTGTTGATCCCAATGGCGCCGGGGCCTTGCTCACCACGGAATCATGCCTGCTCCATCCAAATCGTAATCCCGGCCTCTCCCGCGCCGGGATCGAGAGAGGATTGCGCGATTACCTTGGTGTTGATCAGATTCTCTGGCTTGGTGACGGAATTGAAGGGGACGATACCGACGGACATGTCGATGATATCTCGCGTTTTGTCTCCCGTTCGACAGTTGTCACCGTGACGGAGCCGGATACCGGTGATTGCAACCACCGTCCGCTTGAAGCCAATCTGCAACGACTCCGGGGGATGAAACTTGCCGACGGGACACCACTCACCGTCGTGGAATTGCCGATGCCAGCCCGCATCGACCGCGAAGAGTTGAGGCTTCCAGCCAGCCATGCGAATTTCTACATTGCGAATTCTGCCGTACTGCTTCCGGCCTTTGGAGGTTCCTCCGACGAGGTGGCGGCATCCCTGCTGGGCGATCTGTTTCCCAACCGAAAAATAATTCCGATTGATTGCCGGGAACTCATCTGGGGTTTGGGAGCGTTTCACTGCCTCACCCAGCAGCAACCTGCGACATAGCCGTTGTTACGAAATTATCCTTGTTGCAGGCTTGCAAAAACGGGGAGGTAAGGGTGTTCTCATAGCCTGCTTTTTATGAACACAGAACTTCTCCAACTCGCCGCCCGCGACGCCCGCGGACTCGCCATCGATGCCGTGACCGCCTGCAAATCGGGACACCTTGGGCTTCCTTTGGGTGCCGCTGACGTCGGAGCGATTCTTTTCGGGCAGACTCTGCAACTTGATCCTGCGAACCCCCGCTGGCTCAACCGAGACCGCTTCATTCTTTCGGCCGGACACGGCAGCATGTTTCTCTACGCCTGGCTTCATCTCTCAGGTTTTGATCTTCCTCTGGATCAGATCAAAAAATTCCGTGCACTTCACAGCATTACCCCCGGCCATCCCGAGTTTCACGAGACGCCCGGCGTGGAGGCGACCACCGGCCCCCTGGGACAGGGTGTGGCCAACGCCGTGGGATTTGCCATGTCCGGCAAGATGGCTGCGGCCCGGTTCAATACGCCGGAGCACACTATTTTCGATAACCACGTCGTGGTTCTTGCGGGTGACGGCTGTCTTCAGGAGGGAGTTTCGGGAGAGGCCTCCTCGCTGGCCGGACACCTTGGCCTGGATAACCTGATTCTCATCCATGATGCCAATAATGTGACCCTGGATGCCATGCTTCCAGTAAGCCAGAGCGAGGATGTGGCGGCCCGCTACCGTGCTTACGGCTGGGATGTGCAGGAGATCGACGGTCATGACTACGGAGCCATTCTTGCCGCTTACGAGAAGGCCAAGGCGGCCAAGGGCAAACCCCAGTTGATCAGGGCGCATACCATGATCGGCAAGGGCATTCCCGAGGTGGAGGGAACTAACAAGGCCCATGGTGAGGCCGGAGTGAAATTTGCGGATGAGTCCCGCAAAAGTCTTGGTCTGCCTGAGGAAAAATTCTTTGTCTCCTCCGAGGTCACGGCCTACTTTGCGGATCTCAAGCAGCAGCGCGCGGAGGCTTACGCTGCGTGGGAGATCAAGTATGACGCATGGCGGAGTGCCAATCAGGAGCTTGCCGCTCTCCTTGATTCCGGGATCAATCAAAAAATTCCCGATATTCTCTCCGTCATCCCGCCCTTTCCCGAGGACGAGAGCATTGCCACGCGCAAGGCGGGCAGCATCGTGCTCCAGCCGATCGCCAAGGCATTGCCGCTTTTCATCAGCGGCAGTGCCGATCTGCATGGTTCCACGCTCAACTACATCGAGAATGGCGGGAACTTCGACCGTCAGGACAATGCGGGACGCAACATCCATTTCGGCATCCGCGAGCACGCCATGTGCGCCATTCTGAACGGATATGCCTATGACGGAATTTTCCGTCCGAGCGGTGCCACCTTTCTTGTCTTCAGCGATTACGGACGCCCCTCCATCCGTGTCGCGGCTCTCTCCAAGCTCCCCGTCCTCTACATCTTCACCCATGATTCCGTGGCTGTCGGCGAGGATGGCCCGACCCATGAACCCGTCGAGTCTGTCGCCGCGCTGCGTGCCATTCCGGGGCTGGATGTCATCCGCCCCGCCGATCCCGAAGAAACAGCCGGTGCCTACGCGGCCGCTCTTGATCACATCCATGGCCCGACCCTGCTTGCCCTTTCTCGGCAAAATCTTCCCAATCTGAAAGAGATTCCTGTGGAGGTTCGCCGTAAAGGAGTCTTTCGTGGTGCCTACATCGCGCGCAAGGAAACCGCCCCGCTCGAAACCATCATTCTCTCCTCCGGCAGTGAGCTTCATGTCGCCCTGGAGGCTGCCACCACGCTGGGAGGGGGAACCCGTGTCGTTTCCGTTCCCTCCTTTGAGCGCTTTCTGCGCCAGGATGCGGCCTATCACGAGGAGGTGCTGCCTTCTTCCATCCGCAAGCGCGTCTCGATCGAGGCAGGCATCTCCGATCCCTGGTTCCGATTTGTCGGTCTGGACGGGAAGACCGTGGCGATCGATCGCTTCGGACTCAGCGCGCCCGGTTCCACGGTGCTCAAGGAACTTGGAATGACCGCTCAAGCCGTGGTCGATGCGGTGCGGTCACTGTAAAAATCGTTGAGGAGTCAGAGGTAGGAGCACAAAGATTGGCGTTCAACTTGATAAGTTGATGCGCTAATCGAAAACTTTCTCATCACACAAGCTGAGAGATGACATCCTTCGGCTTCGTGCTATCCTCTGGTGTGGCTGTCTCCTCGGCATGGTTTCATTTCAGTTTGACGGATTTTCAGTATGCCTTTCTGAGCATCCTGCTCGAAGGCATTCCCTTTCTGCTGGGAGGGGCCATCCTCTCGGGGTTGTTGGAGGAGTTTCTTCCCCAGTCTCTCATGACACGGCTTCTTCCGAAGAATCCCAGGATGGCCATCCTGGCCAGCGGATTCCTTGGATTGATCTTTCCCGTTTGCGAGTGCGGCATCGTTCCTGTCGTGCGCCGGTTGATGAGCAAGGGTCTTCCCGTCTCCTGCGGGGTGACCTACATGCTCTCCTCTCCCATCGTGAATCCCCTCGTGCTTCTCAGCACGCTGGCGGCATTCCGTGGCCAGGGTGCCGTCGAGATGACGATCCTGCGCGGAGGGCTTGGTTTCAGCGTGGCGGTTCTGGTCGGCTGGGTCGTCAGTTTTGTCTCACCCTCGTCGATTTTAAGACCCGAGGTTCTCTCTTCTCACGGGGATCATGATCACAATCATGGTGATGCTTCCTCCTCATTATTAGACCGCCTCCAGAATGCAGCCGGCGTGGCGACCCGGGATTTTCTTGATGTGGCGGTTTTTTTCGTCATCGGTGCGGGAGCCGCCGCTTTTTTCAACACGGCGGTCAAGCAGGAGATCCTGTTACCCCTTGCCTCCAACTCCTTGCTGTCCATTGCCTCGCTGATGGGTCTGGCCTCGGTTCTTTCCGTTTGCAGCACGACGGATGCCTTCATAGCCGCCACGTTCACAGCGTTTCCCATGGCGGCTAAACTCGCGTTTCTGGTCTTCGGACCGATGATGGATTTTAAGCTGATCTTTCTCTATAGCGCCGCTTTCTCGAAACGCTTTATCCTCCTTCTGGCTCTCGGCCTTTTTGTGGTCATCGGGCTTCTCTGCTGGCGTCTCTCGACGCTGAACCTCGGATTATGACGCCCATGAGTGATTCCATCCGACAGATCCGTGATTTGACCATTCTTCTCCTCTGGGGGAGTGCCGTGATCTGGCTTTCCGCGACCGGTCAGCTCGCGAACTACATCAACCGCGATCTCAAGCCCTACTCCACGGCTTCAGGAGCCCTCCTCCTGATTCTTGCTGTCTTTGCGCTCCGGGCATTCCTGCGTAAAAAGAGCCTTCATTCCTGCTGCCACGATCACGATCATCATCACGACGAAGATCACGGGCACAGTCATTCACCCGTTCATGGGTGCGACCACGACCACCATGAACATGAAGAAAACCATGATCAGGATCACCACGCTGATCACGGTCCCTCCCACGTTGCTGATGGAGAGTCTCCCACGGAACATCACCATGAAGTTCATGAATCCGAGGTCTCCCATGAGCATCACCATGGCGATCATGGCAACAGGGGAGTCAACCCGTCACTGATCTTCAAGACCATCCTTCTTCTTCTCCCTCTCTATATCATCGTGTTGGGCCACGCCAACCACTATACCCTGAGCACGATTCAGAATCGCGGTGTCGTGCAGGATATCAAGAATCTGCCCGGTGCCAAAAAGAGTGCCCCTTTGGTACAGACGCCTGCTGTCAACGCATCCTCCTCCAATGCTGAAAACTCCTCCGAAACGCTTCCGGTGGATGCCTCCGGTTCGATGCCGATTCAGGTTATTGACCTTCTCTATGCCG
>Ga0302281_10002213_pt1 | contig 13915 bp, 9 predicted proteins | sample III_Fen_E1_2_FD_198762 | JGI IMG/M metagenome (GOLD analysis project Ga0302281, IMG submission 198762) | Peat permafrost microbial communities from Stordalen Mire near Abisko, Sweden - III_Fen_E1_2 | ecosystem: Environmental > Terrestrial > Soil > Wetlands > Permafrost | place: Sweden: Abisko...
CGAAGAGCCAGCCAGAAAACCTCTCTGTTTTCCACGGTTCCAGCCAGTGTGAACAACTTGGCATGGACGGGCGAGGAAGAGAGCGTAACGTCTCTGTTGCCGATGAGACGCCACAACAACCGAATCCTGCACGTTGACGGAGATTCATTCTTCGCTAGCTGTGAAATTGCTTTGGATTCGAGTTTGGAAGGCAGGCCGGTTTGGGTCGGTGGTGGCAGGAGAGGTGATGGCATTGTGATCGCTGCGAACAGAATGGCTAAAAAATACGGCATCAAGACCGGGACTGCTTGTTTTGAGGCGAAGCGTTTGTGTCCATCTGGCGTCCTCTGCAAACCCCACTACGACGCTTACCGGGAATTGAGCAGGCAAATGTTCCTGATTCTCGAAGAATACGCCCCTACAATGGTTCCATACAGCATTGACGAGGGCTTCTTGGATTTCACTAGCTTCGACGAATGTATTTGGAGGAACACGACGCCTACTGATTACGTCCAAGCTATCCGGCAACGCATTAAGAGAGAGGTTCGTTTGCCCGTCACTGCTGGTCTTGGAAATTCTGCAAAGATGGCCAAACTCGCGACTGATGCTGCAAAGGGCGTCGGGTTTCTGGAAGTGCCGGTAGGTCAAGAAAAGGAATTTCTCCGAGACAGACCCGTTCAAGAAATGTCGGGGATTGGGAAAAATAGGCAGCGTGGTTTGGCAGTTCTAGGCGCTCTGACATTTGGACACGTGGCAAAACTCCCATCAATGTTGTTGAAGCAGAAGTTCGGGATTTGGGGGCAGCAGATGTGGTTGTTCTCGAATGGGGTGTGGAATGAGCCTTTGGTCTTGGAGATCAAAGACAGGACCACGATTTCAAGCAGCACGACATTGCCCTTGGACGAGCATGACTACGAAGCAGCTCTGACATTTATGTTGAGCGAAGCAACTCGTTTAACTGGTCAATTGCGTCGGGAACAGATGCAGGCCAGGGAATTCAGTCTAGCAGTCAGGTTCAACGATTTTACGGAAGTTGGAACTAGTCACCGATTCAAGCATCCGCAGTTTTTGAATTCGGTCATCAATTCAGTCCTGGAACAGATGTTCAGGGAAATCATGAATGGCAGAGAGAGACCGGTTCGCCAGATTAGGATAGCGATGTTTAATCTGGAGAGGCTGGACACTCACCCGACTTTATGGGGCAGGACAAATGAAGAACGATGGGGAGCTTTGGACGACGCTACGCATGAATTGAATCAGAAATTGGGCAAGACGGCTTTGATAACGGGCGCTCAACTCGCTTTGCAACACATTGATCCTGGCCAAAAGCAGCCCAAAGCCAAATGCCCGTTCACACCACAAAGGGAAATGATAACGAAGCTGTGGGGTGCGGATGTAAAATCAAGGCAAGGGACGCTTTTTTCTTGATGTAAATCCATTTTAAGGAGAACAATTTCGCATGGAAATCCCTCCCAAACTTCCGCCTACTGAAACGGGATCAAGCAAACCGCCAACTTTGCCGTCAACCAACTCACGGACAGAACCGCCTCCACTTTCAAGTCGTCCTCCTGCCACCAATGGATTTTTCAAGTTCCTGAAATATGGATTCATTTCCATTTTGGCACTGTTCATTGGAGTTGTCCTGATTGTCGGCCTGATAAAGCACTTCAATCCGCCTGAAAAGAGCATGGCCGCTCTTCAAGCCGCCATCAAACGTCATGACCGTAAAAGTGTGGAGACATACGTGGACGCGCCGGCTTTGGCTACGAGTATGCGGAAATTCATGCGCGACGTCTTTGAGTTGCAAGACGAAATAAAAGCCAAACAAAATACCAACGAGTTTATTTTTGATAGATTTCTCGGCATCCTTGTTAAGCCTATCGGGGACAAGATCGTAAACGAGATGATCGATCATATTGTTACGCCAGATAATTTACTTGCTGGGATGTCCGGGGAATCCGTAAGCGGAATCATGAAGAAAAGCCTTACGGGAATGAGTGATGATTTGACTGACGCTTCAATGAAACTGACTGACCCGAAAACCCAGGTTTACGCTCCAGCCATCAAACTTGCACTGGGATTTTGTGCTGATGCCTTGGTTGATCAAGCGGATGCGGAGCGGGCAGAGCATGACAGCAAACCACAGGGCTCGGGTTTTGATGAAAAAGACGTTAAGACCATCACGCTTTATGAGGCTTCAAATCGTTACGTGGTTATGTATAAAACCCCGAATCCAGACCTCCCCATAATCGCTTTGGTTTATGAGCGGCATGGATTGACGGTATGGAAGTGGAGCGAAATGAGGTTGCTTCCACCCGATGCTGCCAAATAGAGAGCCAAGCACGGCCGATATTCCATAGCAAAAGACCTGACTGAACTTGAGAAAATCGTCAAGTTCATCTGCAAAATCACGGACTTCAAACCGCGCTACAATATCGCTCCTCGTTCTCATGTCCCTGTTCTGGTCTGGGAAAACGGTCAAAATGTGCTCAAGGAAATGCGCTGGGGTCTGATTCCTTGCCGGTCAAAAGATGAAAAGATCGGCGACAAATTGACCAACGCCAGAGCCGAGACCCTGACTGAAAAGCCAAGTTTCAAAAAGCCGTTCGAGAAGCAGCGGTGTTTGATTCCCTGTGACGGTTATTTTGAATGGCAGAGGTCAGATCAGGGCAAAATCCCGTTCAGATTCACGATGCTAGACGACCGATTCTTCTGTCTAGCTGGATTGTGGGAACGCTGGATTCGACCTCATTTAGAAGGCGAATTGGGCTTGGATGATACCGGCCCTTCAATCAGTCAGGTCGTTGAGACGTTCACCATCATCACGACCGAACCGAATTTGATGGCTGCCAAAGTTCACTCAAGAATGCCGGTGATTCTTGGGCCGGAGCATTATTCTTGGTGGCTGGAACCGAAGTTTGAGCCCGAGTTTTTGAAGACGTTGCTGAGGCCGTTTCCTGCTGATTTGATGCAATGTTCGAGAGTTTCTGTGGTGGTCAACGATGCCAGAAATGATGGGCCGGCGTGTATTGCATTTTCAAGTGGTCATGATGCACGAATGTTGAATTGACGCGGATTGTTTTTCGGCGCAGACTCGGTTTCCATCATGGTTATGACCAACCTCTTGCAAGAACTCGATGGGAATTCATGGGAATCTGACGTGAAACGTTGGCTTCGGCTGAAATATCCTAACGACTTCCAAGAGGTTCCTGCAACGGATCGAGGGGATGCCGGCATCGAAGGATACTGCATTTGCGATTGCCTCGTGTATCAGTGTTATGCTGCGCTGGAAAAACTAGACACAAAGTCACTCTACGAAAATCAACGGGACAAGCTCACTGGTGACATTGGAAAGTTTGTGCAGAATAAAGCCAAGCTGCTGAAAGTGCTTCCTCGCAAGTTTAAGGTCCGCCGATATTGCTTTGTTGTGCCTGAATATCGTAGTCGGCAGTTGGTCGAGCACGCGAATACCAAATCTGAAGAGGTTCGAGTTGCAAGACTTGATTACGTTGCTGATGACTTTGCCATTCTGGTGCATAAAAAGGTGGATTATGAACCACAACAAAGAGAAGAGCAATTGCGGCTCTTGCGAAAACTCAACCTTGATCTTGAGGAAGTTGAAAAAGAGGCAGTATTGGAGTGGGTTATAGGGAACAACGCTGGTGTTCAAAACCTTGACAGAAAAATACGAACATTCACGGGACTAACTGACAAAAAAGATATTGAAAAACAACGTGAGTATTGGATTGAGAGAAAGATTTGCACAGACAACGCTTTGGAAAAGCTTCGCTCACGCACGCCAGAAGCTTGGGAGAAATTATGGGATGTCAAACGTGCTCGAGAAAGATTGCTCGGAAGAGAATATGGCATTGCAGGGTCAAAAGTTGGGACTGTGGCAAATATCAGCGATAAACTCGCATCCGACATGATCACGCGAGTGCCAAACCTAGAGCAAATCGGTGCCGAGACGCTCGCAGAAGGTTTAGTGGGAGGATGGCTCCAAGACTGTAAACTCGATTTTCCAACAACGACGAATGATTCCCCATCTAAATAATCGACGGCGCAACATTCAACTCGATTTCACATTTACAGTGAGATCTGAACCGATTCCTGGCGAACTGCGCCCAGAGTGGCGCATTTCGCTGTTGCTATTGATGCTGCTACGCGCTGGGCGGGGCGGATCAATGTCACTCAAGAAAGCCCACGTGCTCGGATCTGCGGTCAGGACTGCGGAAGCGCGGGAAAGGCTGCTCCGAATGCTTGAAGGAAACCGCTACCTTGAAGATGTTCCTGTGCGAATCGATCCATCCCTTAACCGTGCGATTGATTACGCAATCGCGGAAAAGGTTATTTTTGCAGAGGTGCGTTCAAACACATGCGTTTTGAAACTACTTCCCACTGGCGATGCGATTGCCAGACGAATCTACGATGCAGACGACTGCATGCAGATTGAGAAGGAATTTGCAGATCGTCTTCGCGGCAGTCTTACTAACGAGAAGGTTGATGAACTCTTAAATTGGGAAACAACGCTATGAGTTTGAAAATTCGACGACTGAAGCTCCTTGCAAACACAGTTCATGGGGATTATGGCGCAGATATGACATTCCCAGATGGCTTGGTGTTGCTTCACCTTCATAACACGCGGGGCAAGTCCACTGCATTAAAAGCTATAATCTATGCACTCGGGCTCGAGCGCATGTTCGGGCAAGTGGATCAACCACCCTTGACTCCTGCAATGACAACCCGACTGAAGGATGGTAGCGAAGAGTGGGGAGTTGCCGAATCATGGGTCTTTGTTGAGATACAGAATGGTGATGGACGGACGGCGACACTTCGCCGAAAGGTGGCCGGAGCTGAGGGTCAAGATAGAAAGGTAGTCGACGTGTGGGAGGGTGCCGTGTTGGATGGAAATGGTATTGAACAAGGATCGACACCATACTTTGCTCGTGATCCTGGATCTGCTCAGCGAGAGCAAGGAATCACATCATGGCTCGCGCATTTCATCGGCTGGAAGCTCCCGGAAGTCGTGAAACACGATGGGAATCTGTGCCCACTCTACATTGAGTGCTTGATTTCTCTCTTTTTCATTGAGCAAAGCCAAGGATGGACAACGATCCAAGCTGTGACGCCTCGCATTTTTGGCATTCGGCAGGTTGAGAAAAAGGCAGTTGAATTTCTATTGGGCTTGGACGCATGTGGCAGCGACACAAAGAGGCAGGATGTGGAGCAGCAGGAGGAAAGTTTGCGACGTGAGTGGATGTCGCGAACGTCGAAACTCGAAGCATTAGCTCGCTCTTTATCTGGTGCGCTCCGGGATTTTCCAACCGAACCCCAAGCAGCTTGGCCAACGACTCCAAAACCCTTTATCGAAGTTTTTCAGAATGGTTCTGCAACACCCATCACTGTCGCCCTTGTATCTGATCGAGAAACTTTAGACCGCCTAGAAAACGTTGACATTCCAACTGCCGATGAGTCGTCCGCACAACTGACCAATCAATTGGATGAAGCTATTAGATCTCTACAGGAGGGAGAAACGTTAGCTGCCTCGTTGGAAGAAGATGAAGGATTGGAGCGTGCCAATTTAACGGCTTTGGAAACACGTTTGCAGACCGTTGACGAGGATCTCTCCCACAACAAGGACACTCGGAAGCTTAGAGATATGGGGGCGACTCGCAGCCTGGCACTCGCGCGCGGCGAATGCCCAACATGCCATCAAAATGTAGATGACACGCTGCTTTCACAAAAAATGGAACATAGTGTCATGGGCTTGGATGAGAACATTGCATATCTTTCCTCTCAGAAGCAAACACTCGAAAAGATGCACGAACGGACGGTTGGTGCTATTGCCGCCATTGATAGGCGACGCAATGCGGTAACTATATATAATGATGAACTCCGCGCGAACATTCGTTCCTTCCGAAAAACATTGATAAGCGCTGGAACCTCGCCTTCGGAGGCTGCGGTGCGCCAGCGTCTAATCGTCGAGGAGAGATTGAGAAGCCGGGTTGTTGCCATTGAAGAATTTGAAGCGGCAATGCCAGACTTTAAAGGTATGGCTGGTCGTTGGCGCGAATTGCAGACCCAAAAAAAGAACCTCAAAACTGATGAGCAGTCCGGCCATGACAGAGAACGCCTGAGAATTCTTTCCGAGGAATTTAAAAGTGCTCTTCAAGAATTTGGCTTTGAGAGTTTTCCAATGGATACGGTTGCACTTGATCGCACCACTTACAAACCGAAACGGGAGGGCTTTGATTTGGCCTACGATGTTTCAGCGAGCGATAATATACGGATCATCGCTGCATATGCTACATCTCTTCTGGAGAGCGCTAGACAATTCTCGAGCAACCATCCCGGATTGCTCATCCTCGACGAGCCGCGGCAACAAAACATGCAGTGGCCGGACTTCGCTAAAATATTAAAGCGCCTATCAGGAGCGACAGCAGCAAAGCAACAAGTAATTGTTGCAACGAGTGATCGCCCGGATGCCATCAATGAGCTCATGAAGCAAATTCCGCACAGCCGCGTTGACGTTGATTACGACGGGTGGTTACTGAAGCCGCTTAAAACTCCTCTTGCCGTGCCGTTATTGGATTGAAGAAGCCAGACATTTCCATCGAATTACATGTCCGACCCCAATCTTTCCTCTTTCATCTGGTCCGTAGCCGATCTGCTGCGCGGCGATTACAAGCAGTCGGAATACGGCAAAGTCATTCTGCCATTCACGGTGCTGCGGCGGCTTGATTGCGTGCTGGAACCGACCAAAGCTACGGTATTGGCAGAGCTGGCTAAACGCACGCAGGCCAAGGTCAACCCAGAGCCTTTCCTGCTCAAGAAATCTGGCGTCCTGTTTTACAACACATCGCCGCTCGATCTGAAGAAGCTGATGGGCGATCAGGATCACATCGGAGAAAATCTGCGTGCGTATTTGCAAGCGTTCTCACCAGCCGTTCGTGATATTTTTGAGAGTTTCGAGTTCCACACCCAGATTGACAAGCTCGCCAAGTCCGGGCTGCTTTACCTCGTCACTGAGAAATTTGCCAACATTGACCTGCATCCTGAAGTCGTCAGCAATGCACAGATGGGGGCGGTGTTTGAGGAATTGATCCGAAAGTTCGCTGAAATCTCCAACGAAACCGCTGGTGAACATTTTACACCGCGCGAAGTAATCCGGCTCATGGTCAATCTCCTGTTTATCGAGGACGACGAAGCCCTGACCAAACCTGGCGTCGTGCGTTCCATCTACGACCCCACTGCTGGCACTGGCGGAATGTTGAGCGTAGCCGGTGAGCACTTGGCTAGTCACAATCCTGATGCTAGGCTCGTGATGTATGGGCAGGAGCTAAATCCCGAGTCCTATGCCATTTGCAAAGCCGACATGCTCATCAAAGGCCAGGACATCGCCAACATCATCTTCGGCAACACCCTTTCCAACGACGGTCTGCATGGGAAACATTTCGACTACATGCTCTCCAATCCACCGTTCGGCGTGGAATGGAAAAAGATTGAGAAGGAAATCCGCAAAGAAGCCGATGAACAGGGCTTTAACGGCCGCTTCGGTTCTGGATTGCCCCGCGTCAGTGATGGCTCATTGCTGTTCCTGATGCATCTGATTTCCAAGATGCGGCCAGCCAAAGACGGTGGTAGCCGGTTCGGCATTGTGCTGAATGGCTCGCCGCTGTTCACTGGTGGCGCGGGTTCAGGCGAGAGCGAGATCCGGCGCTACGTGTTGGAGAATGATCTGGTTGAGGCCATCATCGGTCTGCCTACCGACATGTTTTACAACACCGGCATCAGCACCTACGTCTGGATCGTCAGCAATCGCAAGCTGGACGAGCGCAAGGGCAAGGTGCAGTTGATTGACGCCTCCAGCTTTTGGCAGAAGATGCGGAAAAGCCTGGGCAGCAAACGCAAGGAACTCAGCCCCGACCATATCGAGGAAATCACGAAGCTGTTTGGCAAATGCAAGAAAGTGACGAAAGACGGCGTTCCGATCAGCCGTATTTTCAAGAACGAGGATTTCGGCTACCGCACCATCACCGTCGAGCGGCCGGAACGTGATGCGAAGGGTAAAATTGTTCTGGGCACGAAGGGCAAAGGCAAAGACAAACCTCAGCCAGATTCAAGCCTGCGCGATACCGAGAATGTTCCGTTGAGCGAAGCCGTGGAAACATATTTTAAGCGCGAGGTGTTGCCTCATGCTCCCGATGCCTGGATTGACCACGACAAAACCCAGGTCGGCTACGAGATTCCGTTTAACCGGCACTTTTATGTTTTCCAGCCACCCAGACCTTTGAGCGAGATTGATGCGGAGTTGAAAGCCTGCACCGACCGCATCCTGACTATGATTGGAGGTTTGACCCAATGAAACCGGAGAAAAAGCGCCCAATCAGCAAACCCAAAAAGAAAACCGCCGTCTCCCTCGTTCGTTCTTCGGCAGCGGAATACCTCACCTTTGTGGCCGCCAGCGGTCAGACGGGCGTCGAAGCCGTTTACGCCGATGAAAATGTCTGGCTCACGCAGAAGATGATGGGATCGCTTTATGATGTGGCCACCAACACCATCAACTACCACCTCAAGCAGATCTTTGCCGACAGCGAGCTTCAGGAAAATTCAGTTGTTCGAAATTTTCGAATAACTGCCGCCGACGGCAAAACCTACGACACCCAGCATTACAACCTCGCCGCCATTATCGCCGTTGGCTACAAGGTCAACTCCGAACGCGCCGTGCAGTTCCGCAAATGGGCCACCAACATCATCGAATCCTTCACCATCAAGGGCTATGCGATGGATGACGAGCGCCTCAAAAATGACGGCTCCATCCTCGGCAAAAAATACTTTGAAGAACAGCTCCAGCGCATCCGGGAAATCCGTGTGAGCGAGCGTAAATTCTACCAGAAAATCACTGACATCTACGCCACCGCCATTGACTACGACCTGACCGCCCAAGCCACCAAGCGTTTCTTTGCCACCGTGCAAAACAAACTGCATTGGGCCATCCACGGCCAGACGGCGGCGGAAGTCATCCTCCACCGGGCCGATGCCGCCAAAGACCACATGGGCCTCACTACTTGGCAAGACGCGCCCAAGGGCAAAATCCAGAAGTTCGATGTCAGCGTGGCCAAAAACTACCTCACGGAAAAAGAAATGGCCCAACTGCAACGTCTCGTCTCCGCCTATCTCGACGTGGCGGAAGACATGGCGCTGCGGCAGATTCCCATGACCATGCAGGACTGGGAAACCCGCCTGAATCGCTTCATTGCCGCCACCGACCGCGAAATTTTGCAGGATGCCGGCAAGGTCACCGCCGAAATCGCCCAAGCCCACGCCGAAAGCGAATTTGAGAAATACCGCATCGTGCAAGACCGGTTGTTTGAATCTGACTTTGACCGCCAGGTGAAAAAAACGCTGGGAGACAAGCCATGAATGTTTCTTCATTCTTCATTCTGAATTCATCATTTCCCGCATGAGCTTCCCGCGCTATCCCAAATACAAGGACAGCGGCGTGGAATGGCTGGGCCAAGTCCCGGAGCATTGGGAGGTTTGGAAGTTGGCGCACGCTTTTGAACTAATCGGGAGTGGCACAACGCCCAAAAGCGACAACCGCGAATACTACGAAGGTGGCAACATTGCTTGGGTCAACACTGGAGACCTTAACGACGGCGAACTCGATGAGTGTGAAAAGCGAATTACCGATCTCGCGATAGCACACCACAGCTCGCTCAAAACCTATCCGGCTGGTTCACTTTTGATTGCGATGTATGGCGCAACCATTGGGAAACTCGCCATGCTGCGATTCCCAGCTACTGTGAACCAAGCTTGCTGCGTCTTTGCTGGCAAATCCGCGATTGTTTCCAAGTTCATGTTTTATTGGTTTTTCGGTTTGCGGCAGCAAATCATAAGTCTCGCGACAGGCGGCGGACAACCGAATGTCAGCCAAGACATCCTGCGAACCTTGCGTGTTGCCTGTCCCAACGATGATGAGCAAACCCGTATTGCCGCATTTCTTGATCAGGAGACGGCGAAGATTGATGAGTTGGTGGCGAAACAAAAGCGGCTGATAGAATTGTTGATTGAAAAAGTAAAGTGTCTGGTCTTATCGTCCTTTGATTTGCCAGAAACAAAGCAGTTACGATTCGGGTCTGTCGCTCAAATTATATCGAGACCTGTCACTCAAAAAGAAGATGAGGAATATGCACGCATTGGCCTTTACAACAAAGGCAGAGGGTTGTTTCACAGAGAAGCCAGCGAGAAAGATGACATGGGAGACTCTGACTTTTTTTGGGTCGAGGAAGGAGACCTTATAATTAGCGGTCAGTTTGCATGGGAAGGTGCAGTGGCGCTAGCTTCCGAGGATGATACGGGTTGCGTTGTTTCGCACCGATTTCCAGTTCTTCGAGGAGTGCCAGGGGTTTCGTTTACCGAATACTTGTTTGCGCTACTGCTGACGGAGCATGGTGATTTTCTGCTAAATGAAAACTCACGAGGGGCTGCTGGCAGAAATCGCCCGTTGAACATAACAGCTTTGCTCAAAGAAAAGATTCCGTTGCCCAGCCTCAAAATACAACAAGCTGTGGTAAATGCTGTTCACTACAAAAAGCAACTACTGGTTGAGATTTCAAAGCAAATTGACCTGCTGCAAGAACGCCGAACCGCCTTGATTTCCGCCGCCGTCACCGGCCAGATTGATGTCCGCCAAGTTTTAAACAGCCCGGCGGCAACTAAAAACTGAAGACTGAAAACTAAAGATTTTCCATCCATGAGCCTTCATAAAGAAATCAACTTCGAGACGGAAATCTGCCAGCACCTCGCCAACAACGGCTGGCTCTATGCCGAAGGCGATGCTGCTGGTTATGACCGAACGCACGCGCTCTTCCCGGCTGATGTGCTGGCTTGGGTGCAGGCGGTTCAACCGCAGGCTTGGGAAATTCTCGTCAAGAATCACGGTGACAAAGCCGGTGAAACCTTGCTCGCCCGCCTGCGCGATCAGCTTGACCAACGCGGCACACTAGATGTCTTGCGTCATGGCATCGAACTGCTCGGCCTGAAACAGCCTTTGCAAGTAGCCCAGTTCAAACCCGCCCTCGCCATCAATCCAGACATCCTCGCTCGATACGCTGCCAACCGTCTCCGCGTTGTCAGGCAGGTAAAATATTCTTTGCTCAACGAGAACTGCCTTGATCTGGTGCTGTTCCTCAACGGCATTCCCGTCGCCACGTCAGAACTGAAAACAGATTTTACGCAGAGCATTGACGATGCGATTGACCAGTATCGCTTTGACCGCAACCCTAGACCGAAAGGACAGGCACCGGAAACACTGCTGTCATTTCCTAACGGTGCTTTGGTTCACTTCGCCGTCTCCAACAGCGAAGTCTATATGGTGACGAAGTTGGAAGGAGCGGCGACGGACTTCCTGCCATTCAACCAAGGCAACGATGGCGGCGCTGGCAACCCCGTCAATCCGCAAGGCCATCGCACTGCCTATCTCTGGGAACAGGTGTGGCAGCGTGAGAGCTGGCTAGAAATCCTCGGCCGCTACCTCATCGCGCAACGTGATAAAAAGAAGCAGATCACGAAGATCATTTTCCCCCGCTACCATCAACTCGACGTGACGCGGGATTTGCAAGTAGCGGTGCTCAAAGATGGGCCGGGTGGAAAATATCTGGTTCAACATTCAGCGGGGTCAGGCAAAACGAACTCGATAGCATGGACCGCGCACTTCCTCGCTGAACTGCACGATGCCCTGAATCAAAAGATGTTCGATACGGTGCTGGTCGTGTCAGATCGCAACGTGATTGATGCCCAGTTGCAGGAAGCTTTGTTCGATTTTCAGAGGCAGACCGGCGTTGTCGCCACCATCACCGGCAACGAAGGCAGCAAGAGCGCAGCTTTGGCAGAAGCACTGTCCGGTGATAAAAAGATCGTCGTCTGCACGATTCAGACTTTTCCCTTTGCTCTTGAAGCAGTCCGCAAGCTCGCGGCGACGCAAGGCAAGCGCTTTGCCGTGATTGCTGATGAAGCCCACAGTTCGCAGACTGGTGAGGCGGCGTCGAAGTTGAAAGCCGTGTTGAGTCCTGAAGAGTTGAAGGAGTTGAACGATGGCGGTGAGGTGAGCATGGACGATATTTTGGCTGCACAGATGGCGGCCAGGGCTGATGACCGTGGCATCACCTTCGTAGCGTTCACAGCCACGCCGAAGAACAAAACGATGGAGCTGTTCGGCACGCGTCCAGATCCATCAAAGCCGGCTGGTCCAGGGAATCTACCAGCGCCGTTCCATGTCTATTCGATGAGGCAGGCGATTGAGGAAGAATTCATCCTCGACGTGCTGAAGAATTACACGCCCTACAAACTCGCCTTCAAGCTCGCGCACGAAGGCAAGGTGATTGATGAAAAGACCGTGGAACGTGATGCGGCGATGAAAGGCATCATGGGCTGGGTCAGGCTACATCCCTATAACATCTCGCAGAAAGTGGAGGTGGTGGTTGAGCACTTCCGTAAATATGTCGCTCCACTCCTCAAAGGCCAGGGCAAGGCGATGGTGGTGGTAGCGAGCCGTCTTGAAGCAGTGCGATGGAAGCTGGCGATTGAGAAATACATTTTGGAACACGGCTACAAGATTGGCACGTTGGTCGCCTTCTCTGGTGAAGTGAATGACCTGGAATCTGGGCCGGATGGTTTTACGGAAAACAGCAAGATTCTGAATCCGAACTTGAAAGGCCGCGATATTCGGGAAGCGTTCAAGGGTGAGGAATACCAAATCTTGCTCGTCGCCAACAAATTTCAGACTGGATTCGATCAGCCATTGTTGTGCGGCATGTATGTGGATAAACGGTTGGCCGGGATTCAAGCAGTCCAGACGTTATCCAGGCTAAATCGCGCACACCCCGGCAAAGACACCACCTACGTCATTGATTTCGTGAACGACCCGGCTGAGGTCTTGGCCGCGTTCAAGACGTATCACACCACTGCCGAGCTTTCTGCGACCACCGACCCCAACCTCGTTTACAATCTGCGTTCTAAACTCGATGCTGCCGGTCACTACGACGAGTTTGAAGTGGATCGTGTCGTGGCGGCGGAACTGAAGCTGGATGCGAAGCAGAGTGATTTGGTAGCAGCGATTGCCCCAGTTGAAGACAGGCTGATGAAACGCTACAAAGCGGCACAGGAAGCGTTGAAACTGGCGAAGGAGCACAAGGACGAGAAGGCTGTCAAAGCGGCACAAGACGAGCTGAACGCCTTGATTCTGTTCAAGACTGACCTTGGTGCATTCATCCGGCTCTACACCTTCCTGTCTCAAATCTTCGACTACGGCAACACGGCTATTGAGAAGCGGGCCATTTTCTTCAAACGTCTGCTGCCTTTGCTAGAGTTTGGCCGTGAGCGGGAAGGCATTGATTTGTCAAAAGTATTGCTCACGCATCACAACCTGAAAAACACTGGTCGTGAACCGATGCCGTTGTATACGGGGAAAACGCCCCTGCTCGAACCGATCACTGAAGCTGGGAGTGGGGCTTTGCAAGAAAAGCAAAAAGCATATCTAGCCGAAATCATTCAGAAAGTGAACGACCTGTTTCAAGGCGAGCTGACGGATCAGGACAAGCTCGTTTATGTGAACCATGTGATCAAAGGCAAGCTGCTGGAATCGGAAACATTGCAACAACAGGCGAAGAACAATACGAAGGAGCAGTTTGCCAATTCACCAGACCTGAAGACCGAGCTCTTGAACGCCATCATGGGGGCTTTGGACGCCCACACAGCGATGAGCACCCAGGCATTGAATTCGCCGGCGGTTCAGAGTGGCATGAAGGACATTCTGCTCAACCATGCCGGACTGTATGAGACGCTGCGCGATTTCCACCCAGAACGGCAACTAAAATAAATCCATGTCTAACAGCAAGGCACCCAATGTGTCAGAGAGGATGAATCCCGATATGGA
>Ga0302281_10002217_pt1 | contig 13895 bp, 21 predicted proteins | sample III_Fen_E1_2_FD_198762 | JGI IMG/M metagenome (GOLD analysis project Ga0302281, IMG submission 198762) | Peat permafrost microbial communities from Stordalen Mire near Abisko, Sweden - III_Fen_E1_2 | ecosystem: Environmental > Terrestrial > Soil > Wetlands > Permafrost | place: Sweden: Abisko...
CGGAAAAGCACATTTATTGTTCCTACATTATGATTTTATTCTAAATAGTACGCCTACCAATGTGGTTAGTCCAAGTGAAAGCGCTCCCCAGAATAATACACGCAGTGTGGGCCTAAGCACTCTCGCACCGCTGGTTTTTGCTCCCAACATTCCCAGAATAGCCAGCGAAATAAGAGTGCTCACAATGACCATCTCTTTAATCAGAGGCGGTGGTGAAGCAATCGCCACTATCAACGGTAATATCGCCCCGCAGGTAAAGCTGGCGGCAGATGCTAAAGCCGCCTGAATCGGCTTTGCGACGGTTATTTCTGTAATACCCAGCTCATCGCGGGCATGAGCGCCCAACGCGTCATGTGCCATCAGCTGACCGGCCACTTGCCTGGCTAATGGCAACTCTACACCGCGAGCCACATAAATTTGCGCGAGTTCTTCCAGTTCAAATTTTGGGTTTTGTGTTAGCTCACGCTTTTCGCGTGCTAAATCGGCGTTTTCCGTATCGGTCTGCGAACTCACCGACACATATTCTCCTGTTGCCATAGAGGTGGCTCCCGCTACCAACGCCGCAAGCCCCGCCAACAAAATAGCTTCTCGTGATGCGCCGCCTGCTGCCATACCGCTGACAATACTGGCGATGGAGAGAATGCCATCATTCGCTCCAAGCACCGCTGCACGCAACCAGCCGACGCGATTCATCAGATGCGATTCAGCGTGTTTCTTTACCGATTTCGTCATGCTTTTCCTCCAAATGCATAAGCATCCATCGCCAAAATGCCTAATGACGTATCCTCATGTATATGTTTTGCATCGAGCGGTATGCCGCCTGCGCCCAACGCAACAAAGAACGGCAGAAAATGCTCCGGCGTGGGATGGTTTTCCCGCGCATAGGGTGCTAATTCCCACCAATCCAGTAAACTTTTGATATCGCCTTCTGCCGCACGCCCTGCCACCCATTCAGCAAACGCCGTAACCCATGTAGGCGTTGCTGGATGATGTCCGCGAAACGCTTCACTCAGGTTATGAGTAAGATTGCCGGTGCCGATGATCAGGATGTTTTCGTTGCGTAAGTGTGCCAATGCCTGACCGATACGGTAATGCCATCCGGCATCCCGCCTAGGCTGTACCGATAGTTCAATCACAGGAATATCGGCCTCAGGATACATAAGCAGCAACGGATTCCATGCGCCATGGTCAAGACCGCGTGCGGGATCAATACCGGTTGTGATGCCGGCATCGGCCAGAAGAGAGTGCACACGCCTTGCAAACGCAGGATTGCCTGGAGCCGGATAACGCAATGCATAAAGCTCTTTAGGAAAGCCTTGAAAATCATGGATAGTCTCCAGGCGGATGGCACCCGTCACTGTCGGTTCAGCCGTCCCCCAATGCGCGGAAGCAATCAGGATGGTGCTTGGCTTTGGAAATCGAGCGGCAAGGCCACGCAAAAACCTTGTTGTCGGCGCATCTTCCAGTGCCAGCATCGGTGAACCATGCGAAATGAAGAGCGAGGGCATGGTGGTATATAATGGTGCCATACGTTCTTATGCCTTCTTTTCCACTTTATCCGTATTAATAAATGGTTTGACAACCATCATAATACTCATCTGCACCTCAGGCGGCTGCTGTGCAATTGCTCTATGCAGTTTCTTCACATGGCTACGCGCGCTATACAGCTGATCGAGCAGCGATAGCACCACATCCATCCCTTCATCATTCACGTTTATATCCTGCGTGAGGTGACAGACCAACTCCAGGCGCGCGATGTCGATATCCTCAAAATACCAGCCGGATGAATGTGAAACGGGGCGCAACCACTCACGGGTGATATATTCTTCCAGCGTCTGGCGATCAATGCGCGCTTGCGGCATCTCCAGCACTTCCTCTATCGTTTTCATATTTTATTCTCCATCGCTATTCGCGGATTATAGGCATGCGTTTCCGACCATTTGCGGATAAATTCTTCCAACTCAGCATCGATCTCTTTAGGCATAACCAGTTTCAGTTTTACAAACTGATCGCCCCCTTTGATGCCTTTGCCTTTAAGGCGCAGGGTTACGCCTGAACTGGCGCCTTTAGGAATGGCCATTTCGACAGCACCGTGAATCGTTGGCGCCTGTATCTTTTCGCCCAGCACGCTCTCTTGCAAACCAATCGGTAGTTCGATGGTAATATCTCTGCCTTTGCGCGTAAAAAATGGGTGTGCTCTGATATGTACTTCAACATATGCGTCGCCTGATGGTTGGCTTCCCTGGCCTTTGAGGCGCAGTTGCTGCCCCTCTTCGATACCTTCGGGAATAGTGATGTCGAGCGTTTTGCCATCCGGCATGGTGACGCGCTTTTTGGCGCCACGCGCCGCTTCAAGAAAATCCACCTCAATATTGTAATGGACATCATTAGGTGGTGGACGATTAAACCCTGCGCCTCCTGCTCTGCCGCCAAAACCAGCAAAAAGGTCTTCAAAGTTAAAATCTCCGCCGTTAAATTGATAGCGCCCACCTTGCGGCCCGTCGGCAAAATCGCGGTAGGTTTGCTGTTGCTGACGGTATTGTGGTTGCCCTTCCATATCGATTTCACCGCGATCAAAGGCGGCACGTTTTTCGTTATCGGAAAGCAGCGCATTGGCTGTATTGATTTCCTTGAATTTTTCGCTTGCGCTTTTATCGCCGGGATTCAGATCGGGATGATGTTTTCTTGCTAATTTCCGGTAAGCCTTTTTAATTTCGGCTTCGCTTGCATCTTTATTTATGCCCAAAATCTCATAGGGATTCTTGGCCATTATTTTTCCGATACAGGGTGCTTAACTCTACGATGGCGATCGGCATCCTGGCTATGGGTATCGGTAATGGCAAGCGCAATTTTTTTCGATTGCGTCTTAGGTTTTGTCACCAACTTAAGTTTAACAGGCTTAGTGTTTTTGAGCTTAGCCATCCTATTTCTCCCTATAACCTGCTTTTAGGCGTTGAACCGTTTGTATGTACTATGCGGGCCGTTTTCCCTTTATCCTGCATTGAGTAATGCTGCTGCTCCGATTTTTCTTTGGCGGTTTGCTTTTTGGAAAGCATGTCGGCTGTTTGTGCGCTCGTGCCATGGAGAGTAGAAGAGTCTTTCTTATTGGTCATAACAGTATCCTTTATTTGAAATCAATTATCAGCCAGTCCCGGATTTTCATCTTCGATGGAATTCTTAGGGCGTTTGGTGGTGGTATCGTCTCCTTTTTCAGGATGCTTTACCCTACCATTGGTTTCGGCAGTACCGCCGCGCACACCGTCAGCCGACGCAAAGCCTTCTTCATAAGCTCGCTGCATATTACCGAATTTTTTATCCATTACTTCATCGGTCGCAATAATTTCTGCGGTGCTACCTGTGTTTTTATCTTTTTCATCATATTTTACGATACGCATGTTTACTGCTCCTTTAATGTTTCTAAGCGCGGCTTCTTCTTATAAACCACCGTATAAGTGTGCAGAGCTTTTGCAGGATGCTTTTCGCGGCCGGTTACCGTTGCGCCGCCTTCATTTTCCCACCGCGAAAACGCTCTGCGGCGCATACGCTCATCGCCAAATAGTTTTTGATTCTGTTCAGGCATAAAAATTCTCCTTATTAGAAATATCGCAGAGTGCTTATCAATCGGCTTTAGAGTTATTGGTGTAGCCTAAATTTAATCATCACATTTTGTCCCACGTCAAACTACTGATAGCGAAACTGATCTGAATGCTTTTCAGTATTTGGAACGGTAGCAAATTACATTGATTAAGCCGCCTTCTTCACATCCGTGATTGGCCCGTGGGCGCGACCATGGACGAACTGATCGACGTAAGGGTTATTGCTGTTGTAGATATCCTTGGCAGACCCCTCCCAGATGATCTTTCCCTTATAGAGCATGGCGATTTTGTTGGCGATCTTGCTAGCCGATGCCATGTCATGGGTGATGGAAAGCACAGTCAGGCCAAGCTTACGCGTACAATCGATGATGAGGTCATTAATCACGTCGGCCATAATCGGATCGAGTCCCGTGGTGGGTTCATCGAGAAAAATAATATCCGGGTTCGCGCAGATGGCGCGCGCAAGCGCCACTCGTTTCTGCATGCCACCAGATAGTTCGGCTGGCAGCAGGTTAGCCACATCCGGGGTAAGACCAACTGCAGCAAGCTTCTCCACCGCCAGAGCCTTAGCCTGGGCGGTAGAAAGATGCTTCTGCTGGCGGACTGCGAAGGTGATATTTTCCCATACGGACAAGGAGTCAAATAGCGCCCCTGACTGAAAAAGAACGCCGAACTTACGCATCATTTCCAAATGCGCATTACCACGCATACCGATGACCTCTTCACCGTCGATTTTGATACTGCCGGAATCAGCCGTAAGCAGGCCGAGAATACATTTAATCAGCACAGACTTCCCCGTTCCCGATCCACCGATAATGACAAGTGATTCACCCTTGGCTACGCTTAGCGTAACGCCGTCGAGAACCTTATTCGTGCCGAAATGCTTTTTTACTTCTTTAAGCTCTATCTTGGATGTCATGATCAGGAAAACAGCGTTGCTAAGAAATAATAAAGCGCGACGATAGCTTGGATTTAATCCTCATACTTTGACCAGTGTCAAAATACGGATGGCAAATACTGCTATGAGCAACAGTTCGAATAGTTTTCGATCTTAAGCCCATCTGTAAGGAATTGTTAAATGCGCGCCATGGTGTTGAAAGCAGTTGGTTCACTAAAAGATAACCCGGCTCCACTTGAGATGGTTGAATTGCCCGATCCTGAACCAGCGCATGGTGAAGTCCTCATTCGTGTGAACGTATGCGGCGTTTGTCATACGGAACTGGATGAAATCGAGGGGCGTACTCCTCCCCCACATCTACCCATCATACTCGGCCATCAGGTTATCGGCAAAGTCACTGCATTGGGTGCTGGTGTAAGTGAGATTAAAGTCGGCGACAGAGTTGGCGTGGCATGGATTTATTCAGCATGTGGAGAGTGCGAATATTGCAAGAATGGTGAGGAAAATCTTTGCAAGCAGTTCCAAGCCACGGGGCGAGATGCTAATGGCGGTTACGCTGAATTAATGGCTGCGCCTGCCGCATTCGTACATCCGATTCCCGATGTTTTTACCGATGCACAAGCCGCGCCATTATTATGCGCGGGTGCCGTTGGTTATAGAGCGCTTCGGCTAACAGGAATTATAGACGGACAGAATTTAGGCCTGACAGGTTTTGGCGCATCAGCACATATCGTATTGAAGCTGGTGCGCCACCGCTATCCGAATAGCAAAATCTATGTATTTGCGCGCGATGAGGCGGCGCGCTCCTTCGCTCTTGAACTTGGCGCGGTATGGGCCGGTGACACTACTGATCATGCCCCACAGAAATTGCACGCGATTATCGACACCACGCCCGCATGGATGCCTATCGTTGAGGCGATGGAGAACCTCGAACCCGGCGGACGGCTGGTTATCAACGCGATACGCAAGGAAGATGCGGATAAAGCAGCGCTGCTTAAGCTGGATTACTCCACGCATCTATGGCTTGAGAAGGAAATAAAAAGCGTTGCCAATGTCACCCGCACTGATGTGCGTGAATTCCTAAAGCTGGCAGCGGAAATTCCTCTTATATCGGAGTTTCAGGAATATAAGCTTAAGGACGCCAATCAGGCGCTGGACGATATGAAAACAAGAAATATCAGAGGCGCCAAAGTATTGCTATGCGCGGCCTTGGGTAATGCGAATGCACCACGGCTCTGACGCGCTAATCGTAGAACGGCCACTATAAAATACTTATACTTACATCAAATAAAACCAGAGCCTTAAGGCTTATGCCAATTTTATAGAATCGCTTATCGTTAAGCATGCCTTCATTAGGCAAAAATAGCATTGCGTAGATAAAGTTTGTCGCACGTCAAATTAGTTTTGCCAGAAGCGTGTACTGATTGCATCCCGCAAGCGTCATGCCTGTGGCGAGAACTTCCAAAAGAAAGCGCATATATGAAAACTTTATCAACTTTATTATTCACTGCGCTTGTGGCCAGTAGTCTCATCGCAGCCCCTGTGTTTGCTGCTCCACCTGCCGGTGAGACAGAAGCACCCGGACAACCCTTCGATCACCCCACCGATGATGGATCATATTCCAAAGATATGCGCGATGACGAGATGCTGGCAAAATCCAAACCTGCTGACAACGGCACTATACAATATGTTTCTGGTGGTGTCGCGGTAAGCGGCATGCGTGCGATTGATGCGGAGGAACATAATTATAATCTCAAAATGCTGTTCGTTGCAGCGCGCAATGGTGAATATCTTTCGGATTTTAATGTGAAGATCACAGATAGCAAGGGCAATAGCGTGCTTGATACCAAGACTCAAGGCCCAGTGCTGCTCGTTAAGATGCCGCATGGGCATTACACGGTGAGCACCACAACGCATAGCGGGAAAACACTGACCCGGAAAATTAAAGTAGGTGACGATTATCTTGCCTCTTACGTGCTGCGTTACCCTGCTTCAAAACAATAATTGTATAACTAATTTTAAAGGAATTTTTATGAAACTTGTAACATTACTTATAACGACCGTTTTGGCTAGTGGGCTTATGGCAGCTTATCCTGCTATGGCAGCAAAAGACGCAAGCGGAAATATAGGTTCGCCGACTTCTCCGGATTCAGGGCCAACCGATCAAGAACTACAGGCATCATCATCTGAGATAATAGGAAATATCAGTATCGCGAACATCGCACTGGCCTATGGCATGAATGATGATGCTTCCAGCCATATCGACGCTGCCCGCCAGGCCATAGCTAAGCTTAACGGAACAACTTCCTATAGCTCACATTCTCCGGTGACTGCAGGTAAGCTCAGCTATGCCACAGCAAATGGTAACAAGGACTACTGGATTCCCGTTGCCGATGATCGTTTCGTCGTGCGTACTATAGATGGCGATCGCCTTACTTCCAAGAACCCGGGTGTCGATGTTTCGGATGCGCAGATTGTGCATTACAACATGATATTGGATACCAAGGTTGCCGATGCGCAGCTCATCAAAGCGCAAACGGCCATCAGTCAGAAACAGTATGATGTGGCGATGACTGCGCTGGACAATGTAAGCAAAGGCGCAATCACGGAAACCCTGACGGAAGATCGCCCCTTGGAAGCGGCGCGCGATAACCTGATCCTGTCAAAAGAGCTATTGCACGATAAGGATTACCATGGCGCCTCTTTTGCACTCAAACACGCAAGTAAGGAGCTTGCTATGGTAGAGAAAGCTACTCCGGATAGCGCTGATAATACCCATATTAAAAATATGCAGTCGCAGATTGATTCTCTGCAGGCCTCTATCGCAAAAGCTGATCCTTCGGATCTGAAAATAGCGGAAATGAAAATCGATGGCTGGATCAAAGACGTAAAGTCAAAACTTTAGGCTAAACGCGTTTATTAACAATAACTTAAAAGGAGATTTTTTATGACGAACAATTCAGACAATTCGGTGGTTGGCATATTCGAAAGTCACGAAAGCGCAGAAAGTGCCGTCAAGAAACTGGCGGATGCCAATATCCCCATGAAGGAAATCAGCGTCATAGGCAAGGGTTACCAAACCGATGAAAAAGTGATCGGATTCTACAATACCGGCGACCGCATGAAATTCTGGGGAAAGATGGGCGCGTACTGGGGCGGGTTATGGGGATTGCTGGCGGGTGGATTATTCATGACGGCCCCCATTATTGGGCCGATCGTAGTAGTCGGTAGCTTCTCCGCTATGGTCATAACCGGCATTGAGGGTGCTGTCGTGGTCGGAGGGCTAAGCGCGCTAGGTGCCGCGCTTTTCAGTATCGGCATTCCCAAAGATACTGTCCTGCAATACGAGAATGCGATTAAAGCCGATAGTTTTCTGGTTATGGTGCAAGGTTCGCAGGAAGACACGGAACGCGCACGCGACATACTGAAAGCAAACAATGCCAAGCATGTCAATATGCATTGCTGCGATAGCAAAAACATGAAGATCGCCAGCTAATATTTGCTGCGGAGCGAAGGCGTAATGCTTTCGCTTCCTTCAATAACAAGGCGTGCCATCAGGGAAACTAATCTGCTTTATAACAAGGAACTCATTATGAAAACGCACGCGCTACTTATTACCACCTTACTCAGCACAACTATATTTCTGGGCATCACCGCCTGTTCCCATAAGGCTGATACATTGACCAATGGCAATGCCCGGACTGATGTTTATGCAAATAACAATACTGCTGGCGTCGATCATACCGCACGCGATGAAGCGGAAAATTTTATCGGTCACATTAATTACGCTCGTGTGGCATTAGGACGCAATCGTAGTGACAGGGCTGAAGGGCATATCGCGGAAGCGCGCAAAGATATGGATCAGATGAAATCACTCACCATCGAACAGCGTAAAATAGCTAACATAGAATCAGGCCGCGTTGTGTATAGCTATAACACAGATTTCAAATATCATTATTTTCCAATTGATACCGGCGCTATCGAAGTCAAGAAAATGGGGCATGGGCCGGTTTGGGCAAAAAACGACCTGGCAGTGCTTGATGCTGAGGTTGTCTACCTTACGGTTGATTTAAGCAGCTATACGGCTGATACGCGTTTGGATAATGCCGAAGCTGACATTAAAGCGGGCAAACTCAAAGCTGCCGACAGGGAATTAGCTAAACTGACTGACGAAGTGGTGACGGTTGACAATGTTACCCCTGAGCCTCTGGATATGGCCCGCGATAATATAGTCCTGACAAGCAATTTTATCGCCAGTGGCAATTACACAGGTGCTCGTTACGCCCTCAAGCATGCGGATAGCGCGCTGCATGAAATGCAGAAGGACGATACCTATTCAGAGCATCAGGCCGATATTACTGCGATGCGCAGGAACATAAAATACCTGCAGAACGAGCTCACCAAAAAGAATCCCTCTATGATGCAGAAAGCCGATGCAAAACTCGGCAAATGGTGGTCGGAGCTTAAGAGCTGGTATTCAAGCGACGACAACCAAGGAGAGAGAGGTCATAGCTACGAAATAATTCCCCATATTGAATAATAACAGCTAACAACAAAGGATAATCGCCATGAAAAGCAACTTAGCCGTCGTAAGTAATACGAACAATTCTGATTCCGAGATTAAAAACAACGTTCTTGCGGAACTTAAATATGAGCCGAGCGTCAAAGCCACAGATATTGGTGTTTTAGTAAAAGACGCCACCCTCACACTCAATGGCTTCGTGGATAGCTATTGGGAGAAATGGGCTGCGGTACGTGCAGCAAAAAGGGTAATCGGAGTGAATGCCATCGCGGATGACATCGAAGTCAGGCTTCCTGCTTCCTATCATCACAGTGACGGTGACATCGCAGCCGCTGCCGCAAGCCAGATCAAATGGGCGACAACGATTCCCGAAGATGCCGTCAAGATAACAGTGCGTGAAGGTTTTGTCACGCTGGATGGCACGGTGGACTGGTGGTTTCAGAAGAACGCCGCCGAAGTGGCAGTTGAGACGTTGATGGGCGTCAAAGGGGTTAGCAATCTAATCGCGATCAAGCCAAAATTGACTGGCTCGGAGATTAAAACTTCTATTCAGTCCGCTTTTGAGCGCAATGCCCTTCTGGATTCCGACAATATCGAAGTCGAAGTATCCGGCAGTGAGGTGACTCTCACCGGCGAAGTCCGTAATCATGCCGAGCGTGATCAGGCCGAGCGCGTAGCTTGGCGCGCGCCCGGTGTTTCCTTTGTGGATAACCAGATTACCGTGAACTGGTCATGGCTTGATGAATAGCGGTATTTGAATATGCCCGCCGATAGGGAGATTGATTCCCTATCGGCGCACTTATTTGAACGACCTTAATATATAACCATCCTGATAAAGGGATAGCACAATGAATAAAACCCTATCCCGGGCGGTCATGACCGCGTGTATATTAATCGCTTCAAGCGCCTTCGCTGATGATGCTGCCACTCCGGCACCGGCGGCCCCGGTTCCAGCCCCAGTACCCGCACCGATACCGGGGGTGCAATACAATTTCAGCGCGACGGCAGCGTCGAATTATATCTTCCGAGGAATCAGCCAGACGGATAATAATCCGGCACTGTTTGTCAAGGGACAGGCAAGTTATGATGGTTTTTATGCTGGCATCGGTTCGGAGAATGTTGATTTCAATAATCACTCCGAAGCGGAATATGATCTCTCCGCTGGCTGGAAACCGACACTGGACAACTTCAATTTTGATCTAGGCATAATCCGCTACGGATATACCGACCAGCCTGACCATGTTGATGCCGATACGGTTGATTTCAAGGGCGTCGTCTCCCATGATTTTGGCCCGGCGACGGTGGGCGCCGCGGTATATTACACGCCAGACTATTTTGGCACCCATGATGACGGGGAATATTACCAGGTTAACGCCGCCTACAAAATTATTGACAACCTATCGGCCAGCGCTGCTGTTGGACGCCAAATTATTGCTGCAGGTGGTGATTATAGCACCTGGAATGTCGGATGCGATTACAACCTCATTCTAGGTTTTGGGATAGTATGAGAATGTATGATCGTCATGAAGTGGCCGAAATGTTGATGCACAGCAATACGTTGTATCGAAGGTTAGTGGGCCGGGAGCAGGAATTCGGGCATCATCCCGAACATGCATGCGCTCTGTGCCACAGAACCTTTCAAAGGAATCCCCAAGCGGCCAGCGAAATGATTGGGGATGGAGTACTGTGAGGGCGGATATAGGGATATTTCTGTTGGTTTTTGTCTTTTTCTTTCTACAGGCCTGTCCTCTGGCGTTAGCACAAAGCACAACGCATCAATCAACTCCCGCTGACATACTTGGCACGGATAAAATGCCACTGGTCGTCAAAGTAATCTCTGAACCTAAACAGGACAGCAGCTACGCCTGGAAAAGCAATTTTGTTTTGCCCCTGGAAGTTGGCCTTGTCATTGCGATTGTAAGCTACATTATCAGCTACATGGAGAAGTTTTTCCGGCTGGGAAGAGGTAGCCATACGCTCTGGTGTGCGGTGGCATCGGAGATAAAGTTTTGTTCGGAGATCGCCGACATAAGTATCAAGGATGATCTGAAGTCCCTCAGTTACCGGCTTCCAACAAGCGCTTACGATAATCTATTTCCGAGGCTACTGGAAAATAACGCAATCAGCCGCGAGGAAATATCCCACCTCCAAAAGTTTTACGGCACGGTAAAAAGCATAAACAGAGGCCTTGAGACTGCGAGTGAGCATTTCTCATCCAATCAAACGCTTTTGGTGAGCCAGGAGCGTGAGAATATTCTAATGCGCCTTAAGCGCATTGCCAGCAAGGACGGAGATTACAGTGTCGCTATGCAGAAAATCCTGAACAGCAAAGGTGCGTTTGAGTAGAAGATAATCTTCTACTCAATATTGTTACATAAGTTTAACAATCACATGAGGAAAATATGACAAACTATAAATATGCATCAAAGAATTTCGGTAATGAAAAGCCGGAGAATGCTTCAAATCCTCAACCTAAAATATTCTCTTCAGAAGCCAGTATGTCAGACCGCTTTAGAGATGTGGAAACTAGTAACGCGGCGCTAAGTTCAGCGCCGGAAATGGAACATACCGCTACTAAAAGTAAGGCCATGGATGAAATAAACTTAGATTCTGAATTACTTTTCTGGCGCGATAATTATAAAACCCGCCCCTATGTGGTAACAGGCAGTGATTATGAAGTCTATCTGCCCGCCTACCGTCTTGGCATTGAAACTTATATAAAGCATCCGGACGTTACTTTCGGACAGATCGAGTCGAGCCTGAGCGCGGATTGGAACAATTGGCGGGAAAATTCAAAACTTGAGTGGCATGGTGCAAAACATGCAATACGTGATGCTTACGAGAGAGTAAAAAATTATTGCGAAAACAGAATGAACGCTGATTACCGTTCCTGGCCGTGGAGAGATTGATAGCGATTCTATCGCTTATAATAACTACAATCGGCAATTAACATTATAAAAATTGATGCGGGACAATATGGGCAAAAATAATCGGCCTATGATCTGATTTAATTCAACCATCAGATCAGGAGAAAGCCCATGGCAAAGGATCATTACGCACAAACGGCCTATGATGATTACGTTAAGCAAGATGAACGCAAAAGTATCAATGACGGCAAGGTGACCAGCAGTTCAAGCTCTCATCCGATCGGCACTACATTAGGCACTATAGGGGGCATGGCGGCAGGCGTGAGTGGCGCTATCGTTGCCGGTGCCGCTGTCGGCTCCGCAGCTGGCCCCATAGGCGCCGCAATTGGAGCTATCATTGGCGGCGGCATAGGCGCAGGGGTCGGGCATGAAATAGCGGCGGAAATCGATCCCAAGGCGGAAGATTTATTCTGGCGCAATAACTTTAAAACGCGTCCTTATGTAAATGATGATAGTGATTTTGCAAACTACCATCCTGCCTATCTTTATGGAGTGGATTCCTATCTCAGGTATCCGGACAGCACATTCGATGAAATGGAGCCAAGGCTTGAGGATGCTTGGCATAATCATAGCGGAAACTCAACGCTCGGCTGGAATGAAGCAAAACATGCCACCCGCGATGCATATGAAAGAGTCAGAAGCTATTACGTATAATCACATGTCAGTACCATTACTCCCTATTCCCAATAATCGCTGGAGCTTCTTCATCGCTATGATGCAGGCCTTTCTCGTTGTCGGGTTGCTTTATGGGTTTATATATTGGTGCGGAAAATTTTTTAGTTAGGTTAATTATCGATGAAGAATATTGCGGGTTTATTAGCTTGCCTATCATCTCTCCTCCTTGCCGCCTGCTCTTCAATGCCTGTGGGAAATCCTCATGTTCCGGAGCCTGCTAAAACGGTTCAACTCGATCGATATACGGGGCTTTGGTATGAGATTGCCCGGTATCAGAATAGTTTTGAAAAGGGATGCGAGGCCGTCACAGCGCAATATGACGCATTGGAAGATGGCCGTATAGGTATCATGAATACCTGCCACAAGCAGTCCGTAAATGGTGTCATAAGCACTGCCACCGGCAAAGCCAAAGTAGTGGCAGGCTCGAATAATGCTAAGCTCAAAGTATCCTTCTTTGGCCCCTTTTATGTAGGTGATTACTGGATACTCGACCATGCGGATGATTATAGCTGGTCTATTGTGGGGGAACCATCAGGCCGCTATCTCTGGATACTGACACGCAATGCCCACCCAGGCGATATGCTGGTTGATGAACTCTATACCAGAGCGCGTAGAATGGGTTACGAAATAAAAATATTGCGCATGGTGCTACAGCGTTAATGTATGGGCAACACAAAAAAGAAAATGGCTAACCCCAAACCTGATGCAGATGCAGGATTTATCAAAAGACATAAAGCGCCTTTTGAATGCGTTGCGCTTTTATTACAAGGCGGTGGAGCGCTGGGCGCATATCAGGCAGGTGTGTATCAGGCGCTGTCCGAAGCAGGACTTGAGCCTGATTGGGTTGCAGGGATTTCTATCGGCGCGATAAACGCTGCTATTATCGCGGGTAATGCCCCTGACCAGCGTGTTTCAAAGCTGCGCCAATTTTGGGAATTAATTACCCAAGATCCATTTCAATATTATCCAGCGCAGATAAAATCTCTGATAACGCGTAATGAAACTCAATATCAGCTATTAAATTTGATGAGTACCATAAATACTATCATAAGCGGCATACCGGGGTTTTTCAAACCACGTCCCGTTACCCCATGGCTTGAGTTGCCGGGCACAGTAGCGGCCACAAGTTTCTATGATTTTACTTCTTTGAAAGCAACATTAGAACAGTTGATAGATTTCGATCGCCTTAATAATGATGATATACGCTTCAGTATCGGTGCAGTGAATGTAAAGAGCGGCAATTTCACCGATTTTGATAACAAAACTCACCGTATTAC
>Ga0302281_10002222_pt1 | contig 13877 bp, 10 predicted proteins | sample III_Fen_E1_2_FD_198762 | JGI IMG/M metagenome (GOLD analysis project Ga0302281, IMG submission 198762) | Peat permafrost microbial communities from Stordalen Mire near Abisko, Sweden - III_Fen_E1_2 | ecosystem: Environmental > Terrestrial > Soil > Wetlands > Permafrost | place: Sweden: Abisko...
CACTTTATATCAGGCTGCGCTGGCGGACTTCATTCGCGAGGGGCATTTCGCGCGGCACATTCGCAGAATGCGGATGCTCTATACCGAGCGACGAACGGCGCTGGTCGCAACAATTCGCCAACGGCTGAAAGACAAACTCACAGTGATCGGCGCCGAAGCGGGGATGCATATGGTGGCGTTGCTCCCACGGGGTTCCAGTGATGTGGCGATTTCGTTGAGGGCCTCCGAGGTTGGAATATCGGCGATGCCTTTATCGTCGTGTTGTGTGAAACCGCCCCTGGTGGGCGGTTTGATCCTTGGTTATGGCGGGACCGATGCGCGCCAGATTCATGATGGGATACGCAGACTCGCTGCGTGCTTTTGACAAGCCACGGAGAGGAGTGATCTCGGCACAGTCGCAACAACCGGCCCTCTCAATATAGGGCGAGGCCTTCCCCCTGTTGGAATACTTGTGTGAGATATACCGGAGAGCCGCGCACCTCGGCGGCAATTTCGTCCAATTTTACGAGGGTCAACGATAAGCTCTATGCTTCCGGTGGTTCGCGATCCTTTGGTGTAGCCGTAACAGCGCGCCAGCACATGGGTCCGTGCATCAATGCGCAGGCGCGGCGGGCGAAACGAAAGATAGAAAGGTGGAGGCCAGGAGCAGATGGTATTATCTCGGCGGGAGTCAGCCAGTGGAACCGACAAAAGCCAAACTTCCGAGCGAAGTTATAGATCTCTACAACGATTTCATTCACGGCGAGATTAGTCGCCGCGCCTTTATGGAGGGCGTGCAGCGACTTGCGAGCGGGCTTGCGGCAGCCACGGTTATCAGTGCATTGATGCCGAACTATACGATGGGTCAGCAGGTTTCCCGCACCGACGACCGGATCAAGGCTACTTACGAGACCGTTCCCTCTCCGAAGGGCAACGGAAGAATCAAGGGATATCTTGTGCGGCCTGTCAGCGCGGACACCCGCTCCGAGACGGTGACGAAGTTGCCCGGTGTAATCGTGGTCCATGAGAATCGGGGTCTGAACCCGCATATCGAGGACATCGCGCGGCGGTTTGCCCTGGCCAACTTCATGGCATTTGCGCCGGATGGACTCACATCTCTGGGCGGCTATCCTGGCGACGACTATAAGGGCGGCCAAATGTTCAACGAGATCGACAAGAACAAGATGTCTGAGGACATGCTGGCCGCGGCGATGTGGTTGAAGTCGCGCCCGGACTGCACGGGAAGGATCGGCGCTACCGGGTTCTGCTATGGGGGTTCGACCGCGAATATGCTGGCGGTGCGATTGGGAGCCGACCTGGCGGCAGCGGCGCCGTTCTACGGCGGCCCTCCCGCGGCAGAGGACATCCCCAAAATTAGGGCGGCGATCCTGGTGCATCACGGAGAGCTCGACACGCGACTCGCAGCGACATGGCCGGCTTACGACCAGGCACTGAACGCGGCGCACATTCCGCATGAAGGCTATATTTACCCGGGCGCCGTACATGGCTTCAATTGCGACGCGACTCCGGAACGGTACAACAAAGTCGCAGCCGATCTGGCTTGGCAACGCACGATCGACTGGTTCAATAAATACGTGCGCGGCTGATTCCGTCCAGCGCTAGTCCAATTTGCCGTGCCCGACTACTCCAGCGCTTCCGGCTCAATCGAAATATTCTTCTCACCCGCCGCACGCTTCTCCCAGTATTTCTTAACCCAGGCTTCGTAGCTTTTGCCGGCGGCGGTGTCGCGTCCGGTGAAGGCGATGGCGGCGATTTCGGAATAGGGAATGGCGGGACGTTCGGTGCTATTCGCCAGAATCAGGCGGACGACGGAGTTGTCGAGTGTTGAGCCGATGCGGCGGTCGAAAAGGTATCCGGTGATCTGGGAGTTGTTCGAGTCTTTGCGGGTGATAGTCACATCGCCGCGATAGTCGAAGGCCTTTTCGATGACAGAGCGCACGTCGGCTTCGGAAGCCAGCGCGGGAATCCAGCCTTGTAGATTTTCCCGCTCAAATCCGGGGACGACTTCCAGTTCATCACTACGGCTCAGACCGGTCGCCGCCGAGGCGCTCGCCACTGCTTGCGAGCTGTGCTGCGGCGCCGAATCGTGACCATGTTCGCGTCCGCTCATGCGTGGGTTTCTTCTGCTTGGCTCATGTGGGGACGGGGCTCCGTCCCGTCCACGCGGGCCAAAGCCCCACCACCACACGATTCGATCTGAATCAGGGGATTGTAGGAATGCACCGGCCGCACATCCTGATCGAGGTCGGCGAGTGCACTCTTGTCGGGATAGAGCGAGAACGTCGCTTTCACAGTGTCCGCGAATCCGCGCAGCGAGCCGAACGTATCGTCGACGGACGAGGGTTCGTAGCCGCAATGCACCATGCAATTCGCGCACTGCGGATTACCCGACTCGGTGCCATAGCTTGCCCACTCCGTCGTTTCCATCAATTCTTTGTAGGACTCGGCGTAACCGTCTTGCAGCAGGTAGCAGGGCTTTTGCCATCCGAAAATGTTGTAGGTTGGCATGCCCCACGGCGTGCATTTGTAGGTGCGCTTGCCCATCAAGTATTCGAGAAAAAGCGGCGACTGGTTGAAGCGCCACGTCTTCTTTCGATTGGAGAGCATGGCGCGGAACATGCGCCGAATCCGCGCGCGTCCCATAAAATGTTTTTGATCGGGAGCCTTATCGTAGGAGTATCCGGGCGAAACCATCATGCTCTCGACGCCAACCTCCATCATCTCGTCGAAGAACTTGCGCACACTGTTCGGATCGGCGCCATCAAACAACGTCGTGTTCGTGGTGACGCGGAAACCGGCGTCCACCGCAGCGCGAATACCGTCAAGCGCAATTTCATATCCGCCTTCGCGGCAGACCGAAAAGTCGTGGTGCTCTTTTTGTCCATCAACGTGCACGGAAAAACTCAGGTACTTGCTGGGCTTGAACAAGTGCAATTTTTCTTTCAGCAACAGCGCGTTGGTGCAGAGATAGATATATTTCTTGCGGGCGACCAAGCCTTCGACAATCTTGTCGATCTGCGGATGCATCAGCGGCTCGCCGCCCGGAATCGACACCATGGGGGCTGCGCATTCGTCAACCGCTTTGAAGCAATCTTCCGGGCTCAGGTCAGTCTTGAGAATGTGGGCGGGATATTGAATCTTCCCGCATCCGGCGCATGCCAGGTTGCAGCGGAAGAGCGGCTCAAGCATGAGTACGAGCGGGTAGCGCTTGTTCCCGGCCATCTTCTGGCGCAGAACGTACGAGGCCACCGTCCACATCTGGGATACAGGAACTGCCATTACCCCTCCGGAGGAAGAAAGTCCTTCTATTCTACCGGATTGTGGGGTCAAAGTTTACGGCAGGCGGGTATCACGCGCTGTTCGCACCCCAAGCTCCTGGCCGACGCCCCGTCAGAACAGGCTAACAAACGGAGTTACCAAGGGCAGTCCCGGAGGAGTGTGCAGGTCGCTATAATCGGTTCCGTGAACGCTCCTCGCACAGATTTTTCCCGCCTGCCTGAAATCCGCTCCCTGATTCTCGATGGCCGAACTTGGGCGGAGGTTTCGTTGACTGCTCTGGGAGAAAATTTTCACGCAGTTCAGAAACATGTTGGCGCGGGCGTCACGATCTGCGCCGTAGTCAAGGCCGACGGTTATGGCCACGGAGCGGTCGAGTGCGCACGGTCGCTCGAAGCGGACGGGGCAGCCTGGCTTGGCGTAACCGACGCCGCCGAGGGCCAAGCCCTGCGCAGTGCCGGAGTCGAAGCTCGCATCCTCTTGATGACAGGAATTTGGAAAGGCGAGGAGGATGCCATCGTCGCGCAGAATCTCACGCCAACAATTTGGGAGCCTTGGCATGTCGAATTGCTGGAACGCGCGGCGCGCCAAAACGGAAGCGTTCTGCCCGTCCATCTGAAACTAGATACGGGTATGAATCGCCTAGGGGCATCGACGGCCGCATTGCCACGGCTGTGCGAGATGCTGTCGCATTGCAAGGGCCTGACGCTTGAAGGAGTGAGCACGCACTTTGCGTCGGCCGAGGTACTCGACGCCGAAGATGCGGTACGCCAAATGAAGAACTTCGAAGAAGGACTGTCGTTGTTGAACAGTTACGGCCTTCGACCTCCCCTGGTTCATATGGGAAACTCCGCCGCGATGAGCGCGCGTCCAGATACCTGGAAGACGATGGTGCGTCCCGGAATCGCCCTCTACGGATATTCGCTGGCCTTTACGCGCGGCGGCGAGGATGCGCCGGTTCCTCCGCTGCCGCTGCGTCCCGTCCTCTCGTGGAAGACGCGTGTGCTGACAGTAAAAGAAGTCGCGGCCGGGCAGGCCGTCGGTTACATGGGAACGTTCGTGACGAAAACGAAGAGCCGCATCGCGGTGCTGCCCGTAGGCTACGCGGATGGTTATCCGCGGCTGCTTTCGAATCGCGCCCGCGTAATCTTACGCGGCGAATATGCACCCGTCGTAGGCCGTGTTTCGATGGACCTGACTATCGTGGACGTCACTCAAATTCCCCATGTCGTCGTGGGAGACGAAGTTATCCTCATCGGGCGCAGCGCTCACACCGGCCCGAGCGGCATAGAAGGCAACAAGAGCGTAGACGCGGTCGAACTCGCGCGCCTCTGTGAGACGGTTCCGTATGAGATTTTGTGTGGCTTGTCGCAGCGAGTGCCACGCGTCTACAGTGGCTCTTAACCCGCCTGACGAATCAGTCCCGCTAACGTTCCGAAACGCTGGCTTTTCTGCATCCAATTCCATGCAGTCGACATGATGTCGGCAAGATTTCTCTGGGCAGTCCAGCCGAGCACCGTGTGGGCCTTGGTCGGATCGGCCACCAAGGTTGGAGGATCTCCTGGCCGCCTCGGTTTCATCGTTCGCCGAACCGGCTTTCCAGTAACATCTTCGGCCGCTTGCATGACTTCCAGAACGGAATGTCCGCGGCCTGTTCCAAGATTGATAGCCAGCGTGTCACGGACTTTCTCGTAGTCGGGGCTGGCTAGATATTGCAGCGCTCGCACATGTGCGTCGGCGAGATCGTTGACGTGTATATAATCTCGCACACAGGTGCCATCCGGGGTTGGGTAGTCCGATCCATAGACATTCAATTCAGCCCCGTTTTCCGAGGTCGCGGCAAGTGCCAGCGGGATGAGGTGCGTCTCTGGATCATGGAGTTCGCCAATTTCGCCGCCTTCATCGGCTCCCGCAGCATTGAAATAGCGCAGGCTCATTGAGCGCAGTCCATAGGCGCGGCTGTAAGCTTCCAACACGTTCTCCACGAAAAGTTTTGAAGCGCCATAAGGATTGATCGGCTCGCGCGGCGTCTGCTCGCTAATCGGAATGCCGCCAGGGACACCGTACACAGCGCAAGTCGACGAAAACACAAAACGTCGAATGCCCGCATCGAGCGCGGCGTTCAAAAGACTAAGCGTTGCCATGGCATTGTTTCGGAAGTATTTGCGCGGGTTCTCCACCGACTCTCCGACATACGCATGAGCGGCGAAGTGCATCACGGCGTCAACCCGGGCGAGCACCGGACTGAGTTTAGCCTGGTCGGCAATGTCGCCTTCCACCAACTCGAAACCTCGCGCCATCTGCTCGAATCCGGTCGAGAGATTGTCATAAAGCACCACCTCGTAGCCCGCACTGCGCAGCGCGCGCGCCGCGTGACTGCCGATATAGCCTGCTCCGCCCGTTACCAAGACAGTCAAGGAACGTCCTCCAACAAAAAACCGCCGCCGCGATTAGGAAAATAACACTTGCGGAGAAGGTCGATTTTCGACATCTATATAATAGATTGCACCGCACCGTAACTGTGGTGATTTTTCCGGCAGTGAACGGCTCGATCCAGGGGGCACTGCAAGCTGCCAGCAGGATGACAAATACTTCCCGCGACACGCGTTCCTTCGTCCAGCAACCGAACGTTGCCAGCATTCCGAGCAAGGGTTACTTGGCGCGCCGAGCCATCGCTCAGTTCATCGCGATCATCTTCGTCCTTCTTATTTATTCCTACCCTTCTCTGAAAGCCAAAGCGGATTTTGGAGCTGTGAATCTGCCTCCCATCTTTGCTCCCGATCTCAGTTTGTACTTGAATTTAAGTAGCGTCAAAACGATCAGTCCGGGCCAAGTGTTAAACCCTTATTACCTGCTCCCGGTGCCATCCTCTGGAACCGCATACTTGAAATTCCGTCTCGGACCCATTCTGTTCCATGCTTGGAACAAGCTACTCGCGCGGCAACTGTGGCTTGCGATGTTCACTTGGAACCTCTTCTGGTGGGCCCTACTCTGCGCCATCACTCTTTGGTTATTCGAGCGTTTCTTGCCCGCCAACTCTTTGCCCATTGGAATTGCCGGTCTCGGCCTGCTGATGCTTGTCAATATTGGTATGCTGCGGCCGTTGATAGCCGCGTGGCTTCATCTCCCGTCATTATTCGGCTTCCAGGGTGTGGCCCTTCCATTCATGCGCGCCTTCTCACCCCAAATTCCGATACCCTTTCTTTTGGCTTACCTCGGGCTGCAGATTGATGCCCTGCGCCAACGAAGACTCCACTCTTGGATTGTGATGGCAGTCCTGCAACTGCTGGCACTCTCTGCTTTTCCCTACGCTACTCTAATGATGGCCGGAATCTCATTCCTGAGTGTCGTATGGCTTTTGTTCTCCCCGCGCAGCCCGCGAGGTATATGGCGTTTCGCTTTTGCCTATAGCGCCGCATGCGCGATCGCCGACGGCCTTTTTCTGAAGCGCGGATCAATGAACATTTACGCCCGCCACTCCGCCCTCATCCATCTTCAACCTTCGCTTCTGGCTCATCTGGTGGGAGGAATTTGGCTGATCCTGTTTCTTCTCACAACCGCCACGGCTCTCAGTAAGAGTTTGCCTGAGGAAGTAAAGTGGCCGCTGGTGGGTCTGGGCGCCATCAACATGCTCCTTATGTTAGGCGATGCTGTTGTCCCGGCAACCGTCCTCTTGTTGTCGTCGCACGCGGCCTACTTCGCGCAGACAACCTCCGCGCTGCTCCTTACCTTCCTGGCCTCCGCAACACTAGTCCGCAGCGCTGAGAAATCCCCTCGGCCGAATAAAGTGCGCCTTGCCATTGTTCTTGTGCTCCTACTTCTCGCGCTTAACGGAGCCTTTCTGTCACTCGGCACCTACCGCGCCTTCTTCACGTCCAATCGCGAACAAGTCGAACTGGCAACTCTGATGAATTCCTTGCCGCCTCTTTCGACTGGGCAACTCTTTGTTGCGCGTTCGCTTTCCGTGGATGATGCCTGCGGTTGGATCGCCTTGCTAGCAAGAGGCCCCGTACTCTATTGCACCGACGCCGAAACCATGCTGACCCCGCAGGATAACGAAAACATAAACAGATTCCGCGAAGCCATCTATCTCTACCTGACCGGAGAGGATAGCGGTCGCCTGCAACAGATTCTCGCTGGCCCGAATTCTACTGGCCCCATGTACCGTTTGGGCTTTTGGGCAGAGGCTTCATCACTGTCGCGAGAGGAACAGCATGCGGGAGTTGCCGCCGTCCAGGAAAGCGTGATCCCCCGCTTGCAACGGGTCGAGAGTCATGATCCGGATGTGAGCAGGTTCTTCCGGCAGTTCCAGCGGATCACTGTGATCGATGACCAGCAAAACCCAACTTTCGTTCCCGTCCGGCTTGGTTCCTTCCTCAAGTTTGACGGAGAACAACATCTCGGCCACTGGGTTGCGCTGTCCTACGTCCCTGAATAGGCTAGAAAATGTCCGGCGCGGGAAAGCATCTGGCGCTAACGGCTAGGACTTTATCAGGGGTTCGCTAACCTTTTGTTTGCAGATCATTTCGCGCACAATATAGTGCGGACGCCCTTTTGCTTCCTCATACACTCGCCCGATGTATTCTCCGATAATCCCTAGAAAGAACAGATTCACCCCCGACAAGAAAGTGATCGCCAGGATGAGCGCCGTGAAACCTTGAGGCGAGTGCAACCGGAACTTTGCGTACAACGCATAGAGCGAGTACAGCACCGATAGGGCGGTCGCAGCCGCTCCCAAGAGAGCCGCGGCGCGAAGCGGAACAATGGAAAACGCAAAAATTCCATCTGAAGCCAGTTTCAGCAATCGCAGTGGACTGTATTTCGTCAATCCCGCCTGCCTGGCTGAGCGCTCTACCGGAATTCCTATCTGTCGAAAGCCGACCCAGGTCCGCAGTCCGCGCAAATAACGATGGTGTTCCGGCATTCGCCGGATTTCCTCCACCACCCGCCGCGAAATCAGCCCGAAATCTCCCGCATCCAAGGGCAGTTCAATTGAAGATAGGACCGCTAATAGGCGATAGAAGCCGTAATAGCAGGCGCGAAGCCACCAGGACTCTTTGCGATTGACGCGCTGGACATACACCACGTCGTATCCCTGTCGATACTGGTCCAGCAGCGTTGGGATCGCTTCGGGAGGATCCTGCAAATCCCCGTCCAGCATCACGGTGACATCCCCTGACACGTAATCCAGTGCCGCCGCTAACGCCGTCTGATGGCCAAAATTGCGAGAGAGCGCAATCACTGTCAACCTGGAGTCTTTCTCAGCGGCTCTCTCCAGGAGTTCGAATGTGCGGTCCGAACTACCGTCATCCACGATGACAATCTCATGCGGGCCGCCTGGAATTCCATCGAGAACCGCGAGCGATCGCCGAAGCAGTTCCGGCACGATCGCTTCTTCGTTATAAACGGGAATCGCGAGCGACACCCTTGGATCCGCCATCACAATCTCTGACCTTTCCTGGATATGTCCTCGAATCACTGGTTCTCCAGTACCGCCATAAGAGAGGTGCCGAGTAATTTCTGTGGCAGAATCTCGCATTGCGCCACGGACCAGAGGATTGTATTGATCGCGCTTCCTCTCGTATCGAATCCAGCCTTGCCATCAAACCCAGCCTGGCCATCCGTACACCGCATACCGATCCCTTTCCGCGCGAGCAGAAGAGGAACCAGAGGAAGGCCCCAGTAGGTTATGGCGCGAACCTTGAATCCATTCTCGAGCGCCACTTGTTCCAAGCGATCCAATGTATACCGTCGAACGTGCCCCGCAGCCCGATCGTAATCGGAGTAGAAAAACGGGTGTGCTGGAACATTGATCAACAAGTTGCCTGAATCCGCCAGATGAAACTTAACCGCTTGCAGAAAGTCGTTCTCTGAATCAATGTGCTCTAGAACGTCGAACAAAAACAACAAATCGAAGCGTGCCTTTAACTCCGCGCTGCGCTGATGAATATCGTAGGAATAAAGCGAACTCCTCCGGCTAACATTCTTTTGCAGTGCGATCTCATTGAGATCGAATCCGGTCACGGAGTACCCGTAATAGTCCTCTACCTGCTTTTGCAACAATCCGTGACCGCAGCCAATCTCGGCGGCAGACTTGGAGTCCCGTAAGATGGTGTCGGCCAGGCGCCTCATCACCTCAAAACGGCGTCGAATCCAGAAGTGGCTCTCGGTGGCGATGTCGAACCACCAGTCGCCCATGCTTACCGGGGTAGGTGGTGACAGATAGGTGATGGCGCGATGTTCAGAACTCATCGCGAAGCCTCTTCTGTGTGATCAGCGTCGCTCCCCAGTCCCTTCATCGATAACCGAATGTAATGTTAGCATCCATTTCTCGAACGCAGATGTGCGAGCATCTTCGAGAGAAACATTTGGGAGACTGCCATTGCAGCGGTCGTTTGGACGATTTATCGGGGTGGGTCTGGAAGGGAAACTCAAACTACAACGAATATCAACAGGTTTCAGGTCGGCCCGCCCGCGCCTCGAGATCTCCTGGGCGAGTTCGTCACCCTGGCGATACACTACCGGTTCCGACTCACGATCTGACGTATCGACGGTCAACGATCCGACGATCCGACGATCAACGATCCGACGATCGACGATCAACGATCAACGATCAATACTCGACGCTCTTCAGTAGTGGCCCGCTGTTGCGTGAAACCTGTCACCTTTATTGCACGAGCAACCGCTGCTCGAAAATTAAGTTACGGACTGGCCCCGATGTGACACACTCGCTGCCAGTCCGCATCCTCGATTTGATTCCGTGATGCTGTGGGCTGCTCAGCTTGCCGCCAGCATCCCCGAATTAACGCGGTTTTTGCGCTTTTGGGGCAGCCTGGCGTGGCGCTTGCTTCTGTTCCATCTGCTTCTGCTGGGTGGCATGCTTTTGTTCAACCTGCTGCGTTTGTTGCGTATGGCGTTGTTCCATCTGCTGCTTTTGCGTGTCGTTGTAGTTTTTCGCGGTGGCTTGCTGATGCTCTTTTTCCTGTTGCTGTTGGAGCTTTTGGTGATCCTGCGTTTGTTTGGCCGCTAACTTGTCCTGTTGCTGTTGATATTTCTTGTCGGTCGCAGCGTTGCCAGTGTTTGGCGGAGTAAACTTATGCGCTTGTAACTCGCTGGCGTGATTGTTAGCAGCGGGACGAGCTTCGCTCGTAGTTTCAGGATGACTTTCCGTCGTGGGCCGCGCTGCACTTTCTGGATGCGCTTCATTACCACGAGCGGCAGTGGCTGGAGGCGCCTTATATTCTCCCCCTGCTTGCCGGGAAGCGACCACCCCGGTTTTGAAATCCCCGGCCTTTGCGGTAGCTGCGATCGGCGGCCTGCCCTGGTTCGCCGAAGCGCGTAATTCCGGAGTACTGCGCGCTTGCTGAACGTGTTGCGTTTGCGCCTCCACTGGACCTACGTGGCGCTCATGGGCATAGGATTCTTGCTGCGCCGTCGCGCGCGCTTCGATCCCGCCCGTACCCCCGTTATAGCTGACGTGAGTTTCGGAGACATTCACCGTTGTGTTGTAGGTATTGTGAATAATGGAGGTGTTTACATGATTCACGTATGTGTTGTACGAGAAGTGGCCACCGTCCCAGCGCCCACCTTCATATCCCACACCGCCGTAGCCGAAGCCGTAGTTGATGCCGCCATAGAAGCCCACATGTTCCCCCCAATATCCTTCATGGAAAAGAAATGCACTCCCGCCCCAACCCCAGTATCCAGGGGTCCAAAGAAAGCCGACCTGCGGGGCTTCGACCCACGTGCCCGGCACCCAGAAATATCCATCCTGGTCATCGTATGACCAGTAGCCGGGGGTCCATAAGTAGCCGTCGGCAGGACAGATAGGTTGTTCGTAAACAGGAAGTGCCGGCGGACCGAAGTTAACCGAGATGCCGATACCAATCTGTGAAAATGCACCGTGAGAGAACATTAACAAGACAAACGAAAACAGCAGGGAGCGAATACCAATCCTAGTATGCATAGTGCTTCCTTCTGCCTGCTCCTCCTCTGTTACCCGGTACGGCGAGACGCTCACGGGCACGGACGAGCGGCGAATCGGTGTAAGCATTCCACAGAGTCGCTGGCCGAATCTGTGCACTAATGCTCACTTTTCGTGATCCGTGCGGAAACGAACTCGGCGCTAAAAACGCCGACAAAAAACTCACCGCTGATCCTGAGCGAAGCGAAGGGCTCCTGGCAATCTTTGGACTTGGCAACCGGACCTGTAAGCCGAATTTTGTCCGCAGCATGAATGCTGCGGGACGGTCATTCCTCTGGGCCACGCATTACTGCGGGGCTCAAGCGACCTACCCGGAGGTTCTGGCGCGCCGAGCCGGCACGCCTCCCCGGCAAACCCGAAGGCTCGCCAGAAAATCCCTCCCTATTTGGTCTTGCTCCGTGTGGGGTTTGCCCTGCCCGGCGCATTACTGCGCCAGCGGTGCGCTCTTACCGCACCTTTTCACCCTTACCTGAACCTTGCGGCCCGGGCGGTATGTTCTCTGTGGCACTTTCCGTCCAGCCGGCTTGAACCGGCCGTCCCGGACGTTATCCGGCACACTGCTCTGCGGAGTTCGGACTTTCCTCCCGTCTATCGACGAGCGACCGTCCGGTCCGGCTGCCAACGAATTCATTATAGTGCAGCCGCTCGCCCGCGCAGCGAAAATGGCCTGCGGCCCTGCTTCTGGGCCTGACATAACAGCCTGCCGCTGTGGCTGCGGTTTGCCGAGCTAAGCACGCCAGTCCTTGCTAAACTGATTGCCAGGGACCCTCCTCGGCAGTCGCATAAATAGCGCTCGGAAGCGCGTGAATCGAGAGCAAGTCGTGGAGAGCAAGTCGTTGATACATGCACATCACCGAGGCCATCAAAATCGCGTTCCTGTCCCTTTGGGCGAACAAACTCCGCTCGGCGCTGACCTTGCTCGGCGTGGTCATCGGAGTCGCCGCCGTCATCGCCGTCGTAACCTTCGTCAACGGCATCAACGGATACGTCGCCGAGAAAATTTTCAATCTCGGTGCGGACGTCTTCATCATGTTCAAGGTCTCGCCCGCGACCACGAACGTGGATCACTACATTGAAGGCCAGAAACGTAAAGACCTGACTATGGACGACTATCGCGCAGTGCGCGAGAGCTGCAAGCTCTGTGCCTATGTCGGAGCCTACGCACGCGGCAATAGCGGCCATATAAAGTACGCCGAACGCGCTCTTACCGACACCATGGTCCAAGGCATGACGCCCGCCGTAGCCATCACACAAGACATCGACATCGATTCCGGCCGCATGCTCAATCAGTCCGACTTGGACAACAACGCCCCCGTCGTCATTGTCGGCACCGATATCGTCGACAATCTCATGCCGGGCGTCGATCCCATCGGCAAAGAAATTCGCGTGGATGGCTGGATCTATCGCATCATCGGCGTCGGCAAGAAAAAGGGCAGCACCCTCGGCCAGAGTCTCGACAACTACGTCCTCATGCCCATGACCTCATGGATGAAGCAGTACGGCGTTTACAACTCGAACATGCGAATCTCCGCCAAGGCCGTCGGCACCGGTCCCACGCTCGACTCCGCCATGGATGAAGCGCGCGTCGTTCTCCGCGCGCGCCGTCATGATCCAGCCGGCGGCGCAGACTCCTTTGATATGGAGAACAACAGCAGCCTGCTCAGCATCTGGTCGAATCTAACCGGAACGTTTTTTGTTGCCATGATCGGAATCGCCGCGATCTCCATGGTTGTCGGCGGAATCGTAATCATGAATATCATGCTGGTCTCGGTCACCGAACGCACCCGCGAAGTCGGCATCCGCAAGGCCATGGGCGCCCGTCGCTCCGATGTGCTGCTGCAGTTTCTAATTGAAGCCGTGATCTTGTCTCTCACGGGAGGAGTCGTAGGCGTGCTACTGGGAATTGCCGTGGCCAAGGGCGTCACCCTGGCCGTCGGAATGCCCTCCGTCATCAAGCTCTGGGCTGTATTCGCGGGACTGATCGTCGCTGCCAGTGTCGGCATTTTCTTCGGCGTATATCCGGCAAGAAAAGCAGCAACTTTAGATCCGATAGCGGCATTACGTTTCGAGATGTAAGGTTGTTTGAGTTCGCGATCCCGGATCAAGCGAGGAATCTGGATCTTCTCGGCGTCCCCTGAGTCTCGGCGGTAACAAGGTTCTACGGTTCTAGTCCAATGCTAGGCAAAAGCGAATTCGGTGAAATCATCGCGATGGCGCTTGCCACCATTCGCACCAACAAGCTGCGCTCCGGACTCACCGTGCTCGGCATCGTCATCGGCGTCGCCGTCGTCATCGGCATTTCATCCATCGTGCGCGGCCTCAACGACAACGTCAACAGCATGATCAGCAGCATGGGATCGAATATTATTTTTGCCTTCCACATGCCCATCACATTCGGACGCCCCACCGAAGAATTGCGCACCCGCAAGGAACTGACTTTTGAAGATGCGGAGGCCATGAAAGACCTGCCGCACGTGAAGGCGGTCTCCGCCGGTGTCCGTTACGTCGAGCCGCAGTTTGGCAGCGGAACTTACGTGGTGAAGTACGAAGACCGCAAGGCCAAGCAGACTATTCTGGAAGGGGATACAGCCTCCGCAAAAGATGTCTTCGACATCAA
>Ga0302281_10002232_pt1 | contig 13831 bp, 11 predicted proteins | sample III_Fen_E1_2_FD_198762 | JGI IMG/M metagenome (GOLD analysis project Ga0302281, IMG submission 198762) | Peat permafrost microbial communities from Stordalen Mire near Abisko, Sweden - III_Fen_E1_2 | ecosystem: Environmental > Terrestrial > Soil > Wetlands > Permafrost | place: Sweden: Abisko...
AGAGCATGTCGGAAACGTAGTGGAGCGGATGGGTTTGAATCCGGTCGTTCTCGCCCCAGCGAATGAGCGCATTGGCACGGGAGGGATCGTCCGCGAGAAGGTTCCGGAGCGCATCGGCGTTCCCAGTCTCGATTACTGACTTGATATCCATATCGCTGGCGATTGTATCTGTTTTGCATTCTCAAATTCCACAACCGCCGTTACACTATTCTGTTGAATCCTCAAACTCTCAGGAGAGAAACGTGAGCCAAGCCGACGCCTTCGATCCCCGAATCGACGCCTACATTGCCAAGTCCCAGCCCTTCGCGCAACCCATTCTCAATCACCTGCGCGAACTGGTCCACAAGGCTTGTCCTGGCGTTGTGGAAGCGATCAAATGGAGCCGGCCCTTCTTCGAGTACAAAGGCGTCATTCTGGGCAACATGTCGGCCTTCAAGGAGCATTGCAGCTTCGGCTTCTGGGGCGAGGAAATTTCTGCCGTGCTGCGCGAAGCGAAAGTGCTGAAGCCTGACGCCATGGGTTCGCTGGGGCGGCTGACGCGCATGGAAGACCTGCCAAGCGACAAGGAGATGCTCGCGCTGCTTCGCAAGGCCGTGGCCTTTATCGACAGCGGCCAGTACACCAGCCCCATCGCCGCACGGGTCAAGGTGGTCAAAGCTCCCGCGCCCGCTGTTGAAGCGCCTCCCGAGTTTTTGAAAGCGCTGAAGGCCAACAAGAAGGCCGCCGCTGCCTTCGCCGCGTTCAGTCCCAGCTGCAAGAAGGAATACGTGGAGTGGATTGCCGACGCCAAACGCGCTGAGACGCGCGAAAAGCGGATTGCCACCGCCGTCGAACGGATCGGCGAAGGCAAGCAGCGGAATTGGAAATACCAGAGCTGCTGACGGCGAACGCAGGGCATCGTGCGGCGCGGGGACGGCCACGGGGCTGATGGGAACGTTCGCCGACTGGGAACGATCGAGTCTTAATGGCTTCCGGGGTGACCGGTTGTGGAGTACTTCCCATACCGCATTCAATATCTGGAATCGACTTTGCTCCGGAGGAAACCGTCTAACAAAGAAGAACGATCTAACCAGAACGATTTGGGTGCTGGGCTTGACCGGGTCCTTCTTGAGTAACCGTTCAACAACTTTCCGGGTCAAAGGGTGTTGCAACTAACGAACCGGCCGTTGTGCGTAGTTCATCTTCGGCCATCCCGGGTAAGGCAAAAGTCGTCAGGAGTGCAATTGATGGAACGCTTCCGTGGGCCGATAGCCGCTCTGATGTGCGCCAGCCTCTTTATCCCGTCCGTTCCCGCGCAGGCACAAATATCTCCATCGTCCGCTGCCCAATCTTTGGGGCGGAGTTCCGCCAGGCAGCCTTATCAATCGGGCCAGTCGCAGGGGGACCAGCGCATTCTGCAGGCTCTGAATCGCTTCACCTTTGGGCCGCGTCCTGGGGACATTGAGGCCGTGCGGGCGGTTGGACTGGAGAAGTGGTTCGACCGGCAGCTGCATCCGGAAACGCTGGACGAGAGCGACCTGGATGCGCGACTGGCGCAGTTTCCCGCGATGCAGCGCAGTCCGCAGGACCTGCTCTACTACCTTCCCAGCGGTGCGGTGATTCGACAGACGATCGACGGGAAATCGCCGATGCCGGACTTGTCGGCTTTGCATTCGGTTTATGCCAACGAAATGGCGCGGGTGCAGGTGAAACGGCAGGAAAAGGAGAAGCAGAAGGCTACGGTTGCTATGGCGACGCCCGCGCCAGCCCCAGGCATGGCGCCAAACATGGGTAGCCCGGCTATGGACACAGGCGGCGCGGCAGGGACGGCGCCGGTGCGCGAGCAGGCTAATCCCATGGCTTTGGCGCCGGCGGCGGACACGCAGGAACCGGCTACGGATCCCGCCCTGATTGCAGCGGTTCTGGCTCTGCCGGCGCAGCAGCGTTTGACCCGGCTGGCAGCAATGCAGCAGGTGGAGTTCGACAGCTTCCGCAAGGCGTTGAAGGGGCCGCAGCGCGCCGCTCTGGTGGCGGATCTGGACCCTGCGCAGAAGGAGTATGTGGCCGCGCTTGAGAATCCTCAGCGGGTGGTACACGAAGAACTGGCTGCACAGCGGCTGACGCGCGACATCTACTCGAACGCTCAGTTGCAGGAAACGATGACGGATTTCTGGATGAATCATTTCAACGTCTTCCTTCACAAGGACGAGGCAACTCCCTACTACCTGGTGAGTTATGAGCGCGATGGGATTCGTCCGCGATCGCTGGGGAGGTTTGAAGATTTGCTGGAGGCTACGGCGCACTCTCCGGCCATGCTTCTTTACCTTGATAACTCGAGCAGCATGGGTCCGGATTCGCCGGCCGCGGAGAAGAATAGAGAGCGGGATGCGCGCAATCCGGGTGCGAAAAGGAAAGCGCCGGAAGGGCTAAACGAAAATTACGCCCGTGAACTGATGGAACTGCATACGCTGGGAGTGAATGGGGGCTATACGCAGGCAGATGTGACCCAGGTGGCGCGGGTCTTCACGGGCTGGACTGTGGATAGGCCGCAGCGGGGCGGCGGGTTCAAGTTCGACGCCAATCGCCACGAGCCGGGCACCAAGAAGGTTCTTGGCAAGAAAATCGATGAAAACGGCGAGCAGGAAGGCCGGAAACTACTGCATATGCTGGCCACGCGGCCGGCAACGGCTAAGTTCATCTCGCGTAAGCTGGCGATACGGTTTGTTGGCGACGACCCGCCGCAAAGCCTGGTCGATCGGCTCTCGAAGTCCTACCTGGCGCATGACGGCGACGTCTCGGAAGTTCTTAAGACGCTGTTTCACTCTCCCGAGTTCTGGGCCGCGAACGACTATCGAGCCAAGGTGAAGACGCCGATTGAATTTGTGGTGTCGGCCGCACGCGCCAGCAATGCGACCATCGACAACATGCAACCGCTGGTGAATGCGCTGCAAGGTATGGGGATGCCGCTCTACGGCGCTGTTCCTCCGACGGGATACAAGTGGGATTCGGCAACCTGGGTGAGCACCGGAGCTTTGGTCAACCGCATGAATTTCGCATTGACGCTGGCCGCAAACAAGCTGCCTGGAATCGCGGTGGCGTGGGCGCCGCGGCAAGTCGGTTCGGTGGTCACACAGCAAAGCGATGGCTCCGCAGCGCCGACCGTGGTGCATGTCGCCGTTGAAAGCACGGTCCCCGCGGTTGCTCCAGATACCGCGATTGAAGAACAGCGGCTTGAATCCATTCTGGTTGTGGGCGGCGTGAGCGAGTCGACGCGGTCGGCCGTCTTACAACAAGCAGCGGCGCAAGGCACGTCGCAGAACGCGGCCGCTGCTGTTGCAGCCAAGCCAATGAATGCGGCGCAGGCGGCCAAGGCGCTGGAGAAACAGGATCAATTGCTGGCGGGACTCTTGCTGGGTTCTCCGGAGTTTCAGCGGCGGTAGGTCACGTTCGATAAGGCTCGCGAATCCGAGTTCAGGAAGGAACACGATGCAGACCAATCGGAGATTTTTTTTGCGCAACGGCGCTCTAGCCATAGCAGGCACGGCTGCCATTCCGAGCTTTCTGGTGCGCTCCGTTATGGCCGAAGCCGCTGCCACCCCTGGTCGCCGACTGGTCGTGATCTTCCAGCGCGGCGCGGCCGATGGCTTGAATGTCGTGGTTCCTTATAAGGAACAGAACTATTACGCCATGCGTCCTGGGATCGCCATCCCAGACAACCAGGTAATCGACCTCGATGGATTCTTCGGCCTGCATCCTTCTCTGGCGGCTTTCAAGCCTCTCTATGACCAGGGTCATCTTGCTGTGGTTCATGCAGCAGGATCGCCGGATATGTCGCGCTCACACTTCGACGCCCAGGACTTCATGGAATCCGGAACGCCCGGCGTGAAGAGCACGCAGGACGGCTGGCTCAACCGGGCATTGCAATCGGAGGATCTGCGCCACCGGCAGGAACACACCGCCTTTCGCGCAGTGGCTCTCGGCTCCGCAGTGCCGCGCACACTTGCCGGCAAGATTCCCGCTATCGCGCTGACCAAGCTGGACAGCTTCACCGTGGGTGGACACGGCCCCGCTCCATCGCCTGCCGCCAACGCTTTTGAGGCCATGTACGCCGACAGCGGCGACAGCATTCTTCACGCTACGGGCGACGAGACATTCGAGGCCATGAAGATGCTGCGGGACGCGAATCCGGCTCAGTACAAGCCTGCCGCGGGCATCGAGTATCCGAATAACGAATTCGGCAACAACATGAAACAGATTGCCCAACTGCTGAAGTCGAATCTCGGCGTCGAGGCTGCGTTTACCGATGTTGGCGGCTGGGATACGCACCAGAACCAGGGCGGCGTGAACGGCCAGCTTGCGGATCGCTTGCGCGAGTTCTCATCGGCCATTGCGGCGTTTTGGCAGGACATGGGGGACGATGCGGAAAACATCACGCTGGTAACGATGTCAGAGTTTGGAAGGACGGCGCGGCAGAACGGAACGGGCGGCACGGACCACGGCCATGCCAACGCCATGTTTGTGCTGGGCGGCAGCGTCAAAGGCGGGAAGGTTTACGGGCGCTGGCCCGGACTTGCCGATGGTCAGCTGAACGAAGGGCGCGATCTCGCCGTTACGACGGATTTCCGGCAGGTGCTGGGCGAGGCTGTGAGCAAGACTATCGGCGCGAACAATCTGGATCTGGTGTTTCCGGGGGCGAAACTGCGGGCGGGTCAGTTTTTGCGGCTGATTTAGGAAACCTTTGCGCAGCGGACCGATTTGCGGTAGAGGTCAGTTTCCGGATTCCGGGATTCCACGGATCATTCGCCGGCAATCAATCGAGAAACGTGCTCCTTGTCCACGCCCTTGGTCCTTTCGAGCTTCCACTCCAAATCTCTCCCAAACGCCGCAAACCAGCAGACAGGATGCGGAGGTCCAATGTTGTAGACCATCACGCTTCCTCGCCCATTCTTCAACGTGTTGCCACTGTACCAAAGAAATGAAGCCGAGCTAACGAAGTTCTCGGCACGCTTTTGCAAATTGGAATGGCTGCGGCGTCGAGATTCACTGTGCGGCAACTTGGGGAGCGGAGTCTCGGCATAACCTTGGCTGGAATGCACAAAGGACCACTGGCCCACTACCCTGTCCGGCGTGAACGGCGGAAAGGTCAGTTTATTCTGCCAAAATTGCTCCTTGACCGACGCGAACCGGTCCATAAACGAGGAGGACCAATCCGCTGGGACCTTCGAAGCTACACTTCCGCTACCGGAATAGCCTAGCCACTTGTGATCGAACCAGTTATCGATTTGAATGACCCAGAGTTGCTCCGGAGCCTGCTGAACGACCAACCCTTTCAAAAGGGAGTTCAACAGATTGACGAAATCATTGTCGTCCGTTAGTCCGGATTGTATCGTGATCGCCATTCAAGGATTATCTCCCACCTGGCCGCGCTGGGTTTGCCGCGCTCTGGCCCTTCCGCCGCCGCATGATTTACCCTTGAACATGGCATGAAACTCACGCGCGCGCTTTTCGTTCCCACACTGGCCGTGGCCGTCGCCGCCTCGGCACTCGCCCAGCAATCCACAACCAATCCGGCTGAACAGCTGCCCGACGCGCCTCAGGCTACTGCCGCCGCGCTCATTCATCCCAACGGGCCAACCGTGGTGATGGATACGTCGATGGGGCGAATTACTTGCCAGTTCTATGAGAAGCAGGCGCCCAAGGCGGTGGCCAACTTCATCGGACTGGCCGAAGGCACCATCGACTGGACCGACCCAACCACGAAGAAGAAGCAGCACCATAAGCCGTACTATGACGGCACCATCTTCCATCGCGTGATTCCCGAATTCATGATTCAGGGCGGCGACCCCACCGGAACCGGGCAGGGCGACCCCGGTTATGCCTTCGACGACGAATTCGACCCGAATCTGAACTTCGACCAGCCCGGACGGCTGGCCATGGCCAACTCCGGACCCAACACCAACGGCAGCCAGTTTTTTATCACCGAGCAGGCTTACGACTCGCTCAGCCAGCACTACACTCTGTTTGGGCAGTGCGACGAGCCCAGCGTTCTGGTGGTAAAGACCATTGCCCGGGTGGAACGCGACGACCGCGACAAGCCCAATACGCCGGTGGTGCTCAAGAAGGTCACCATTGTCCGCGAAGGACAGGCGCTGCCACATTCCCCTAATGAAGCTCCCGCGCCTGGAGCACAGCCCAAAGTTGTTCCTATTTCTGCTGGGGTTGCAGCGGGTCTGATCGTCTCCAAGACAGTTCCCGTGTATCCAATTGATGCCAAGAAGGCGGGTGTCTCCGGAGCGGTTGTCCTGGGGGCAGTTATCGGCACCGACGGCAGCGTCGAAGACCTCCAAGTGATCAGTGGCCCAGAACTTCTTCAACAGGCAGCAGTGGATGCTGTGAGGAGTTGGCGTTATCGACCTTATTTGTTGAATGGCCAGCCGGTCGAAGTGAAGACGCAGATCAACGTGATCTTCACGTTGGGTAAATAAGGTCTTGCGGCGTTCGGGAACTGTTCTTGGGAACTTGCTTTGGAACCCAGGTTTCGGAGCGGCGTTTAAGAATTTCCGCAGCAATCGGAGCGGTCATTCCGCAGGGGTTAAAACCCCTCGTTATTCTGGCGGTGTTCGGCACGACTGAAGTCGTGCCCTGATACAAAGCGTGTTCTTGGAATGCGCTGCAGAAATCACAACAACGATGTATTAACCACAGGAGTTTCCATGGCACTCGCATCAGGAACGTACGCCGTCTTCACTACAAGCGAAGGCAAAATCACCGTCAAGCTCTTCGAAGCCGAAGCGCCCGTCACCGTCAAGAACTTTATCGAACTGGCCCAGGGCGAAAAGGAGTGGACACACCCCACCACTCGCGCCAAGTCAAAAGACAAGCTCTACGACGGAACTATCTTCCACCGCGTTATCCCCGACTTCATGATTCAAGGTGGCGATCCTGCCGGGAACGGCATGGGCGGGCCCGGCTATCGCTTTCAGGACGAGACCGTGGGCTCGCCGCATAAGTTCGACACGCCCGGCAAGCTGGCTATGGCCAACTCCGGTCCCGGCACCAACGGCTGCCAGTTCTTTATTACGGTCGCTCCCACCACATGGCTGACCGGCAAGCACACCATCTTCGGCGAAGTGGTCGAGGGCCAGGACATTGTTGCGAAGATATCGAAGGTTCCGCGCGGCGGCCAGGACAAACCCCACAAGCCCGTGGTGGTGGAGTCGGTGGTTATTGAGCGGGTAAACTAAGCTGGTTTCAGATCAATGCTAGCGGTGAACGGGGTGGTTGGGCTTTGTGGTCTCCCACCCATTCGCCGGAAACAAGCGAATGGATGGGGCACCCAGGTTTTGTGGATTGGTTAGTGTCACTTACCGCTCCCAGGCCCCCACTGAATCTTCAGGCCCAGGCGGAAGTTCATGGGCAGGCTGGGATAGCCTATCGGCGCAATGTGCTGCTCGCTGAGCAGGTTTTCCGCCCGGGCGTAGACACCGAGCCACGACAACAGGTTATAGCTTCCACCAAGGTCCAGCTTGGCGTAACCGTAGTCCAGGTTGCGGTTTGGCAGCAGCAGGCTGTTGCCGCCGTTGGCGTCGGCATACTCCAGATAGGTTGAGTCGTCGCTGCGGCTGGCAAAGGCCGAGGTGAAGATTGCGGTCAGCTTTTGCGCCGAGTAGCTGGCGGTGAAGAAGCCGGTATGCGGCGCGCGGCGGAATGGGCGCGCGCCGACCAGCGGCGATATTGCCCCGATGGGAATGCCGTTGTAGGCAGGCGCGTAGCCATCCACCAGCGCTTCGTTGTCGCTGTCGAAGGACCGCTGCACCACCGCATCGAGGTAGGTGTAGCCGCCGCGCAGGAAGATGTTGCGCCCGATGCCGCTCTCGACGGTAGTCTCAATTCCCTGCGCGCGAAAGGCCTGGGTATTCACGGCCAGGCCGTAATCGTCGGTGTAGTAGAAGCCCAGCGCATTCTCGAGATCCTGCTTCTGGGCCGGCGTGAGGCCGGGAATCACGTTGGGAAGCAAGACTCCGCCGACGTATTCAATCTCCCTGCCGAATTCATTGTGAAAATAACTGACGCGGAAGACGATGCGCTGACTCAAGAAACTCTGTTCCGCACCGCCTTCATATGTGCGGACTTGGGGCGCGGCCAGCGGAGTTATGTTGAGTTCCTTCGCTACGGATTGGTAGTTGTTGGTTTCAAGGAAGTTGTAAAGCGAGCCGAACTGGTCAGTGAGCGCAGGCTCGCGGTTCGCTTCGCCAAAGTTGAAGATGATCCGGGTTCCGCTGAAGATGCCGCTGCGGGGACGAAGGGCATAGGCGGATAGACCGGCTCTGGGCGAGGTCAGTGTTCCAAACTGCGAATAGTGCTCCAGGCTGCCGCCCAGCGTGTAGAAGAAGCGGTTCTTGAAGTCGCCATGCACCGAGGCCAGATAGTCGTAATTGGCGCGCTCAGTAGTCTTGTCCTCAGAGTAGGAAGGGATGTACTCCAGGCCCCGCTCATCCTCGTAGTGGAAGCCGATGAGCGCGGTCAGGTGCGGCGTAAACCGATAGTCGCCCTGGTAGAGGAGTTGGTCGCGATTGGAGACCAGAGAATACTGGTAGGGATAGGTCTGGGCGTAGTCCAGCACGGCTTGGCCGGTTGCGGAAGAACCGTTTGCGCCGGTGATCGTCACCACCTGGCCAAGGCTATCTCCAAAAGCGTCGAAGTCGCCGCTGCCATCCTGCTGCCACAACCCATACTGCTCTCGCTTGCGGGTTAGGCCGTAGCGCACGCTCTGGTGGAAATCCGGCGTGGTCTGGTTGTCGATGGACCCGCTTATGAAGAGGTCCTGATCCTTCTGCGTGGCGCTGTCGGCGACGCGATAGAAGTCCCATGCGTTGGGAACGCCGGTCCCGTCCACGCCATAATGCACGGTGCCGCGAATCTGGGTGGTTCCGCTGGGCTGCCAGCCGAAATTGCCCGCGGTGGTGGCCACGTGGTACTCATCGTTGGGCAATGCGTTGCCGGTCTGGAGCCAACTGAAAGCGCCCAGATAATCGAGTTTGTTGTGAGCGCCGGCCGCTTCCAGTTGCTCGCGCGAAGTATTGAAGTTGCCGGCGTCGCCCTCAAACAAGAGCGACGGAAAACTTGTGGTACCGTGCGGGGTGGTCAGGCTCACTACTCCGGTCTCCGCGCCAGCGCCGTAGAGGTTCGAATTCGGACCCCGATAGACCTCGGCCGACTCGACGGCAGTGGTGGAAAGTGGCCCATAACTGAACTGATTTCCCAGGTCTCCCGCGTCGATTCCGTCGATGAGGATTTTGGTTGAATCCGAATCGCCGCCTCGCACAAACAGCGAGCTTTGCGCTCCACGCTGGCCGGTCTGCACCACAAATGTTCCGGGCATAAGGCGCAGCGCGCCGACCAGGTTTTCCTGAAGGGCCAGATCGGCTGGACCGATCACGCTGATTGCCGCGCTGGTCTGCGGCTGTGGCGTGGGAGTTCCGGTTGCTGTGACGACGATGGAGTCGCGCACCCACTCCGGTTCGAGCACAATGTTGCGCTCGATATTGTCGAGCCGCCCGGCGTAGAAGCCCGGCGTTTCAACCTGGCGAAAGGTCGATGCGGAAACCACCAGGAAGAATCGACCGTCGGCTCCGGTGAGGACCTGATAGCTGCCGTCGGCGGAGGAGACAGCGGAGGTCACGACTATTCCGTTGCTGAGGACAATCACGTTAGCGCCGGAAACTTTGGCGCCGGAGGGATCGGTAACGACGCCGCGAATGGATGCGGCCGGGCAAACGGTGGCGATTGATGCAATGAGGATGGCGGCGATTGCTGAAAGGAATTTGATTGGCAAGCTGCGGACAAAGCATCCGCGCACGCGGGCGGAAATCGGCATGATGGCTCCTTCGTTCCCCTCGGAACGCAAGCGGGTGAAAAACGCCAAGGACCGGTCTCCTGACTTGCGCCCTCTCCAGCCACCTTCCCAGAAACGAGTCGATTCACTCGCCTCCAGTGGTCTCTCTCGGCTGCTCCGCGATGGGTGGAACAAGCCAGGGCTGAAATTTCGACTCATCCGGCTACCGCAAAGGACGGGTAACCGGCGAGTGGCGCTCACAGTTGCGGGGCAGTGGCGGAATTTCACCGCCTTCCCGAGCATCCTGGCGATTGCCGTGGTGAACAGCGCTGCTCCTCGACGGGGCAGCCGGTATGTCATGGAACCATTTTCCATGACATCAACATTTATAGCCGGGTCAGGGCGTGAAGTCAAAGCCGGACCTGTGGGATTTGGCTTGCAAAGCGCCGAGACGGGCGGGCGGAAGAGTGGATGGTGACCCCGGGAAGATTCGAACTTCCGACCTGCGGTTTAGGAAACTGATTTGCACAACCTACGTAACTGCTTTGTTTTGAGCGTTTCATGTTTAGTTTCTAACAGATACGCTCGATTATTAGTTGACTGGAGATGACACGAAATGACACAAAATACGGAACGAACTGACACCACAACTGACACCACGGAACCACCCATACACAGCTTGCGTGCCCGTGCCCGGCGCACAACTGACACCAAGGAACCACCCTACGGCCTGGACGCCCCACGGGAAGGACTCATCGACGCCGCCCTGAATATCGCCCATCAGGATGCGACCCTCCGCAGGAACCTCAAAGAAGTGATCCTCCGCGACGACACTGCGGCTGCTCTTGAGGCCGCGTGTGCTCTCGTGGCGGTCGAGCCTTCAGGCTCCATTCTTGCCCTGCCCTGTGGCAAAGCTGCACACCCCCAAGAAGAATCAATCGCTTGACTGTCTCGATTCGAGTTCCCCGGACAACGAGCCTTGAGAATCAGCAACGGCTCGAAAACGCAGCGCACACCTGTCCAGTGAAAAAGAGCCTTCACCCGGATATCGCGACGCCTATCGAGTTCGTTCGGGGTCGATATTGGGAGCAATAGCTTGGGGTGACTGAGTTCCCTGCCCTGAAAAGGAGAAAGCCGGGAAATGAGTTCCCCTCTCTCCGCCATCGTAACAAGCAAACTCAATCGAATCATTATAATAGGCATACAATCAATAACTTACACTGATCGATCGATTGTTTAATCTGTCCAGTTTGTCCATATGGATGCGCCATGTTGGGACAGTTTTCGTAACATAGGCTCGGGATCGTAACACGCTGTTCAACGCGTTATGTCCCCGACCCTGCCAAGAGGCGAAAGACGCGATATACGGCCTCCCCCGCGACTTGAGAGCCCAGTGGCTTGCCGTTTCATTCAGAATCTGGCGTTTCAAACGGCTGCTCGCCGATCGCTTCCAACACAGCGTCGAGTTGCCCAGCGACAGCCTGAACGAACTGGCTTTTGCCATCTAGGATTCTTGCGGTGCCCAAACTCCAGGAATATCCACACCTGAGGCCAGGCCGTGGCGTACCTGCATGCACCACACCCTTATGTTTTCTAAGCCTGCAATGGCCGGAGCCTGAATGGCGGTTGATCAGGATATTCTCCGCTTAATGCCGAGTACCTGAAAGGTTATCTGAGTTCCATCTGGGCTGCCGGGCATCGACCATATCTGAGGAGCTGCCTAGATGGGGTATACGCCAGAGTTACGCTCCAGCTTGACACGATTCGCGTCCGACTGGGGTCCACAAATCGCCTTCTTGACGTACCTTCGGCGGAAGGTCAAGAGTCTAAAAGGGACACTCTGGGGTGATTGAGATGATGGAGCAGGCGCTGGCAGCGCCCGCACCGGAGGTCTTCGAAGGGGCGGGCAACCCAGGACAACAGCTTTGCCTGTGCAGGGAGGAATCACAATGAGAGCATCGAAACGCTTCACCACATCGCTAGGAATATCGCACGAGCCAAGCAGAATGATTCATGTCACGGCGGAAACGCACACCGTCGCCACGCCCGAGGGGACGTCTGTCATCATCCTGAAATTGGACGTTTATATGCGCACCACGCCCGCGCCTGTCTATCTGCTCGTTCGCATGAGCGTGGACGAAGCCCGAAGCCTGTCAGAGCAGCTTCTCTCGGCGGCAACGACGCCACCAGCCCCGCCGCCCATAGACCTGTCAGAGCAGCTTCACTCAGAGACGCCACCAGCCTTAGATTCGTTCAAGGGGGCGCGGTGACCTAGTCGCACACTCGCACGCAAGGTCACGCTGCCAGTATCTTCCTCACCGTGTTCACTGCGACATCCGCTTTTGCGGCAATGTCGCGGAGGGAAGCACCTTCGTCGCGCAGTTTTCTGACCTTCGTCATCAACTTGTGATCGCCTTCCGCCTTCGGGCGACCGCCGACCCGCCCCTGAGCCTTGGCACGCTCTAGTCCTGCGATAGTGCGCTCACTCAACCGGACCTGCGCCTGCTTGGCCACTGCCGCCAGGATGCCGATCACGCCTGCCTTGAAAATGTCGGTGCTGTCGAGGTACTGCTCTGTGAAGGAGCGGTAGTTGACGCCGTAGCCGTTGAGCCGTTCGAGGTGCTTCAGCGTCTGGACGGTTCCTTCCCGGCTCAAGCGATCCAGGCTCCAGAACAAAAGACAATCGAACTCTCGCCGCGGACCGGAGAATTCCTGAGATGAACAATGGCGGCAAGGTTCCCTGATGGAGGCTGGCTCGCCGCCCGCAACTCAGTCATTTCGCAGCCTGGGTTGCGCCACTTCTCATTCCGCATCGCCGAAGCTATTTCTGTCCCCAAGCCGATAGGGTGGAAGCTCGTTGCAGTCGTGATTGAGATTGGCCCACTGCTGAGTACTGAGTACGCTGGCAATAATCCACCCAAAGTCCAGAGCACCCTTCGCATCAGGAGAGCATGCTTGGTAGGCTTGGAAGAATCCATCGATGTAGCCCTGCCGCAGATCCTGAATTTCTTTAACCTTCTGAATTCCGAGTACCTGGATGCAATGATCGAATGCCGCCCCTACGGCCACAGCCCATATCAGTTGCACGAATTGCGATCCTGTACTGAGGGAAGCAATGACGTTGATCGCTGCACCACCGTTGAGCAGCTCTTGAAGCTCAAGAGCCATATCTCCCGTAGGAGGGTTCGGGCATGGCATTCCATAAATCAATTGAGAGATGTCATTCAACTTGGCGAACGCCTCCGCCTGATTGGGGCTTGGATTTACCGGATATCCGGCACATTTCCATGCGGGGTCGACCCCCAGCCAAGCGGGTGCGTCTCCTGCATTCATCGTGGTCTTTTCTGTTCTCTTAGACGACGTCATAGCCTGTTCTCCTTGAACGTCTCGACTAGGTTGAGAAATGCTTTGCATGAAAGCGACTTTTCGGTCGAACAACTGTCGCGAAGGCAACGGGGGGTCAGGGAAGTGGAGGCACCGTCGGAACTGATTGGTGAACGATAACACACTCCGGATATGTCCCGTCAACGCAAGTACCGGATTACACACACCTTCCTGATCGAAGTTTATGCGGTGGGTCAGCATGGGTCATAATCTGATTTTCCGCAATTCTATGCCCGCGCTAAGAGCCTCTGCACTTGAACCGCACTCCACTCTCCGCCGCGAGCGGTCGGAATCCTCTTATAGTTGAGCGCTGCTGCGATTTGACGCAACGACGTTGCCCCGGTAGCCCGTATGGCATCAATGACTGGCATCAGGTCGCTTGCGTGTTTGCTGGACTGTCCTGCCCGCGCCTTCGCGCTCTCGCTAATTCCCTTGCTGACAACGGTCTTGACTTCTCACCGCTTGCCATCGCCCTTCCAACTATGGAAGCCGAGCTTTGTCCCTCTGGCTTTGGCTGCCGCCAGCGTGACCTCTGTGTGCTCTGATATGGCTTTGGTTTCATATTCCGCCATGGCGGCCATAATGTGAACGGTGAGATTGTTCACGCTCCGCAGATCGACCCAGCGCCAGTTG
>Ga0302281_10002239_pt1 | contig 13801 bp, 10 predicted proteins | sample III_Fen_E1_2_FD_198762 | JGI IMG/M metagenome (GOLD analysis project Ga0302281, IMG submission 198762) | Peat permafrost microbial communities from Stordalen Mire near Abisko, Sweden - III_Fen_E1_2 | ecosystem: Environmental > Terrestrial > Soil > Wetlands > Permafrost | place: Sweden: Abisko...
CTCGTTCGCTCACGCTCCCCACGGGTTCACCCACGGACGGGTTAAAGAGAATTTTGTGAAAAAAATATTTATATATCGCCGATAGGCGCCCCCCCCCTGTCATTCCGCCGTTACTGTGGCGGAAAATGTTTTGGTAGCGCAATCCCCCTGGCCATTATTAAAATTGTTTGAAATCAGAACGTCCAATTGCACCGTACAATCGCCGGCAGTTGCAAGCCTGGCTTGCTCGGAATAAAATTTTGCAGTAGCAATTATTGAATCACCGGGCTGGATTTCAATCGCTTGGTTAATCTTGTCCGGCCCCGGCGGCGCATTGCCAAAGAAGGCGACGCTTCTGGTGACGGCGGTAGCCGGGATGCCTGAACTATTGTAAACATCCAAGACATAATCGTATCCGTTTGAATCTCTGACAATGCCGTGCTGATAGGCACTGTTGATGGCAACCCAAACACTTTTTGTTTTCGATTGATTGAACACGGTGTAATTGAGAAGAAACTGCTTGCCTCCGTTCACCACCTGCAACGATTGCACTTCAACGCGCACAACACCGAACTTTTTCACTGCCTTGGCCACGTTTTGCGCGGATGCGCTGTCAGTACCCATCGTGCTGCTTCCCACGTTATCAATTTGCGCTTCTGGTGTGGTTCTTTCGCTTGAAGCGGGACGCCAAACGGCAGCAAAAGAAATGTGAAGAACAAAAGTTCCGTGAAGAATTATATCTGAACAAAGGGAATTTTCTAAAATTCCACCTGGGGAAAACCGGAAGTCAAAAATTTTAAACCCCTCTCAAAAAATCGAGAGGGGTTGTGGATAAATGACTATTCAAACTTTAGTTCCTGCTGTCCAAGTGTCATTTTTATTCGCTCCACTTCGGCGGCTTTCGGCGGGTGCCCCTGCTCCCTCGCTTCGGGTGACTGGATTCTCATGGCAAGCGGCAACCACGGCATGATGTAATGGATGTTTGACCAGGCAGCCCAGCATTCCATTGTCAGGGTATTACCGTGAATGATCCGTGTCGGGATGCCCCAGAGCGAGGTGTTAATGAACGCCATGTCACAAGCGGTACGGTTGATATCAATCGCGGTCACCCGTAACCGGCGTCGAACTCCCGGTGGACAAGCTTCTCCAAATGACAGGATCATGGCCCCTGCACCGCAGGCTGGCTCACAGACGGTTATCGGCCCTTCGGCGGGGATTGATTCCATGTCACCGAGTGTCATCCTCACCATGAGGTCACCAATCGTTTTCGGCGTGTGGAATTCACCGTTCCACTGCTGGCCTTTGTGCGACAAGGCATATTCCATGTAGTATCCGCCAATAATGTCCTCAAACGGATGTGCCTCCATTTCGCTCACCAGTGCACCCAGTGCTTCCGCGAACAACCGCATATCCTCCTTTTCCCAGTTTTTAACTTCTTCGAGATATTCCGCCTCGCGGGTTTTGGCGGCGAGCGCACAAGCCGCAAAACGGATGAATGCATCGAAGACTCTCCGGGCATCATATCGCCGGGAAAGGGGTTCAAGGATTTTACGGAAGTCACTTTGTTCTGGTTTTTTGCTCATACGCAATTCCAGGGCTCGCCGCATTTGGTACAATGCACGTCCATGGATTTTCCTTTCATGGGTTCAATGGCGGTCCGGAATGAACCACCTCCGGTTGTAAATCTTAACATGAGTACCCGATGACGAAAAAATCCGAGATGTGGAAATCAAACGGAATTTTTGTGGATTCAAAGATAAGGTTCGGCAACAGCCGAATCCGAAAACCCCCTGGGGGAGGTCTGCCGATGGCAGGGGGTTTGGGGGTCGGGGCCCGCGCCACCCCCTCGCCACCCCGCATGGAAACAAAAAAGCCCTTCCCCCTCTGGGGGTTGGGCTTTTTTGATTGTCACTCCCTGTTATCTCTCGTCCGCCAAGCTGACGAACGTGACATACATGGTGCGTATGGTGGTGACGTGGAAGCCAATCCCGTTACCGTCACGATGAGCGGAACGCAGATTGCCATTTGCGCGGGCGAGTTCCTGCTCGTTGCGCTTGCGTTCCTCTCGGGTGATTGCGCCCCAATCGCCTTGGGCGTGACGCTTGAGCGCCGCGTTGACGTCTTTCGTCAACAGCACGTCAGCGGCATCTGAACCCAAGATGACGACGCCGAGCGGAAACTTTCCCTCAACTTTGAACGTGGGCAGATGAAATGCTTTCATTGAAGATGAAGATGGTGATTATGCAAGCTCTCGACACGCGAGCTTGGGGGACACTGCTAATAATCCTCGGGCAAGAGGACGGTCGTCACGCTGCGGTCGGCTTCGGTGATAATCCAGAACTTCACGCCCTTGCGGTCGTGGTATGCGGAGAACAGCCGTCCGCCGAACAGTAGCGCCTGTTCGTTGGCTTCCTTGTCGTCGGGGCACAAGTCGCCCCAGTCGCCGACGCAATGATGATTGATTGCGTTGTGAATGTCCTCGGGGTCAAGCTCCGCCTCGGCGTTCGCCGTGACGGCGAGACGTCCGAGCCAAAACTTCGGCTTTGCCATCTCGGGTACGCTCTCGATTTTGGTCATGTAGTTTTTGTCTGATTGATAATGCAAGCTCCCGACTGCGAGCTTGGGGACACGGTCGCTAATCTCTTGCCAGAAGAATTGACGTCTTGCTTCGGTCGCCGTCGGTGATAATCCTGAATTTCACCCCGTAACGGTCGTGATACACCGAACAAAGACGGCCGGCATGTGGCATGAGGGAAAGGTCGTTCTGCGCTTCGTCTTCCTCCGAGACGTCGCCCCAGTCGCCCCGCGCATGGCGCGCAAGCGCCGCGCTGACGTCCTCCGCTGGAACCGTTCGGTTCACTGCATCGGCCACGTCAACCGTTCCGAGCGGAAACAGGCATTCTTGTGGTGATAACGTAATGGTGGTCATGGTGATGATGGTTAATAGCTGGCAATAATGAGGACGGGGGCGCCTGTCTCCCGTTCCTTGCGCTCACAGAGCGCGACGAAGTCGCGGTAGCTCTGCTCGACCTCGGCGACCTCCTCCTCGGACGCCCTGTAAATGGTACGCTCCCGCTCGGCGACAAGCTCAAGTGTCCTGTCCAATCGCTCGCGCAATGTCGCGGCGGGTATGCGTGCCTCTCCGTCGTCCGAAGCGAACGCTTCGGCGAACATGTGCCGCGTCGCGTACGGCTCCCCGTGATACGCTTCCCGCAGATAAGGGGGGGGCGCAGGCAGGCCATCCCCGAGCGTTGCCGAAAGCTCTCAAGTCGTTGACGCCCCCGCGACAGCGGGAACCCATAGAACCCGTCCAAACCCGTCTCCGGGCAAGGGAGCACTTCGCTCCCGCAGCCCACCCGTAAACCCGTTTACCCGTCCTCAAGGACACCTTGTCCTTTATCCGTATAACCCGTCCGTGGGTGAACCCGTGGGGAGCGTGAGCGAACGAGGGAGGTTTTCGGCGAGCGCGGCATCCATCAATATATTATGGAGCCGCGCGAGCCTGAAAACCGACCGAAGTCGGGGATGTGGAAAACTCCAAATTCAGTGAAAAACCTTTGTCCAGCAATGGTTTTCGAGATTCGCTACCCTTCCTACTGTGAGGAAGGGTATGGGGATACCTTAAAATTCTGGATTTTCATCGAAAAAGGTTCTAACTTTCTGCAGTAGGCACCACCATACAGAAGATCGCAAAAATTCTTCGTGCGTGCTGCGCACGGTGATTGTCGTTTCAGCCAATGAATCAAAGGGTTTTTTGAAGGAAACGGTTACGGTTTGAGCGCGTAAAAGGCGGTAATATAAATCATATTTGTTCTGTGCACATATGCACAGTCGAGCCGGAATGTTGACCTGTTAAAAAGGCGAACGTGGTCAGACCTGTAACCGATTCACGATTCGCCTACATTGGCGAACGGTCAGAGTGATTCCAAATTTTACCAATATATAACCCACAAGGTGTTCAACTCTTTCAGACTTTGATTGAGCGGGAGATTTATCCAAAAATATTTGCACATGCTTCAATTGGGAAGCATTGAGTTTTGACGGGCGACCAGGGCGCGATTCTTCATGCAACCCCTGTTCACCATCTTTCTTGAATCGTTTGATCCAATAGGCGACGGCACGAGGCGAATCTCCATAGATACGCGCGACTGCGCTTGACGAAAGCCCGTTTAATACGAGGGTGACGCAGTGCAGCCGATGCAGCAGGCGTTCGCGCGGAGAATCGCCGCGTAACATTTCAAGGATTTCTTGACTGATTGTGTGGTACGCATTTTGTTTCATTTTTAGCTCGCAATTATTTACGGCACTTGTTATAATTTGTCCATGCTTAAATACTTCATTTATTGCCGCAAATCGAGTGAGGATGAAGACCGCCAAATGCTCTCCATTGACGCGCAGCTTTCCGAATTGAATTCAATTGCGCGCGAACGCGGCATTACGGTTGTCCGCACCTTCACGGAGAGCAAGAGCGCCAAGGAACCGGGACGGGAAATCTTCAACGACATGCTCCGTCGTATCGAGCGTGGCGAAGCAAATGCCATTCTATCATGGAAATTGGATCGTATTGCCCGCAATTTTGATGACGGTGGAAAGATCATCGGTCTGTTGCAGCGCGGGGTGATCCAAGAAATTCGCACGTTCGAGAAAACCTATTTGCCTAGCGACAACGTGCTCATGATTGCGGTTGAGTTTGGCATGGCCAATCAATATGTGCGCGACCTGTCGGTGAACATTCGTCGGGGTATTCGTGAAAAAGTTCGACGGGGTATATTTTGCGGTAAGGCACCGCTCGGATATTACAACGAACCCAAATTCCGTACCATTGAACCGCACCCCGAATATTTTAACAAAGTGAAAGTCATCTTGGAGCGTTTTGCGACCGGGACGCTTTCCCTAACGAGCTTTCAAAAGGAATTGAAGGCGGCCGGCATTGTTGGCTACCGCACCAAAAAGCCATTAGTGCTTTCTGCCATTGACCGTGTGCTTCGCAATCCATTCTATTATGGCGTATTCCTCCAAAAAGGCGAACTGCACCAGGGCACGCATGTGCCGATGATCAGCAAAAAGACGTTTGATGACATTCAAAGAGCTTTGGTGACTGTCGGTAAACCCCGCAAGGGCCGCGATGAGAAAAACCTTTTGTTCCTCAATTTTGCGACCTGTGCCGAGTGCGGATATTCCATCACTGGTGAACGCCACACCAAAAGGAACGGTCGCCGCTTCCACTACTATCGCTGCACCCACAAAGGCAAGGGGCAACGATGCACCGCTCGCACCTATATTCGTCAGGAGAAACTGGCAGAAGAAGTGAAGCGCAATGCCGAGCTCGTCCTCATCCCTGATGAATGGAAAGAGAAGTTCCTAGCCAAGATCGAGACGTGGGAGACGGAAACCTCCATTGAGAAGCAGCAAAAAATCGACAGCCTCAAGGCTGAACTGGCACTACTCAAAACCAAGATTGACCGGGTCAACAAGGCGTTTACCGAAGGGGCAATTGACATTGCCGAGTTCAAAGAACTCAAGAACCCGATGGTCGCCTTAAAAGCCGATTTGGAACAGCAAACCGCCGTTCTGGAAAGCAGCAAAGTGAATCGGCTCGAACCCTTGAAAAAATGGATTTTGGAGGCAAATACGGCCCAAAATGACGTTTTTTCTGACAATTGGTTAGGAATGAAGTCATTCCTTGAAAAAGTTGGCTCGAACCGCCTTTTACGCGCTCAAACCGCAACCGTTTCCTTCAAAAAACCCTTTGATTCATTGGCTGAAACGACAATCACCGTGCGCAGCACGCACGAAGAATTTTTGCGATCTTCTGTATGGTGGAGTTGAGGGGGATCGAACCCCTGACCTTCTCATTGCGAACGAGACGCTCTACCAACTGAGCTACAACCCCGGTCTAAACAGCAAACTGCACCAACGACCGTCGGCCGGAGTGCGCAGCGAGCGGAAAATATTAGGCAGCTTTTGGCCTTCAAGGCAAGCAAGTTGTTCTGGAAAACGGCGGTCCGCCGCCCGACGGATAACCTCCGGCGGCCGGCCCGCAACTGATTTTATTGATTGATCACCATTATGAAACGACTTCAATTCAAATTGGCCGGCGGCGGGTTGTGGCTTATCCTGTCACTGTGGCTGGCGAATCCGGCGGCGGCTGATGATCTGCGGCTGAAGTATGCGCGGCCGGCGGGCACCTGGACGGAGGCGTTGCCCGTGGGCAATGGCCGGCTGGGGGCGATGGTTTTTGGCGGGGTCACCAACGAACATTTGCAGCTCAATGAAGCCACGCTCTGGTCGGGCGGTCCGCGTGATTGGAACAATCCGGGGGCGAAGGAGATTCTGCCCGAGGTGCGCGCCGCAATTTTTGCGGGGGATTATGTCAAGGCGGGTGAGCTGTGTAAGAAGATGCAGGGGCCGTATAATGAATCCTACCAGCCGCTCGGTGATTTACGGCTGACATTTCCCGGCGGCACCAATCTGGCCGCCGCGGATTACGAGCGCAGCCTGGCCCTGGATCGCGCGGTGGCCACGGTGCGGTATCGCGTGGGCGGCGCGACTTTCACGCGCGAGGTGTTCAGCAGTTTCCCTGACCAGGTGATGGTGATGCGGCTGACATGCGATCAGCCGGGCCGGATCGCATTTTCCGCCACGGCGGACAGTCTCTTGCATTCGAGTGTGGTGGCGGAGGGGACCAACACTTTGGTGCTGCGGGGCAAGGCTCCGTCGCATGTGGACCCGAGTTATCTACATTCCACCAAACCAATCATTTATGCGGAGGGGACGAATGCCGAGGGCATGACGTTTGATCTGCATGTGCGCGCATTGGCCGAAGGCGGCACGGTATGTTGTGAAGGCGGGGTGCTCTCCGCCACCAATGCGAATGCGGTGACGTTGCTGCTATCGGCGGCCACGAGTTTCAACGGGCCGGATAAATCGCCCGGACGGGAAGGGCGGGATCCGGTGGCGGCGGCGGTGCGGCCATTGGTGGCGGCGCAGCCAAAGCCTTATGCCAAGCTGCTGGCGCGGCATCTGGCTGATTATCAGAGTTTGTTCCAGCGGGTGGCGTTTGATCTTGGCACGGCTCCGGGAACGGCTGACCTGACGACGGATGAACGGCTGGCCCGGTTTGCCAAGGGCGGGGCGGATCCGGGGCTGACGACGCTGTTGTATCAATATGGGCGTTACCTGCTCATCGCCAGTTCACGTCCGGGCGGGTTGCCGGCGAATTTGCAGGGCATCTGGAATGATTCCATGCGCCCGCCTTGGAGCGCCAATTGGACCTTGAACATCAATGCGGAGATGAATTACTGGCCGTCCGAGGTGGCGAATCTTGCGGAGTGTCACGAACCGATGCTGAATTTCATCCAAATGCTTTCGGTGCATGGCCGTCAGACTGCGGCGATCAACTACGGTGCGCCGGGCTGGGTGGCGCATCATAACGCTGACATCTGGGGGCAAACGGCGCCGGTGGGGGATTATGGCGGGGGCGATCCGGTCTGGGCCAACTGGGCGATGGGCGGCGCGTGGCTGAGCCTGGATGACTGGGAACATTATACGTTTGGCGGGGACAAAAAATTCCTGCGGGAACGCGGCTGGCCGGTGATGAAGGGGGCGGCGGAGTTCTGCCTGGCGTGGCTGATCGATGATGGCAAAGGGCATCTGGTCACGGCGCCCTCGGGTTCGCCGGAACTGGGATTCACGACGCCGGCGGGCCAGCGCGCCAGCATCAGCATGGCCAGCACGATGGACATGTCCATCATCTTGGAGCTGTTCACCGACTGCATTGATGCGACGCGGGTGTTGGGCACCGATCAGGATTTTGCGGCGAAGCTGGTGGCGGCGCGGGCGGAATTGTATCCGCTGCAGATCGGATCACGCGGTCAGATACAGGAATGGTTCCAGGATTTTCAGGAACAGGATGTGCATCACCGGCACACTTCGCATCTGTTCGGGCTTTATCCCGGGCATGAGATCACGGCCGCCACTCCGGAATATTTTGCGGCGGCCAAACGGGTGCTGGAAATCCGGGGGGATGACGGCACGGGCTGGTCGCTGGGTTGGAAGATCAATTTTTGGGCGCGGCTGCTGGATGGCGACCATGCATACCGGCTGGTGCAAAACTTGTTGCGACCGGTGGGGGGCAACACGCGCACGAGTTATGGTTTCGGTGGCGGGGTGTATCCGAATTTGTTTGACGCGCATCCGCCATTTCAGATCGACGGTAATTTTGCCTTTACGGCGGGCATATCGGAGTTGCTATTGCAAAGCCAATTGGTGGTGAAGCCGGACCAGGCGGAGCCGGAATACATTCTGAATGTGCTGCCCGCGCTGCCGCAAGTGTGGCCGGAAGGGAAGATCAAGGGGCTGCGGGCCCGGGGCGGATTCACGGTGGACCTGGAATGGCAGATGGGACAAATGGTGGCGACGACCATCCACAGCACGGGCGGGCGGATCTGTCAGGTGCGTGCCGGTGCCCGGGTGACGGAGGTCAAATTGAAGCCCGGCCATTCAATCATTCTGGATGCCGGCCTGCAGGTGTTTGGCCCTTGAAATACAGAGGTCAGGGCAGCAGCACGATACGGTAGAATTGCATCTGGGCGGCGGTTGTGGCGTTGGTCACGGTGAGAGTGGTGTTGGTGGTGGCGAGCGGCGCGCCCCAATTGACCCAGACGCCCTGGGCCAGGTTGGTGGAGGTTTGCACCTGATAGGTCTGGTTCATTTGCGTATCCCAACTGAAGGTGAAGGTGCTGTTGGCGAGCGACGCGGATTGGATCTGGGGCGACGGACCGGTCAGCGGGTACACGGCGATGTCGTCCAGACCGAAATAGCTGGGGTCATTGCGGAAACCAAAAGTCAGCACTGTGTTGGTGACGGTGGCGGTGATCTGATATTGCAGATTGGTCCAGAGGACGTCGCCGATATTCAATTGATTGAGGAGGTTGGTGCCATTCCATGAGAGGGAGAATGAATTTGGGGTCTGGCCGGAGCTGTAGAGCCAGCAGGAGACCAGATACAATTGCCCGATGGTGGTGGGCAGGGTTTGGGAAAGGTAGGCGGGCGTACTGGCCGGGCCGAGTTCGGCCCCGAACTGACCGGAATGGACATAGGGCGCCTGATCGGTGACGGCGCAGCTGATGAAGTTACCGCCCGGGGTCCAATCATCAAAGCCGCCCGTCTCAAAGCCGCCGTTTTGCACCAAGGAGGGCAGGGTCACGGTCAGGGTGGCGTTGGAACTAAGCGCCGCACCATAGGCATTGGTGACCAGGCATGCGTATTGAGCGCCATAGTCGGAATACTGAACCGAGGTGTTGGTGCATACGGCGGAATGGGCGCCGGATATTAGTATACCATTTTTATACCAATTATAAACCAGGGGCGGGGAACCGGCGGCGGTGACGGTGAAGAGGGCGGCCGAGCCGGCGGGGGCCGTGACATTGACGGGCTGGAGGGTGATGACCGGCGGGCTGGACGGGAAAAAGACGCCGACATTGTCCATCACGAAGTTCTCGCCGGTGCCGGCGTAGCCGGGCCGGGGAGTGCCACCGGAAGAGATGAACTCAACGGATGTGACACCCAGATAATTAAAGACGACCTGGGTTGGATTGGTTGCGTTCAAGGTATAAGCAGTGTCATAGGTCAGGTTGGTGGTGGTCCAGCCTTTCACCGCAAGCTGCAGATTGTCTTCCCAGGCGGCCGTCAGCCCGGCGGAGAGCAGGTCGAACGGCACGGATGAGCTGATGACCGCCGGCGCGCCATAGGCGTTGTAGACGACATTGTCGCCCGAGAGCACGCCGGCACTGTAGCCGCTGGGCAGGCCATAGGTAAGGCCGTCGAGATAATAAAAATTGCTCCAGGTCAGATTGTCATAAACAGCCGGCATGGGCACTTGAGTGCCGGACAGGTCGTCGAAGGTGAGCAACAGCGGGCGGCCGGATAAAACAGTGAGCGGGGAGTTGGAACTGATGGCCCATCCCAAGGCATTGGTGACGAGAACGTCGTAGGCGCCGGCCTGGGCCAGGTTCAGATTGGTCAGCGTCAGTGTGGCGTTTGTGGCGTTGGCCAGATTGGTGCCTGCAAACTGCCATTGGTAGGACATGGGCAACTGACCGGCGTAGGCGGCGGAGAAGGTGGCGGAGCCGCCCGCAGGGGCCACTTGACCGGCGGGTTCGGTGATGATGATGGGCGGTCCGTCGACGCTGACAAGCGGGGTGAGTTGGATGTCATCCAGACCGAAAAAACTGGCATCATTTCGGAAGCCGAAGGTCAGGACGGTATTGGTGCCAGTGGCCTGGACAAAGAATTGCAGGTTGGTCCAACCCAAGGCGGCGAGATTGGTCTGGTCAAACGTCGCCGTTCCGTTCCACGCTACCAGAAATTCATTGGGGGTCAGGCCATCGGGGCTGTCGAGCCACAGGGACAGGAGGTAAAACTGGCCCGGGACCGTGGAGACGGATTGGGAGAGATAGCCGAGGGAGCCGGCCGGTCCCAGCAGGGCGCCATAGAGGCCGGAATCCACGGCCGGAGCGCTGCTGCTGACGGAGCAATCGGTAAAATTGCCGGTTCCCGTCCAGGCGGCGAAGGTGCCGGTTTCAAAGCCATTGTTTTGCACCAACGGCCCGCCGGGTGTGGGCGCCTGTACGGACAGGACCGCGCCAGTGCTGGTGGTCGAGCCGATGGTGTTGCTGATGATGACGTCGTAGGTTCCGATGCTGGCCGCAGTGGCGGTGGTAATGGTCAAGACCGGCGTGAGGGAGCCGGATATGGCCCCGCCATCGGTCAGGTTGGTCTGATTTTGCTGCCACTGGTAGGTGAAGGGCGTCGCGCCGATGGTGGAGACCGTGAACTGGACCGGGGCACCGAAGAGCACGGTTTGGCCGAGGGGTTGCTGGATGATCACCGGGGCCGAGGGCATGACGGTCAGCAGGGCATTGGAACTGACGACGGTGGCAGCGGCATTGCTGGCGACCAAAGCATAGTTGCCGGCATCGGCGGCGGTAATATTGCTAATGGTCAGGGTGCTGGCCAAGGAGCCGTAGAGGTTGCCCGCAGCGGTCAATGTGGTTTGGGCACCGGAAATTCTGAGACCATTAGTCAGGTTCACCCCGTTCAACTGCCATTGGCAATTCAACGGCAATCCGCCGGTGGCAGCGGCAGTAAAGGTGACGGTCGACCCGCCGATGATGGTGAGACCGGCGGGTTGGGCTGTAATGACGGGCGGCTTGAGGATCGTCAAGGCCACGGCACTGTCCTGGGTGATGCCATCGGTGAGATTGGTAAACCAGATGGTTCCGCCGTAAGTGCCCAGATAGAGCTGGTTGGCGGCGGCGTTCAGGCTCGCCACCACGGTGGCTGACGCGCCGCCGGTGGAGAGGGTGCCGCCGGTCGCGGAAAGATTCACCCAGGGTGCGGTGACCCCGGCGGACCAATGCAGGACCGAGTTGCCCGCGTTGGTCAGAACATAACTTTGGGAGGACGGGTTCAGCGGACCGCCCACGCCACCGCTGACGGTGAATCCGCCGGGCGGCGAGATTTGCAACGAATCCGGCGGGGCAAGCTGATTGATGAGATTGCTGCCGGCGGGCGTGCCCCAGCCGGAACACAGGTCGTAGCCGGTGACGGCATAGTAGTTGGTCGGGCTCAGGCTCCAAGTGTTGTTGCCGGTGGTCACATCATGAAAATAACTGGTGTAATGGCTGCCGCCGCCCAGGGCATACAGGGCGGGATTCAGGAAGCCCAGCGGGGGGCGGCCATGGGCGGCCGCCTGTTCATTGGCCAGGGCGGTGAAGGCCGCCCATAACGGAGTGGCGCAACTGGTGCCGCCCACACTGCCGCTTTGACCGTTGTTGGCGACCAGAAAGATATTGTCGGCCGTGAGCGCCACATCGGGGATGTTGCGGTAGCTGGTGGAGCCCTGATTGTTGGCCATGCTGACGCCGGTTTGCCAGGCGGGAATGGCGTAGGAGGTGCTGATGCCACCGCCGCTGCCCACGCCGTCGTAATTGGTCCCAAATTCAAGGCCCCAGTTCCAGACGGTCTCGGAAACCCAAGCTCCGCCCGGGCCGCTGGTGGTCAGCGTGGTGCCGCCCACGCTGGTTATATTCGGGTCGTCGCTTGGTGAGGCGATGGTGCCCACCCAGGCATCGCCGTCTCCGGCGGCATTGAAAAACGACTGCCCTTGAGCGGCCATTTGCTGGAAAATTTCATCGGTCACCGAGTCGATGGAATAGGTCCACGAAGAGCTGAGTTGGTTGGCGAGGTCATCGGTGGCCATGCGGTTCAAAATATCGTCAGTCAGGGTGCCTTCATACACGATCACGGAGGACAGGCCGGGGGCCATGCAGACGGTCATGTCAATGTCCAGAGCCACTTCGTCGTTGTTGTTGCCGGGCAGGCCGCTGGAGCCGTCGAGGTAGATATTTTTAAGCGGGACGGCGGGCAGGCCGGCCACGCTGGCATAGGTGGCTATGTCACTGGGATAATAACCATCGAACTCGACGAGGCCAACGGATTGGCCGGTGCCGGTCAGGGTCAGGCCGGGAACGTAGGCCGCCCGGAAATCATTGCCCTGATAGGCGCCAAAGGGGCCGGAGCCTTCGGTGGGAAACGTCCCGGCGGAGCCGGGGAGCGGCCTTTTTTTAAGGCTCATCGGATGGGGCTGGAGGTAGTTATCCAGACCGCTGATGTGCAGCAACGGGGCCGCCACGTCCGGCGCGGGATTTCCATCCGGGGCGTAAAACAGCCGGTGTTCATGCGGATGCGCATAGGTCCGGAGGGTGACATGGAGGGCCGACTCGATGCTGGAGACCGGGCCGGAGACATCCAGCAGGAGCCGATTGGCATGGGTGGCGGTCACCTTGAGTCCATGGGCGTGGGCGAACGCCATGAGGGTTTGATAATCATTGGTCGTAGGACCAAACGATTCGGCGAACTGTGCCGGGGTCAGGAAATGATGGAAATCCGGGCTGCTGGGGTCGTAAATGCGTTGCAGGAGGTTGGTGAGCTGCTCCTGATTGCGGAAGGGCAGTCCCAAGGACAGATTTAATTCCTGGGTCGCAGCCAAGCGGCCCATCGGAGTGAGGCGGGCGACGGCCGGCGGCACGTGGCCGGGCAATGACGTCCCGTTCGCCCGGGCGGGCGGGGCGAGCAGGAGGCACAAGAAGATGCCGATAATGAGCCTGGTCTGCATAATGTCAGATCACGATTTTCACTGAATATGGACAACATCAGGCTGTCCGCATAGGGAGCCCAAGGGGTTAAGAATGGGCTCCGATGATCCCAGATGGGTTGTCAAAATGGTTTCCAAGACTAGGTTTGACGGGTGATTAATTCAAGTTCAATAAATGTGTGAGATTTGAGTCAAAATGGCTCGTTTGAAGATTTGGCCGGACTTTTTGGTCAGAGGTCGGATGACACAGGTCAGAATTCTCATTTCTAAGGTTGGATTAGGTCGAATTAGGTCGGATTTTACCATCCTGAGGCTAAACTCAGCCGGACTGCTATAGCCCGGTGGGCGTTCTCGCGCTCGGTCGGATTGAGTCGGATTGAGCCATTTATTATTCCGACAGAGGTTTTCCGCGAGGGTGCGGAAAACTGCGCCCCTGCGCCCGGGGTCCGCCTTCGCCCAAGCTACCGTTCCGGCTCGGTCGTGTCAAAGATCACGTCGGGCATGGAGCCAGACGTTGATGAGGGTTTTTACCCCAATCTCCTTCATTATCCTAATGTCCGCAATTGGAATAGTGGTCAAAGCGTTTCAGAGCGAGTAAAATTGGGGGTGATGAGCACATTTACGTCGCTGGTTTCGGATCACCTGGCGGGTGAAGGGCGGGAC
>Ga0302281_10002246_pt1 | contig 13773 bp, 10 predicted proteins | sample III_Fen_E1_2_FD_198762 | JGI IMG/M metagenome (GOLD analysis project Ga0302281, IMG submission 198762) | Peat permafrost microbial communities from Stordalen Mire near Abisko, Sweden - III_Fen_E1_2 | ecosystem: Environmental > Terrestrial > Soil > Wetlands > Permafrost | place: Sweden: Abisko...
TGATCAAGCGTCGTCTTGCTGGAGGCAAGCCATGGCCCTTGACGCCCTGTTCTTGGCGGAACGCCGCCCGTAGAGGCGGGCGCACATGCTGGCCAGCACCGCAATCATATCCTGAACAAGATCATCCTTGAGCTCGCTCTCATCAACGACAAGCAGGCGCCGGTTTTGTGCCATCAGGGTTGCCTCCACATACTCGGCCCCAAATCGCATCAGCCTGTCCCGGTGCTCCACCACAACCGTCTGCACCTTCGGGTCGCGCAATAACCGCATCAGGCCGCGCCGGTGTCCGTTAAGACCGCTGCCTACTTCAGATACCGTTCCCGACCACGTTCAGCTTCCGGCTCATCGCGTAGGCCGCCAATCGGCCAAGTTGGGCCTCCAAATCTTTCTTCTGGTCGTGCGAGGATACCCGCGCGTAGAGTGCCGCACCGTTCGGCCCGGCCGGGGCGTCTTCGACAATGATCGTGCCGGTTGCCAACTGGTGGGAAGGTAGCGGCAGCTTTCCACCCTTGAACATCTGCCAGGCCGTCTGGTAGCCAATTCCCTCTCGCTTTGCCCAAACCGATAGCTTCATACCCAAATTGTCGGTGCCAATCGCTTGTAAAACAAGTAATCTCAGGATGAAAAGAGATAAAACGAGCAACAGCTGTTAACCCCTACGAGGGCTCCCATGGCGCAGCCTACGGCCGGGTGGTCCGAACCGTCCTAACCCCGGACGAGACTCAGACAGTCCTCCCGATTGGGCTAGAACTTACGCTCCAGTCCGCCGACGAACTCCAGACGCGGATCGACCACGGCGAAGTGCTCACACCAAAGGAGCTCGAAAAATACTTGCCCAAACAAGCGGACTACAACGCAGTGAAAACCTGGCTCCAAAGCCAAGGCTTCGCGATAACGCTGGATTTAGTTGTCGGTTAGAACAATCCAAGACGGCGGCATCAACCTCCAAACTTAGTGGGCTGCCTTTGTCGATGACCACAGTCGCGCATCTTGAGGCATGCTCGAGGCAGCCGAGATTAGGGTAGCCTTCCAACCAGATTGGCGCTGCATCGTTGATTTGTGCCACGCGCTAAGGGTTACCTAGGCGAGGACTGGGCCCCGGCCGCCCTACCTGGTTAATCCCGGTTCATATCCCATCGACAGGGCAAATGGCCATGGTACATATCCCTAATCCCATGCGTAAAATCCCACATGCGCCGGTTGTGGGAGACCGCAAGTTCTCGGTTACGCGTTAAAATGAGCATCAATTTGTCTACTTTGGACAGGACGTCGCGAAAGCTTCGGGATATCCACTCACTCGGTCCCGCGACACGGGAATGGTTGGTAAGTTCGGCTCAGGTATCCGGGCTAGCGTCCAACGGAATTACCTACGCCGGATTCTCCGAGGCGCGCCGCGGCTACGAGTTTCTGCGGAGGAGCCCTTCTTTTTCCATGATCCTGGCCTGTGAACAGGGCGAAGGCGATGTGCTCATCGATGGCGGTTGGCGGCGATGTACGGAAGGGCATGCTTACGTAACTTCTCCAAGGTACTTTCATGCATACCGTATCCGACCCGGTTGCATTTGGCGCGTAAGCTGGGTCCTGTATGGGGAGGCATCGAATCTTCCGACGCTCTATCCCGGCGAGGAACCTCGACTTCTGCCGGTCGATGCGAAAGGACTGCGTCTTGCGATCGAGGGCCTTTGCCACGAAACGGCAGAAAAGCTGCCTGCAGAGCAAGAAGAGTTTTGGGGGACGCTCGTGCACCAGCGTGTACTTCGGATGTTGAATCCGGCCAAAGGGGACCGGCGGCTCGAAAGGCTGTGGCTGACGGTCCGACAGGAACTCGGTAGTCCATGGACCTTGCGGCGCATGGCCCAATGCGCCGGCACCAGCGAGGAAACCCTGCGGCGCCTTTGCAATAGGCATATCCACCGTTCGCCAATGGCCCATTTGACTCGCTTAAGAATGCGCTTTGCTGCCGACCTGCTTCGTTGTTCCACGGAGAAGATTGGGGCGATCGCAGCGCGTACGGGCTATGCCGACGCATTCGCGTTTAGCACTGCCTTCAAGCGCATTTGTGGCAAGGCGCCGTCGGCTTTTCGGCCACGAGAGCATTCAGCTAGGTCTTGAGCGCTTGGATTCGTGGATGCGCACACGGGGCCATTGAGCTCCGGTCCCCGGTGTTCCTTCCCTGTGCATTTGATATCACTCGGGTCGAGAGGATTAAGATGTAAGACAATATAGGCCATCGCCCGCCTGATTGTCCCGTGGGGTAAATTGTTCGTATTCAATTGATCCACATGAACGGAGGGCCATCGACCTACCGTATTCGCCCTCGCCTCCCGAAGATTGATCTCGGGGGGGGAAGACCCCATAGGAATGACCAGCTGATCGAGCTATTTTGGGAACCATGAACCTACTGGTCCTCGTAATCGTCCTTCTCCTTTTGTTCGGTGGCGGCGGTTTTTACTTTGGAGGTCCCGCCATTGGTGGAGGCGGTGTCGGTCTAATTCTGCTGGTATGCCTCATCGTCTTTCTGATGGGCGGATTTCGGGTGAAGAAGTGATTGGGCGGTGAATCGCAGACGAACGGCGCCCGAACCGACGATCCGTAAGTGACGATGAAAGCTAGGGGAGCATCCAACGATTTTCCTGTGGTTTGCGTGGGCGGTTCAGCCGGCGGCCTTGACGCTTATATCCGCCTGTTGCGGCATCTGCCGGCCGACCTGGGAGTTGCCATCGTAATCGTTAACCACCTTAGAACTGTCGCTACTAGGCTCCACGAAATTCTCCCGAGCTATACCACGATGCCGGTCGAGTTGATTACGGAAAGACTGCTCATTAAGCCCAACCATGTATTCATCATCCCGGAACAGCGGGATTTACACGTGCTCAATGGCGAATTCCGTCTGAAACCGATCTCAAAGCCCCGGGGTTGGCCCGATGTTATAACGGTTTTCCTGAAATCCCTGACGCAGCACTGGGAAGGCAAGCTGGTCGCCGTCATCGTCTCTGGGTATGATGGTGACGGGGCCGCCGCGCTGCGTGGTATCAAGGAGGTCGGGGGCATTACCATAGCGCAGAAGTTAGACACGGCTGGGCAGCCGGATATGCCTGAGAGCGCAATCGCAAGCGGGTGCGTTGATTTCATTCTTTCGCCCGAGGATATCGCCCAAGAACTTGCCCGGATTGTTCGGCCGCCGAAGGCTGCCCAGCAACGAATCCGAAATCGGCAATAGTGCCTTTTCAGGGAATGACTGTGGCAGCAACCGCCCGCGGTGCGATGGGCTATTTCCGTGTCTTTTTTTTGCTCACGGAAACTTCTGCCCGAACGGTTGTGCCCGTGCCAGGGATGGACACGATGCTAAATCGACCGCCGAACATTTCCACTCGTTCGCGCATGCTGGTCAATCCGAGTCGGTGGGTCAAATTGGCGTCCGAAAACCGCACCACATCGAAAGCCTTGCCATTATCGATGATTTCCATGCTCACACGACCCCGGGATCGATGAATGACCAGATTGACCACGCTTGCTTCCGCGTGTTTTTCGATATTGGTGAGCGCTTCCTGTGCGACCCGGTAGAGCATCGTCAGTTTGTCATTGTCCATAGCCTCAACCCCGTCAGAGGCAGTGATTTGCACCTTAAGTGACGTCCTCTTAGAAAGGTCTCTAAGGTAGGAATTGAGCGCCGAGACCAACCCGAGGTCGTCCAGCATAGCAGGCCGAAGGTCGCGGGCATACTGATAGACCGTCCGGACTGATCTTTCCACCAAGTGGCGCACCGGAATGATCTTCCGCCGGATGCTCCGCGGGTTGCTCTGCGCTGTCTTGGCGAAAGCCTCCAAATTGATATTTATGCCGATCAGGAGTTGGACGATCTTATCATGCAACTCTCGGCTGATCTCCTTTTTAAGGTTCTCTTGCGCCTGCAGGATCTGATGGGAGACATGACGCAGTTTTTTCTGCAGTAGATGCGATCGTCTCAGCAATTGATGGGCGTAGCGCTCGCTTTTGACCAATTTCGCGTTCGAGGCGGTCAGCACTTCGGCACGACGCAGCGCATTCGCGGCCCTTTTGCGCTCGGTGATGTCGTAGAAGCAATTGATTGCTCCCGTGACTTCCCCGCGGTCGTTCTTCATCGGACGGATATTCAATAGGACGGTAATCCGCGAACCGTCAGGCCGCTCGATGAGCACTTCCGTATCGCGCGTCTCCGCTATTTTGCCGCTCACCACCTCAGCCATGGGACATTGTTCGTGGGGGATAAAACTGCCGTCCGGACGGAATAGCTTGAACGACCCACAAAACCGCTCGTCGGTGTCCCCTAAGGCTGGCTCACGGCCCCACAATTCCACAGCATGGCGGTTGAAATTCTGAATCACCCCCGAAGTATCAATGGAATAGACGGCCACCGGGCTCAGCTCGAACAAGGTGCGATAGCGTTCTTCACTTGTCCGTATCACGCTTGCATCCCGCAGCCGCTGGGAGACGTCTACCATCACCGCGCGACATTCTAGCCCGTTGGGCAGGCGTCGGGCTTCTATGTTCACGGTTCGGGGCGGCTGGCCTTTGCTCAAGAGCTCGAAATCGCCCGATTGCTTGGTCTGGCCTGCAAATACCTGATTTAGGAAGGAATTGAAGCCCGGTCGATGTTCGGGGGCAACCAGCAGTCCAAAACGCCGACCCACCAACTGGTAGCGCTCGATACCGACCAAGCTCGCCCCGGTGAGATTTACCAGTTGAACAGTGCCATCGGCAGCGAGGGTGTAATAGCCGACCGGAGCGAAATCATAGAGATCGGTATATTTCTCCAAAACCGCGTCGACCTCGGCTTTGGATTGTTTGAGTTCCTCATTTTGCAACTCCAGTTCGACTTGATGAACCTGCAATTCATGGAGGATACGTTGAGCGTCGGCCTTGGTTTCGATTCGCGCCCCGCCTGTCGGTTGCTTGCGCAGCCGATGTTCAGCGCACCGGCGCAACTCGCCGGTGCCTCGCGAGGTGTTGGGGTGTTTTTTTATGTTTTGGCCTTCTCCGGAGCGCGGACCGCTCTTGGGATCTTTCTATCCTTGGCCACACGGAGTTGCTGCCGGGCGTCACGGGTCTGCAACCGCTCCTCGGCTCGATCCAATGCGCGCCCTTGCTCCGCCGAATGCATGTTGAGATCAATGTTCTTCTCGCGTAAACTTGCCTCCACTTTTTTGGCCGCGGTGATGTCCGCGAAGGTGATGACCACGCCGTCAATCCGATTATCCATGGTGCGGTAGGGCATGATGCGCACCGTAAACCAGCGCCCGTCCAGGGTCGTGATTGATCTTTCGGAAAAGACCAGAGTCCGCAGCACCTCGTGCGCATCCGCGACCAGCGCCGGATAGATTAGGTCGGAAGCCAGGTCTGTGAACGGCCTGCCGACATCGCTCGGAATGAATTTCACGATGGTCTTCGCCTGAAGGGTGAACCGCCGCAAACGAAGATCGTTATCCAAAAACACCGTGGCAATATCCGTGCTGTTGAGCAGATTCTTCATGTCACTGTTCGCCCCGGAAAGCTCGTCCAGCTTTGTTTGCAACTCGGTGTTGACCGTCTGGAGCTCCTCGTTCAACGACTGCATCTCTTCCTTCGAGGTCGTGAGTTCCTCGTTGGTCGACTGTAATTCCTCGTTGGTGGATTGCAGCTCCTCGTTGATCGACTTCAGTTCCTCCTGCGAACTCTGCATCTCCTCGCGTCCCGCCTGCACATCCTCGCGGGCGCGCAGCAGTTGCCGCTCTAGTTCCCTCTGTGGAGCGCGGGCCACACGAGCTTTTTTTGACCGGCCTCTAGCGCCGGTTTCGGCCGGGATCACGGCTTCGGAAAATACGATCAGGACCATCCCGCGAAGCTCTTTGGGTTCATCGAGTGCCTGGACCACGAGATCCACGGACCGTGCGGCGACGCCGACCCCGACCTTGATGTCCCGGACCGTGACCTTCTCCTTTTTCCGCTGAGCTTTTTGAAGCGCGTTGGCCAGATCATAGCGGAGCCCTTCGCGGGCCATGGCCATGACGTTCAGGTTGGCCTTGCCTGCGGCCGGTTCCAGATATTGTCCGGTCCGGCCGCTGAAGAAGACAATGTCGCCCTGTTCATCGACGAGCACCGCCGGCGGAGCAAAGCGCGCATAGACCAACTGTTCCGCCAGCGCCTGGAGGCTGGGGCTGGAACGACGCACGGGCAGAGACGCCTCCAGCCGGTTCACCGGGCTCGGACCAAATACTGCTGGAAAATCGAGACGGTGGCCCAAGATAATGGATTCGTTCCGTTTAAAAATTCGTTCTTTGAGAGCGACCGGCACGAACAAATGGGAGAAGTTCCCAATGCTTTCCGCACTGCCTAGAAACAGCACGCCGCCAGGATTCAGGCTGTAGTGAAAGAGCGGGAAAAGTTTCTTTTGCAATTCCGGGGTCAGATAGATCAACAGGTTCCGACAGCACAGAATGTCCAGCTTGGTGAACGGTGGATCCATGATCAGATTCTGGGGCGCAAAGACCACCATGGCTCGGATCTGCTTGTTTACGCGGTAGCCATTTTCTTCCTTTACGAAAAACCGGGCGAGTCGCTCGGGTGAAACATCGGCGGCAATGTTCTCCGGAAAGAAACCGAGGCGAGCCTTGTCGACGGCGTCCTTGTCCAGGTCGGTGGCATAGATCTGCAGGGAAATACTGTTGATGGGCCCTGGCCGCTTAAGCGCCTCGCTGAACACTATTGCCAGCGAGTAAGCCTCCTCGCCCGTCGAGCACCCCGCGACCCACGCCCGTAGCACGCTGCCCGTGGGCCGGTCAGCGAGCAGCTTTGGGAGCCCTTCTTTCTCCAGGAACCGCCAAGCTGCGGGATCACGGAAAAACCGTGTCACGCCGATCAGCAGTTCCTTAAAGAGGATGTCCAGCTCCTGCGGATTTTCCTGCAAATACCGGACGTAGACGGTGATCTTGCTCAACCGATGGATGCCCATCCGGCGTTCGACCCGCCGATACAGTGTGCTCCGCCGATACATGGTGAAATCATGGCGGGTGTGCGCGCGCAGCAGGATCACTATCTTTTCCAAGGCGCTCTGGTCTTTTTCCGCCAAGGGCAGATCGGACATACTGATCTGCGGCAGATATTGGTAGTAAGCAACGAGTTTGCCCGGCAATTCCTCAACCGGTGCCACGAAATCCCCCAGCCCCGCCGTAACGGCGCTGCGGGGCATGGAGTCGTATTTTGCCGTAGCTGGATCCTGTACCAGCGTCACACCGCCTCTTTCCTTGATGGCCCTTAGGCCCAGCGTTCCGTCGCTTCCCATGCCCGAAAGGATAATCCCAACGCTTCTTTCATGCTGATCCTCGGCGAGCGACCGAAAAAAGAAATCTATGGGCAGACGCAGTCCGCGAGGCGCGCTCGGGGGAAGCAGGTGGAGTGTGCCGTGCAGGAGCGACATGTCCTTGTTGGGCGGGATCACATACACACAATTGGGCAGGACTTTTATGCGATCCTTCACCTGAACCACCCTCATCGTGGTGGTGCGCTGGAGCAGTTCGGTTAACATGCCCTTCTGCGTCGGATCCAAATGCTGGACGACGGCGAAGGCCATGCCGCAGTTTTCCGGCACGTGTTCGAGAAACTGTCCCAACGCCTCCAATCCTCCGGCAGAAGCGCCAATGCCCACGATGGGAAAGGAGCGCTCCTCCCTCGGGTTGCCCTTCGCAAGAGAGGAGGGAGCGGAGTTTGCCGAGCCACGGTCCGATCGACGCTTATGAGGCTTGTGGGGGACCGGCTTTTTCATGGATCGAACATGCTGCTCCCGCATTGGGATCGGCATCGTCTTCGGCTCCATTAACTTTAAAGCCCACGAAGTGTCGAGCGTCCTTACGGCGGGCAGAGGATAACTTGTACCCCTTGTCGTGTACTTGAGAGGTTCTCGGGTCGGTCTTCCGCAGTTCTCAAACGTTCAACCCTCTCCGTAGGGTGATGGTTTTAATGACACCGTTAGCCAAAAGAAACAAAGTGGGACGTGCCATAGTGACCCAATCTAGGCTGCTCGGTGGCAGCCATTCAGTTAAACTTGGGCCATGATTCCGCTCTAGGGCCCTCAATTCATTTCCGGAGGTTTTTTGGGGGGCGTGCCGTTGCGCTGCTAAGTTGCACCGGCGGCAGACCCGTCTTCCCGCCAAGTGTTACGAGCGCCCACGGGGAGTCTGTGCGGGCGCCCCCCAAGATTAGCCCTGCACTCGCAAATCCGGTATTTTGGCATATCTTGGGCTATGCACAAAGACCCGATCCCACTGGGCTCCACCAACCGCCCGAGCCCGGTCCCCGCAAGCGACCAAGCCAACTTCCTCACTGCCGAGCTCAAGTATAAGCAGTTGAAGAGCAACCAGACCAACGGGTTCGCAGCATCGCACCCGGGCCCCCGTCCCGTCCGAATCCACCAAAGCGGCCGTCACTAGGATGTCCCTTCCCTGCCGGGCTCCCGCGCTGTCCGGCCTCGCTGGGGACGGCGCGGGCAACGCTGGCGCCACAGCCACAGCGATCGTCCTTGGTTTCCCGCTTTGGCACGGCTAGTCTTACCCCGCAGCAATCCTCCTACCACTGGGGGCGCTGCATTCCAAATCCGATGGCTAAGAAACCCGCTCGCAAACCTAACGCTGCATTCATGAAGCCCGTCCAACCGGACGCCGCACTCGCTCCCGTTGTCGGCTCAAAGCCCCTTCCCCGCACTGAGCTCACCAAGAAGCTCTGGGCCTACATCAAGAAGAACGGCCTCCAGGACAAAAAGAACAAACGCATGATTAATGCCGACGCGACCCTCAAGGTTATCTTCAAGGGCAAAGCGCAGGTAAGCATGTTTGATATGACCGCCCTCGTCTCGAAGCATGTGAGCTGACGTCAAAGTCACTATCGTTTTCCCACAGCGGCTGCGCCGGCCTTCAAGGGCCCGCAGCCGCTTTTTTTTGGTTTCGCTGATCTACACCGTTGTGCGCCGCACGGCTGGACCCCGTAGGGGCCTGCTCTACCCAAACTGCATCAGTGCGACGTTACGCTGATTCCGTTGCTCCGAATTCGATGCATTTTGGGACACGTCCGCGCCCCACGCCTACTATTGGACGCGACCCCTACCCTTCCCAGGATCTAGCGCTTACCGGATCGCGGCCCTCGTCAAAGTCGATGTAATCGAACATGGTCATGATAGGTTCCCCCTCAAAGCCGCTCTCCTGGATGCGCTTCGCGAGCGTCGACGACGCCTCGTCACGGAAACCGCGTTTCATCATAAACGAATTCCACAACTCGCAGTCCTCGTCCGATCTGCGTCCGCCCAGATCTTCGGCCCAGGCCAGTAGCGACGGGTCCGAGCCGGTCCCCGCCACAACTCGAGCCCTTAGCTCACCATAGCTGATCCTCAAGAAGCCGCAGCAGCGTTTGTCGAAGCCCTTGCCCAAGTTGGCAACATACTCGTCAGCCGGCAATTTTCCGGCTCCATGCAAACGGATCTTATCAAGCATCCGGCCGAAATAGACCAGCCGGTCAACCTTGGCATAGGGGCTTCTCAAACCGGGAACGATGGACATGCCCTTAAATGGCCACAAGCGGCCCGAAGAGCAAATCTGAAGCCCGATTTGCACCAGAAGCCGGAGACCCGTCGGCCTTAAGCCGAACGGCTGTCCCTGATACCTTTGCAGGACACCGATCCTGAGTGACACTCGGCACGTCGCAATTGCAGGCAACGTTACGCCAAATTCGGTGCGCTGGCATCCGGATTGGTTGGACTGGTGGACGCCGAGAGACTCCATCGCTGCAGAGTCAGCCGATTGCTTTGGTTGCAGCCAGTTGCAAGATTTTGCGCCTAAGACAGCAGCCCACCAGGCTTCTACGCCGCTTGTTGCGGGTAGAGTCGAACTCCTGTTCCTCAGCATCGCACCATGCGGAAGGATTTAATTATCGTGTTAATGGCATGCCTCATCGCGATCAGTTTGACCGAATCATCGCGGCCATCGCTACGGTCTTTCGGCTGCCTCTTGTCACGAAGAACGCCAACATTTGCGATTCATCCGTTGATTCCGCCATAGGGTAGCCCATCGCAACGGAAATCGTGACGGCAAACGCTGCCGAGGAATTAAACCGACTCTCAGAGCGGCGCGAATTGCCGGAATCACCTAAAGCTGAGGTTTCGGGCAGCCAGCCCGGTTTTGCCGCTTTGCCACAGACCGCCGCCTAATCCGTATGGCATTGAGGCGCGCTTCGCGCGTGTGTAGTATGCTCCACCCCATGAGAACGCCCGTTTGGTGCGCCCTGCTCCTAGTCTTCCCCACGGCCCTGCTGGCGGATCTATCCATCAAGATTGCGGTTAATCCGGGTGCCGGAACGCTTGCGATCAGCCCTTTCATCTACGGGACCAACCAGGACCTGCCCGGAGTCGCAATCCCTGGGTCGCGCCGCATCGGGGGCGACCGCCTGACCGGCTACAACTGGGAAACCAACGCCTCGAATGCCGGAAACGACTATATCAATAATAGCGACAACTTCATGGTTTCCGGGCTCCCGGCGTCCCAGCAGAGCATCCCGGCGATTGCGCTCACCAACTTTCACGACCAGTCCCTAGCCTACGGCACACCCTACACTATCGTCACGCTCCAGATGGCCGGCTATGTCGCCGCGGACGAGAGCGGCCCGGTCACGGCCGCTCAGGCAGCCCCATCGTCTCGGTGGAACAATGTGGTGAACGACAAGCCAGGAGGAGTGTACCTGAACCCACCGAACTTTACCGACGGGGTCGTCTACATGGATGAGCTCCTGAACCTCCTCATCACAAAGTACGGGCCTGCCACCGGGAAGACCGGGATCCGTGGCTACAACCTGGACAATGAGCCGTCCCTCTGGCCCTCGACGCACCCCTACCTGCATCCCGCGCAGACCACCTGTGCGGAGGAGACGACGAAGTCCGAGGCGCTAGCCAAGACGGTCAAGCGCATGGACCCCTCCGCAGAGGTCCTGGGTCCGGTGCTCTACGGGAGCGAGGCCTACATGACCTTTCAAAATGCGCCCGATTGGGCAGCGGTGCAGAATTCGACGGGCTACCGCTGGTTCATCGACTACTACCTTCAACAGATGAACCAGGCGTCCGCGTCGGCGGGGATGAGGCTCCTGGACGTCCTGGACCTCCACCGCTACAGCGACGAGAACATCGGAGGCCCCGTCGCAGGGACCTCGATCACGGCCCAGACCGACTACACCGACATGGCGACCGACATGGACCGCGTCCAGGCGCCCCGGGTCCTCTGGGACCCGTCCTACGTGGAGAACAGCTGGGTGCAGACGTACGATTCCCAGTTTCTCCCGTGGATACCGAACATCGAGGCGTCAATTAGCGCCCGCTACCCGGGCACCAAGCTTTCGTTTACGGAGTACTGTTATGGAGGAGAAAGCGACATTTCAGGCGGCCTGGCCCAGGCCGACGTGCTTGGGATCTACGGCAAATACGGCGTCTACCTCGGCTGTTTCTGGCTTCTGCACGGCTCGCCCGCCCCCGTCTACGCGGCGGCGGCCTTCAACCTTTTTCTAAACTACGACGGCCAGGGCGGGAAATTCGGAAGCACCTCGGTCCAGGAGACGGACTCCGACACGGTCAATTCGTCTGCCTACGCCTCGCTCGACGCGACCGGCGCCCTCCACGTTGTGGTGCTGAACAAAAGCTACACGCAGGCTGCAAGCGTCACCTTCCAGATCGCCGGCCCATCAACGTACATGGCGGCGAACGTGTACGCCTTCAATGCCTCGAGCCCCAACATCAAGGCCCTTCCGTCGGCAACGCTCACCAATAACCAGCTCACCTACACCGTTCCAGCCCTGACCGCCGCCCACTTTGTCTTTGAGACAACGCTGGGCCCTAGCCCGCCGGCTTTCATCGCCGAGCCCGTCTCCCAGACCGTCCAGAACGGCTCAACGGTCGTCTTTGGCGTCGGAGCAGCCGGTGTCGGAGCCGCGGGCTACCAATGGTCGCTCAATGGTAATCCGCTCGCGGACGGCGGGGCTGTCTCAGGATCGACAACGTCGACTCTCATGCTAACAGGCGCGAGCGCCGCGAACGCAGGGGCCTACACCTGCTCTGCCGGCAACGCGTGGGGATCCGCCACAAGCACAGCGGCGACCCTCGCCGTCGTGAGCGCTACAAACCCCGGCCACCTCACTAACGTCTCCTGCCGCGCCCAGGTGGGTACAGGGGCGAGCCAGCTCATCGCAGGGTTTGTGGTCGGTGGCGGCTCAAATGGAAGCGGCGCTCCGGTGCTTGTCCGTGCCTCGGGACCGGCCCTGGCGCAGTTCGGGGTGACGGGCTTACTCCCTGACCCCAAGCTCGTGCTCAACAGCGCCTCGGGAATCTTTGCGGCCGACACCGGCTGGGCGGGGAATGCCCAGGTGGCATCGACAGCCGCCGCGGTTGGAGCCTTTGCCTGGACTACCGTGGCAAGCAAGGACTCGGCGCTTGTCGAAACTCTTCCGCCGGCGACCTACACGGCCGAGATCATTGGCGCCACCGGCGATACCGGCATTGCGCTGGCGGAGGTCTATGACGCCACCGCCGCCTACACAGCCGCCTCACCCCATCTGATCAACATCTCGGCTCGGCTTGAGGTGGGCACGGGCGCCAATATCCTGATTGCGGGATTTGTGATCGGGGGAACGACCTCCAAAACGGTGCTCATACGCGCCTCAGGCCCCGCACTTATTCCGTTCGGGGTGTCGGGCACCCTTTCCGATCCGCAATTGGGCCTCTACAAGACTAACACCGATGGAACCTCGACCCTCCTTTCGAGCAACACCGGTTGGGGCGGTAATGCCCAGATTGCGGCGGCGGCGGGAAGCGTGGGGGCCTTCAGCTGGGGGATCCAGGGAACGCCAGATTCCGCGATCCTCGTCACCCTGCCACCCGGGGGCTACACCGCCCAGGTTCAGGGCGCGAGCGGCGACACCGGCATAGCGCTCGTCGAGGCCTATGACGTCCCCTAGTCCTGCCGCGCGCCGCCGTGACGAATCGATCGAAGGTCAGGCTAGGAAATTGTCGGATTTCGTCCGTCGGATGCTCCAGCCGAGCCGTCGAAACGCCGCCAAAAATCCGGACAGCGGCACAGACGAAATTCCACCTCAGCGAATCGCGTTAAAGGGTGTCGAAGCCCTGCATCCCGACAATTGCCGAGCCTAGACCCAGTAGCCTAAACATTGAGGCCCCGTACATATCGGCGCGCTCCGGTTGTGTAATGCCATTTGAAGGGTAGGCTTTTGAATATGAATTCAATTTTATTGATCACTCACGAAAACATTGCTCGGCGGGCCCATCAGATTTGGGAAGAATCCGGCCGGAAAGATGGCAACGAGACAATACATTGGCTACAGGCAGAAAGAGAACTTCGCGCGCACGATGGGTCGGCTGAAGAGGCGAAAGCCGACAGAGGAAAATCGGTGGAACCGCCCGTTTCGGGGAAACACACTTCTGAACAGATTCGGCACAGCACCAATTATGTTCATCCCGGTGTCACAACCGACTCATTACATCACGTCCGCAATCGATAGAATATTGGAAGCCTTTTGCTTATTAGACTGGGGCAGTCCTAAGCCTCCAATCCGCAATCCTTGAGTCGTGCCAAGTTTAGCTGGCGGTTAACTGATGAAGTAAGTTTTTTGTTTATAACAATCTAATGAACAATTACTTGGTGGACACGGAGGGCGTCCATCGCTGCAGAGCGAAACAGGCGTTTCGGTTGCAGGATTCCGGGCGTTCGGCCGGAGTTT
>Ga0302281_10002249_pt1 | contig 13749 bp, 19 predicted proteins | sample III_Fen_E1_2_FD_198762 | JGI IMG/M metagenome (GOLD analysis project Ga0302281, IMG submission 198762) | Peat permafrost microbial communities from Stordalen Mire near Abisko, Sweden - III_Fen_E1_2 | ecosystem: Environmental > Terrestrial > Soil > Wetlands > Permafrost | place: Sweden: Abisko...
TTTGTGTTTATGATTTATAATTACAGGATAATCTGTAAATATTTTCATTTTAGAATGCTCTTCTTTTGGTTTAGGTTTTTCAACTACAACAAGTGCTGTTTTGATTTGCACGGGCTTAGGTGTTGGTGCAGCCTTTTTTTCTTCAACCGCTTCAATAACAAATATTCTGCTCCCATCAACCCCCATCATGTAATCAGGTGGTGTAACCGTTTTGTGATTCATTATAACAGGATTAGTAGTCAAAACTTTCATGTGTGTAGAAACTATTTGCTGTTTTTTTACAACAGGCTTGTGAGCCACAGCGTGATGTTTTGGCGCGGGTTTATGAACTGCTTTTTTGTGAACAGGTGCATGAACTGCTTTTTTATGAGCTGGTTTATGGGCTTGTTTATGTTTTGAGTGTGGCATAATTTTAGTCTTTTTTAGTTAATACAACCGTTGCGGGTTTAATGCCTTTGTTTCTATAAACGAAATACCACCCTGCTGCTGCTCCAAGTAAAATACCACCTATTCGGCATTCTTTCTTTTTATCAACTGGTAGCCATGTTGGAAATTTCTTTTCAATACCATAAGTAGCTCCTAATCCTAATAGTCCGCCGATAATCATGGCATCAAAATATTTTATCTTAGGGTTAGAATATTCAACGGGTTCTTTTTTCTCTTCTGCTGCTTTAGGTGTTGTTTCGGTAGCACCGTCAGCACTACTTGTTTTAATTGTTTCTGCTACCACTTTTTTTACAATATTTAAAGGCACAACAACCGCTCCCTCTGCAAGTACAAAAGCTGGTTTATTATTAGAGTGTTTTAATTCACCTTTTATAACTTCGCCCTTAACATAACTCTTAAAGTTAATTTTTTTAGGCTGCCCGTTTCTTGAGCTATTACTAACAATGGCACTCGGACACTTTGCTGCTTCTGTTATTACGAACGATTCAATAGCCATTTTACTTTCCTTTTTTAAGTTCGTTTTCTTTTTTCTTTTCGTAAATCAATCCAATGCCTACTAATGCTACTAAAGCAACTGCGATTGATATAAAAACTTTTTCTTCTTTACCTATTGTCATTACTTACTTTTTTTGTGATTATAAACCAATGCTATTGCAATTACTAATGCCACAACCGCCCCTCCAACCATTACATATATTTTTGTGTTATCTGGTTTGGTATCAGGTGTTTTTGTTTTATCTGTACTCGGTGTTGGCGTTGGTGTTGTTATGGCTTTGGCTGTTTGTGCAACCTTAGTTTGAAATTGTTTTTGTGCTGCTGTATCTGTAAATGCAGTATTATTAAATGCGGGTAAATTCAATCCTAATCCTAAACTATTTGTAGGGATAGGTGTTGAAGGTGTAGTAGAAACGGGTGGTGTTGAAGGTGTGCCTAAAGGGTTTTGTGTTTGATTAAACAATGTGTTTGTTGGGTCGCTGCCTAATGTAAAAGCTGGTAATCCTAACCCGTCGCCAGGGGCATTACTATACCCATCGGCAGCTATGTACATACCGCTTTTATAAGTAGTAATATTTTTCTTACCTACTATAACAGGGTTTTTCGTTAAAACTTTCAAAGTCGGACTAATTACCATCTTGTACTTTTTTACTTTTTGTTTTTTTAACGATTGGTTCTATTTTGCATTTCTTGTACTCGGTGTATATCACTAAGAAAAGTCCTATAATAGCTATGCCACCTAAAACCTTGTTCACTTATGCTGCTTTAGTAGGAAAAGTAACTTTTGCTGATATTACTATAATACCCATTGCTATTAAAAGTCCACCAACCACAAATTGAAGCATTTTTGCGTTTTTTTCTTTATTCATTTTATTTGTTTTTAGTTCTGCGTTTTTTAATCAAATATATCCCACCAATTACAAGCCCTATTACCACTACTGAAATCCCTCCTATAATAAGTATCTTAGTTCTTTTAGATTTTTCTGCACTTGCTTTACTCGCCGCGTCTAACTGTGATTGCCTTGCTGCAAGTATTTGTTGTGTCATTGCCGCTTGCGCGGTTTGCTTTGACTGAGCAAGTTTCATGGCTGCGTTTTTATCAGGTGTTAGCTGTTGTGCTAATCCTACGCCGCCTTGAGCCAGCCCACCTAAAGTTTCTAACAGTCCTCCTGCGTTTGAAAACTCTTTTTCTTCTTCGCAAAAACTACTATTAAGAACAAGATAAGCCCCTTTTACTCCTTCGTCGCTTACTTCATCAGTCCCATCAAACGATGGCTGTTTGTTGTACATATTGATAAGCAGGGCTGTACCTAAAGTAAGTTTTTTATTTGTGCCAATGTTGTTTATAAACAAATTTACAAGGTGTACATCGGCATCTTTTATGCTTGCTTTAATTCCACTTTCATTAAGTAAATGCACAAAATCTTGTCTGTTTCTAACCAAGATACTTCCAAGTTCACGTATCAAGGCAAGGTTTGCAGATTGCACGTCCCCTTTTTGAACACTTGAAACAAAATGACTATAATTGTCTTTGTGGTGCATTTAGCTCTTTAAAGATTTTAATTTTACAAAAAACAATACCGTGTAAGCTATTGCCACTCCTGCGTATGCAACCAAAATCATTTTTTCTTCCGTAGAAGCGTTTGAGGTTGCAGCCATGACTTACGCTTTACCTAAAAGATGAAACTTTTTTACTGCCCAATAAGCTGTTACACCGATGGCAATTCCAAGTAAAACGGATTTAGCATCCAATTTTTTATGAGTAGCGGCTACCGCATCTGCTGCGCTAAAAATATCTGGGTCTTCGTGTCCATCAAACTTACCATCGAAGTGCATGGTTTTTTCTGTTTTATCCATTTGATGCTCCATTTTAGTAGCCCTAATTTCTCTTATTATTTCATCAATTTCTTTTTTAAGTTCAGGGTCTTTAGTTGTTTTGTATTCGTGTTGAACTTGGTGAAGTTGTTTTTCCAGTTGTTTTAATTCAGCACTTTCCAAATGAGCCGCTTTTTTTTCGTGATGGGCGGCTAATTCCTCGCGCGTACCTTTCATTTTAGGTTTATGACCACCCATTTCGGTTAACTCGTTTGAACCCATTTGCATCTCCTGACCTTCTTTACTTCTTTCGTTGTTTGCTATGTTTGGATGTTTTACCATGATTTTATTTTTTTAAACTGTTTTTGCTTTATGATTACCAATTAATTTTACCGCTACAATTACCCCTATGCCGATAGCCGCTCCGATTGCAAGTCCTTTCCAATTAGCTTTGAACTTATCTTTTACCTCTGCGCCTGTAAAATCAGATTCTAATTCTACTATACGAGTATAAGGTGCGTCATAATCTTTTCTAAGGTCAAGTCCATTCAGTCCAGTTCCCTCCGCATTGCTTCTTTTATCTTGCGGTGGTACTTTGATTGTTTGAGTTGCAAACTCAGGGTTTAATTCAGCATCAACTGGCGTTTCAGAACCAGCATGACCTTTACGGATAGCATGATTTTTTACTTCTTCAAGATGTTTTGCATTTTTAATTCCTTTGTGTAAATTCAATCTTTCGTTATAAGCTAATCTCTTTGCTCCTTTTATTTCATTTGCGCGAGATTTAACCATTTGCTCTGTTGGAGCAGTAGTTCCGCTTGCGCAAGAAAAAGAACCGTCAGATGAAAATTTACCTTCAAACTTTGAATATTTATCTAAGTCGTTTTGAAGTTGGCTTATACGATTTAAACTATCTGTTATTTTATTTTGAGTTTGAGTAGTGTCTTCGTATTTCCCTATTTGTGTAGCTTTTAAAACACGCAAACGGGAAACAAGTTCTTTGTTCCATTCAATTTTTTTAGCTAAATCGGCAACGGCTGGATTAATTTTTGATTTTTTACTTCCATCGGCAAATTCATTAAAATAATCCTCCGCACCAACTCCGCCATCAAAATAATCAGAAGCATCTCCTACATCATCTCCATCAGAATCGTCCGACTCTCCGTCATTTGACTTATCAGTAGTTGTATCATCATTAGTATCTTCTTGTTTGCTGTCATCTTGTGAATCTCCACTATCTTGGCTATCACCAGAATCATCACTACCACTATCGTCGCTTTGCTCTTGTTTTTTATGTCTTTTTTTATGCCCGCCGCCGTTACCAGAGCCTTGACCGCCGCCACTACCACTATCATCTCCTACATCGGGGTCGCTTGACCCACCTCCGTCATCACCGCCGCCATCATCACTTCCTTGAGATGAATCTCCACCACCACCGCCTTGGTCTTGAGAAGCCGCTCCTGCATTTGGGTCTTGCCCCCCACTTTGGTCAGGAGTTGTCCCTGCATTCGGGTCTGTACCAGCATTAGGGTCTGTTGCTGCACCCGCATTTGGGTCAGTAGATGAATCTGCTGAACCATCTTTAGTCGCTTTTCTTGCGGCTTTTGCATCTGCACGAGCTTGTTTTCGAGCTAATTTAGCAGCCAAACGAGCCGCTCTACGAGCTTGTCTTTTAGCCATTCGGTCAGCACGACCATCCATACGTTTACCTTTACGCCTACGGTGTCCAGTTGCATCAGAACTATCTTCTGCACTTGAAAATTCTCCAAAAGCCTTTTCAAAGGTAATTACCTCATCTTTTGGTTGCGCACCTAAGTGAACAACCGTTGCTTGTCTATCCAAAGCGTAAAGTTTTAAAAATTAATATTATTTGCTTGGCTTAATAGTAGCTGCTTGGTGCTTATGAAAAAGCAATCCAACACCATATCCTGCTGCTGCACCACCAGCGATGTACATTGCGCCGTGTTTAAGGCTATGTTTACCATGTTTTTTATAATGCAATTTATGGTATGCAATATATCCAACTACTCCGCCTATAATTAAACCCCAAACTTCGTCTTTAGCTTTGTTTGATTTTGCTTGTTCGGCAGGTTTTAAATTTAAAACGGTTGTTGTAGGTGCGCCATCTGCTCCTAAGTTTACTTCTGTTGTGTTCATTGGTTTTATTGATTTAAGATAGATTAATTTATTATCACTTGTTAAAAACATTCTATATACAAACGGTTCGCCTCTACGCAAACCTTCTATTTTCTTTTCTTGTCCATGTACAATAGTGCCACTTTCAATTTTTTCGCCACTTGTAGTAAAGTTTTTGTGTTCCTTGTTAGGAATTAAAACATCTGTATCTTTTACTATTTGGTATGTAATACTCATATATACTATTTTAGATTCCCATTACAACGCTTGGTACACCGCAAGCAACTGATATATATTCTCCATCCACATTTTTAGTGAAACAAGCCCCAGAAGGACTTACAAAATACATACCATTCCATGTAAGGTCGCTTTCTCTAAAACCTCTATGCGACCTACTTGCGCCGCCATGATGACCTCCTCCGCCATGTCCACCGCCATGTGCATTTGATTTCTTTTCGATAACAGGGCGACTTGTTTTAATTTTCATCATGTTTTAAGCTCTTTTCTTTAATTTATAGTGTAAAACTAAAGCTGTTATAGATATGGCTGTTACTCCAAGAATACTTGCTACAATAATCGGTGTATAATTTTTAGCTACTGTTACAACTGTTGGTTTAACACCATCGGCAGAGCTTTTACACGCATCACAACCAGAGCGTTCTTCCATACATTCAGGGCAATCACATTGACCGCTTGCATTTGAAGTGGTATATCCCGCAGGTTCAATTTCAATACCTTTTATATCTTCTTTTTTAGGTGCTTTTGTAATTTCTTTAGCTTTAAGTTCAGGTTCAAGAACTCTAAGCATCCATTTTTTATGAGGATGGGCTGCAACCATCTCTCGTTCCATTTCCTGTTTATCAGGTGTTTTGAAGTAAACATCTCCAAGTTTTGCTTCTAAATCAGCATAACCAGAGGCATCTTGTTTGCCAAATTTTTGAAGTATTTTGCGAGCGTCTTCCGTTGATTCGTTTGCAAGCAAAGTCATTATTGAAATGTCCTTGCGTGTTGACTTAGGTTTTGCGGCTTGTGATGCTTTTGGTTTAGCTCTGTCTTCTGGCAACATTTAAAAAATATTTTGTTTAAACTGCGATTTTTATTGCTGACATCCTCTCGCACATAAATGTTATGAGGTTCTCGCCCTACGCACATACTAATGTATCACGTTATCGAACGACAGCGATGACCTCGCTGACTTTTTTTAAAGATTTTGTTCTGACTTGGCTATCGTCCATTACTTTTATGATTTTATGCACACAAAGATTTTTGCGGCAACCAAATATCAAAACATCAAAGAACTTGGTAAAAATCTAATTAATTATGAAAAATAAAAATGAGGGAATCTTACGAAACCCTCATTCCTATTGAGTTTTTAACTACTAACCTTTAGTAATCCCCTTAACATCTTGGGAAGTTTGAATTATAACTGGCGCGACATTCTTACCAGATAATCTTGGAGCGCGAGCGGTGTTATAAGAGCTACCACCGTTAAGTTTCGCTTTACCAGAAATGATAGCAACTGGATAAACAGAAATCGTTAAAGTTGCGCTTCCAACTAAGGTAAATGACAAATAAGTATTTGCATCTACGGTAACTGTTTTAACAACATCAATGATGTCTGATTGAAATTGGTACGCATCACGTAAAACACTTAAGTTTAACGGAGTAGTGTACTGCTTACCGTTTGCATCAACGTGGTTAATTAAAACCGTGATTTGCAATTGGCTTGAAGTCGAGCATTGGAATCTCCATTTGCCTACTTTGAAAAACTTGTTGTTAGACTGGTTGATTAAACGACCATATCCACCTGCTGCGTTACCTACTGCCCCCGTTTGCACGTTGGTTATGATAACTGCTGCTGGATTACCGTAACCACCGTTAGCTGTTCCGCTATTGGCGTTATCGTTGAATCCAAACATAACTGCTGTTACGTTAGAAGTGGTTGTGTTGTAATACGAAATAACATAAGGGTCAGAAACAGCGTGATGTGCATTTGGTGCGCCACCTGCGTATGACATCTCATCATTATCGAAGTACGACATATCATCGTCATCGAAATAAGACATATCACCTTCGGCAGAGTCGTAACCATCATAGCCACTCATCTTTTCTGTACCGTTGATGTACCCGTGTAATTCTTTTTCTACTGAGTTCATTTTTTGGTTTTGTTTTTGAATTGGTTTTTAATTTTTTTAGTTCTCTCTTTTTTGAATATGCAACAAGCCGAAAGCAGAGCAAGCTCAATACTTTGTTTTTGTTTTTGAAAAATCACTTTACTTGTTACACGCCACCTAAAAAGATGTAGCTTCTTTCAATGTTAATTTTTCACGAGTACAATTTCAATCTCGTTTCACAAAAAGCAAAAAAGGCTTACGCCTTAGTTGAAAGTTTTTGTGCGTGTTTCGCTACATAAATTTGGTGTGCCGCTACGCCAACCATTACGGCTGCAAGCATTGTAACAAATCTAATTCCGTTTTCTTTTGTAAACATTTTTAAGTTTATTTAAAGCAAAGTTATGGTGAGAGATTAAGAAATTTAAGAAATACTTGTTGTACATAGACGGTATTTAATTTATATTATACTGATTATCAATCATATATAAACATTATATTTTTTAAAAGTGTACAAGTAACAATATTTTATTATTTTTACTCCGTGTTTCAATTTAAAGATAAAACCATAGAAAAGTATTTAAAATTCAATATAAAAACCAAAACAAATAAGTAATTTAACTGAAAATAAATGAGATACGAGAAACTAAAACAAATTGGAAATAAAACAAAAAACTTTACAATTAAACTCAATCCAAATCATGATTTGAATAAACAACTAACGTCAGCGAGTGGACACTCAATGGGGGTATCTCAAAGATATTACATTGCTTCTCAAAACCTACCTGATTATTCTCGATTTCCTGTATTAGAACTATTTTTAAACACGCACAACTGTTACCCTTCTTCCGCTACCTATGGTGGGTATTATGATTATGTGGAATTAATTAAAAAAGTGAAACAAATTAAAAAGAAATATTATGTAGATGATATAGTTGAGGAAAAAGATTACGTAAAAAACACATCTAAAGTGCATAAAAGTTTTATTTTTTTTATTGACAAAAACGATTTATATTTTTACATAGAAGTTTTTTATACAAGGGAAAAAAGATTTTGTTTTACAATAACGTGTTTTTTTAATCCAAAAAAAGATTCTGAAAAAATTTTAGAGGAAATAAGAGATAAGGTATTTAATCTTAAAGAAGTGGTTATTGAAGAAAAAAGATATTTGAATATTCTTACCAAAAGCGGTAGTGGGTACGACTTAGACCATCATCCAATAACCAATCCCGACATTGATTTTGAGCTAAATTACAACGAAGATTTTACTGAAATTCACGAGTTAATAACAGAACGACTATCTAAAAATGATTCTAAGGGGTTAGTTTTGCTTCATGGCGAGGCTGGTACAGGTAAGACAAATTACATTAAGTATTTAATCAATAACATTAAAAAGAAAATTATTTATATACCGCCAAGCATGGCTGAATCTATTTCAAATCCTGAACTAATAAAGTTCTTTTTATCTCATAAAAATTCTATTTTAGTTATAGAGGATGCAGAAAATGTTTTACTAAAGAGGTCTGCTAACGCATCTCAATCAGTTTCAAACATACTTAATTTAACCGATGGTTTGTTAAGTGATTGCGCAAACATACAGGTTGTAGCCACTTTTAATACCGATATTTTAAATATAGACGAGGCTCTTCTTAGAAAAGGAAGGTTAATAGCTAAATATGAATTTAAAGAATTAGAAGAAGATAAAGTAAAATTGTTGGCAGAAAAAATTGGAGTAAATATTAGTGGTAAACAAAAGTTATCGGATATATATAACTGTAATGATATTTCGTTTTCTAAAAAAGCAACTGAAATAGGGTTTAATAAATAACCGTAGCCCTGTTTCTTAAATCAACAAACTCTTTTATTTTATCTTCATCGGTAAAATTATAGTGAAAGCCTAAGCCACGTGTTTTGTTGAACTCTGAAAGTCTGTTTTTGTATTCGTTGTGCTTATCTAACAGCCTTTGTACGCCACCTATGTTACGATAGTGAAATAATTTGCAAGCTCCTTTTCTGTCTATTCTGCCCTGAATATTATTTGTGTGGCATCCAAAGGTGTAGTTTATTTCTGTTATGGCATTGGGGTTGAATATAGCTTGCTTACAATAGTTTGACGCATACACACCCGTTTTTATTTCTGCAATATCATTCACGGGTAAGCCATCCGAAACCATGTTATACCCCGTTACTTTAGGTGCAGTACCCATACGGTTAAATCTTAAATCAGGGTGCAGAAATTCGTCTGCATCTACTACTATTACATAATCTACGTTCTTTCCTCTTTGTTCTTTCCAGCAACTATTTTTCACTTCAAGGTAATGCAAATCATTAAGCACTTCTTTCTCTCCAAATGTGCGAACCTCAACCCCTAATTTGTTTGCTATCTCTACGCTGTTATCGGTAGAGTAGTTATCAAACATTATGATTTTGCTACAAAACTTTGAGTAATGTTTGTGTAGGAACGGAATATAGAAACTATCGTTCCAGTTGATGTAATAGCAGACTATGTTCATTTTAGTTCTGACATATTTGTTCAATGTTTAAGATACTCCCAAAGCTAAAGCATTTGGGGTTCTAAAACCCACGCACAGCCTACTGGCTCACGTTCTCGGTTTAAGGCAATGCCCTTGCCTAAAATCGGCGCATCCTTAAACATTCTTAATTCGCCTATCTTTGTAAATCAGCAATCCAAACATTAAGCAAGGTAAGTTCTTCTTTTGCTATAACTCCAATATCAATTAATTTTTGATAACAGGTAATTAAGTTTTCAAATATATTTTCTTTACCTTTTTTTAAGGTAAGTTCCTGCAACTCCTTACAGATATTAAAGTTGTTTTTATATCCACTAATTTCGTCTTCAAAATCAGCCATTAAATTATGCTCATTTCGTTCCTGCCAAACCGTAGGCGAATGATAATAGATACTCCAATCACATTCCCACGCTATACGCTGTGCAATGTAACTACGCCATATATCCGTCATTCTAAAACTACAATATGAAGGTAGATATAATAACGGAAAAGCCTCTTTAAACCAGTATGTGTTTTGGCTGTTAAACGGATGCCACGCATTTTTTCCTAATGCTAAGTTATTTCTTTTTTCAAACGTGATTGGTAGTTTTCCTGTTAGTCTATATATAGCGTCCACATCGGGATTTTTGTCAGCCAAGCCCTGTTGAATTGGGCAATGTTTCCAATAAGGGTTTCTTAATTCAGGTTGGTTATTTTGTAGTTCTTCCAAAGGATAACCCCTTGCCCAAATAAAACTATCTGTAAAATAACTATAAACATTTACCCATCCTTTAAAAGTAAAATGAGATGCCATTTGCTCTACATTCTTAGTGTGCCAAAAACTTTCGTAAGGCAAATTATCATCGTCAGTTTCTTGTATTTCTTCACAGCCGTTTTTAATGGCAATTAAGTACCCTAAATTCTTTCGTGAATAATGTTTTGTAGGTGCTATTTTAGCAAGCTCAAAAGGTAAGGTAAGTTGCTTTTCAACACTCCAATAATCGCAACCTTCAATATTAAATTCTTTTGGAGATTTGGTATCTCCAATAACTATGTAATCAATATCCCGTTGTTTGCATTCTTTGGCATACGTGTGTAATACGGGTAATGTATCGGGCGCAATAGATGTTATTATAAGGGCTTTTTTACTCATTAGTAAAATGTGGTTATTCCGTTTGTAATTGTGAAGTGAGTTTTACAATTTGCCGTGTGATTAATTGAAGGTGTGATTGTATTTGGAGGTAAATAAACCCATTTAGGAGTTCCAGTATTTTTTAATTCTTGCGACATATTTAGTTTATAAATATGTTGGCATAAACACGGGCATCTTAAAAACATTAGCATATCATTCTTGCAAACATATACCATTCCGTTTATAATGTTTTCTGGTTCGGTATCTATTTCACAAAACTGATAATTCATTTATTTATCCTCTATAATAATCAATACATCATCATACCTGTTCTTAATACTTCTGCGGTCTAATATTGTAACCTTTTTATCACCATCAATATTTTCAAATGCAGCGCGGTCTTCATCGAGATTTTGAATGTCCTCTATAATATAGATACCCCCTTTATTTAAGTGGGATTTAAAGTGCTTATAAGATTCTAATTGATGCACTAATTGATGGCTACCGTCATCTATAATAACATCAAACATAACATCTTTAAAATTCTTTTCAATATCTGTTTGGCTTGTGCCATCCATTATGATAATGTTATGTGTACCCTCTGCTATCATTGGGCTTAGGTCATACGCTCCACCGATAGGCGCAATATCACAATCAACTCCATAGCATTTACCTTTGAAGTATTGCTCCCACATAAGCAATGATTGACCGCCAAGTATGCCTATTTCTAAAATGTTTTTTGCCGTTTCCCTGTATGGAGCAAGTTTTTCTTGGTACACTTCTACATAGGTATGTTCGGTTTGTTTATCAGGGAAAAGTCCTACTGTGTTTTTTGTACATATTTCACTTAATGATTCCATAGTTTTAGTTTTTAATTTTTAAGGCGCAATCTCCGCCATCTTTGTTAAATATTATCATTTTAAAATTTTGTTCAACACACCATTCATCAACGGCTTGTATGACTCCAAAGTTTTGAATATTCACGTAGTCGTGCAAACACATAAGCCCGCCTTCTTTTAGTTTAGGAAGCCAATCGTTTAAGTCTTTTTTAACGTCTTTGTAAAGATGACTGGCATCAATGTATAAAAAATTAAAGTAGTTATCAGGATAGTCTTTAACGGCATCATAAGAGTATTTTCTATTAACCTTTACCTGACCTGAACCTATCTCTTCATTAAATCTTTTAGTAATCAAATCAAATTCATTTTGAGTTGAATAAGCGGTTGGTAAAAAATCTTGTTCAGCCCCGTATCTTTCTTTACTTTCTTCAAATGGGTCAACTAAGTATAATGTTTTAGGTTCTAATAAATGTAAAATCATTGCAGAAAAACCACCTTTAAACACGCCTAATTCAATAGCCATTATTTCTTTAGGTAACAACTCACTAACACAATGCAAAAAATCAGTTCTATTATTTACCGTTATCATCCGATTAACTTATTATCATACGTGTATTTCTTTCCTTCAATTTCAACGTAATCAAAGGCTAAATTGTACGAAAGAGTTTCTTCATGACCAATATTTACGATTCTACCGTCTGAAATCCAACTTGCAACCGCCCCTGTACTTGACCTGTTCTTAATGTAATGAGCGCACTTACTGAACATCCACACCATTAAAGCAGGTTGTAAGCCCCTTTCATATCCACTTACTAAATTAAGTCTTTCAGGGTTTACATCACACCCATTTGGGGCAGAAATAAATTCTTCAATATTAAAAGCATTCGGGTACTTATTTAACAACGGTTGTAAAACACCTTGTTCTTCGGCGGTACACATGATTCTCATATTAGGGTTTTTTTCTAATATTTCATCAATAAATGGGTAGTACGTTTCAATAGGTAATCGTGGTCTGCCATCAGTTTTTGCATCTGTGCCGCGCCACGTAATGCCAATCGTATTAGCAAAGTCAATATTATACTTAGCTACTAATGCCTCACCCCTTGCGTTTGTGGCAGCATTAAACTTTAATCTTTTTTTAAAGTATTCCTTCATGTACGCAAGTGGCTTATTCATCAACTGATTATTGTCTGTTATATCAGCACCCCATTTTGGGTTTTCCCAAGTCCACACTCTGCAATCCCAAACTTTATCTTCGGGAATTGTAGATGGAAATGGTTGCTCAAAGTACCAGTTGTATTGGTTGTTTATTTCAGCAAACTTAGCATCATCTTTATAAACTTCTAAGCAACTATTAGGATGCCAATTTATGTAAGGGGTATGTCCCAATTCCTCTGCTTTGTGCATCATCCAAAACGCCTTATAAATCCAAGTCGTGAGAGTTGTTAATGGGTCTCGCTGTTCTAAATATATCTTTTTCATGTTTCTTTTTTTGTGTATTTTATGATAAATTTTTTATGTGGGTGTATTGCTGCTATATCCCGTTTCATTTTCTGTTTATCGGATATTTTTAAGTTAAAATAAGCGACCCCAAGTTTTTCTTCTAAATCAGATCTATCGGAAGCTTCTTGGTTATTACCATATTTTTTCAATAGCTTGCGAGCTGGTTTTTCCGCTTCATTCGCAAGTAAAGCCATTATTGTGATGTCATTATTTATTTTCATACTTATTTTTTTAGTTTATGGTTTGTGCTTATTTTTTTAAAGTTAAAATATCTGGTATCAAAACATCGTTGTCTTCACGGCAAGGGTTTTCTACGCGACCTGTTTTTAAATCAATGGTACGCCAGCATCCATGAAAACCAAAAGGATACTCATTGAAATATTCGTCGTTTTTATTTCCGCCAGCCGCAAACTTTCCAGCAACATCAAGGGGGGCTATTTTAAATCCATTTACCTCGATTAATTCTTTGTAGTTCATGGATATAGCTCCGTCTTCGTAACAAGTCATACTTGATTGCAACTTATCTGCGTCTTCTTTAGTTATATCCCAACTCGGCAATAGACTTGACATATATTCCATTAATTTTTTTGAGCGAAAAGAAAACCCACCGTTTCCAACCGCGTCCCATTGATTAAATATTGCGCCTATGTAATCGTATTGCTTCCATTCATCGTTCCATGAATTAGGGTTAATAATAAACCCATCCGATTGAACAACCAACATATATTTTGTATCAATGTATTTATAAATCTCTTTGAGCA
>Ga0302281_10002250_pt1 | contig 13749 bp, 12 predicted proteins | sample III_Fen_E1_2_FD_198762 | JGI IMG/M metagenome (GOLD analysis project Ga0302281, IMG submission 198762) | Peat permafrost microbial communities from Stordalen Mire near Abisko, Sweden - III_Fen_E1_2 | ecosystem: Environmental > Terrestrial > Soil > Wetlands > Permafrost | place: Sweden: Abisko...
CCAGACTTTACCACGCAGAACGGCAAGATGATGGGGAAGGGTACAGAGCAGGAGCAGGGTGCTTTGGATTCTCCTACAATCCCAGCCTCATCCATGATTGGAATCCCCAATAATTTTGTATATGCATCCTACGATGCTAAGAAGAGGAAAGACCCTCGGGCCGGTGACTGTGGCATCCACACTGCGTCTCCCGTTCATGAGTTGGTGCAGCCCGTAGAGAATGAGATAGAAGACGCTACCTTCTTCAAGGAAGGCGATGAGGACTTCGCTGTGAGCCGAGTGGGAGGTAAGATAGCCGTTACCCAGTCCTATGGCACCAGCACACCCTATGGTGTAACCCCCCCGGTTACCAATCCCAACGCAACTCCGGGTGTCGCACACATGACCCCAGAGCAGCGTTCGCAGTCTGCTGAGTCCACTACCATTGCTCCTGCACAGAAAGACCTACAACCACCCCCCGGCACGCTGCCCCAGCTACCTCAGGGTCAGCAGCAGACCGGTATGGAGACACAGACGGGTCAACAGCAACAGCAGCCGGGTCAACCTACGCCTCCGGGTCAGCCTGTGCAACAACCGATGCAGCCGGGTATGGTACCTGACCCTCTCGAACAGTTGCGTCAGATGACAACTTCATCCGTCAAGCTCCGCCTCTCTTGTGCAGTGGACAAGGAGTTCGCTCCTTCCATAAGCACCGTTGTGAAGGCATCGGCTGAAGCGTTGGAGATGGCTGGATACACTATTCATAGAGCCACACAGAAGCTCTCATCTCTCGGAGCCAGCGAAGGTATCACACTTATTGTAGGTCACAAGAAGGGGTCGCAGGTAGATGTTAAGGACATCGCACGTCGTGTCAATGGTGCAGTCAACCCAGACTACTTTGTACGCACCGCCGACATCGAGCAAAAGACCAGCCCGAAGAGTCTCCCGCCCCGTAACGACATGCGCCGTCACCTTGACGAGGGTGCGAAGGATGAAGTCAAGGAAGGCATTGCTGACGTTCCTACGCCAGTACCCCAGCAACAGATACAAGCCCCGCCCACGCCAGTACCCCAGCAACAGATACAAGCTCCGCCCACGGCTGAGCAACAGCTTCTGAACACGGTTCTTGCTACTGACAAGACCGCTATCCAGTGGGACTATGAGGATGATGATGAGGACGATGATGAAGGGGGGTCTATGGGTACTCTCTATGGTAAGCCGCTGGGAGGAACCACCACACCCTCGATTCAAGACCGTCTGGAGTACCTGAGAAGTCAGCTTCAAGCTGAATCTATCAGCCAAGGTGAACTCATGGAGCTACAGGACTTGGCCGACCATATCGAGCCGGGTGACGAACTGCTAGAAGCGGCAGGGGTTCCCGAGTTTGGAGAAGAGGAAGATGAGCCGGTAACTCCCTCACCTTCGAATCCCAAGAAGTACACCCCCCGCAGCAAGTTCGATAAGTGGTTCATGGATACTTTGAAAATCAAAGGGAGCACGGCTACTTCGTTTCCTTCCACAACGGGCTTTGTCCCGCTTACTGAGGATGGGGTCAACCAAGTGTGTCCGGCGTGCTCCAGCCAGAACGTAAAAAAGTTTGAAAATTCGGACGCAGAAGATGGCAGCTTGGTTGAGTGTGTCGATTGCGGATGCTTTTTTGCGATGTGAGAACCCAAAGAAAGTGAACTACGTATCCTCTAAGTAGTATGTCATTCGAGAAGATAGCCAACGCGGAACTTAAAGAACCTATCCTGAGTACACAGGATTGGAGCAAGCTGTATGGCACCCGTACGTTTGGGCAGAAAACCGCCGCCTTCAATAAAATCGCAGCGGATCAAAGTAAATACCTTTTGTCTCACTGCACAATTATGAGCAGTTTAGCCACAGAGGCACCACCTTTCGACTATTTGGTGCGCCCCTCCTCCTCTCATCTTTTCAACAACAACGACGACGGTTGGTCCAACCCGGTTTTGCGCCTGTCGCACCGCTCCTTCGTTGGTGCCTTCAACTTCGTTGAACACTTCCAAAATTCGAAGTATGCGAAAGGCCATATTCTTGACTCGGTGCTCCGCAAGATTCATCTTGGCCCAGAAGCTGAAGATTGGGTTTACTTCTGCGACATTCTTGTTGCTACCGACCTTGCTCACGAGAAGCTCATCAATGACATTCGCAATGGTGAAGTTCGTTACCTGTCGATGGGCTGCGTGACTGACCTTGTTATCTGCTCCTTTTGCGGAGCCCATGTAACCGATCAGAGTTCTTATTGTGTTCATTTAAACTTCCAGAAGGGCCAATTTCTATTAGATGATGACGGCATCTCTCGTCGTGTAGGTGAACTCTGTGGTCATCACACTTTGCCCAACGGTGGAGTCAAGTTCGTGGAAGCCTCGTGGGTAGGTACCCCGGCCTTCCCCGGAGCAGTTAAGCGGTCAATCGTTTCTGATGAATGGGTCGGCCCTAAGACTCCCTACACCCGCAAATCAAGCAGTTTGGATGGGATTACGAAAGCAGCGTCAGAAGATAGTGAATATCGGACACCTAATTTAGGCGAGGTTTTAATGCAAGAAGATGACCTTCGTGGGAGAAGCATACGCTAATGGCAAACAAAGAAGCAACACAATCAATTCTCAAGGTTATCGCGAACGTCAAGGCTAAGTTCGCTGAACTGGACATGCTCGATAACGAATTCGCTGACCTTGATGCCTCTATGCCTCAGGGCGAGGGTATGGAGCAGTTCAGCTTGCTCACCGATAAACGTGAGGAACTCGAAACCGAGATTCGCGCTATGCGTGAACGGGTACAGCTTATCTCCGAGTGGGAGAAGTTCAAAGGTTCGGGTTGGTCTGATGATGTACAGACTGAGCTAAACGCTCTCGACTCACAGTTTGCAACTATCGCCGATGGTGATGATGCGGGTATGGACATGATGTCCCCCGACATGCCTATGGCTCCTGATGCCCTCGCGGCTCCCGCTGCTCCGATGGCTCCCGAGGCACCGGCCTTGCCGGAAGTACCCCCCACCCCCGAAGTTCCGGCAGCGGATGCATCTGTTGCCACGCCAGAAGGTGATACAGCTTTGGAGCCAATGCCCGACGCGGCGATGGATGCTCCACCGGCTGAACCACTCGAAGCACCTGTGGCAAGCAACAAAAATGCACAAACCAAACAAAAAAACAACTATGAAACTTCTGATAAGAAGGGGTCTGCTGCTGACTCCTCTCACTTGAAGAAAGGCGATACTCACATGGCAAATACGAACAACCTCTCGCTGAAGGAAAAGCTGGCTGAGGTTAAGAACAAGCGGGAGGCAATTTCGAAGGAAGCAAAGACCCGTGTAGCTTCAGCTTGGGCTATCGCCAAGACTATGCTTCCCACGGCACCGACTTCTGTACAGAAGTCTCTCGCGGCTTCTCTTCTTTCGGGCAACAGCACAAAAGCCATCAAGGCTATGCTCCGTCAGACCGCTATCAACGCGCACTATCAGAAGCTTGCTGAGACTTTCAAGGAAGTCCACAAGGTCGAGTTGAACGACTTGCTCGAAGACCCGTCCGTTCTCAAGTCCGAGAAGTCGGCTGTGTCCTCGGAACTCAGTGGTGATGCGAAGAACGCCAACGTCAAGAAGGCTGACGACCGTAAAGAAAACGGACCTCAGGAAGGCACCTATGATGACGGTCGCGACGGCTCTGAGCCGAAGGAGATTGACGCATCCAAGGCTGCTGAGCGTCCCGACGCTGGCGAGAAGCCGGGTCAGACCCAGAATTTGTCCGATGGCAAGACCGAGAAGGCTGCTGCCAAGAAGACCGCTTGCGAAGGCAAGGATTGCAAGGGCTGCACCAACGCCGACTGCAAGGGCAAGAAGGCTTCCACCAAGAAGGCTGACGGCGAGTTCCCTCCTGCTGAAGAGACCGCTGCTCCCGCAGAGGCCGCTCCTGTAGAGGAAGCTGCTGCACCTGTCGAAGGTGAAATCGAAGCTCCGGCTGAGTTTCCCGAAGAAGTTCCCGGCGACCCAGAGGGTGAAGCAACAGAAATTCTGACCGACGAGAAGAAGCAGGTTCTCGAAGAGAAGATTGACGAAGCTCAGGCTGCTATCAAGGCTATCGAAAGTGAAATCCTTGAAGAGGGGGATGAGGAACTTGACCTCGCCAAACTTGAGGGTGAGGAAGAGGCACTTGGTGGTATGGAAGGCGAAGGCGAAGGCGAAATCGAAGGTCTCGACGGCGAAGTAGTGGAAGGTGACCCAGAGGGTGACGAACTCGACTTCTCCAAGGTATTCGACGCCGACGCGATGGAAGAGAAGGCCGCTTCCTTGGCGAACGAGGGTGAAGAGAAGTCTGCTGCTGGTGAGGACGATTTCTTCGCTCCCTCTGGCAACCTTGGAGCCTCGATGGACGACGACGGCATGGGCGACATGCACGACATGTTCTCCTTGCAGGGCTCTGACGGTGATCCGCTTGCCTCTCTCATCGCTGGTCTGAAGGAAGCTGCCGGTGTTGACGGGTTCGACATTGTTCCGTCCTCAACCGGGGAAGCTGCCAACCACTTTGAGTCCGACGAAGCCACCGGTGAAGGCCGCGACAATGAGAACGACCACTCGGGCGACCTGTGGGCAGAGACCATCGAGGACATCACCCCCGAAGAGCAGGGTGCCAAGCGTGTGAAGCAGGACTCGACCAACGAGCTTAAACTTCCCAAGGCTGCTTCCGCTCCCATCCTGAAGAAGATTCGTACCGCTGGTGGCCCGACCGTTGGTGCCCCTAAGTTCGACATCGGTCAGGCACTTTTCGGCTCCGACGACAACTAACCCTCTGTACAACAGAAACAGGAACGCCCCGAGAGTATCGGGGCGTTTTCTTTTGCCTTATACGCTGGGACGGTCGTGACAGCAAGGGCAGTTATCGTCATAGGTATCATCGTCATCTTCCCTGTGGAACCGGGAACATACTGCCTTCTCCGACTTCTTCCTATCGTTTCTGCTCCGGCCTTCGGCATAGCCCACAAGGTTAGCGATGAGAACCCCGACAGCAATCCTCACACAGTGCTGGGGTGCGATAAATACGAGGAGGTAGTACGGCAAGAGGATACCAAGTGCTGAGAAGAGAAGTGATACGGGACGAAGGCTGTCCCTGAGCGTGTCTTTCCAAAAACCCATAATGTTTGTTTCTCCTTAGTCGTCCAGAATGTCTTTCTCATAAGAGCCCTCAGCCGACTCACAGTCAGGGTCTTCATATGCATCACGGTGAACGTCGCTCAACTGCGAACGGAAACTCGACTTCACCAAATCCTTGATAGCCTACGCGGCGTGCATCCCGGATGCGGTTCTCCCCCGCGTCACCGACCACCCAGCTCGGTGAGCCGGAAGGTCATGATGAAGACGGAGAACGTCGGATTTACTCCCTTTACTCCCAAGTCCCGGTTGGCAATGTCCAGTAGCTCCTTGGCCTCATCCCAATTCCTGAACAACTGGGGTGAAGGGGCACCAAAAAGTGCCCTCATGTCTTTTGTGGTTACATAGCCAGTGAACTTCTGGCGGCGGTGTGGCTTCTTGATAGAGTTGTCCTCGTAGACGACCGTGTAGAACACATCGGATGGCTGATTCATATATTTCCTTTTGACTAGACTAGACGTAAAGCTGGGCTTTCGCCCTCACAGTAGTAGATACCAAGCTTTGCGGGAACTCGATAAAGAAAAAACTTCGCTAGGAGTCTAGTACCTCGTCTAGGGTCAGCCCAATTTCTTCTTCGACAATCTCAGACATTCTCTTCCAGTGTAGGCACGCCTTACGGTGCCCACCGTATACGCCTTTGGTAACTTGCTCAAACTCATTCCCGCAGTCAGGGCATAGGTAGTCCTTCAGTTTCTTGTTTTCAATGTCATTGACGCGACGGGCTACCAACGCCTGTTTACTACGTCTAGCTTGGCCTATAGGTGTGGTCTCATCCCACCAAGCAGCCATTTTCTTCCGCTGAATTATAGGCTTTGGCTTACCCTTGAAGAGGGCTGACGCAACTGCTCTCTGTTTTTTAGACGGAATCCGACCCATGGCCTTTTGTCTAATTTTTTCACGCACCTCCTCAGTTCCGGTAACCCCCTCACCTCCATAGGTCATATTGTACCCATATTTGGTGCTGTGAGTACCTAGTAACAAAATCCACATCTTCTCCAACTCGCTCAACTGTTCTGAGTTATTACATTCTGCGATAGTCTGTACATGAAAAGCGTCAACCCCATACTTTCGAATAGCTCGGTATAGATGGTAGGGCAACCCCATCTTTGCGTTCTGAAGGTGGGTTTCCCACCGTCCCTTGACGGTTTTCGAGGTTTTTCCAATGTAGGCTTTGCCGTTTATCGTGTTGGTAACTAGGTATATGAACATACTAAGGTATAGGTAGTTCACTTATTTATTATGGACAGAAAAACGGGCATAAAATTAAAATTTAATGTAAGTCTAGCTTTCTCCCAATACCCACCCCATAGGTATGTGAAGTAAGTCACTGCTCTATAGTTCAACGGTCGGTCTCCTCGACTAAGAATTGGAGTGAGGGCTAATTCAAAACTTCTACATGGAGAAAAAGTCAAAATGGCTCTTAAACTGACTTAATAGCTAGGCCAGTATAAACCCACTCTGATCGACTTGGAAGCTGAGATGCCAACAGGGGGCAAGCAAGTAACAAACAGTTACTGTGCAGCCTGAGAGACTAAGCGAGAGGGCACCTAAACGGTGATGCGATAGTCCGCTCTTATAGGAAATAGTGAACTATAAGAGGTAGGCAGAAATGCCCTACCTCCACGAAAGTGGATAACACATAGGTATTACGGACAGAACGACTCTCAGTGGTCGCCTGACGTTGTGCTCACGGGTGACCCCGGCACTGACCAGCAGACGTTGACTGCGGCTGGGTACCTCGGTGGCAAGATTGTTGCCCTCAAGGTTCCTGCTGTCAACACCTCGCTGGAAGCTGTCATCGTTCCCGCCGACACTGACACCGCTGCGGCACTTGTGCCCTTTGGCGTCCTGCTCAATGGTCCCGGCGAATTCGCTGGTGCGATTGGTCCCTCCGGTTCCAAGAAGGCTCCTATTGTCCGCGCCCTGTTTCAGGGCAACGTCAACTCTGAGTCTTACGACACAGTGAACTCGCCGACGTTTGTTATCGGTAAGTACATCTACTGTGGTGGAACCACTCACAGCAACATTGGTCTGTACACCGACACCACCAACAAGGGAACGCTTTCTGGCAATCCTGCGGTCGGTATCTGCACCCATGTTCCTTCCGCTGCTGAGCCTTGGCTTGGCGTAGCTTCACTGCTCTAACGAGAGAAAAGGAAAAGGAATATTATGGCTAATCTTTCTCGCACACAGCAGCAGACCGCGATGCTCGGACAGTTGCTTAAGACTGCCGGTGGTCGTCAGAAGCTTGCTGCCTCGCTTGGCCCGTCACTTCGTCGTCGTCGTGACTATATGTCCATCGCCCGTAAGGCGCTGATGGTTGAGACTTTGCCCGATGGTGCTCTGCCCATCTACGATAAGGAATTTGACACTGCTGCTATGACTGTGGGCTCGGCCCCCGGTGGTAGCTTCGTGGAAGCCTTCGTCGTCGGTGAAGAAGGTGGTGACATCGTTCGCGTGACAAAGCCGAAGCGTGTTACGGTTCCGACGTTCGAAATCGTATCCAACCCGATGATTCCTATCACCCAGATTAAGGAACGCCGCTTCGACCTCGTGGCCCGTTCGCTTAACTTGGCGAAGGCTGAAGTCGGTGCAGCAGAAGACGGCTACGTTTTCACCCTGTTTGACGCGGTTGCAACTGCCGCAGCAGGCAAGGCGCAGACCGACCCCGTGTACAACGTGGACATCGCGATTTCGGCTCCTATCGACATCAACAGCATGGCTGATGGTTTCGGTCAGGTTCAGCGTCACGACCTCTCGGTGGCTTTCTGCTTCTTCAACCCCCGCGACTACACTGACTTGCTCAAGTGGACACAGCAGAACATCGACCGTGAGACACAGCGCAAGCTCTTGAAGACCGGTGTTATGGGTTACCTGTGGGGCGCAACTCTGCTCCAGTCCCGTAAGGTTGGTTATGGCTGCGTGTACATTCTGGCCGACGCTGAGTTCCTCGGTGTCATCCCAGAGCGTATCCCGCTAACCGTCATGAGTGCAGACCGTCCTGACCTCCGCCAGATTGGTTTCTCCATCTTCGAGAACCTCGGCTTCTTGGTCTTCAACCCGTCCGGCGTACAGCGTCTGACTGTAAGTGGTCGCTTCGCTTCCCCGAACGTAGGCGAGAACTAATCTAGGTGACTAGATAAGGTTAAAGGGACTGAGAGAAATCTCAGTCCCTTCGCTTTTTGGGTATTAGTATGGATATGCTGGGTATGCAGTGGAACCGACTTCGTCTTGACCCTCAGCAGGAGAACCTACCTCTTAATCTTAGGGTGTCTCATACGAAGTATCGGTTCGTGTGCTCCTGCGGTGGAACAAAAGAAATATCGTGGGCTTCTGTGCTGCGAGGGTTATCCAAGTCATGTGGTTGTCTGGTAAAAGAGAGTCGCCAGAATCGTATCCCCAGTATGGTGGGCAGGAAATTCGGACGGCTTCTAGTTATAACATTAGACCACCAACGTAACGAGGGGTCGTATAACGGTCAGTCATTCTGGCAGTGCTCTTGTGAATGTGGGGGCATGGCACTGGTATCCACTGCTCACTTGAATAGTGGACACACGTCTTCATGTGGTTGTTACATGAGAGAACAAGCCACACTCGCTAACTTCAAGGACATAGAAGGGCAGCGGTTCGGCGCTCTTACGACAACGACTGTACATGGAGTGGGTCAGGGGGGGAAGTACCAGTGGAATGTGACTTGTGATTGCGGGAACACGTCAGTGGTTTACGGCGACTCCCTCGTACAAGGACTGATTAAGTCCTGTGGATGTCACCGAATGGGTATGATGGCGAACTCTCCAGCCACCCATATTGCCGATTTCATTCGTAACGAATACCACGTTCCGGTAGAGATGGAAGTCCCTTTGTCCTCTTTGGTTCCCCAGTTTTCCAGACGACATACAGTGGATATCTACGTTCCTTCGGCCTCGTTAGCTATTGAGTACCATGGACTGATATGGCACTCGGAGAGATACCTTCAAGGGTCTAAAGACGCCGATAAGTTTCAGTGGTTACAACAGGGCGCAACCCGCCTTCTCCAGATTTATCAGGATGAGTGGAATGAGAAACCTGATGTAGTTAAGGCACTCGTACGTTCGATGATTCAACCCCGGAGTGGGAAGCGCATCAAGCCGGTTTTTGCTATCCATCATGAAACTCCATTTGAAGCTCGAACCTTTCTAGATGCGTACCATTACCTCGGAGCCGCATCCGGTGGCCTGACGGTGACTGCCCACCATGGTACCCAACTTGTGGGTGTATGGGTTTTTATGAAACGTGAAGAGGGTGTCATCCTGTGGCATCGGGCTAGTTGGAATCATGAATATAAAGCATGGAATCCTCATGAAAAGGCTCTTCATCTAGCTCTTCCTGAGCTACGCTCTATGGGATTCAAGCGAATGGTCACCTTTAGTGATAATCGGTTTCACACGGGTGGGCTCTATGGAAAGCTGGGGTTCACATTCGAAGAGGAGTTAAAGCCGGATTACTCGTACACCAACGGTTCAGTTCGTAAAAGCAAGTACGCTCTAAGGGTCAAGGCAGGCATGGATGAGAAATCCGAAGCGGAAGCCAAGGGATGGTATCGTATTTGGGATAGCGGGAAGAAACGCTTCTCACTGAATATTAATTAGGTATGACGACGAAAGAACAAATCATCAACTCATTTTTTGTGAGTATTATGTTACTGTAGGCTGTGGTTTTGGACGACCCCTAGTCTATGCATCATCGTTACCTCCTGCATAGGTGCCCAGTGGAAACTAAGCTCCACTGGGCACTTGTGTGTTTTGGAACAAGTATTCGGGGGAACATCGCGAAAAGCTGAAAGGTGCTGATTGTGGATTTGCCCATGGGTTACATCCCCTCAAATTCAGCGGCATTCCTGATCGGTGGGGAGTTGGGAACCATCAGGGGCGATTTCATGGCCCGTGCTGTCTTCGATTCGAGCGTTGTACCAGCGGGCCGAAGTAGCGCCGTCGCGCCATGCGGTAAGCCGGTCATACCTACAGCGTTATCGTCCGCAACCCTAACTCTTGGAGCGCATCGACCGGCATCCATGAGGAGCTTGCCAACTGCGGTCACAATCACAAGAGCTTTGCGACTGCCCAAGCCTGCTAATAGGGGTGGATTTCATGCTGGCCTCCGAAGCCGTTCTAGATTGAGGTTTGTTGCCCCTCTATGTTTCTAAGGGATTCCCGCACTCTTGTCAAGAGTTATTTCAAACTATTTTGCAGAAAGGGAATGAAGTCCCTTTTATAGACTACCAAGGTCTTATACAGAACTCAAGTTTAGGCGGCTTCGGATGTCCATAGCATACGTACAATCAAATTCAGTGGGGTTTGCTGGTAGAGGCTCTCGGTCGTTGACCTATCTAACCAACACCACGTTGGGTAACTTTTTAATAGCCTCGATGAGCGGAGGGGGCTCGTCCTGCTCTGACACTGCGGGTAACACATGGGTTGCTACCGGAACAGGACTCTGGTACTGCTCAAGATGTGTAGGCGGACCCACCACTGTAACCATCAGCGGCTCGGAGGGGGTACAGGCCATGACTGTAGGGGAGTTTTCCGGTGTCAATGCCTACGACACTGGAAGTCTAATATCGGGAGCCGGACCCGACGCCATATGGAAGAGTCCTCCTCTCACTACCAGCTACATCAGTGAGTTATGCATCGCAGTGGTATCCAACGGTTATGGCAACCTTGGTATAGATTCCCCCTTCACCACGTTGGGCTCGGGGGAGAACTACTTCAGGGTGGGTTACTACATAGCTCCAACATTTCAAACGGGGCTCATCTGTACTGGAAGTAACGGTAATGGAAACGGCAATAACCTATGGGGGTGCTCTCTAGATGGGTTCTATCAACTAGGAGTAACCGGGATTACAGTGCTAGACAGCATAACAGGAGCACCCTTCGTCCTAAGCATAGTGAACGGAGCCGTGGATGTTACCCCCTCCTGATAGGGGGTAGGGGGTTATAACCTACTTTTACCAATATTCCCCCCTTTTGTAGGTGTTGAATCATAATTGCCTACTTGAGTAAGGTATAAGGGGATACAAGATGCAGCGTAGTTACGTCGCAACTACCACCATTGATTTCATGGACTTCCACTTCTACGTCCGTCCGGGAGATGTGCTGGTGCATGACACGGGTAATCACAATCGACTCACCGTATACCGGAATGGTCAGATTGTGAAGGTGGTCAAACAGGAGCCGCTAGGCATCGGGGTCTTTCTTAAGAACAAGTTCATCGAACCTGTACTCGATACCCCCGCTGTGGCTCTTGTCCCTCCCCCAGCCCCCCAGTCTACCCCTGTCGTCGCAGAGACACCTGTAGCCGCGTCTGAGCCCAGCAAAGAGGACAAGGATCGCGAACTGAAGCGTCGTAAGGCTCATCCCATCGAGCTTTCCGCTGATGAGGTTCCCTACCGCTTGAAGCAAGTCCTCCTCGAACTCAAACCAAAACCGGTTGAAGAGCCGGTAGAAACTGAGAAGTAATTTTCTTGTCCCGCATTTCTAGAACCCTTTGGATTGAAGCTATTAGAAAGTGTGAGGGGAGATGCTGGTTCTGTGGTCGGGAAGCTAAGACCATAGACCATGCCACTCCCCGCTGCATGGGTGGACAGAACACCATCGACAACCTCCTCCCCGCCTGTGAGTGGTGTAATAACACAAAGGCTGACCAAAATATAAGGGGGTTTCGAAAATACCTGAGAGCCCTCGTCGTTCGTCGCCTCCTTTCTATGGGGTACGCTGGGGTACCTAACCTACACAGTAGGATTCAAGTTGTTTTCTACGGTGAGAACAACAGTAGCCCATTCGACTTCCGCAGTCTCTCTGACAATTGAACTACATGAATCTATCATGAGGGCTTACTAGGTCAATGGCTTCCTTTATCACCATCTCACTCGGCAACATCAGCTACCCGCAAACTAAAGTGGCGATTAGCGTACCCGAACTTGTGAGCCAGACGAATTCTTTTAGTATCAAGCGTCGTCCCGGCTGTACTCCCTCCCTGCTCGACTCGAACCCGAAGCAGTTGTTTCTTCGCTACAACGTTAAGTGCCGTGAGTCCTACTCAGACCCTGCCGGTCACGACGTGACGGTGAAGTTTGACGTGGACAAGGTGGAGGATACTCAGAACGCCAACGACCTTGATGTGAAGCTTAATTGTAGCTGCCCTGCCCATCTCTACTGGGGGGCTCAGTGGAACCTTCACCAGCGAGATGCCCTGCTGGGTGAGCCACGCCCGGAACTTACTGCTCCTACGAAGCGGCTTGACCTACGTAAGAATTTTGTTTTATGCGTAGCCCCCGGAACCCGCGTCCTGATGGGGGATGGTACTGAAAAACTGATTGAAAATGTACAGGTGGGGGATTGGGTTGTCACTCATAAAGGGCGTGCTCGTAAAGTTACTCATGTTTCTGGACGACCTGCACATGTTGGAGAGATAGCTCGGGAGGTTAGAGCTAAAGGGGCATCCGAACCCCTGATTGTATCTAAAGAGCACCCACTAGCTGTTGTGCGAGGAAATGAAACCTGCTTCTGTGGCTGTAAAGGTTCACTGCCCCTCGGTTATAGGGGGGTAAAGTGGGGGCGTAAGTTCTTGCCGGGTCACCACCGTAATCGTCCTTCTCGAAAACTCTCTGAGGAAGCAATAGCTGAGATACATTCAAGTATAGAAAATCAGTACACTCTGGCTGAGAGGTATGGGGTTAGTCAGGGCACTATATCCCGAGTGCAAAACCGGGTCGCCCATGTGGGCGATCCTGAAATTGAAGACTGCTCACAAGGCAAGTTGGGGTGGGTTGAATCGGATAAATTGGAGTTTCACGAGTACCTGTTTTTCCCAAAAATACAATGGGATGGAGGCACTGAAGTTGATTCCAACTTTGCTTCTTTGCTGGGGTATTATTTGGCAGAAGGTAGCCCAATATATAGAAAGGGAATCCCGAATAAGGTCAAGTCAGGCAGACCCACCACAAAAGGAGTGGTATGCGATATAAACGGGGTAACCTCTCGTGTATGGGGGGTAAACTTTACGATTAATCAGGACGAGGCCGAAACTCTTGGGCAGGATATCCAGTCCAAATTGTTTGGGGTTCTCGGGGCTGAAGCTGATATTCAAATTAAGTTTCGCAACTATGGGGGGAAAAAGTGGCTCAATGTCATTGTCAATGACGGTAAGTTTGCGGCTAAGATGATTCAATTGGCGGGGTGCGGCTCCCTTACGAAGCGCCTCGCTCCTGATGTGTTTAAGTGGAACACAGAGGCCATTCAAGCCCTTGTGTCATCTTACGCTTTGGGGGATGGGCATTTTGATGCTTCGGGGCAACAATATGTGTATTCAATCTCTCCTCATGTTGTATCCCAAATATCTACCATGCTGTATAGCATGGGTATTTGGCATGGGCGTCTCCACCAAGATTGGCGGGGTAAAAAGGAGGGGGTTAGAAAGAAAAACAGGTATTTCCGCCTTTACTGGAATTACAAACAGTACCCCCAGCTTCTTGATTTGATGAGGGGTAGGTTGCGTACTCATGTTATCGACCAGTTGAATACAGGTCTTCCTAACCAAGAAACCGATGTATGGCAAGATGGGTTTACTAG
>Ga0302281_10002258_pt1 | contig 13714 bp, 11 predicted proteins | sample III_Fen_E1_2_FD_198762 | JGI IMG/M metagenome (GOLD analysis project Ga0302281, IMG submission 198762) | Peat permafrost microbial communities from Stordalen Mire near Abisko, Sweden - III_Fen_E1_2 | ecosystem: Environmental > Terrestrial > Soil > Wetlands > Permafrost | place: Sweden: Abisko...
TAATTAGAGACCGTAAAAAACCTGGGGGCGTGCACTCCTGACGTAAGCTGACGACAGAAACGGCTGTGGCGAGGAGGTTGCATCATGCAGTATCGAGTCAAAGTGGAATGGGAAAACGAGGATGGCGGTTTGGAAACCGCTGAGCTCGGCCAAGTGGAAACAGGCCCTTGTTTAACCGAATCCGATGTGGGATTAAAGCTGGTTGCGGCAAAAGAGATCATGGCCCGATTGCAGGCGGTCGTGACTACGCAACAACTACAACGGCATTGCGAGGCTGCTCGCTGCTGCCCTTCGTGCCAGGCGCCCCGAAATGTGAAGGATTACCGGACACGCACATTGGATACTGTGCTGGGGCGCTTGGTGCTCGATGCTCCTCGTTTTGATAGCTGCCGGGCCTGCGGGCAGCGAGGAGTGAAGTCGCCTTTGACGCAACTTTTGACCTCCCGCGTGCTGCCCGAACTTCGCCATCTGCAAGCCAAGTTCGCCGCGGATCTTCCATACCGTCGAGCTGCTGAACTTCTGCGGGAACTGCTTCCGCAAACGGGTGGGATCACAGCAGTGACGACCCGGAATCGAACTCTCGCGATCGGCATGGCCATTGAAGCCGAACTGTGCCGGGAAGTAGAACACCCGCAAACGCCTCAGAACCAAGCCGACCATCTCACGGTTGGAATAGACGGAGCGTTTGTCAAAGCAAAGCGTAAAGGAAAGCAGGGGAGGCAACATTTCGAAATCCTCACAGGGCGTATCGAACAAACGCGTGGGCGAGGAGAAGCGTTCGCTATTGTGCGCGATCTGGACGGAAGGGCCAAGCAGAAAGTACAGGCCGTGTTGCGGCGTGCTGGGCGTACTGCCGAAACGGCCATAACTGTTCTCTCGGATGGAGAGGATGGACTGCGAGGGGTAGTGGGTTGGTTCGGCCGAAAGTGTGAACATCGACTGGACTGGTTTCATGTTTCGCGTCGGCTGGATCGGATTCACAAGCTGCTGCTCTATCTTCCTGATTCTCCCATTTATGGCTCCAGACTCGCGTTTCACTCCAGGAATCTGAACCGAATCAAATACCAACTCTGGAACAGCGGTATTGAAATGGCAGATTGGGGCATGAGGATCTTTCGCGCCGGCTTAGCGGAGGATGCCTGGGACTCACCGCAAGAGTTAAAGCGCTTTCAATATGTCGAATCGCAGCTGGATGAGCTTCGGTCCTACTTATACTCGAACGAAACTGCCGTGCACGACTACGCGAAAACCTTTCGAGAAGGAGGACGGGTTTCCAGCGCCCACGTGGAATCGACAGTCAATCAACTGATCAATTGGCGCTTTTGCAAAAAACAGCAGATGTGTTGGACGCGAACCGGAGCGCAGGGCCTATTGCATGTCAGAACGGCTCTGATCAACGGAACGCTGAGCCACTATTCAGTGCAGCAACCACTATCCCAGGCGGCGTAGCCCCCACCTTCTTTACGGTCTCTAATTAGGTGGTCAACTTTGGGGAGCTTAAAAGTATAACGCGTTGATTTTAAACACTTGACATTCTACTAATTAGATGGTTCGCGACACCGGGGCGCCCGAACTTGTCAGCGAACAGATAGTGACTCTGTAACTCCAGGAAGGCCTTCGTCTTGGTTCGTTCCTCGCCGCCCAGGATGCGCGCCACAGCGATCTTGGTGTTGTCGTAAAGAATGCGCGTGGGAACGGCGCCAAAATACTCAAAGGCAAGTGCGTGGCCTTGCTGGAAAGCCTCCGTCGTTTCGCCGGGAAACGCCGCCACAAAGCCGTCATCCGAGTGAGGAAGATCCATCGCCAGGAAGTGCGCCTTCTGCTCCACTCCGGCGATCACCACCAGCGCTTCGCCGAAGTCGGCCTGTGCTTCGCCTGGCGGGTGCACCAGCGGCACAAACATCTCCCGGCCGCGCAGTTCCTCACTGCGTACATAGTCCTTGACGATGGTGTAGCCGCCGGAGAACCCATGTTCTTCCTTTAGCCGCTCAAAAATGCGCTTGGCGGTGTGACGCTGCTTGGCCGGGCGCGTCTTGTCATCCTTCAGAATGGCGTCGATCACGCCCAGCCACGGCCCCAGCTTAGGCCGCCGGATCGGCAGTTGCCGTTGATAACCCGGCGGCACCGAATACCGAAGCATCTTGTCAATCGTCTTCCGCGCCAGCCCAAACTCCCGAGCCACCGCACGCCGGCTCCTGCCCTCGACAAGAACCGCCCGCCGCACTCGCGCATACAGTTCCACCGTGTACATACCTCCGGTGTCCCACGGAAAACATGGCTCCTCAATGGCGGCGAACCTCGTTCGTCACCCCTCGCAGCACATCTTGTCCGTGAAACCAGAATCTGGCGGTGGTCTACTTTTACTCCGCCACGTCACGCCGCTATCGCGGCGTCACATGGTCTATTTTTGCTCCGGCGCGCACATACCGGCCATTGCCGCTAACCTTCACGAAGCCATGCTTATAAATATCGAGACTTCCTGAATATCGATCGCATTGCACGGTTCTTGTTATATGGTGCAGGCCGCCGTTGTTCGCATCCGTGGCGCTGGTCGTCATGGTCCACAAGCCGGTTTGGGTCGGTGCGAACCTCACTTTCCAGATCGCACCACCGTCCCAGAACGCAGGACGGACGATCATCCTCCTATCCGGTCCCGTAAAAGTCGCGGTCACATCGACATCTTGAAACGGATCCATATATTTCACAGAACTTGTAAGTGCAATTTCGACTGCCTGCCATTGCTGGACCCTTAAATCCGCGGCAAAAACACCAGGGACGCAGAGGATCGCATTGCAAATAGTAATTCCGAGGATCATCCTGGGGCGAAGCTTGCGCGGTTCGTTCAGAGAACCGGTAGCGGCTTCGATGCATCGTTTCAATCGCCCCGTTGCCTTAAGAAAGTTGCTCCATTTGAGACTCATCGTTCCGCACCCATCGCCCATGATGATTTGCTTCAACCGCGTGTTTCGCCCCCAACAGGTATTCTGCCCCGTCTCCGCAATCGTTAGCCGGTAGATCGAAACATACATTCATCCAGATGACTTCAGACCTCGATTCGGATGCGGTGATTGCTTTCTCCTGGACATTGGATCGTCCGCCTGGGCCTCAGCAAAACTGGCGTGCTCAATGAGCAAATTTGCCAGATGCCGTGCATATCTCGGCGAGAGGACGATACGGGCCGCGCCGCTCGCATCTGGCTCCAGCCCCGGAAATTTGATTACGATTTTCTGCTCGTCTTCTAGCCGGCCTACTTCCAGGAACCCCGCCACCTTGTCCACTTCAGACTCCTGCTCTGCCGATGAATTGAGTTATGCTCATTTGCAGACTGTGAGGTCTCTCTACCAAGTCTGTGCCGATATAGCTGCCCTCGCAGCTTCGATGTGCGTTAGAGGTATGCGAAACCACGGACTCGCGCAGATCGAAACGTCCATCGGACAACGCGACTTCAAGTTCTTCCGAACACTTCGCGCACGGCGTCAAGGTAAGCCAGGCCGTTTACAGTATCGGGCTCCAGATAGCTGCCTTCCGTCCACTCGTTCCATGAGTTCAGGGTGATCAATCTCTTGTCTGGCGGCAGATTTGCCAAAGCAAAGGATTTGGCCGACTCCAATGCGGCTCTGAACGCCTGGGGCGTGTTGTCGACGACGACCGATGTATATGGATAATCCCCTAATCGGTAGTTATCGGTCTGACATGTGCGTGGCGTCGAGTCCCACCCAACTGTAACATTCGGAAAATAGACCCTTCCCAGTGCTTTCGCAGCCGAGGCTCGATAGATCTCATACTGATTCTGGATGTCGCGATATTCCGTCGTGAACGTTTTCGAAAACTGAGCGTGATGAATCCAGACATACGAAGTCGTGCTATCGACTTGCAAACGATCCAGAAGTTCTGGCAGGTTGGTGACTTCGCTCTGGCCAGGAAGAAGTTTCACTCCCCAGGTAACGCAGTTCAGATGGATGTTCGGAAATCCAATTGCACGTGCCTTTTCCCTCATTTTGTCCAATGCATGCGCCGCCCCTGCCACTCCTCCCATACCTTGAACGAACCTGAACACCTCATAAATGGAAAAGTATGGGCAGCCGTCGAGAAGTAAATAGGACGGGTGCTTAAACAACTCAAGAAGTCGATCGACCATAGCCTCAAAGGGCTCAGCTCCGATGCCTCCCGCGAATTGCAGGATCGGTTCACCCCCCATTTTGGCCGGCTGGATGTCAAACCAATCGTGGTTCGCCCACATGACGGCAAATTTGAGATCTCGGCAGTTCGATGCCTGAAGATAACCCTCGGTCAAGGCCGACTCCAAAAAGGGTCCATCTTTGTACCAATACCAGTCGAATATGAAGGCATCTATCTTGCTGGCGGAAGCTACCGCAATCTTTTTCTCGAATACTCGTGGGTCCGATTCATCCTCATATCCCCACAGCGGTATTCGCGGTTGACGGTCCCCTGAGAACCGGGGTGTAGCTGATTTAACCAGGTTCCATTCTGTCCAGGCCGGCCCATGAGCCTTCACGTTACGAACATCCTGATGGTAGTTGCCGAAGTAATAAGCCGCGACCCGACATGAGCCTTCTCTGCCGCGTAGCTGTTCCGCTTCCAGCCGCCAGTCGAGTTGAGTGCCCGCTACCAGGCCGGCAGCGCCGATTAGAAACTTTCGCCTGTCCATTGCCCCACCTTGACGTTGCCCTTTCCAGATTTGCTTGAGACCCGGGTTGGTGGCTGCGACCCTGAACTGCGCCCCCAACCCGAACTCGCATTGCTCCTACCAGATAAGCTTCGCCGCAATCTGGATGATCCGCCCTGGCGCCGCTGAGCCAATCGTTCCGAACGAGGGATTGGGAAGGGCTGCGCTCTGTGGGACGCCTGCATTTGGAAAACCGAAGTTCGTATGGTTAAAGAGGTTGAATCCCTCAAAGCGGGTCTGAAGGTTCAGCCGTTCAACCAGCGCAAAACTCTTGAAGAAGGAGGCATCCACATTTTCCACACCAGGCGCACGAAGGATATCTCTCGATGAATCGCCGTAGTTCCCCATCGCAGGCTGAACGAACGACGAAGTGTTGAACCACTCGTTTACGCCTCTATGGAACCCTCCAGCTTGCGGATTGCCGACAACGTCAGCTCGCTGACCGAAACACTGGTTGATAAAGTTTATATCGGTTGCAGCAACAGAAAACGGAAAGCCCGTTCGAAGTGTGACAATGCCATTGGCTTCCCAGCCACCGACCAGGATGTCGAGCGCCCTCGAACTGCCGGCAAGAAAACGCTTGCCTTTGCCGAACGGAAGGTCGGCCGTAAAGCTGCCCACAAAGCTGTTCGTAATATCGAAGCTGCTCGAACTGTAGTCAGCGTTAAAGTTGTATTCGTTCTGCGGGCCGTTGCCGGAGGTGTCACCATTGATGCCCGCTTCAGACGACTTGTCATCCAGACTGTGCGAGTAAGTGTAGCCCAGGATGGCGCTGTAGTTCCTTCCGGAGTGTTCCAGCTTTGCTTGCAGAGCGTTGTAGTTGGAATAGAAGTCGTAGAAGTGGTCAAGAATCAAGCCGATGTTTGGGTAGGGAATGCGCGCGGAAACCGGTGTGGGATTTGCCGGATCCCACTTGGTCGGAGCATTCTCCCAAACTCGTCCCAGAAGATGAGTGCCCTTGGACCCAAGATAATCCACTTCAGCCTTCCATCCTGCAAAGACCTCGCGTTCGACGGATAGCTGCCAGTCTTGCATGTAAGGCGAGTGTGTCCGCGCCGTTTGGATGAAGAGAAAGCCCAGGTCGGTGCTTGTCACTGGGGCTAACGCCGCTGTGACGGGGAACAAGCTGGTGGAACTGACATCCATTAGGCTCACTTGCTCCGCGAATGGATAGCCTCCACCGTCGTCTGCTTCCTTGGTCTCTGCCGTGTCGTAGAAGATGCCGTAACCGGCTCGCACTACGGTCTTGTCGTTGCTGGATGGCCGGTAGGCAAAACCAACGCGCGGCGCAAAGTTCATCACCTGCGCCGGACCCGGAAAGTGTTCGCCTCCGTAGGCGTACAGCGAACCTCCGATGCCGCTGGCGATAATCGATTTGTTTGCCGTGTATTCGCCGCCCCCGGGAATTTTGGGATCGAGCCAGAATACGCGGTCCATGTCCTCAACGGGTTTCTTGTTGAAGTCATAGCGAAGACCGGCGTTGATGGTCAGTTTCTGAGAGACCTTCCAGTCGTCCTGTATCCAGGGAGCAAAATACCGGAAGCTGTATGCCACTGCATTGGACGATGCAATCGTTGGGGCGTAGGGGGTTGGCGCCAGCGCGGTTGCCTGCGCCACATAGCCAGCGAGGTAATCTGCAAACGGATCGCCCGACCCTGAACCGTCAAAGGTCAACTCGGGAGGCGACGGATTGTTTTGGTAGGTGTGCCACCAACGCACGTCCAGCCCGAAGCTGATGGTATGCCTCTTGATATTCCAGGTCACCGCGTCGGAGATGGAGTATGGCTGTTCGTTAAACTGCTGAATTACCGCATCGCCGCCGAAGGGGCTAAGGTTGTTGCCGCGAAACGAAAAAACCGGGAACGGAAGATCGGGAGAAAATGGGTAAAGATTTTGCAAGCCTAATGCGCTGAGAGCAGCAGCGGTCGTCTGCTGTCCTTCGAGATTGGCTCCTTCGGACATATAGCCAAAGCGCGCTTGGTTGAGCAAGGTTGGAGAGAAGGTGTGAGTCCAGCTTCCGACAACGCTCTTTGAGGTCTCGCTGAAGTTCGCCAATCCTTCTGCGAACGATCCCCCTGTACTTTGCGAAGTGGCCACATAGGCCGTCTGCGTGTATCGTCCGAATATGTTATCGTGCGTACCGATCGTCTGGTCGAATCGATAGGTCTGCTGGTCCGAATCCGTGGGCAGGGAGAATGTAACAAAGTAGTTTCCCTGCGGTGCCGTACTGTTTGGATCTGGAATGTGGCTCAGAGAGCTTGTCGCCAGCGCGGAGAATGTGGATGGGTCGATGAAGTTACCTGGATACGCAACTTTCGTGAACGGATTCACGATTGGATTCGTGAATTGGCCCCCTCTTTCAGCCACCGTGGGCACATTTCTGAAATTGTTCGTGGATGTCTTGGATCTAAGGCCCTCGTAATTTGCGAGGAAAAAGCTCTTGTTATGCCCGTTATAGAGACGCGGGACGACGACAGGACCGCTGAGCACATACCCGAATTGGTTTTGACGAAGCGGCGGGTTCTTGGCCGTATGGGGGGTAAAGTAGCCCTTTGCGTCAAGGGCGTCGTTCCGGAAGAAGTCGTAGGCTGTGCCATGGACCTGGTTTGCCCCGGACCGGGTGCTGATATTCAGCTGGTTCGCCCCTCCGCCGTATGCGGCGGAATAGCCCTTGGTCTGCTCCTGGAATTCCTGCAATATGTCGATCGATGGAACGACAGCGGGCGTTTGGTAATACGTGTCGTTTATATTGATGCCGTCGAGAAAGTACTGGTTGGAAGTGGGACGCGAACCTTGAATTGTGAGCGAGCCACCTTCGTTCGCACGAAGAGAGCCTTGCTCACCGCTACTGGAGACAGCTCCCGAATTGAGAAGAAGGAGTTGCGTGAAGTTACGGCCATTTAGAGGGAGATCGACAATTTCCTCCCCGGTAACTACCTGCCCGATGGCCCCATTCTCAGTATCGAGGCTGACCTCTTCGGCATTCACGTTGACGGTCTGCTGCTCCGACCCCGGCGCTAGCTTGAGATCGACACGCGCTTCAGAGCCTACTGTCAATTCAACGTTCAGAGCTGTTGTTGTTGAGAATCCCTTCGCAGCAACTGTCACGCGGTATATACCCGGCTTCAAGGAAGCAACAGAGTAGGTGCCGGCTGCGGATGTTGTCGTTTGCTGTGTGACGTTTGTATCGGCTTCGGCGATGCTGACCTGCGCTCCAGGAATCACAGCACCTGTCGAATCAACCACGCTCCCGACGATCGTTCCGGTGGCGCCGCCACTTTGTGCTTTACCGGCGGTTAAGGCCGATAGCAGTATCGCGCATACCAGCATCGCCCTGAAATGGCGACTGAACTTCAACTCCATCAATACGTTGACCAATGAGTAGCGCTTCTGGAATGCATTAAGTCCTGATTGCCTCAGTGTGGCCGGGCAAACGTTTTGGATTGGCTCGAACATGGGTTAAACCTCCAAATCAAGTGGTTGTTGCATCTCTGTTTGAGGCGAGGCAGAATTCCTCACTTGTTACAATAGGGGAATTACTTCGCAGCCGAAAATCTAAGGGCGAGATGAAACAACAGTCAAGCAACGCTGAGGCCTATTGTTGTGATTTCATCCAGCGAACTCAAGAGGTTGCCCGATCGACAATGGAAAATCGCTTTTCAAAGCTCTATTTGACATATTTCAAACCGCAATAAGCTCATCCTGCAATTCCGGGCTTGACGAAGCATTTCGTCTGATGAAATGCTCTCCCAATGAAGAAGAAGGAAAACTTGGAGACCCAGCCGGAAATGGCGGCTCAATACCAGATTGAATCGGTCGGGCGCGCATGTCGCCTGCTGCGGATTCTTCAGAACGAAGGAAGCTTGCCTTTGTTCGAGCTCGCTGAGCTTACGCACTTGAGCAGGCCGACCGTTTTCCGACTGATGACCACACTTCAACTGAATGGCATGGTTGTGAAGGACGGAGGCAGAAAGTATCGGCTAGCGGGCGGATTCTCTCCGGGACGAAGGTATAAGATCGGTTATCTTGCCGAGACCGGAGAAACCTCCTTTTACCGCGCTGTCGCTCGGGGGCTCATGGAAAGCGCACAGCGGGCGGGAGTAGACATTGTGGTGCTCAATAGCCAGCAAAGTCCGGACGTCGCGCTTGCAAATGTAGAAAGGCTGCTCGCCGAAAACGTCGATCTAGTCATGATGTTTCAATCCTACTCCCAAGTCGCTGCCGTCATCTCGACGCGGACCAGCAGCAGAAAAATTCCGCTGATTGCAATTGAAATGCCTCATCCCAATGCAATTTACTTTGGCGTAGACAATTGTCATGCAGGTCTCACGGCTGGGCGCTACCTGGCGCACTGGGCGCAGCGGCATTGGAAAGGGGAAGTGGATGAAATCCTGTTGGTCGGCGCCCCACGAGCTGGATCCTTGCCCGAGGCTCGACTCACTGGAAGCCTTCTGGGGATCAATGAAGTGATTCCCAATTCAGCGCAGGCAAAGATTTTCACCGTAAATGGAGACTGGCAGTTCGATGTAAGTTGTGAAAGCGTCAAGCGCCACCTGGACAAATCCAGGGCCACCAGAATTCTCGTGAGTGCCATTTTTGACCCAAGCGCTCTCGGCGCATTGCAGGCCTTCAGGGATGCGGATCGATTACAGGATTGTGCAATAGTCGGGCAGAATGGGTCCATTGAGGCTCGTCTCCAGATGCGCAAACCCAATTCCCGGTTGATCGGCTCAGTGGCTTACTTCCCCGAGCGATACGGAGAACAACTCATCGCACTTGCGTTGGACATGCTTACTCAGCGCGTTCCGGTTCCAAATGCAGTTTTTATCAAGCATCAGTTGATTACGCCAAGCAACCTGAAGCAGCATTACCGGCGTGAGACGCAGACCGCCAAAACAGCCCAAGCAGGCTGACTTCCTCTTGTCATTTTCCAACTGAGCTCTGAATGCCTTCAGGAGCTCGTGAAAGGGTGGCAGAAGCTCTTTCACGGCCGCCCGCATCTACCGAATGCCAATTGCGGTTTGATTTGCCTTCCCGCACCGACTCCAGAAGGGTGTTCGCGCAGCTAACCGTCGTTGTGCCGGCTCACGTAACAGCAGCATGGCCATCGCACAGCTGCCCGATTCCTTTTCTCCCGCATTTGTCGCGATCCCTTTAGCTCGTAGAATTCACCCCTTTTACTGCGAATGCAAGTGCTTTAGAACAGAAAGTTATCCTAATCGGCTGAAGACAAAGTCAGGATTCGGCGTGATCTCCCGCTGGCCTGTCACCATCCGCATCCTTCGAATCTGCTGTACACAGATCATTTGTGTCCGAGTGCCGGCTGAAGGGGTTTCATCTCGTCCAGCATTCCCCTGACGATGTTTAAGAGCGCGTCCGTTCCATACGGCTTCTCGATAGTCGTGGTTCTTCCGGCCCTTTGCTGTGGGATCACATACTTATCCGTCGCATAGCCGGTTACGAAGATTAGACCAATGTCTGGGCGCTCCCGCACGATGTGTTCCGCCAACTTGACTCCGCCCATCCGCGGCATCACGATGTCGGTAATCAAGAGGTCGATAGTGCCGGCGTAGTTTCTTGAAATCTCCAAGGCCGCGACTCCGTCCGCAGCGTCCAGAACAGAATAGCCTTTCTGAGACAACACTCCAAGCATCATCTTCCGCAGTGGTGCGGAGTCATCCACCAGCAGTATTGTCTCGGTCCCAGTGAGCCGGTGAATGCTGCGGTCTGTCGTCGACTTTTCCATTACATCGTTCGATGAGCGAGGCAGATAGACCCTAAAGGACGATCCTGCGCCAGGACTGCTGGAGACCAATACAGTCCCTCCGCACTGATGCGCAATTCCGTAAATTGTCGCCAACCCGAGACCTGTTCCTGCGCCGACAGGTTTGGTGGTGAAGAACGGCTCGAAGATATGCGTAACCGTCTCGGCATCCATGCCGCTCCCGGTATCGCTGACCGTCAGCAAGTTGAATTGTCCAGGCTTCAACGAAGCATCCTGCTGCAACTCGCCGGCTACGGTAGCAGTCCCAACATCAATCGTCAGATTTCCACCGTGCCGCATCGCATCTCCCGCATTGACCACGAGATTGATCAGAATCTGCTTGAGCTGACTTGGGTCGGCCTCCACCGAACAAACTTCCTTTGTCGTATGAATCAGGATTTCGATGTCTGACGGCAGTAGCCGGCGCAGGATTGGCTCCATTCCAATGACGATCTCTTTGAGATCGACAATTTGCTTGGCCATGACTTGCTTTCTGCTAAACGCCAGGAGCTGCTTGGTGAGAGCGGCAGCCGTCTCCCCGGATGATTCGATGGCCTGAAATCGAGCATGATTGGGGTCGCTCACTGGAGGCTCGGCAAGCGCCAACTGAGAGTAGCCAAGGATGACGGTCAGCAAGTTATTGAAATCGTGAGCGACGCCGCCCGCAAGACGCCCGATTGCTTCCATCTTTTGCGCCTGGTGCAGCTGATCTTCCGCTTGTTTCCGTCGAGTAATATCCTTGAGAGTACCGAGTTCCGGCCAGTCAGTTAGCCTTAGGTGCCGCGATTTGCATGGTCCAGTGGTTGCGCTTCCATGCGCTCAAGGGGCCGCACAGCACTTCTTGAACTTTTTGCCACTCCCGCAAGGGCAAGGATCATTGCGGCCAATCCTGGGCGCCGGGCGATGAGCCGAGGGCTCCCCGGCGAGGGCGCGCAGGAGAAGATCGATGTCGGAGAGATCTTCGGGTTGGTCCGCTTCGATGCCGACGATTACCTTCCAGTGGTGTTTTTCACAGAGGGCGACGATCTCTTCGCCTTTAGGCATCGTCTGCACGCGAACTACCGCTGGCCGTCTATCGGACCCCAACCTAGCCATTCTGGATTCTCCTTGCGAGTGTCGAATCCAGCCTATCGGATGGTCCTAGGTTTCGCAATCTGCATGGTCAGGCGTGAGTGCTCGATACTGAGGTCAATCCACTCTTCAACCAAATGCTTGAAGCGTTTGTGGGTGGCAATCTGGCGGAGAATCTCCTTCACCGAATCCTGACGGACGTACTCGGTTCGGCTCTTCATTTGGCGGGTATAGCTGAGCTGCCAATAGGCCCCCATCTGGTTTTCGCGATCCTTGAATTGGCGGGTCAGAGAGCCTGGCCGCATCGCGCCAATCTCCTGTAGCGCATGCTTGATTAGCGCAATCCTCTGTTCGATATGCTTAATCCGCTTTTGGTTCATAAGTTTCCCTCGCGCCATAGAGTATAGCATCAACATGCTATACTCTATGGTTATTGTGTTGCCGGGGGTATCTCGTGACTCTTTGGAACCAATGGTGGACTCTGGTATGCCAGTTGCGGACCGCCTGCGCGCGTAGCCGGACGTTTTTGTGGATGGCTCTCTGCCTGGCAGGAATGACCGTTCGCACAGAGATGATGGGGGTCACCAGCGTCGTGCGCGCCCTGGGCCTGAAGGCCTCCTGCTATGATCGCCTGCTTGACTGTCTGCATAGCCAGGGCCTGGACCTGAACAGGCTTACCCAGGCCTGGTGCGCTCTGGTCTTTCGTATTCACCCCGGCATCGTGCGTATCAACGGCAGGGTAGTACTGGTTGGCGACGGACTCAAAGTTGCCAAGGCCGGACGCAAGATGCCCGGAGTTAAAAAGCTACATCAGGAATCCGAGTCCAACACCAAGCCAGAGTACATATTCGGCCACTCCTGCCAGGCGATCGCCGTACTCACCGAAGCCATAGCCAGCGTATTCGCCTTGCCCTTGGTATGTCGCATTCATGAAGGCACAGTGTTTTCCAACCGCGATAAGAGGACACTGCTCGACAAGATGATTCTGCTGTTGGACTCCATCGGGCTGCTGGTGCCGTGCTATCTCGTGGCCGATGCCTACTATGCCAACGGCAAGATGGTTCGCGGGTTGCTATCCAAAGGAAATCACCTAGTCACGCGGGTCCGAAAGAACAGCGTGGCTTTCTTTCCGGCAACACCGCCTTCCGGCAACACGCTGCGGCGGGGCAGGCCGGCAAAGTATGGAAAGAAGACGCTGGTCTCGGCGTTGCTGAAACAGGCCGACCTGCTGCAGGACGCGCCCAGCCCCGTCTATGGCGAGCAAGGGGTCACACTCCGCTTTCGCTCCGCCGACCTGTTATGGCGCCCGGCCGGCATCCTGGTCCGCTTCGTCGCTGTCTCTCATCCGCGACGCGGGACAATCCTGCTGATGTCAACCGACCTAACATTGTGTCCGCTGGATATCATTCGCATCTATGGCTTGAGATTCAAGATCGAAGTGTCCTTCAAGCAGGCGCTACGCGTCATCGGCGCCTACGCCTATCACTTCTGGATGGCGTCGATGACGCCCATACGCCGGGTCAGCGGAAACCAATATCTGCACTGCAAAACCGAGGAGTACCGCAAGGCGGTTCGACGCAAGATGGACGCGTATCATCGCCACATCCAACTCGGACTTATCGCCCAAGGACTGCTGCAGATTCTTTCTGCAACGAAATCCGAGTTGGTCGTGACATCATTCGGCTCCTGGTTCAGAACCATCCGCCCGGGACTGGCGCCCTCGGAACAGATTGTAGCCATCGCCCTCCGAAACACGCTTCCGGAATTTCTCGCAACTGACCCAGAAACCACAACTCTGGTGAAATTCATTCGATCAAGGCTGGACCTATCCAGAACCGAGGGAACACGGTTGGTCGCTTGATACGCATCCCTTCAGATCTCGGGACTCTCAAGAATATTAGTGAAGAGCGATCCGATTTTCCCTTATCCGATCCCATTTGAATGTTCGGCACACTGAGCTCAATCGGTCTGAGTTGGCGTCTGTTCTCGCCTTTTTATCGCGGCCGGCGTCACAACGACCGTGCCAGTGTCTCTCGCGGTTGTCTGTTGAACCAGTGCAGAATCTGACGCTAGCCCAAGTTCGTCACGATATTGATAGTTCAGTCGATTTTGCGGTGTTCGCGGGCGACAAGTTGTTTGGGCTCAAGGGTGGTATTTGAAAACCCGATGTAGTGCAGACCTACCCTCTTGAA
>Ga0302281_10002265_pt1 | contig 13699 bp, 11 predicted proteins | sample III_Fen_E1_2_FD_198762 | JGI IMG/M metagenome (GOLD analysis project Ga0302281, IMG submission 198762) | Peat permafrost microbial communities from Stordalen Mire near Abisko, Sweden - III_Fen_E1_2 | ecosystem: Environmental > Terrestrial > Soil > Wetlands > Permafrost | place: Sweden: Abisko...
TTGCCGGCCTCGCCCCCCTCGTGAAACCCCACCACATCAAAGTCTTTGAATTCAGCCCCACCATGTCCGAGACCAACGCCCGCCACGGCATCGCCCACATCAAAACCCTCTGGGGCAACGACTAGAGTATTTTTTAAACTGTTCTCGAACGCCCCGATCGCCCGCGACCCACCTTCACACCACCGCCCGTCTGATTTACTCACTAAAAATCGTATAATTGGTAGGGCGTTGCTGCCGTTTAGCCCAAATATTCCCGTCGATCGCCCCGGCGATTGACGAATTCTGGTCCCCCCTCACCGACCTCAACACCCCCTGACCCCTGTTGTCCCTTTGTCCACCCAATCAGGATTTCATTCCTTCCCTAGTTTAAAGCTTTGGCTGCCGCCTCAAAGCCCAAACCGCCGGGATACAACTCAAACCACCGGTAATGAATACGACACCAATCAAATCCAATAGGCTCCCACCATGATCCACAGCGGTCCAATGCGTTAAAAAGGTGAAAAACATGGCCACACAATTGTACCCAATAAATAACTTATTCGATGTTACGGCAAGTTGAGCATCCACATTGGACCGGAATGACAATACGGCGGCAACCATGCCAATTATGAAAGTGGTGATGCCATAAAACGACAGGTTGGGCGGTATGCAAATGGCCATCGCGGCGGCGGCCAGCAGGAACACTCCGGGAAGTATGGGCTTGGGCTCCCGGGGGGAAACCGGCCGCTGCTTTACGGTCATTTTATGAAGGTCAACGGGCGGGACGGTCAAACTTTGTGACGGAACTACATTTTGTGGGTCGGGCGGGTTTTGTGATCCAGGTGCACACAGTTGTGCGATGGTTTTGGTGCGTCTTCCGGAGAGAGTCTGCAGCAGTCCGGCAAGAAACAAGAACGCCGTCAAGAGTTCGCCCCATTTATCAATGTAATGAGAAAAGCCCATGCTGAGATGACCGTCGATCAGCTCGGGCGGATTATTCCGCTCGTTAAGGCTTAAAAAATAAAATGCGGCCAATCCAACCAGTGCGACGATGCCGCCCTCCATGCGAATATATGTACGGCTGAGTTTTTTTAGTCCGCCATCAGTGACCCCATCGGCCACGATGCCTGCGGCAAATTCCTCCGCCTGTTGGTTGCCGGACCGGACATTTATCGGCCAGAAACGAATGACCTTGGCCACGGAAAGTGCAAAAATTATAATTGTCTCCAAATAGACTGTCCCCATCAAATAATCGCCGTCAGAGTTTGTGTCCATCACATGCATGGATACACCGATAAAAAATGTGGCCATCGGTAAAAGTAAAAAACCGTATCCCAAAAGCCGTTTCCGGTTTAGCTTTTTTACCGAGCGGGCGGTGCAGGCCTCGCACAAAAATAAATCCCCGGTATGCCGATGCTGTTTTTCAGGAATATTTAACTGCTTTGCTCCTTCTCTTTGACAGGTGAAACACGCGCCATGTTTTTGAGTTGATGGGTTTAAGTCCGGGTCCGAAACGTGCACCGGATCAAATACCGGCGACAATTGACGCTTCTGCAACTCGGCACGAGCGGCACCCAGCGCCTGCGGCGTCCAATCATCAGGCTGCGCCAGCATGTCCTGTAATTCTTGGGCCGGCTTTTCCACCATTTGCCCGGCGAGCTCTTCCGGAGTGATCATAACCAATGTCCCCTGTCATCCGATTATTCGAACTAGCTCCATCTGTCAACCATATAAAGAATTAGCCGCTCAATTCGTGTGATCTGCTCCAGACCGTTCTCATCCACAAAATGCTTTTTGCTTTGGGTTTTCCATCCGTGCCATCCGTGAAATCCGTGGTTAAAATCCCCCCGGTAACCATGCCGTTTTGATCTCGCTCCCCCCGGAGCAATTTGGTATTGGATGAGCGCAACAACCTTTCCGAAGGTCTCGTTTTGATCTCGCTCCCCCCGGAGCAATTTGGTATTTGGTAGGTGGCGTCGGAGATGTCGCTGAAGGCGTTTTGATCTCGCTCCCCCCGGAGCAATTTGGTATTAGTGGCGCAGAACCCGCTCTGTTCGAGCGGGTTCTGCTCACCAAACCTTCACGAATTCCTTTAATTCAGCGATTCTTTGGGAATTTTCCGCGACCTCGGTTATTATGATTTGGGCCGCCCAAGTGGATTCTTCCATCGGGAGCAACCGTACATCTCCAGGAATCCCCTTGGCCACGCGCTGCATAAAACGGATGACCCGCTCGCATTCATGCGGTTCGCCCGTGAACAAGTAGATGCTGTATTGCACCCGTACTCCGCCCATGCGTTCGAATTCCTTGCGCAGGAAATTCTGGTGCCGCTGCTCCGGCGTGTCATAGGCAAGCATCACGAGCATGTAGAACAAAAGGGGAGAAATGTTCCTTGCCATCCAAACCACGGGCAAATGATTCCACCATCAGCCGGATGATGGAACGTAAACGGAATTTGCCGCCGCGATAATAAAATGGTGTTTCAAACAACTCGGCAAAATGCCCGGCCAACCGTTTGGGCTCCAGCAAGTCATCCAGATGCCGCACCACGGTCAATTCCACCGTGCAACGCAATGGTTCAATCAAATCACACGCCAGACTGGGCCGGCTGCGGCGCAGTTTATGGATAATGCCCACCGTGGGATCTAGCCCGCTGGCCAGACATTGCCATTCCAACGCATGATACAAAAAACCGTAGCCATAGTTGAGCGCGGCATTGATGGGGTGTGTGGCCTTGCGTTTTTCCCTTTCAAATAGGTCGGCGGACAGGGCGGCAAAATAACGCGGCCAGAAGAACCGGGCATAGCTGGCTTCCAACCGTAAAATCCGATTGAATGAATTTTCGCGCAACTGCGGTTTCTCTGCCAACCGGGGATCAAAAGTGCGGAGCATTTCATGCTGGTTGCAAACTTTGGTCCACAGGAGTCCGCTGGCCAGTTGTGTGGCGCGTTGCGGCGACAGCCGGCAAAGTTTCCATAGCGCGGTCGGATTCACATAGCGGGCGCGTGGGGCCAGACTGAATGTCTTCCATTTTTTTTGCTGCTTGTCCCAGCGTGACATCACCACCGGGCACTGGCTGACCAGTAATTCTAGCGCCGTCTGCGACCACCGGCAATCGGGTCGCTCAGGCAGGTTTAGTTTGCCCCCCCGTATTTGGAATCAAAGCAAAGCTCGTATTACGGGCCAACCCTTGATAATGAACAGGTTGGGGAAAGAGCGTTGCAGTTGGCGGGATTTCTAAATGCCCAAACCAGCCAGCCAGTTTTTCTTTGTGATCTCCGCGTTTTTTTGGTGCGTCAGGAGAAGTCTGAGTGATCGAGCAAACCCATGAGGTGAGCCATGTAATTGTTCAATGAACATGACGCGACCCGCACGGCGGCAGTGGTAACGCTGCCGTCGAAGCTGCGGGGAGCGAGCGTCGAGCTGTAGCGAAAGCGAACCGAAACGAGCCTCGTTACGCTAGAATGGGAGACCGGCCAGAGCCGCTGGTTTGTCGGCTACAAGAAACACACGTTGCGGTTATGGCGCGAAGAGCAAGGGGCAGAGCGCGGCCCGGTGAAATAGCAGCCAGATTTCACGGGCCAAGGGCGGATTTTGGTATTTTTGGCTGGCAAATTGGCGTGGGGGGCGGGATTATTGGGCTTTATTTATTGTTTCATGAATGAACAGATTGTCATCTTGGATTTTGGGTCGCAGTATACGCAGGTGATCGCGCGGCGGATCCGCGAGTGCAGCGTGTATTCGACGATTTTGCATTTTAACACGTCGGCGGCGGAGATCGCGCGGTTGAAGCCGAGCGGGATCATTTTGTCGGGCGGGCCGTCGAGTGTTTATTCGCCGAAGGCGCCGTTACCGGATCCGGCGATTTTTAAGCTGGGGCTGCCGGTGCTGGGGATTTGTTATGGGGTGCAGTTGCTGGCGAAGTTTCTGGGGGGGAATGTGGAGAAGGGGCTGAAGCGGGAGTATGGGAAGGGGACGTTGACGGTGAAGGATGGGTCGTGCGCGTTGTTTGCAAAGCTGCCGAAGGGGTTGCAGGTGTGGAATTCGCACGGGGACAAGTTGACGCGGTTGCCGAAGGATTTTAGGCCGGTGGCGGTGACGGAGAATTCGGAGTTTGCGGCGATCGAGAACCGGGAGAAGAAGTTTTTTGGGCTGCAGTTTCATCCGGAGGTGGTGCATACGCCGCGCGGCCGGGAGATCATCACGAATTTTGTGCATGGGGTGTGCGGCTGCGGCCGGGGCTGGACGATGCGGCATTATGCGGAGCAGGCGGTGGAGGAGATCCGGGCGCAGGTGGGGAAGGAGCATGTGATTTTGGGGTTGAGCGGGGGGGTGGATTCGAGTGTGGCGGCGGCGTTGCTGCATAAGGCGATCGGGGATCAGTTGACGTGTATTTTTGTGAACAACGGGTTGTTGCGGGCGCGGGAGGCGGAGGTGGTGCAGGAGGTGTTCGGGCGGCATTTCAAGATGAAGTTGCAGTATGAGAATGCGACGGGTTTGTTTCTGCGCAAGTTGAAGCGGGTGACGGACCCGGAGCGGAAGCGGAAGATCATCGGGGGGACGTTCATCGATGTGTTCAAGTCGGCGACGAAGCGGGCGGGGAAGGCAAAGTTTTTGGCGCAGGGGACGTTGTATCCGGATGTGATCGAGTCGGTGCCGATCGCGGGGAATCCGGCGGCGTTGATCAAGAGTCATCATAATGTGGGGGGGCTGCCGAAGAAGCTGGGTTTTGCGTTGGTGGAGCCGCTGAAGTGTTTGTTCAAGGATGAGGTGCGGCAATTGGGTCTGGAGCTGGGGTTGCCGAAGGAGATTGTGTGGCGGCAGCCGTTTCCGGGTCCGGGCCTGGCGGTGCGGATTTTGGGGGAGGTGACGCCGTCGCGCTGTGAGATTTTGCGGAATGCGGATGCGATCGTGGTGGAGGAGATGAAGGCGAGCGGGTTGTACTACAAGATCTGGCAGAGTTTCGCGGTGTTGCTGCCGGTGCGGAGCGTGGGGGTGATGGGGGATGAGCGGACGTATGAGTATACGATCGCAATCCGGGCGGTGGAGTCGCAGGATGGGATGACGGCGGATTGGGTGAAGCTGCCGTATGATTTGCTGGAGAAGCTGGCGGGGCGGATCATCAATGAGGTGAAGGGGGTGAACCGGTGCGTGCTGGACATCACGAGCAAGCCGCCGGGGACGATTGAGTGGGAGTGAGCGGGGGGAAATGCTGAAATTTGGAAAGTAGAAAACAGAAATCGGCGCCGGCCGGGGGGCCGGCGCGAAGAGTGGAGAGTGTCAGCGGCGGCCGAGGTTGAAGAGGAGGGCACACATGACGAGGAAGAGCAGGAGGACGGAATGGATTTGGAAGGGGAAATCGAACAGGGCAAAGATCATGCTTCCGATGAGGCCCAGCCAGATGAAGACTTCCAAGCGTTGGCTGCCGCGGAGCACGCCGCCGGGGGCGAGGCCGCGCAGGCCGACGACGGCGAGGGCGGAGCAGATTAAGCCCAGTCCCAGCCAGCCAAAGGTTATCTGAGTTTCCAGCCAGTCGTTGTGCAACTGGCCGGGCCAGTATACTTCATCGGAAAAGCGATAGAGCTGGAACACGGTGCCAAAGGTACCGGGGCCGGTGCCGAAGAGGGGATAATCTTTGGTCATGGGTTCGGCGGCTTTGTACATGTCTTCCCGGGCGTCATAACCGGCGCCGATTTGATCCATGCGGGGGGCGAGCAGATCCCAGCCGAAATACCAGCCCATGGACAGGGTGATGGTGAGAAACAAGAGGAGCCAGCCGGTGGTGTTGGCCTTGGCGGCGGCGGGCCGGGGGGCGGCTTGGCGGACGGAGGTTGCGGCGGCGAGGGGGGCGGCGGGGGCGGCCGTGGTTTCGGGCGGCAGCAGGGGTTTGTTGCGCCGATGGCGGGAGCGTTTTTTGGCGGTCCGGGGGCGGGCCAGAAAGGCGGCGAGGAGGAGGTAGAGCATGGCGAGCCCGAGGAGGCCGACGGATACGAGGGCGCCGCCGCGGCTGGTGGAGATGATGGGGCAGGCGGCCATGACGGCCGCCGCGAGGAGCAGCCAATGGTGGGCGCGGCTGCGCACTTCGGCGGCGCGTTGTTGCAGGGTGAGCCAGAAGCCAAGGGCCAGAGGCCAGAGGAGATTGAAGTATTGGGCGGCGTTGGAGCGGTAGGCATAGCTGCCGAACTGAGATTCGCCGTCGATATGCACCCGGGGTTGGACCAAGAAGAGGAGTTTGTTGGAGCCGGAGGCGCGTTGGACGATGGCTTCCACGCCGAGGGCCAGGCCGTTGAGGCAGAGCAGCCAGAGGAGGGTGCGCAGGCGGGCGGGGAACTGGGGCGTGGTTTTATCGGAACCGCTGCGGGCCATGCCGGGCAGGATGCGTTCCTCGTGGGCGGTCATCCCGGCGAGCCAGTCCACCACGGACCAAAAGGAGGCGGCCAGGCCCAGGTAGATGCAGAGATAATTCCAGGAACTGTGGCCATCGAGACTGTGGGGCAGCCACGAAATGTAGGATTGGTAATCAAATTGGCGGGTCTCCGGATCGTAGTTGGCGGCGGAATTCCAGGCGCTGGTGAGACACCAAGCCAGCACGGCGAGGGTCAGCCAGGCGAGGGTGCGGGTGAGCATCCGTACGGCCGGGTCGCGGTGCCGGGTGAGGGCACCGGTCCGGGTGGAGAAGTTTTCCCAACGGGGGGCGGGGTAGTGCCGGACGCGGCGGATGAAGACCTTGAGGAGGAGGAGGAGGCCGAGCAGATAGCCGACGATATTCATGGTCCATATGGACCAGGGCTGGGTGGTGCCGAAGGCCCAGGGGCTGAACACGAGCATGGGCAATATGAGGGTGCCACTGAGGTCGTCGCATTGGCGGTACCAGAGGACATCGGCGGCGCGGGGGGTGAAAAAGGATTGGCGCCGGGCCTGGAGCCAGCCGGGTTCGGGTGTCGGGACCACCTTGGGTGGCGAGGGGTTGTCGGTCACGGGCATAGTTTGAAAACCTAAGGGGCCGGACACAAGTGTTAATTGCATTGGGATGAAGATTAAGGAATTGCGGATTGTGCCGTCATTTTCGACTGGTCCGAATTCGCGGGTTGAGTTGGGGGTGGGAATCGGGCAGGCTGAAAGTTTGGCGGGGCATCCGTAGCTCAATTGGATAGAGCTTCTGACTTCGGATCAGAAGGTTGCAGGTTCAAGTCCTGCCGGATGCACCAATAAAATCAATGTTTATTCAAATTTTCAGGCTTGCTAAAGGGGTAATGTTTCACGATTGTTTACGCACCCTCTTTTGAAGGTCGCCCTAAGTTGTTAAAGTTGCTAATGTCGCAGGGTCCTTTGGGGGATTATGAGTTTGATCCTACGCAAAACGAGTCAGTGGTGGTACGGCTATTTCCGCATCGATGGCGAAGAGACAGTCGTGCAGTTGGGTGTCAAGGTTGAGGGCCAGCGCCCGGCCAGCCTCAAGAACGACGGGGATTCCTTGTTTGAAAACAGCCGTGGGCGAGCCCAAGCAGAACATGATCGGGTCAAAAAGGAACTCACAGACAAGCGAAATCTCACCAAACTGACCGAACGACTGATCGCGGTCAAAACCGGTGATGATGATTCCTTGAAGACGATTTTGTTGTCGGATATGGCCAACTGCTGGTCAAAAACCAGGGAACGCCGGAAAAAAGACAGCAAATATGCGGGGGAGGTTAAAGCTATTCTCAACCGATTCGTAAATTTCATGCAGGAGCGTTACCCAAAGGTGAAGGAAATGCTCCTGGTTCGAGCGGAGATGACCAAAGCTTTCATGGATGCAGAGGAAGAGCGTGGCGTCAGTTCCACCACCTGGAATTACACCCTCAAGCAGCTCAAATCAGCTTTTTTTCACCTGGAGCGACATTCTCCTGCTTATCGCGACCACTTGGAGATGGCCGAGCTTAAAGAGCAGGAAACGATTCATCATCAACCATTCACGCCGGAGCAATTAAAAGCCATTCTGGAGGCTTCGACCGATGATGATTTTATTCATCCCATTATTGTGACGGGCATTTGCACTGCAATGCGTCGATCCGATTGCTGCCGGTTGCGATGGGAAAGCGTTGATCTAGGCAAGGACATTTGCATGGTGAAAACAAATAAAACATCCAGCATGGTGGCCATTCCCATATTGCCATTACTCCGGGAGGTGCTTATCAAATGCAAACGAGGCGAGAGCGAGTTTGTGTTTCCTGAGCAAGCCGCAATGGTGGAACAAAATCCTGACGATATTACCAACAGGGTTCAGCGAGTGTTCGAAAAGGCTGGCTTCAAAGACATAGTGGATGAAGACAAAGTCGAGGTGAACGGCGGTAGTGAAAATGGCCAAAAAGCCGAAGGGAAACCTTCAAAATCAAATATCGGCAAACATGCGGGTGGACTCACAATTGAGCGAAAGGTTGGGTTGCGTCGTGCGACTATCCGAGGTTTTCACAGTTTTCGAACGACCTGGATTACCATTGCTTTATCCAACAATGTGTCGATGCCGGTCGTCCAAATGGTTACAGGCCATGAAACCGTGGAAATAGTGATAAAGCACTATTTTAGGCCTGGAGCAGAGCAGTTTCGCGCCATGATTTTTAGGGCTATGCCCGATCTATTGGTCGGCAAAGGAAATTCAAAGCGGGAAGGGATGCTGGAAATTTTGCAAAACATGAAGAGCAGCACCTGGCGATCAGATCGGGCTCGGCTGGTCAAAATGTTGGAGGCTCATGAAGGGGTGCAAAATCCTGCCTCTGGGATTTAGCTAATCACACTTTTGCTGGCATGGTCAGCTTTGACAGCAGCCCTGAAAATCTCCGTTCTGTTTTGTTGTTTCGCACGGCCATGGCCATGGCCTTTTTCTGCCCCACAAGTACCACAAGCTTTTTGCCACGGGTGATTCCCGTGTAGACGAGATTTCTTTGGAGGAGTATGTATTGCTGCGTGGCCAAGGGGATGACGACAACCGGAAACTCGCTACCCTGGCTTTTGTGGATCGTGATGGCATATGCCAGCGAAATCTCGTCCAACTCCCCGAAATCATAGACGACGTCCCGCTGGTCGAACCGAATGACCACCTCCTGCTCGACTGGGTCAATTTTAGTGAGGATGCCAATGTCCCCGTTGAAAACCTCCTTGTCGTAATTGTTCTCGGTTTGGATGACCTTGTCACCGAGGCGGAATTGCCACCCGAACTTTTCGACAAACGGTTTGTCCTGATGAAAGGGGTTCAGAGAGTTCTGTAGCTGTATGTTCATTTCCCGGACCCCCAATGAGGCTCGGTTCATGGGGCAGAGCACTTGAACATCCCGGATGGGGTCAAAACCGAACTTTCCAGGAATTCTTTCTTTCACCATTTTCAGCAACGTTTCGGATATTGCTTCTGGGGTGTCGCGCTCAACGAAGTAAAAGTCGGAGTCTTTGGCCTCCCATTCCGGCATCTGGCCATCATTGATCCGGTGCGCGTTCGTGATGATCCGGCTGGAAGCCGCTTGGCGGAACACTTCGGTGAGCCGTACGACCGGGGCGACGCCGCTTTCGATTATGTCTCTGAGCACCATTCCTGGACCCACAGACGGCAACTGGTCCACGTCGCCGACGAGCATCAATCCGGCGTTGGGCGGGAGCGCCCTAAGCAGGTGATTCATCAATGGCACATCCAGCATTGATACCTCATCGGCTACCAACAGATTACATTTTAGGGGATTGGTGTCGTTTTTCCCGAACCGGCCCCCGGGCTGAGCTTCAAGAAGGCGATGGATGGTGCAGGCGGCCAATCCCGTGGCATCGCCCAAGCGTTTTGCGGCCCGGCCTGTCGGCGCACAGAGCAGGCATTCGACCTTTTTCGCACAGAGGATTTTCAGGACGGAGTTTAGGAGTGTTGTTTTTCCGACTCCCGGTCCCCCGGTAATCACGATGACGCGGCTCGTCAGTGCCTTCTTTAATGCCTCGCGCTGGGACGGTGCCAGTTCCTTTCCCGTCTTCACCTGGCACCATTCGACGGCCTTGTCGAAATCGATGAGCGGGTAATTGGGCGGTTGGGCGGCCAGATGGCGGATGCGTCCCGCAATGTTTTCCTCGGCCCGTTTCAGCGCCGGCATAAACACCAACTCAGTGCCAGCAATGTTCTCTTGCGCCAATTCTCGATCAGCCAGGGACTTTGCCAGCGCAGTTTTGGTAATGTCGTCCCCCACCAGCAGTAATTTGCCGGCTTCATCCAGCATCTGCTCCACTGGCAAGGCGCAGTGACCGTCATTTGTGGCTTCGAGCAGTACGTGGCTCAGACCGGCGCAGGCTCGTAGAATCGAATCGTGCGGGATGCCGACCTTTTGAGCAATTTGGTCGGCGGTTTTGAAGCCAATTCCGTGTATATCCCGAGCTAGTCCGTACGGGTTCTCGCGCACTTTCTCAATTGCGTTGTCACCATAGGTCTTGAAAATTCTGACGGACCGACTGGTGGACACCCCGTTACTGTGCAGGAAGACCATGATTTGACGGATGACTTTTTGCTCCGCCCAGGCCGCTTTGATTTTGTGACGTCGCTTGGGTCCGATCCCATCCACAGTTTCCAATTCCGCTGAGCGCTGTTCAATTACCTCGAAAATTCCCTCCTGAAATCTGGCCACCAGTTTTTTCGCGTAGACCGGGCCAATGCCCTTGACCATGCCGCTGCCGAGATATTTTTCGATTCCCTCAATGGAGGTTGGCGGGGTGCTGGTGAGCATTTCGGCTTTGAATTGGAGGCCGAATTCACGGTCCCGAATCCAGATTCCCTGCGCCGTCACCCATTCGCCTGGGTTGACGCTGGGCAAAGAGCCCACAACGGTCACCAAGTCACGATGGCCCTTGGCTTTGATTTTGATGACGGCGTACCCGTTTTCCTCGTTGAAAAACGTGACCCTTTCGATCAAGCCCGTAAGGCTTTCGACATTTTTCGCATTGTTGGGTACTGGTTGCAAAGCTGTCTTTATTGTGGTTGGCCGGGCTATTGTGGGCAAGAACCCCGTTTCCCACGTCGGAGATCCGCAGGCTTCACGGCATCCCACATGCCAATATTTGTTTTGGGCTTGCAATCTTGAGGCTGGAGAGGGCTTAATCTGGCTGAACAAAAAGGGGGAAACACTCCGCCCAACATAAAAAACGCACAAAATCTAAAACTAAATAACTTAAACACATATTAGGCTACCGGTCTCGCTGAAAACGTCCAATTTCCCAGTGAAGAGTCCAAGCCCAAGCGTGTGCCCAATCGGGCGCGGCTTGGTGCATACTCTTCACGGGCGCTTGGACGTGCCTCAGCGGGGGTGCATTGAGTTCGCGCCCCTGCTGTTTTTTCGGGAGGTCTGTGGTCAAACCACGACCCAATACCTCCATGAAAAACATCAAAATCCTTCGTCGTTTATACCAATGCCTGTTCATTGCATTGGCTTCCACTGCCTCGGCGGACAACGCCCCTATTTGGCTCGACAATACCAACACCGTTACTGCCCCGGCTGGAACCCAAGTCCTGCTCCGCGCCATCGCGGACGCAACCCCCGCACCGCAATATTACTGGCTCTCGAATTCGATCCCAGTCGTGGGGGCAACAACCAACAGCCTCGTCGTCACGGCGTCTGCAACCACGGCCTCTGTGAAGTGGTCCGTTGTGGCTTTAAATTATTTAGGAAGCTCCACAAATGGACCTTACTACGTGCTTGTACCCACTGGGACTCAGACGTATTACCCATGGGGCAACGTCACATTGTCCGGAACCAACAGTGTTCTGGACGTGCTAAAAATTGGGGATTTCATTAGCGGTACCGCTACTCCAAGTAGCCCGGCATATTGGCTGGCTGATGTAAATCAGGATGGCGCGGTTAATAGCCTCGACCAAACTCTGGTCGAAAATGCAATTCTCGGCCGTGCGAGCCTCACAAACGTCAACTCCCTCGTGGTTTCCGACCCCTATGGCAGTGGAATGCCAAACTGGATGCGCTGGGAACTGGGGCTGTATCAAGGTACAGCCAGCACCGATGGCACCGGGATTCCTGACGGCGTCGTTCTTGCCAACGGTGATGATCCGCTCGATCCACGAAGCGTGCCCGCATTCGGTTACTATTCGGCAAGCCCACCGGTGACCATAATCAACCTGACTGCCACCCCCACAACGACCGGTATTTTCGTTACGACCCCTACGGTGGCCATAACCATTTCCAAATAATCCACACCACAACAACTAGCCCAATACAAAAAGAGACGCATGAAAAATAAAAGAGCAAAAGTGATGGCCCTGCTGCTTGGCAGCTTGGCAACAATCCCAATAACCGGCTTCGCATTCAACAGCGGAAGTGATGGCTCGTACGGTGCCTTAACCATGACCAACAGCACCACCACACCTTTAACCAACACGCTCACGCTTCCGGCAAATGGGATTCTCAATTGCACCAGCATCAATATCGGAACAAATTGCGTGTTGAATTTCGTCCCGAACGGCCTCAATACCCCGGTTTATTTACTCGCTCAATCGAACATTGTAATCAATGGAATCATTGACATTAGCGGCCAATCGGGAACAACGAATGGGAGTTTTTCAACTGTTCCCGGGCCTGGCGGCTTTGCTGGGGGCGCCGGTGGAACACCAAGCGCGAGCATTCCGGCGGGCAGTGGCCAAGGCCCTGGCGGTGGCGCTCCAATTAACAATGGTACCAGCACAGGAGGCGCATTTGCCACGGCTGGGGCAGGAAATTCAGCCACCTATGGCAATTTGCTGCTTGTTCCGTTGGTTGGAGGGTCGGGCGGTGGTGGCTTTTCGGGGGGAAGTACATATCCAGCCGCATCTGGAGGGGCCGGGGGCGGAGCTATCGTTCTGGCATCATCGACTAGCGTGACAATGAACGGTGGTATTCTTGCGAGAGGAGGAAACAATGTGCTTATTATTGCTCCATATTATATTAGCGGCGGCGGTTCAGGCGGAGGTGTCCGTATTGTGGCACCGTCTGTTTCGGTTGCAGGCTTCATTGACGTCTCGGGGGGAACTAATTCAAGTTCACCAAGTGGAGGTTACGGTGGTAATGGCCGGGTTAGAATTGACACCATCTCCACAGTTAATGCCAAGGTCATAGGAAATGGCGAGGGTGGGGCAATTCCTGTCGTCAGCTACGGTCGTTCCCTGTTCGTTTGGCCATTTGCTTCCCCGCAGCTCTATTTTTTAAGCGCGGCCGGCACCACCATTCCCGCAGGCGCTACCAATTCGGTGGCTGTTTCATTGCCATCAGGCAGTTCCACCAACCAGGTCGTCACCCTTTTTGGTACGAACTTTTTGGGAACAGTGCCGGTCGAGATCGTGGCAACACCGACAACGGGCGCCCCGTTCACAACAAATATCGTGCTGAATTTTCCCTACACGAATTCATTCGTGCAAACAAACATAACGATTAACGTCCCCGCCGGCGTTTCTACGACACTCAACGCGTTCGCCAATTATTACGTTCAACCATAAGCCAATATGCGAATGAACACATTTTTTGCCGGTGCCATTTCACTGGCGACGGCCTCTGCAGCCCTGGCTGGTCCCACCGCCGCTCTGCCTTACGACGGTGTGGCGCAGGGCTACGCCATCACGGAGGCCATCACCCTACATGCTACAAACAACTTGGCTGGTTTTCAATGCGACGTGCTATTTGATTCCAGTCGGTTGGCCTGCACCAACCTTCCAATGCTCATTTCCGGGCCGGCGGGCGTCGTC